>WOR8_10000266_pt1 | contig 79072 bp, 67 predicted proteins | sample DeeMarSeWOR38_10_FD_19890 | JGI IMG/M metagenome (IMG submission 19890)
AGGATTGCCTGGAGCAGGTGGAAAGCCATTTCGAACTGACGGTTGTGGCGGCAAAGAGGGCCAAGCAGCTCCTGGGTGGACAAGGTGCGTCGATTGACACGTCCCATCGCAGGGACAAGCCCACGGTGGTGGCGCTCAGAGAGATCGCCCAGGGGAAGGTGCGGGTCAAGCGATAGCCCCGGAGCCCGCGATGCTCCGTCTGAATGACATCGTTGACCGTGTTCTCGACACACGGCCAGCAGCCAACATCGAGCTCATCCAAAAGGCCTACGTTTTCACGGCGAAGGTTCATCACGGCCAGCTGAGGGAATCGGGCGAGCCTTACCTTATTCACCCCCTGAACGTCTCCTACATCCTGGCGGACTGGAATCTGGACGAGGAGACGATCGCAACGGGCCTGCTCCACGACACCGTGGAGGACACGGTCGCCAATATCGATGAGATCCGGGAGTTGTTCGGGGACCCCGTCGCCCAGATGGTGGACGGGGTTACCAAGATCAGCCGGGTCGTCATCTCCGACGTGGCCGACCAGAAGGCCGAATCCCTCCGGAAGATGATTCTTGCCATGGGGAAGGATATCCGGGTGATCCTCGTCAAGCTTGCGGACCGGATCCATAACGTGAGGACCCTCGATCATCTCTCCCCTGATCGGCAGGTCGCCATCGCGCGCGAAACGCAGGAAATCTACGCTCCGATCGCAAGCCGGCTCGGGATGTCCCGCGTGAAGATGGAGCTCGAGGACAAATGCCTCGAGGTCCTCCACCCGGATGATTTCCGCGAGCTCCTCCGGGCTGCCGACGAGAGACAGCGCGGCCGCGGGGAACATGTCCAGAAGGTGAGCACCCTCCTCGAGGCAAAGATCCGCGAGGCGGGGATCGATGCGGTCGTCACGGGACGATCCAAGCACATCTCGGGAATTTTCAACAAGATGGCAAGACAGGGGATCGACTTCGAGCACGTCTACGACCTTCTCGGGTTCCGCATCATCGCGAAGACGGTCCGGGAGTGTTACGAGGTGCTCGGCATCGTGCACAGCCTATGGCGTCCCGTCCCGGGAAGGTTCAAGGACTATATCGCGATGCCCAAGGCAAACCTCTACCAGTCCCTGCACACCACGGTGTTCGGCCCCAACGCCGAGATGATGGAGATCCAGATCCGTACCGAAGAGAGTCACGGACAAGGGCGACCAGATGTTCGTTTGGCTCCGCCAGATCCTCGAGCTGCAGAAGGAGATGAAGGATCCCCGGGAATTTCTGGACACCGTGAAGGTCGAGCTCTTCCCCGAGGAGGTGTACGTATTTACCCCCCGCGGAGACGTGAAGGAGCTGCCGCGCGGGGCGACCCCCATCGATTTCGCCTACGCGATCCATACCGAGGTCGGGAACCAGTGCGTCGGTGCCAAGGTGAACGGGAGAATGGTGCCTCTCAAGGTGTCTTTGAAGAACGGGGACGTGATCGAGATCATCACCAACCCGTCGCACAAGCCGAGCAGGGACTGGCTCAAGATCGCCAAGACCAGCAGGGCGCTCAACAAGATCCGTCCGGCAGGAGCAGCAGGAGCACAGCCTGACGTTGGGGCGCCAGATCCTGGAGCGCGAGCTTCGCAAGTATTCCCTTGGGTTGACAAAAACCATGAAATCCCGGGAATTCGCGGAAATCCTCGAGGAGAACCGGTTCAAAAGTGCCGATGACTACTGCATCGCTCTGGGGTACGGCAAGGTCTCCCTTGTCCCTCTCCTTCGCAAACTCGTCCCGCCGGAGCAACTGCAGGAGAAGGGGAAGGAATCCAGACTCGAGGCCCTCATCAAGCGGGTCACCACGAGAAAACCGAGCGCGGTCATCGTCAAGGGGGTCGACGATATCTTCATACGCCTGGCGAACTGCTGCCATCCCGTTCCCGGGGACCCCATCGTCGGATTCATCACGAGAGGGCGGGGGGTGACGATCCATGCGAGGGACTGCCCGAAAGCCCTGGAAACGGATCCCGCCCGGGCGATCGAGGTTGCATGGGAGGCGGGGACCAAGGCCGCCCATCCCGTGAAGCTGAAGGTCATCTGTGCGGACAAGCCCGGGCTGCTCGCCGACATCTCGAGGACCATCACCGCGAGCGACGTCGACATCCGGCGTGCAGTCGTCATGACGACCCGGGACAAGCGTGCCATCTGCAGCTTCGACGTCGCGGTGAACGACGCAAAGCACCTCTCGGCGCTCATCAAGTCGATCGAGAAGGTCAAGAATGTCTATTCCGTGGAGAGAGGGAAGGGGTGAGAGATGCGGCGAACGGTGCGAACGGAGAATGCTCCAGCGGCCATCGGACCTTACTCCCAGGGCGTCGTCTCGGGAGGGTTTCTGTTCTGCTCGGGGCAGATCCCGCTCGACCCTGCCACGGGGAAGATGGTCGAGGGGGGGATCGAGGAACAGACCGAGAGGGTGCTGCGAAACCTTGCCTCGGTCCTGGAGTCGGGGGGAGGGTCTCTGCGGTCCGTCGTCAAAACGACCGTCTACCTTGTCGACCTGTCCGATTTTCTTGCGATGAACGGAGTGTACGGGAGGTTTTTCACGGAGAACCCGCCGGCCCGCGCGACCGTCCAGGTATCCAAACTTCCGGCGGGAGCCCTGGTGGAAATTGACGCGGTTGCGTCGGTCGAATGAGTCAGAGGGCTTTCGATACCCGCCCGGACTTGATGCACTGCGTGCAGACGGGGAGCCGCCGGACGGTTCCGTTGTCGACCGTCTTCACCCGCTGCACGTTGGGCTTCCAGACCTTCCTGTTCTTGTTGTTCGAGTGGGAGACGCTGTTCCCGAAACTGGGTCCCTTGCCGCAGATTGCGCACTTTGCCATGTCATCCTCCGAATTGAAAACCTTAGATAAATACCACGTATGATGGGCCGGGCGCAAGATCAAATTCGGTTAGGGTCTTCAAGGAAAAAGGAGGGGATGCGCAAGACGCTGGCTGCCCTCATCCTCCTTCTGGCCGCCGGGGCGGCGATTCCCCATCTTCTCGGACGCCGCGTGGCTTCGCCGTCCGGGGACGTTGCCGATGCCGTCCTGGTGTTCACGGGGGGCGAGAACCGGATCGCGGAAGGGTACCGTGCATGGAAAGAGGGGAAGGGAAAAGAACTCTTCATTCTTGGGGCGGGACAGGGTGCAAGACTCGCGACTGTTCTCCCCGGGGATGCGGAAGTGTCTCCCTCCGACCTCCCTCGCATCCACCTCGAGGGGTGGTCGGCGAACACCCTGGAGAACGCCATCTCGGCGAAATCGGCGGTGGTCCCCCGGGCGTACCGGAATGTGATTCTCGTCACCTCCGATTACCACGTTCCGCGGGCGTACCTCACCCTCCGGGAGGTCCTGCCCCCCACTGTCTCGATCTCGGTAATCCCGGTGATGTCGGACTGGAGGAGAAAAGGAGCCTGGCATCGGCTGCCGCGAATATTTATCGTAGAGGGCTGGAAATATTGGGGTTATCGCTTTCTCCTTCCCCGGGAATGAAGGGACGCTTCAAGCGTCCGGGTTCCGGTGAAAGAAGTCGGGGATCCTCGGCTCCCCCGAAACCTTGACCATCCTCCCCTCGATCGTGAGCTTTCCCGAAAAGAACAGGCGGATTGCCATCGGATAGATCCGGTGCTCCTGCACGAGAATGCGCGCCGCGAGCGAATCCTCCGTGTCGTCGTCGTACACGGGGACGACCGCCTGGACGATGACGGGGCCGGTGTCGACGCCTTCGTCAAGAAAATGAACGGTGCACCCCGAAAAGCGAACCCCGTAGGAGAGTGCCTGCCGGGGGCCATGCGTTCCGGGGAACGACGGGAGAAGAGCGGGGTGGATGTTCAGGATCCGGCTCGGGAACGCGTGGACGAACACCGGGGTGAGAACCCGCATGAACCCGGCGAGACAGACCAGCTCCGCCCCGCTCCCGCGGATGATCTCCACGAGTTTCGCATCGAACTCCTCCCGGGTCGCAAACGCTTTATGGTCCACCACCTCCGTGGGGATTCCGTGCTTCTGGGCCCGGACGAGTCCATACGCGTCGGCCTTGTTGCTGATCACGACCCCAACCCGGCAGGGGATCTCCCCCCTCTCGGACGCGTCGATGATCGCCTGGAGGTTGGAGCCGCTTCCGGAGATGAGTACCGCAATCGTCGGTTTTTCGGTCATGGCTTCCCTCCCGCAAGCAAGATCCCGGGATCACCGCGTTTTGCCTTCCGTACCTCGCCGATCGCGAAGGCGGGGACGCCTCTCCTCCGGAAGTGCCGCAAAGACCGGTCTGCGTCTCCGGGGCGAACGATGAGGATCATGCCGATCCCCATGTTGAACGTCCTGTACGCTTCGCGCTCGGAGAGCCGGGCAGCCCCGACGAGGGTGGGGAAGACGGGCGGCATTGTCCAGGTTCCCTTTTCGACGATCGCCACCAGACCGGGGGGCAGGGCCCTGGGAATGTTCCCGCTCATCCCTCCCCCCGTGATATGGGCCATCCCGCGGATCCGGATGTTGCGGGAGAGGGATAGTACCGGACGCACGTAGATCCTCGTCGGACGGAGCAGTTCGTCGGCCACCGTCATGCCCCACTCCGGAACCCGGGAGGTGATTCGCTTCTTCATGTTCTCGAAGACGACCTTTCGGACGAGGGAGAACCCGTTGCTGTGAAGCCCGGAAGAGGAAAGCCCGACCAGGGCGTCTCCCGGACGCACGGACTTCCCGTCGAGGATCCGTTTCCGCTCGACGACTCCCACGGCGAACCCCGCAAGGTCGAATTCCCCCGCCGCATAGACGGAGGGCATCTCGGCAGTCTCCCCGCCCAGGAGGGCGCATCCCGCCTGGCGGCACCCTTCGGCGATTCCGGAAATGACCTCGGCCCCGTCGCGCGCCGAGAGCTTCCCCGACGCGTAGTAATCGAGAAAGAAGAGGGGTTCGGCACCGTGGACCAGGATGTCGTTCACGCACATGGCCACGAGGTCGATGCCCACCGTCCCGAAACGTCTCGCCATCGCCGCGACCTTCACCTTGGTCCCCACGCCGTCCGTGCCTGACACGAGGACGGGGTCGCGGTATTTCCCCGCAGGAAACCGGAAGAATCCGGCAAATCCCCCGATGCCTCCAAGAACCTCCCTGCGGTATGTCGTCCTCACGATCGGGCGGATGAGGGAAACCAGACGTTCCCCCTCGTCGATGTCTACGCCGGCGGAGGCGTAGGTGACTGTTTTTCGCATGAAATTTTTCCTCTGATGACCACAGAATGCAATCCCACGGTACTGATTTGCCCGTTGCAATGTCAATGATTTTTCCCCCCGCATTCTGTACAATGATCCGGTTTTTCAGGAAACCTGCAGCGGAGAGGGAATGGCGAAAAAAGTCGGCATCGTGATCCTCGGCGACGAGGTCCTCAAGGCCGAGACCCGGGAAAGCAACATCGCCTACATGCTCCCGCTTCTCAACGAATGGGGGGCAGAGGTGGCGCTGTGCGCCATTCTCCCCGACGACGTGCCCACCGTGGTCCGACACCTGCGATCGTATCTTGCCGAAGTCGATCTGCTGATCCTGACCGGTGGCATCGGTCCGACTCCGGACGACATCACGCGGGAGGCGGTGGCGAAAGTAGCCGGGGTTCCACTCGTCGTCCACCCGGAAGCGAAGACCTGCCTCGAGGCGTACTACGGGGAACGGATGAGCGCAAGCAGAATGGTGATGGCGCAGGTGCCGGACGGGGCCGTTCTCATCCCCAATCCGGTAAGCGGCGCTCCGGGATTTCTTGCGGCCCGGATGGCCGTTTTTCCCGGAATCCCCCGTCTTCTCCGCGAGATGTTTTTCTGGATCAAGCCCCTTGTGGAAGGGAAAAGAGGGGCGCGGGTGACCCTGTACAGCCAGGCCCCCGAGTCCGCTTATGCGGAAATCATGCGCGAGACGAAATCCGGTTTCCCCGGGGTGAGCATCGGCTCCTACCCCTCCCTGGAAGGGGAGTTCCGGGTACGGGTCGTGTTTCGCGCCGAGGATTTTTCCCGCGCGGCGGCCTCCGCGGATTTCTTCACGGAAAAATTGCGTACGGCCGGCATGGAAATCTCCCGCCGGCAGGAGGAGAGAGGGACGGATGACGAACCATAGGTCGATTCTCGGCTGCGTTCCTATAGCACTTCTGCTCCTGCTCCTTCCGGCTTCCGTCCCGCGGGCGGGGGGAGCGGAAGAATCGCAGAAGGCAGGGTGGGAGGAGGACATTCCGGGGAGATGGAATTCCCTCCCGGAGAGAACCGTGGAGGCAGGTGGCGGCACATTCCGGGCAAAGCTTGTCCTCGCACCGGGGACGGGCGTGGTCTGGGAGAAGATGATCAACAGACCACTTCAGCCGGAGGATACCCTGTCTGCCGAGATGGTTTCCACCGGCACCAACCGAACCTCACGGGACTATGTCCGGTACGAGGCGCATTTTCCCCTTTCGGTCACTGTGGTGTTTGGCGAGGATTCCGTGGAGATTCCGTGGAAAAAAAAGGCCTCGGATTTCTTCCGGGAGGTCTGGTACGGTTTTTCTGCCGGAGGAATCCGGTTGACCTTTGCCTTCGGAAACACGGTGCCGGAGGGGTCGATGTACCGCCTTGGGGAGGAGGAGACCGTCTTCCTCGTGGGCGGCGAGGGGGAAGTGGGAAAAAGAATCACCGCATCCAGGAATATCAAGGAAGACTTCCGCGCGGCGTACGGCAGGGATCCGAAGGGGCCCGTTACCCGCATTCTCGTTTCGGCAGAACGGCCGTCTGGCGAGGACGGTTCGATCGAGGGGGAGATCCTCCTCACATCGCCGCTTCTGCGCTGAATCTTTGACGGGCGACCCGTCCGACGGCGCAGTTCATTCCGATCCGGAATCCGACCCCAGGAAACCTCTCTGGTTTCTTCCCTACTCCCAAGGAACGCAGTATGATATCGGGATCATGGTGCGAAGGGAGGGGCCAGTGCGTGCTTTTCTCAGGATAGCTGCTGTTTTTGCTGTTTCCTGCGGGATCGTCTCCGGTGCCTCTGCCGCCCCGAAAGGAGGGAACCCCGTGGTTCTGCTGGAAACGAGCATGGGAAACATCAAGGTCGAACTGAACCCGGAGAAGGCACCGGTCAGCGTGCGAAACTTCCTCGCCTACGTGAAGGAGGGACATTACGACGGGCTGGTTTTTCACCGGGTGATCCGGGATTTCATGATCCAGGGAGGGGGATTCACCAAGGAGATGAAGGAGAGGCGGCCCGCCCATCCTCCCATCAAGAACGAGGCTGGAAACGGGCTTCGGAACGATCGGGGAACGATCGCGATGGCCAGGACCGGAGTCGTCGACTCCGCCACGGCGCAATTCTTCATCAATGTGGTGAACAACGATTTCCTGAACCATGTCGACGAGACGCCGAGGGGGTTCGGGTACGCCGTATTCGGCAAGGTGATCGAAGGGATGGAAGTGGCGGACAAGATCCGTGCAGTCCCCACGGGCCGCGTATCGATGTTCCAGGACGTTCCTCTGGAGGCCGTCACGATTCTTAGGGCGACGGTCGTCGAACCATAGCCCAGAGAAACGTCCATCCTCCCGGGGATACGGACCGTGTGCGGTTCCGATGGGTATGAGGGTTGCCCGGGTGCTGGAAGGAATATCCCTGACGGTGGAGGAAAGGGAGAACGGGATCCGGCTGGACCGTTTCCTCCGGCTTCGCTTCCCGGGCTTGCCGGCCCGAAGCGTTCGGTTCGCGATCGAGGCGGGGGAAGTGAGGGTGGAGGGGGGAAAGGCGCAAAAAGGGCTCCTTCTGTCGGCGGGGAAGAGGGTGGTCGTTCGACAGATCGCCGAGGCACGGGACTGGATGCCCGAGCCGTGCGACCTCCCGGGGGCCTCGGTGCTTTTCGCAGACGGTGTGGCAGCGGTGCTGGACAAGCCTCCCGACGTACATACGGAGGCCCACCGGCCGGGGGAGAGAGGGACGCTTGCCGGGTACCTGCGCCGGGAATTCCCCTCCGTGGTGGAGTTCTCCTCCTCCTTGCCCGGTCTGTCCCTTCTGACAAGGCTGGACTATGCAACGAGCGGAGCCGTTCCCGCGGCTTTGACGGAGGATGCGCTGGAGGTTCTCTCCCGGGAGCGAGAGAAGGGTGAGATCCGGAAAACCTATTTCTGCCTGGTATGCGGTTGTCTCGACGAAAGCAGGACGCTGTCCTTCCGGATTGACGCCGAGGGAGGGGAAACGGTCAGGGTAAGAACGGAGACCCCTGATCCGGATTCGAGGCGCTGGACGACCGTGACGCCCGTGGCAGGGGACGGGACCTTCACACTCGTGCGGGCGGAGATTTCCCGGGGGAAGCGACATCAGATCCGGGCACACCTCGCGGCGGCCGGCTTTCCGGTCGTGGGGGACAGGAGGTACTCGGTGGTTCCGCCGGAGGGAGCGGGAAAAAGGAGGCTCATGCTGCATGCCGCGGAGGTGACCTTTCTCCACCCCGTCACAAGGAAACCGATTACGGTGATTTCCCCGCTGCCTCGGGAGTTCGGCCTTATTTAATCGATTCGAGACGGGATTCGGTCTCTTTGAGACGTTCCTTATCGCCGGGAAGCTCGGCCAGATACTTGTCGTACAGGTCCAGGTCCGCCTGATCGACAAGCCGGTTCCGGAGAGGGTTTACGGCGAGCGACCGTTTTTCGTCGACTTCGCGGATGTGCTTCTCCTTCGCGGCGATCTTTGCCTTCTGCTGCTCCACCTGCGATGCCAGCTCCTCCTTTTCCCGGACAGCTTCCCGCGCGGTATCCTCCTCGTTGGAAAGCCCACCCGCGGGGAGGCCAGGTGGCTCTCCACCCGGGGGAGGGGAGGTCTCCAGAGGGGAGATGACAGAGGGAGCCTCGCGGATCAGTTTGGTTGCTTTCTTCCTGTACGGCGGAGGGATGGTCGCGATGTCGTCCGTGAAGTGCTTCGTTCCCTGGCTGTCTTCCCATTGATAGATATCGGCCCTGGAGGGGCTGGGGGAAAAAGGAAGAAGGAGACAGGCAAACGCTCCCGCCAGCACGGCAAGAGGAAACCGCCGGGGACGAACGAACCGGGGCCGGAATGGGACCTGTTTCCTCACCGGATCATGCCTACCGTTGGTATGATTGCGATCGGACCGGACACGAGGAAGGCGATCGGAACGATGTCAGCCGCATCCATAACGTGATCATACAACAGGGTCTGAAGGGAAAGCAATGGAGGGGTTGTGCTCGATTCGACTTGTTTCGGTCGTATCGTTTGGTACGATTACCGAAAAAAACCTCCCGATAAAACAGGTTTTCCGGTTTCAGGAACTGTGAAGAACATTGTTTAAATATTGCGACTGGATTGCGATATTCTATCCCAATTACCACTGAGGGAGATTTTCGGGTGCCACAGTTGAGGATCGAGAACCTCCACCTCGCGTTCGGAGGGGTGAAGGCGATCAACGGTGTTTCGATCGACGCGGAACGGGGACGGATCCACGCGATCATCGGACCGAACGGCGCCGGGAAGACCTCGGTATTCAACTGCATCTCCTGCGTGTACAGGCCCCAGCGGGGAGCCATCTACTACGAGGGACGCAGGATTTCCGGAATGAAGCCGGACAAGGTAGCCCGGCTGGGAATCGCCCGGACATTCCAGAACATCGCCCTCTTCCACCATATGACCGTGCTCGACAACCTCATGCTCGGGAGACACCTGTTCCTGAAGCGGGGGGTCTTCCTGGGAGGGATCTACCTGGGTCCTGCCCGCTCCGAGGAGATCGAGAACCGGAAGATCGTCGAGGATATCATCGACTTCCTCGAAATCGAGAAGATCCGGAAGAAACCGGTCGGGATCCTCCCGTACGGGTTGAGAAAGCGGGTCGAACTGGCCCGCGCCCTCTCGCTCCAGCCCAAACTTCTCCTGCTCGACGAGCCGATGGCCGGGATGAACATCGAGGAAAAGGAGGACATGGCCCGCTTCATCCTGGACATCAACGAAGAACGGGGAGTCACCATCCTCCTGATCGAGCACGACCTGGGCGTCGTGATGGACATCAGCCACCGGGTGAGCGTTCTCGACTTCGGTGTCAAGATTTCGGAAGGCAAGCCGGAGGAAGTGGCGAACGACCCGCACGTTGTCAGGGCATACATCGGCGAGGAGGACGATTTTCTGAGAGACCTCGAGGAACGCGTGTCCCGATGAAGGAGATCCTCGCCCGGCACGATACCTTCCCCAAACTCCTCCAGCGGAACGCGGAGCGTTTCGGCGACCGGAAGGTCGCCATGCGGGAGAAGGAGTTCGGGATCTGGCAGGAGTTCACCTGGAAGGAGTACCACGAGCACGTGAATGATTTTTCCCTCGGGCTGACCTCCCTCGGCCTTGCCCGGGGGGACAAGGTTGCCATCATCGGGGACAATCGTCCCGAATGGGTGTGGGCCGAGGTGGCCGCCCAGGCATCCGGAGCCGTCCCCTTGGGCCTGTACCAGGACTCGACCCTGAAGGAGGTCGCCTACGTCATCGACCACTCCGATTCCACGTTCGTGGTGGCTGAAGACCAGGAACAGGTCGACAAGATCCTGGACATCAAGGACCGGTTGCCCAAGGTCCGGTACATCGTGTATTCCGACCCGCGGGGAATGAGGGGGTACGGGCAGCCCTGCCTGCTCGACTTCCAGGAAGTGGAGGAGTACGGGCGCAAGTTCGGTCGGAAGGAACCGGATCTGTTCAGGAACAATGTCGCCGCGGGCCGATCGGAGGACCTGGCGTTCATCTGCTACACCTCCGGTACGACAGGATTCCCGAAAGGGGCCATGCTCTCGTTCCGGAACCTTCTCACGATGGCGGCGAATCTCATGGAAGTGGACCCCAAGCGGACGACCGACGAGTTCGTCTCGTTTCTCCCCCTGGCCTGGATCGGCGAGCAGATGATGTGCCTCTCCAGCGCGCTTCTTACCGGATTCACGGTCAATTTTCCCGAGAAGCCCGAGACGGTGCAGGAGAACATCCGGGAGATCGGTCCGAATATCATGTTCTCCCCTCCGAGAATCTGGGAAAACATGACCTCCACCGTTCAGGTCAAGATCATGGACGCCTCCTGGCTCAAGCGGAGGATGTACCACTGGGCGCTTCCCATCGGGTACGAGTATGCGGACACCGTTTTCCGGAAGCAGAAGCCGGATACTCTCCTGCTTTGCAGGCACAGGCTTGCCTACTACCTGGTCTTCCGGGCTCTCAAGGACCGCCTCGGGCTTCTGCGCATCCGGACCGCCTCGACCGGAGGCGCCGCGCTGGGACCCGATGTCTTCAAGTTCTTTCAAGCGATGGGCGTGAACCTCAAGCAGATCTACGGGCAGACCGAAATCTCGGGGATCTCCTGCATCCACCGGGACGGAGACATCAATTTCGACTCCGTGGGGAAGGCGATCCCGGAGACCGAGATCCGGATCTCGGATGCCGGAGAGATCCTGTCCCGCAGCCCCTCCGTTTTTCTCGGGTACTACAAGAGTCCGGAGGAGACGGAGACGACTCTCGCCGGGGGATGGCTGCACTCGGGCGACGCGGGATACTTCACGGAAGACGGCCATCTGGTTGTCATCGATCGCGTGAAGGATGTGATGCGACTCAATGACGGGACGGTATTCTCCCCGCAGTTCATCGAGAACAAGCTCAAATTCTCCCCCTATATCAAGGAGTGCGTCTGCTTCGGGAATCGCCGGGAGTTCCTCGCCGCGATGATCTGCATCGACTATCCCAACGTCGGGAAATGGGCGGAAAGCAGGAGGGTCTCGTATACGACCTACACGGACCTGGCGGCCAAGCCCGAGGTCCTTTCGCTCCTTGCGAAAGAGGTGGAGAAAGTGAACGCTTCCCTTCCCCCGACCACCCGGGTCATGCGGTTCGTCCTTCTGTACAAGGAGCTGGACGCGGACGACGACGAACTGACGCGAACGAGGAAGGTCCGGCGCGCCTTCGTCGAGGAGAGGTACGGGCACGTGATCGAGGGGATGTATGCGGGGGAGGCTTCGATCCCCGTGGATGCAATCATCAAGTACCAGGACGGCAAGACTTCGCAGATACGAACAAAGCTTGCCGTGCAGAACCTGTAAGGGGGAGCGATGACCACCCAATATTTTCTCCAGCTGGTGATCAGCGGACTGGTCATCGGGAGCATCTACTCGGCGGTCGCCCTCGGGTTTGTGATCATCTACAAGGCGACGAGGGTGGTGAACTTCGCCCAGGGGGAGCTTCTGATGGTCGGGGCCTACGTCTGCTACGCATTCCTCGTGCAGATGCACGTTCCGTTCTGGGCAGCCCTTCTTCTCACCATCGCCTTCGGGATTGTCCTGGCGGCACTCGTGGAGCGACTGATCCTCCGTCCCATGATCGGTGAGCCGGTCATCTCCATCATCATGGTCACCATCGGCCTGTCCCTCGTGCTCCGGTCCCTCGTGGCAGTGGTCTGGGGGACGGACATCCTGGTGTACGAACCGAAGCTCTTTCCGGAAGAGATGGTAACGATCGCAGGGATCCCCGTGTCGCTCGAATTCGTGTGGTGCTTCGTCCTCTCGGTCTTCCTGCTCGCCGTCTTCTCCCTCTTCTTCAAATATTCCAAGGCGGGGGTGGCGATGCGGGCCACCGCCTTCAATCAGCAGGTGGCCCAGTCGATGGGGATTTCGGTCAAGCATATCTTCGCCCTGTCGTGGGTGATCTCGGCGGTCGTCTCCGGGATCGGCGGGATCCTGATCGGGAACATCAACGGAATCAACAACACGCTGTACCATTTCGGACTCAAGGTCTTTCCCGCGACCATCCTCGGGGGTCTCGACTCGATCCTGGGGGCTGCGGTGGGGGGGATGATCATCGGAATTCTCGAGAACCTGTCCGACGGGTTCTTCAAGACCTACTTCGACCTGAGCGGCGTCAAGGAAGTCGCCCCGTACGTGATCCTGGTCATCATCCTGATGATCAGGCCGTACGGGCTGTTCGGGACGAAGGAGATCGAACGGGTGTAACGAGCAACGGGGGAGGGCAAGGCGGCGGTCATGAACTATTGCGGCGATTTCCGGACGACATACGAGAAGGACATGGAGCTCCTGCAGACCCCCGCCACCAAGGTCTGCGTGACCGCCTTCTTCCTGTTCCTTCTCCTGTGGCCCCAGATGGTGAAAAGCGAGTACCTCTGGTTGACGATGCAGACCATCATCGCGGCGATCGGCGCGGTGGGGCTCAACATCCTGACCGGCTACACGGGGCAGATCTCCCTCGGCCAGGGGGCCTTCCTCGGGGTCGGCGCGTACACGTCCGCCTATGTCACGGCGAAGATGGGACTCCCGTTCTGGATCGGCGTACCCGCCGCGGGGGCAGTCACGGCGATGGCAGGGATGGTCTTCGGCATCCCGTCCCTGCGGCTCAAGGGGCTCTACCTTGCGATCGCCACGCTGGCGTCCCAGTTCATCCTCGAGTGGATCTTTCTCCGCTGGGAGCCGGTGACCGGGGGGAGCTACGGCATCGTCATCCCCCGTCCGTCCCTGGGGGGGTACGTCTTCGAGTCCGACCGGTCCTACTACTACATCGTCCTGTTCATCGCTGCGGCGATGATCCTGTTCGCCGCCAACCTGATGCGGACGAAAACGGGACGCGCCTTCATGGCAGTGAGGGACCACTACATCTCCGCGGAGATCATGGGGATCAGCCTGTTCAAGTACCGGATCCTTTCCTTCGGGATCTCGTCGTTCTACGCGGGTGTGGCCGGGGCCCTCTACGGGCATTCGCTCCAGTTCGTCTCCTCGGAGCAGTTCAGCATCCACGTTTCCGTGGTCTACCTCGCCATGATCATCATCGGTGGTCTGGGGAGCATCCTGGGATCCATCTACGGGGCCGTGTTCATGATGCTTTTGCCGAAGCTCCTCACGGTGGCGACAACGAAGCTTGCCCTGACCTTTCCCCGGATCGCGGAGCTTGCGATCGCCCTGGAACAGGGGATCTTCGGGGCGATCATCATCGCGTTCCTGATCTTCGAACCCGACGGGCTCGCCCACCGGTGGAAGATGGCCAAGGCGTACTGGAAGTTGTACCCGTTTTCGTATTGAAGGAGAGTACCGAGCGTTTCAACGAATCCGGATTGCGCGTACATTCCATCACGGAAGGGGGGAGAGCGACGGAAGAGGGGGGAGATCGAAGGCAGGCAAATGGGTGGAAAGAATCATCGGGAGCAGGGAAACGAACACCAGCCAAGGAGGAGAGAATGGGAAGGAATATTTTTCGGGTCGCCGCAATCCTGACATGTGCGATGTTCTTGTGGGGGGGGGCGGCCCTGGCCGCCGACGTGATCAAGGTGGGGCAGCTCGCGGACCTGACCGGTCCTACGGGCGACGTGGGTAAACCATACGCTGAAGGGGTGCAGGCGTACAAGGAATACGTAAACGCCCACGGCGGGATCAACGGCAAGATGATCGATATGCAGATGTTCGACTACGCGTACGACAAGAACAAGGCGATCAACCAGTACAAGAAATTCAAGGAGGATAAGGTCGTCGCGATCCAGGGCTGGGGGACGGGCGACACCGAGGCGCTCTCCGGGTTCATCACCGCGGACAAGGTCCCGTACATCTCGGCCTCCTACTCGGCGCACCTGACCGACCCGAAAAAGACCCCGTACAATTTCTTCTGCGCTGCGGACTACACGACCGCGCTGCGCGCGGGCCTTACCTACCTGAAGGAGAACTGGAAGGAGAAGCGGGCCCCGAAGATCGTGTTCATCTACCCGAATCACCCATACGGCATAGCGCCGATCAAGGGCGGGAAGGAGTACGCCAAGGAGCTCGGATTCGAGATCCTGGGGGACGAGGATGTCAGCCTGAAGGCGATCGAGGCGAATTCCCAGATGCTCTCCGTGAAGAACAAGGGGGCCGATTTCGCATGGATCGGGGGAACGACAAACTCGACGGCGGTCATTCTGAAGGACGCCAAGAAGCTGGGACTGAAGACGAAGTTCTTCGTCAACATCTGGGGGATGGACGAGTCCACCCCGAAGCTGGCGGAGGGAGCTGAGGAAGGTGCGCTCTCCATGGTGGGGTCTGCCCTCTACGGCGACGACGTTCCGGGGATGAAGCTCCTCAAGGAGGCGACGAAGGGGCAGCCGCAGGTGACGCATTACATCCGGGGGTGGGTAGCCATGATGGTTCTCACCGAAGGGCTCAAGCGGGCGGACAAGGCAACCGGCGGGAAGATCACCGGGGAGTCCGTGAGGGATGCGCTGGAGACCTTCCGGGACTTCGACACCGGGGGCTTGACGCCGGCGAAGATCACCTTCACGCCGACCGACCACCGCCCGTTCATGGCGGTCAATATCACGGAGTTCCAGAAAGGGAAGCTGGTCGAGATAAAGACGATGGAACTGCCCCGCAAGGCGGAGTGGCTCGGGTTGTAAATCCAGGGAAATGGGAAGGCGGGGAGGTGATAAACCGGCGGGATGTTCATGCTCGAGGTGAACAATATAGAGGTTGTCTATTCGGACGTGATCCTCGTCCTCAAGGGCCTTTCCCTGCGTGTTCCAGGTGGGCAGATCGTGGCGCTTCTGGGAGGCAACGGAGCGGGAAAGAGCACCACGCTCAAGGCAATCTCCGGGCTCCTCAAGTCGGAGGAGGGAGAAGTCACCGACGGAGAGATTCTCTTCGAAGGGGTAAAGATCAACGGGCGGGATCCGGAGGAAATCGTCCGCCGGGGAATCTTCCAGGTGATGGAGGGGCGACGCGTCTTCGAGGACCTGACGGTGGAGGAAAACCTGCGGTGCGGTGCGCACACGCGAAGGGACGGCGGCGTGAAGGAAGACTTCGAGCGGGTGTACGGCTATTTCCCCCCCATCCGGGAGCGGCGGAAAATCCTCGCGGGATATCTGTCCGGGGGGGAGCAGCAGATGCTGGCGATCGGGAGGGCACTCATGGCCCGGCCCAAGCTGATGCTGCTCGACGAGCCGTCGCTGGGCCTTTCCCCTCTTCTGGTCAAGGAGATCTTCGGGATCATCAAGGAGATCAACGAGAAGGAGAAGACCACGATTCTCCTCGTGGAGCAGAACGCCCGGGTGGCCCTGTCCATCTCGAGCTACGGCTACATCATGGAGAACGGGAAGGTGGTCCTCGACGGTGAAACCTCGATCCTCGCCAGCAACGAGGACGTCAAGGAGTTCTACCTGGGGATGACCGAGGTGGGCACGCGGAAATCCTACAAGGATACCAAGCACTACAAGAGGCGCAAGCGCTGGCTTTCTTAACACACCGGGGACGTTCTTAAACTTTTTAACGTGTAAGGAACGTCCCCTATTGTGAAAGTTTCACGGGAACAAGGAGGGATTCTTGATCGACAGGAAGCGCGGGTTCTATGACGAGGCGCAGGAGACGATGCCTCCGGGGGAGCGGGAAGCGTTCCGGAGGTCGATTCTCTGCGATGCGGTGAAGCATGCCTACGAAAATGCACCGGCGACCAGGAGAAAGATGGACGAAGCGGGGATCAGGCCCTCGGAAGTGCACGACATACCAGACCTGGCAAGGATCCCCGTTACCCGGAAAGCGGACTTGAAAGCGATTCAGAAAGCAGAGCTTCCGTTCGGCGGCCTGGCGGCGGTACCCCCGCGAGCCATGCGCCGGATCTACGTTTCCCCCGGCCCCACGTATGATCCGGAAGGGAGGGAGGAGAGCCACTGGCGGTGGGAGAAGGCATTCGTGGCTGCGGGATTCCGGCCAGGCGACATCGTGCAGAACACCTTCATGTACCATTTCTCCCCGGCCGGCCTCATGTTCGACGAGGCGCTCATCCGGATCGGCTGCACCGTGATTCCTGCGGGCGTGGGAAACACGGAGATGCAGGCGCAGGTCATGCGGGACCTCTGCGTAACAGGGTATGTGGGGACCCCCTCGTTTCTCATGACCGTTCTCGAGAAAGGGAAGGAGATGGGAATCACACCCGGGGACGGCCTTTGCCTCCAGGTTGCGCTCGTCGCTGCGGAGATGCTCCCCGAAACGCTGCGGAGGACGTTCCAGGAGGAGTTCGGCATCCAGGTGAGGCAGGCGTATGGGACGGCCGACGCAGGCTCGCTCGGGTATGAGTGTTACGAGGCGAAAGGGATGCACATCCCCGACGAGATTCTCCTCGAGCTTGTCGACCCGGCAACGGGGGAATCCGTCGGACCGGGAAAGATCGGAGAGGTCGTCGTCACGCTGCCCAATGCGACCTATCCCCTCGTCCGCTTCGGGACGGGCGACCTGTCTCTCTTCACGGACGAACCGTGCCCCTGCGGGAGAAGTTCGTCGAGACTGGTGCGCATCGTCGGCCGGATCGACCAGGTGACCAAGGTGAAGGGGATGTTCGTCCACCCCGAGCAGGTGGGACAGATCGAGAAAAAGATCCCTGAAGTCGAATCACTCCGGCTGGTTATCACGCGGGTCGGACATGAGGACCAGATGACGATCGAGGCTGCGCTGAAGAGCGCCGCCACGCATTCCGACGAGATTGCCACCCGGATATCCGAGGTTGCAAGGGAGGTCACCCGCTTGCGAGGAGAGGTCGTCTTTGTCGACGGGGCGGACCCCGCAGGGGAAGAGAGAAAGATCGTCGACAAGAGGAAGTGGGAGTAGACACCCAAGGAGGTGAATCTGTCATGGACGCAGCCACACTTTCCGGCCATCTCGAAAAACATCTCCGGGTCCATACATTTCCCATCGGGATCAAGTCGTTCAAGGCCGGTGAGCCCCTCCCGGACAGAGTTAAAGTGCCAACAAAGCATCTCGGCATGAAAGTAGCAATATGTCAGGCAATATCTATTGCGAGACGCTACGGTTGGGCAATGGCGTTATCGGGGGAGGACATCTCCTGCCCGATCGCCAAGGCGGCCTTCGGCTTCGAGGAGCGTAACGAGTACTATACGTCGGGGAAGCTTGCGGACGGGATGTACGCCTCCTGCGGGGAAGCCGGGGCGAAATTCGAAGAGGCCCTGGTGAAGTACGATATCGGGGAGTACGCCTGCGTGGTCGCCGCACCCCTCGGGAGGGCCGGTTTCACGCCGGATACCGTCCTGGTGTACGGAAACTCGGCCCAGGTGCTCCGGCTGCTCAACGCTTGCCTGTACAGGAAGGGAGGAAGTCTGAAGAGCGATTTCTCCGGCCGCGGCGACTGCACGGACATCGTGATCAAGGGAAAAAAGACGGAGGAACCGCAGGTGATCCTGCCGTGCTACGGAGACCGGATCTTCGGGCTGACCGGCGACGACGAGATGGCCTTCACCTTCCCGTTCGGGATGGGAGACGAGATCGTCGAGGGTCTGGAGAAAACCCATGCAGGGGGTGTGCGGTACCCCGTCCCCTTCTACCTGCGCTTCCAGGCGGAGTACCCGAAATCGTATCAGGAACTCGAGGAGATCTGGTCCCGCCGGAAAGGGTAGGGGTCGAATGAGCGGGAGAAGGGAAAATCTGGGGTATTCGCGGGTATGTACAGGCTGACGCCGAAAGAGGAGATCCGCACGAGGATCCGAATCCTCCAGGAAAAGCTTTCCGCGGACGGAGTGGATGCCGCATTCCTCGTACAGAACGCCGACCTGTTCTATCTCACCGGGTCGATCCAGCAGGGGGTACTCTGCGTGCCGGCAAGCGGCGAGCCGGTCTACTTCGTTCGCCGGGTATACGAGCGGGCTCTCGAGGAGGCTGCCATCGAGCATATCGTGCGGATCGGCAGCCCACGGGAGATCCCGGCGCATTTCGAGAAGAGGAAGGTGTCGTTCGGCACGATCGGGTTCGAGCTGGACGTCATGCCGGTGTCGGCGTTTCAGCGGTTCTCCCAGCTGTTCCCCGTGTCGAGGACGGTGGATGTTTCCCGATCGATCCGTGAAATCCGGGCGGTCAAGGGGCCGTCGGAAGTCGAGGCGATGCGGGCCTGCGGAAGAAAACTGGCCGGTCTTCTCTCCCGCGCGCGCGGAGAGATCCACCCCGGAATCACCGAGACCGAACTCGGCGGCATCCTCCAGGGGAAGGCGATCTCGGCGGGTCACACGACGATCACCCGGATGCGGGCGTGGAACCAGGAAGTCGGGCTGGGGTGTGTCATCTCGGGAGCCGACGCAGCGATCCCGTCCTACCCCGATTTCCCCACCGCGGGGAAGGGGTCCGGGCCCTTCGTTCCGGTCGGGCAGGGGCACCGGCGATTCCGGAACAACGAACCCATCCTGGTCGACCTCATGTGGGCGCAGGACGGCTACCTGGTGGACATGGCCCGGACGTACGTGATCGGGGATCTGCCGGAGAAGCTGGTCAGGGCGTACGATATGGCCGTGAAGGTGATGCGGAACATCGAGAGTGCCACGCGGCCGGGGGCGATCGCAGGGGATCTGTACGAAATCGGCCTGGAGATGGCCTCCCGTAGTCCGTTCGCCGCGAATTTCATGGGCGCCCCGGGGTACAATGTAAAATTCATCGGGCACGGCGTGGGGATCGAGGCCGACGAGTTCCCCTTCATCGCCAAGGGTTCCGAAACGATCCTGGCGCCCGGTATGACATTCGCCCTGGAACCGAAATTCGTTTTTCCGTCGCAGGGGGCCGTGGGGCTTGAGAATACCTACCTGGTGACCGAATCCGGGTTCGAGAAACTCACTCTTATGGATGAAGGGATCATCGCCTGCGACGCGCAGGGGGAGGAGGGAAGATGACGGATTTCCTGAACAGGGAGGAGGCCGTCCTTGTCATCTCGGACGTGCAGGAAAGGCTCGTTACAGCCATCCACAAGGATCTGTATCCCCGCTCCCTGAAGAACATGCAGATCGCGATCGAGGCGGCCGGGACGCTGGGGCTTCCGATCCTATTGACGGAGCAGTACCCGAAGGGCCTCGGAAAGACCGTCCCGGAGGTCATGCAGGCCCTCGACGGAAAGGACTACCTGCTGATCGAGAAGATGACCTTCAGCAGCGGACGGGACGAGGGGTTCCTCTCCGCCGTTTCGGACCTGAACCGGAGACAGGTAGTCATGGTCGGAATGGAGACCCATGTGTGTGTCTACCAGACCTCGGTCGACCTTTCCCGGGCAGGGTATTCGCTTTTCATCCTCGACGACGCCGTGTCTTCCCGGTCCCTGCACAATTACCAGAGCGGGCTTCAGGCGCTGCGGGACGCCGGCTGCACGGTTGTCAGCACGGAAACGGCGACATTCCAGCTCCTCAAGGTGGCGGCAACGCCGGAGTTCAAGAAGCTGGTGTCGCTCATCAAATGAGGGTGTGCACCTTCCTTTCCGCCTCTCTCGCGGTGCTTGCCTGCTGTCTGTTTCTCTCGGACGCCGGGGCGGGACGGCAGAGCCTGGCCCTGTTCCCGCCGCAGGCCATCGGATTGGAAGACGGGGAGAGGGTATCCACGCTCCTGGGTCAGATCCTCGCGGAAAAGCTTCGGGACCGGTTCGACGTGCACCTCCTCGAGCAGGACCGGGGGAACGACCCCGGAGGGAGGAGAAGGAAGGCGCGTGGAGTCGGTGCCACCTATGTCCTGACGGGGTCCGTTTCCCGCATCGGCCGCACGGCAACGCTCGACCTTACGATTGCCCCGACCGAGGACCCGGAAAAAGGGAGGACGGTCTTCGTAACGGCCGAAGACGGGGAGTTGCCCGCAGAGGGACAAGGCAAAACGGATGTTGCGGACCTTCCCTCCGCATACCGGACGATGGCCATCGAGGCGTCCGGCAAGCTTTCACATCTCTTTTTTGGCGGCGGCCAGATCGGTGAGGGGGCGGCAAAGCGGGAGATCCCTCCGCTATCGGGCAAGGTCAGTATCAGCAGGAACATCGACGGGAACGTCGTTTCCCTCGCCAGAGGGGACACCGACCGCGACGGGAAACCCGAGATCGCCGCGGCGTACTCCGACTCCATCGCGCTCTACCAGGTCGCGGGCGAGGACCTGTCCGAGAAGGCCAGGATCCCGGAGGGACGCGGGGGGATCATCCACATTGATATCGCCGACGTGAACCGGAACGGGATCGGCGATGTCATTGCCGTCCGCCATCTCTCCGGGAAAGCGTCCTCCGACATCTGGGAGTTCGACGGAAAAGAGTACCGGCGCATCGCGAAAGACATCCCCTATTTCCTCCGCACCGTGGATCTGGGGGAAGAGGGAGTGGTCCTCGTGGGCCAGGAATCCGATCCCGCAACGATCTTCAAGGGGCCCGTCTTCCGGGTTGCCCTGGAGCGCTACACGGCGGGGGACATATCCGAACGCGGCGCCCCGATCCCTCTTCCGGGCGGTACCTGGATCTATTCCTTTGTCCCCGTTCGGTTCCAGGGGAGGATACGATACGTATCCCTCGGAGAGTCGGACAGGCTCATCCTGCTCGATGAAAAGGGGGACAAACTCTGGATGAGCATCGAGGCGGTATCCGGGACCGCGGTTTCCCTCGAAGCGGCTGACACCGGGGTTCCGGAAAGGCAGGGAGAGCGAAAAGTGGGCCGCCTTCCTCTTCCCGGAAGGCTGTTCGCCGAGGACCTCAACGGGGACAAGGAAGACGAGATCGTGGTTGTGAACAACATCGCGTCCGCTGGGGGATTCTTCGAAAACCTTCGCATCTTCACCAACGCCGAGGTATTGTGCTTCGTTCAGTACGGTGACACCCTGGCGCTTGCATGGCGAACTCCCCTGATCGAGAGCCCTGCGATGGATGCGATCCTGGAGGGCCCGCGAAGGGGAACACCGCTCCGCATCGGGATTGCTTCCCAAAACAAGGCGAAGATTCTCGGGAAATTCGGGGAGTGGCGCATCTACTGGGTGAAGTAGGCGCGGCCCCCTCGACGGGAAAAACCGGTTTGACACGGTATGCCGGCGTCCTATAATTATTGTTCGCTGAACGTGTGGCGGTGTAGCTCAGTTGGTGAGAGCATGCGGCTCATATCCGCAGTGTCCGGGGTTCAAGTCCCTGCACCGCCACCATCCTTTTCCCAACCCGGTAGCGCTCTGCGGCCCGTCCGTGCTCCGAAGATCGCGTTTCTGCGCTCCTCGGGATTCCGGGGCATCGATTCGTGCGATGCGGGTCTTGTGGTAGAATCCTCCCATCATGAAAACCCTTCGCGTTCTGCTTGTTGACGGCGATCCGTCTTTCCTCGATTTCGCAAGCGGGGTTCTGACCGGCGCGAAGTATTCCGTTTCCCTGGCATCCGACATCGATGCGGCGGCAGAAGCGCTTGACGCCTTCAAAGGGAAAGCCGTCGTTCTGTCCGACCTGAGCGTGGGAAAGAAATCCGCCCTTGTATTCCTGAGGGAGTCCCTCAGGAAATTCTCCCACGTTCCGTTCACGCTTCTCGCCCACTCTCCTTCCCTCGAGTCGGTCATCGAGGCGCTGAAGCAGGGGGCATACGACTTCCTCCGGAAGCCCGTCGCCCCGGACATCCTTTGCCACTCGGTCGCCAGGTCCGTGGAAAAGCTCAATTTGACGCTCGAGGGAGAAAAGCAGGAGAGTCAAAACCAGAGACTTCTTTCGAGAATTCAGGCGGAATTGGACAAAACAAGAAACATCAGTGACTTCAAGGGTTTTCTGATATCCACTACCGCTCACGATTTCAACTCGAATCTCACCGTCCTCGACGGATACCACCAGGTGATCAAGAAACGATGCATGGATTGCGTGGAGCCAGAGGCCGTGAATCTCCTCGAGCAGGCCCGACGATCCATCAACCGCCTGCGAACGATGTCCGCAACGCTCCTGGATTACGAGGCTGCGGAAAGAGGGGTACTCCAGCTCCGCCCCACGGGATTCGAGCTGACCGATGTGCTGGAAGAGTGCGTCTCTTTCTACCGGCCGTATGCCGAACAGAAGCATGTTGTCATGGGTATTGAGGGACATGTCTCTCCCCTGACGGTGCGGGGCGACAGGGGACGGGTGATGCAGGTGCTGGAAAATCTCCTTTACAACGCCGTCAAATTTACCCCACCGCGGGGAGAGATCCGTGTCGGCGCACGGGCGGAGAACGGCGAGACCGCAACGATCTGGGTAAGGGATACCGGCATCGGCATATCCAAGAAGCTCCAGGAAAAGATTTTCGAGAGCGCGGGCAGCGGGTCCGACAGGGACGGGACCGCCCGGATAGGCCTGGGGCTTGCCATCTGCCGCAGACTCATCGAGGCCCAGAACGGAAAAATCTGGCTGGAGAGTACGCCGGGCAAGGGAACGGTGGTGACCTTCTCCTTGCCTATGTAAAAATATACCAACTTATCCCGCTAATATAGCCACAATGTGTCTACGATCTACCGGAAGAAGATTATCCAGTCGGAAATTCCCTCCATCAAGTTACGCTCTTTTTTCCAATTAAATCTTGAGTATTAAACAAATTTCCTGAATAATCCGATAAAGGAAAAAGGATTCCGATCCGGTGGGCATGCGGATTGCGAAGGCTCTCGTCAGTCCCTAGGAGGGGAAGTATGACCCAAAGCGTAGTCCTTCTCGTTGATGATGACCCGGTTTTCACCCGGTTCACCGAAAGCATCTTGACGGAAGGGGGGATGAAGGTGATACCCGCCTTCAACAAGGCGGAGGGGCTCGTGATGTTCGAGCGCCACCATCCTTCCTGCGTCATCCTCGATATCTTCCTCCCGGACGGGAGCGGTGTGGACCTCATCAAGCCTGTCCGGGCCGCGGAACCGAAGGTTCCCATCATCATGGTTTCCGGGCAAAGCGAGGTGGAGGAGGTCGTCAGGGCGATGAAAGACGGCGCGAACGACTACATCAAGAAACCGTTTCGCGGCGAGGAACTCCTTCTGAAGATCCAGATGGTCCTGGAGGCGTCCCAGAACAAGTGGGAGCTGGACGCGCTGAAAACCCAATCCCGCGCCGAAGAGGAGTATAAACTCCTCTTTTCCCTGAGCGACAGGATGAACAAGGTCCAGGCGATCGTGGACCAGGTGGCCAACACGGACATCACGGTCCTGGTCACCGGGGAGAGCGGGACCGGCAAGGAACTCGTGGCCAAGGCGCTGCACAAGTCATCCGACCGTGCAGGGGAGCCGTTCATCAAGGTCAATTGCGCCGCACTGCCGAGGGAACTGCTGGAAAGCGAGCTGTTCGGTTTCGAAAAAGGGGCATTCACCGGGGCGCACCGGCGGAAGTACGGCCGCTTCGAGATGGCGCAGAACGGAACCATATTCCTCGACGAAATCAGCGAGATGCACATGGACCTGCAGTCGAAGCTCCTCCACGTGCTGCAGGAGAAGCAGTTCTACCGGATCGGTGGCGAACGGGAGGTCAAGGTCAACTGCCGGATCCTCACCGCAACCAACAAGAAGCTGGAAGACATGGTGGACGAGGGACACTTCCGCCGCGATCTCTTCTACCGGATCAACGTGGTCAATATCGTGGTTCCGCCTCTCCGGGAGAGGAAGGAGGACATCCCGCTGCTGGCCGATTACTTCCTCAAGAGATACGAAGAGATGTACAACCGCGATTCCGTGAAAATCTCCCCCCGGTTGATGGAGATGTTCATCGAGTACTCCTGGCCGGGGAACGTTCGCGAGCTGGAAAACAACATCAAGCGGCTGATCATACTGGCCAACGAAGCCCAGCTGATTACGGAATTAGCCAGGAAAAAACATAACAGTTTGTATCCATTCCCCCCGGAGAAGGGGGAAAGAACCGGGAATCGGAACAACCCTCCCGAGGTGCCAGTATTTCCGAATCCACAAAAAGGCAACAGCGAAGACGTGTCGATCCTCCCCGACAAGGCCACCTTGAAGGAAGTAGCAAAGATTGCACAACGAAAAGCCGAAAAAGATCTTATCGCAAAGGTTCTTGAGCAGACGAGGTGGAACAGGAGGAAAGCCGCCCAGATCCTCGACATAAGCTACAAGGCGCTGCTTTACAAGATCAAGGAGTGCGGGCTGAACGAGAAATAGCAAAAAGCGGGTTTTTTTTGTCCAAGGCCGTCAAAACCGGATGTTGGAAAGGAGGAGTGGTGGAGACCAAATGGGCGGTAGCCTGCGCGGTCGCGGTACTCACTGCGATTTATGGGCTCGGCGGCGGCTACGCGGGGGGAACATCCCATGCGGCGGAATTGAGCCGGGTGGCGGCGGGAGGAGCGGGAAGCCCATCCCTTTCGGCTCCCGAACCGGCAGCCCCGCAAAAGGGGATCGCGGAGCCCGAAGACTATTCCGGGGGTCCCCGTTACCGCATCGGGGCCGAGGATATTCTGCGGATCTCCGTATGGGAGAATCCGGAGCTTTCTCTGGACGTCGTGGTCCGCCCGGACGGGATGATCTCGGTTCCCCTCATCCAGGACGTGAAGGCGGAAGGTCTGACCGCCGGAGAGGTGGCCGCCGTGATCCAGCGCAGTCTCCTGGCATACATCAAGGATCCCAACGTGTCCGTCATCGTTTTGCAGGTCAACGCCTCGAAATTCTTCGTCATCGGTTATGTGAAGACCCCGGGTGTGTTCCCCTTGCGCGGCGACGTAAGCGTCCTGCAGGCCATCTCCCTGGCCGGGGGGTTCATGGATTTCGCCTCTCCCCGCAAGATCAGACTGGTGCGCAATTCAGGGCACGGACAGGAGGTCCGCTTGATCAACTATTACGACATTATCGATCGGGGCGGTGAAGGGAACTATCTGCTCAAGCCCGGCGACACCATCGTGGTGCCATGACCGTGCGCCGAATCGTGACGCCCCGTGAATTTGCCGCAGCCGCGGTCGTGGCATTTGTCTTTCTTCTCGCAGCGCCGGCAATCCCGGCGGACCTCAGGGCGGTCCCCTCGATTTCGCTGGAAGGGAGTTGGGACTCGAACATCTTCAACACTTCCTCCAACGAACAGTCGGATATCATCTTGCGGGCGATCCCGGGCCTCGCGGTCTATTTCGATGCATTCCAGACCACGACGGCAATCTCCGGAAGATTCGAGTTCGAATGGTTTGCCGACAACAGAGACCTCGCAGACAATCCGTCCACGATCGATCTCGTGCTTTCCACCGCGGTGCCGATGCAGATTACACCCCGATTCTCACTTTCCCCTTATGTCGGTTTCCTTGAGACTACCGACTCCTGGCGACGGACCCAATTGATCAGCCCGCCGACGCCCGACATTCCGCCATCGAATCAGATCATCACGGGAAGGACCAAGTCGAGAGATTACAGGGCCGGCCTCACGATGAAATATCTCGTCTCCCCCCGCGTCGATTTCACATTGGGAGGGGGAGCGACAAAAACAGAATACCTTTCCGCGAGCACGGACCAGGGGCAGCAGGACACTCGCACCATATTCGGAGACACAACCGTTCAATACCGGTTCAACCCCAGGTTCTCCTCCGGGGTGTTTGTGAACGCGGTTTATGAAACATACGTTACTGACCCCGATTCCCAAACGATTTCCACGGGATTGACAGGTACGTACAGGACGGAGCAATACTACACATTGAGTGGGCGCGTCGGGGTAGCACACTCCCAACAAGATGCCGGTCCCACCAGTGAGGAGACCGATTATTGGAGACCCACCGCATCCCTTTCCTTGAACTATAACAAGAAACATTTTTCGGCTTCTCTGTCGGCAAACACCGAACCAACGGGGGGAAGCGGTTACGGGGTGATAACGGATCGTTTCACGGTGTGGTTAAATCTCACCGACCAGTTTGCGGAGCGTTGGTGGTGGGATCTCTCCGGCTCCTACCAGAGGAACAAGTCGATCGATGATCCGACGGACGCGAGTATCAGCACCTGGTGGGGAGGGGCCGCGATCCGGTACAATGCCGCGAAGTGGGCCAGCTTGTATGTAAAAGGGGACATTTTCCGCCAACGCGGCAGCTCCGTGGAGGGAGCAGATTACGACCGCGAAACCGTTACCGTGGGAGTTGATCTCCACACGAATTACATATTTTAGGGGGAACGATCCTTTATCGCTTCTCCGGCCTTGTTAGGGGAACGATACGGAAACGACATTCATGAGGAACATGGGCGGTCCGGAAAACAGGAAGTGGAAAGGGATCATCCTCGCCGGCGGCGCCGGGACGAGGCTCTTTCCCATTACGAAAGCCGTGAGCAAGCAGCTCCTGCCCGTATATGACAAACCCATGATCTATTACCCGCTCTCCGTTCTGATGATTGCCGGGATACGGGATATCCTGATCATCTCAACGCCGGAAGATCTCCCCCGGTTCCAGGGCCTCCTCGAGGATGGGTCCCAATGGGGCCTCCGGTTCTCCTATGCCGTCCAGCCGCGCCCGGAGGGTCTTGCGCAGGCATTTCTCATCGGGAGGGAGTTCATCGGGAACGAGAATGTCTGCCTCATCCTCGGAGACAACATCTTCTACGGGCAAGGGTTCCAGGAGACTCTTCGAAAAGCGGTTCGGCTCGAGAAGGGGGCCCTGATCTTCGGGTATTGGGTCAGGGATCCCGAACGGTACGGGGTGGTAGAGTTCGACGGGTCGGGGAAGGTGGTAAGCATCGAGGAAAAGCCCAAAAGCCCGAAGTCCAACTACGTCATTCCCGGTCTGTACTTCTGCGACAACCGCGTTCCGGGAATCGCTGCCGGTCTCAAGCCCTCGGGAAGAGGGGAACTCGAGATCGCGGATGTGATGAACGACTACCTTGCGCGCGGGGAGTTGAGCGTGGGACTGCTCGGTAGAGGGTTTGCATGGCTGGACACGGGGACGCACGAATCCCTCCTCGACGCCTCCATGTTTGTGGAAACGATCGAAAAGCGGCAAGGCCTGAAGATCGCCTGCGTGGAGGAGGTAGCCTACCGGATGCGTTACATCGACGGGTGCCAGCTGGAACGGCTTGCGGAACCGCTCCGGAAAAACGGATACGGGGAGTACCTGCTGCAGTTGCTCAAGGAACGGGGGGATCAGTGAACAATAACAGAGGGGCGATACTCTTTCCGGTACTGCTTTCCGTGCTTCTCGTTGCACCCCTGAGCGGGTGCGGGACGAAAAAGAACGTTCATAATTCGTCGGGAAGCTCGCTGGCGGGAGAAAAGGAAAATGTTTCCGGGGCTGCGTACGGGCCAAGGGGGGCGGGCTCCACCAATGCCCCATCCCCTTCGATGTACCGCATTGGCCCCGAGGATTCTCTCCGGATCTCGGTGTGGAACAACAAGGATCTGACTCTGGATATCGTGGTCCGGCCGGACGGAAAGATATCCTTACCCCTGGTCCAGGACGTCCAGGCGGAAGGCTTGACCCCGCCGGAACTGGCGGATGTCATACACCAGAAGTTGCTCCAATTTATGAAGGAACCCCACGTCTCCGTCATCGTGCTGCAGGTCAACGCGTCGAAATTCTACATCGTGGGTGAGGTGAACAAGCCGGGGACCTATTTTCTGCGTGGAGACATGTCCATCCTCCAGGCCCTGTCGATGGCGGGGGGGTTCACCACGTTTGCATCGCCCAAGAATATCCGCCTTGTCAGGAACAGGAACGGGAAACAGGATGTTCGTGTGGTCAATTATTTCGAGGTGATCGAGAATGGGAGCAGGCACAACTACCTCATTCTTCCCGGCGACACCCTCGTGGTACCATGAACGTGTGCAACCCACTGATGCAACAAGGCAACGCCTGCTTGCAACCGTCGTGAAAATTCCAAGGTAAGGAGATCCGATGCCTTTACGGGCAAATATGGAGCCTCACGATTTTCTGGAAATCTTCTCCCGGAAGAGATGGCTGATCGTGTTTACGATCCTTCTGGTCCTTTTCGGTGCGAGCATCTACTGTGTCCTGGCGACTGACCAGTACAAATCAACCACGAAGATTCTGGTGATTCCGCCGCGCGTCTCCGAGGCCCTCGTCCGACCGACGATGAACTACAGTGTCCAGGAACGTCTTGCCACCATCAGGGAGCAGGTGCTCAGTCGCACCAGACTGATCAAGGTGATTGACGAACTTGACCTTTTCAGGGCAGAACGGAAATCGACATCGCCCGAGTTGCTCGTGGAGAAGTTCAAGGAACGGATCGAAATCGACGTGATCAAAGGAAAGGATGTCTTTTCGTTGTCGTTTGTGCACGAGGACCCCATGACCGCAAAACTCACCGCAACGAAGTTGGCATCGTTTTTCATCGAGCAAAACATCATGGTGAGAGAGCAGGAGTCCCAGGAGACTGCCGAGTTCCTCAATTCCCAGCTGGATAATACCAAGGCAAAACTCGAGGAACAGGAGGAAAAGATAAAGAGATACAAATCGGAATACCTGGGCGAGCTCCCCCAGCAGATGGAGGCGAATCTGAGCCTGCTATCCCGTCTCCAGGATCAGGAAAAGTCCTATGCGGAGGCCCTCATGAGGGCGGCGGACCGGAAGGTCCTCCTTGAGTCCGAAATGGCCAAGCTTCAGAGGCAGGCTCTGGGCCCAAAAGACCCGACGGACTCTCTTTTCGATGCATTGGAGGAGAAGCAGAAACAGCTCCAGGATCTTTCCGCAAGGTACACGGATGATTATCCCACGATCATCCAGCTTCGCAGGGAGATAGGACAGCTGGAAGAGAAAATTCTCTTGATGCAGGGCGGCGATAACGAAGGGACCGGTGAGAAGATCGGGACGTCAAGCCAGAGAAAGACACCGATCCGAAGGATCAGGGGGGAGAGCGCGGATATCCGGCGACTTCGGACCCAGATAGATGCTCTGAACCTGGAGATCGCGGCCTTGCGGAGGGAGAAGGAGCAAAACCGGACCAGGATGAATACCATCGAGGCGAGGGTAGCGCGGCTTCCGGAGAGGGAACAGGAACTGGTTTCTCTCACGCGCGACTACGAGAACCTCAAGCGTTCCTACGACGACCTGCTGAACAAGAAATTGCAGGCGGGAATTTCCAGGAACCTCGAGGAGCGGGAGAAGGGGGAGCGGTTCCAGGTCCTCGACCCGGCGAACCTTCCGTCGATTCCGTTCAAGCCGGACCGGTTGAAGGTGATCGGGCTGGCGTTTTTAGGGTCGCTTGTGTTTGCATTCGGCGGGGTGCTCGGGCTGGAGATTCTGGACCCGACGCTGCGGGACACGAAAGAGTTCAAATACTTTTACGATATCCCGATCCTGGCTTCCATCCCGGTAATACAGGACGAGGGATACATCCGGAAGCAGAATTTACGGAAAAAAGCACTCCTGGCGGGGATCTTCCTGTTTGCGTCTGCAGTGGCGGTGTTTTTGATTTCCTTCAAGGATCAGATATGGATCATTCTGAGAATTCACGGGGGCAGCGAATGAAGATCATGGTACCTTCGAAGGCCCAGAGACAATGGAGAGACAACAATATCCCCCCTCTGCTCCGGTTGGGGACCGAAGACCTGTTTTATTTCGAGCAGATCAAGGCATTGCGGGCCAAACTCGAATCCAAAATCGAAACATTCCATGTCAAGGTCCTGGCAGTAACGAGTTCGATCGCGGGAGAGGGCAAGACGCTGTCATGCGCAAACCTGGGGGCCAATCTGGCCTCCGCGGGCACAAAAAAGGTCCTGCTGATCGACGTCGATCTGCGAAAATCAGACCTGGCCAGAGGCATGGATGTGAAACCGCTGCCGGGTTTGAGCGAATACCTTGCAGGAACGGTCGAATCCAAGGACATCGTCCGCGAATCTGTCACCCCGGGTCTCTGGATCATCCCGGCCGGGACCCGATCCTCCGATCCGACCGATCTCCTGGCAGGGGACAGGTTCCGGGAGTTTCTTAGGCAGGCCCGGGAGAAGTGCGATATCGTGCTTTTGGACACACCGCCCATCCTTCCGGTATCGGATACACTGATCATGAAAGACCAGATCGACGGATTCCTGTTTCTCTTCCGTGCCGGCTTTACCCCGCACCAGATGCTGGGACAGGCGCTGGAGGATGTGGGGGAGCAGAAGGTCCTCGGAGTGGTACTGAACGGCGTAGAAACAAAATCCCAGAAATATTACAGGAAGTATTACGGGAAATACTATAATAATCCGTAGACAAGACGAAAGAAAGATCTTGGAATATTATGTTTATCTATAACAATAGATACGTTCCGTTTGCGAACTTCTTGTGCTTTGCGGTCGAGAGCATAGGGATATTCCTATCGGTCTTTATGGCATATATCCTTCTGTCCACAAAATATGAACAAAGCATGATTTCACTGATTGATATTGTTTATCGAGGGATTGCGATCACCGCCTTTGCACAATTCTGCCTATACATGCTCGACCTGTATGATTTGAACATACCGTTTACGACTTCGGAGTTGTTTTTTTCCGTTACCTTTACCACCGGACTTTTCTATCTTGCCATCGGAATATTCATCCTTGCCATCCGGGATTTTTACATCGAAAGAAATATCTTTTTTCTTGCGGGCCTGTTGTTGTTCGGTTTTCTCGTTGCCTGGAGGTTGGCGTTCCATTCCTATCTCAATACACACACGCCGGCAATCAATGTTCTCATCCTTGGGAGCGGCGAAAAGGCCTGCGATATTGCCAAACTTGTTGATAGTTCAAGACGGCTGGGTTTTAACCTCGTAGGATTTTTGGGGAAAGGAACCGACCATGACCAGCACAATCCGGGAAATCCCGTCCATGAAGATGAGCCAGTTGGAAAACCTTTGACTGATGATCTTAAGGAGGCCATAGAGAGAGGAAAGGTCAACAAGATCATTGTCGCCCAGGAGGACAAAAGGGGATACCTGCCCATTAGAGAATTGCTCGATTACAAGATCAACGGAATTGATGTTGTCGAATGGCCGGAATTCATTGAAAATCTTTCCGGTAAAATTCCGGTGAAAAGCCTTCCTCCCTCCTTCTTCGTATTCAATGGCGGATTCAGCGTTAACTATGTTTCCAAGAAATTGTCGGAAATCGTCAGCATGGCAATATCCTTTATTTCCGTCCTTTTGATGATCCCCTTGTTCCTTGTGGTATCGATATTGATCAAATGGGATTCAAAAGGGTCCATTTTGTATCTTCAGCGAAGGGTGGGAGAAAAAGGAAAGGAATTCAATCTGATCAAATTCAGGACCATGGTCCAAGACGCGGAGAGCGACAGCGGGGCGGTCTGGGCAAGCGACGGAGACCCGCGGATCACGCGGATCGGGTGGTATCTGCGCAAATTCAGAATAGACGAGTTGCCCCAGTTTTTTAATGTGTTGAAGGGTGATATGAACCTCGTGGGGCCAAGACCGGAGCGTCCGGAATTTGTGCGGATACTGGAGGCAGAAATTCCATATTACTCCATCAGGCATTCCATAAAGCCCGGAATTACGGGATGGGCACAGGTAAAGAGTACTTACAGCGGCACGATCGAAGAATCCCGCGACAAGCTGGAGTACGATCTTTTTTACATGAAAAACAAATCCTTTAAATTCGATCTGTTAATTATATTCAAAACATTAAAGACACTCATGTTGGCCAGAGGGGCAAGGTAATACCGGAAAGTACATGCCTTCAGGAATCATCTTCGGTAGTTCCAATCCGGGAAAAAACACCACGTGCCTTCCACCAACAGACATATCTTCACCGTTGATGTTGAAGAGTACTTTCAGGTCGAGGCATTTTCACCGTTCGTGAACAGGAAGGATTGGGACAAGTATCCCGGCCGCGTCGATCAGACGACAGACAGGCTGCTCGGCCTGCTCGAGAAACACCGGGTTCCGGGGACGTTTTTTATCCTCGGATGGCTGGCCGAGCGGAATCCCTCTTTGGTGAAAAGGATTGCCGCCGCGGGCCACGAGATCGGCTCCCACGGGTACGGGCACAAGATGATTACCAAGATGACGCCCGGGGATTTTCGAGAGGACATACGCAAGTCGAAGAAGATTCTCGAGGACATCACGGGGAAGGCCGTGGAAGGTTACCGGGCACCGACCTTTTCGATCGTAAAGGAAACCGGATGGGCATATGCCGTCCTCTCGGAGGAAGGGTACCGGTACAGCAGCAGCGTGTTCCCCGTTTGGCACGACCGGTACGGATGGCCGGAGTTCGGCCAGGAACCGAGGAAAATGGTCTCCGGCGAAGCAGGGGATTTTTGGGAAGTGCCGCTTTCCGTCGGGTTCATCGGATCCTTGAAGGTGCCGTTTGGAGGAGGAGGCTATCTTCGCTGGTACCCCCTGTTTCTTACGAAGCGGTTCCTCAGGGATTTTACAAGGAACGGGAGGTCCGTACTGGTGTATATCCACCCCTGGGAACTCGATGCCGCGCAGCCGGATGTTCCGGCCCCTTTCCTCCGGCGATTACGTCACCGGATGGGGATTCCCAAGATGGAGGAGAAGCTGTCGGAGCTTTTCCGGATGCTCAAATTCGGCACAGTCGCACAGTTTCTCGAGGGAAAAGGATACGTGGCCTGATCCGGTATCTCCCGGGGGCAATTTCCTTTCTTGACCATCCAGATGACCCGTAACGAATACCCTCCCGTCGGCCGACGCCATGATGCGTATCACGGCACCACCCCTTCCTTCGTCGCGTGCCGGCAAAGGCGAGGAATCACGATATGAGGAGAAACACGCAGGACCTGGTGAGAAAGGAGTACGACCTCGTAGTGATCGGAGGGGGAATCTTCGGGGTCTGCGCCGCGTGGGATGCCGCCCAACGCGGCCTTTCGGTCGCCCTTGTGGAGAAGAAAGACTTCTCCCACGCCACTTCCGCGCACCACTTCAAGATGGTCCATGGCGGGATCCGGTATCTCCAGCATGCCGACATCTATCGGGTCCGGGAATCGTGCCGCGAGCGTTCCGCCCTTCTGAGAATCGCCCCGCACCTTGTCAAGCCGCTTCCCGTGATCATCCCCACGTACGGCTGGGGGAAAAAGGGAAAGGGGGTTCTTGGCGCCGGGATGCTCCTTTACGACCTCCTGACCCTGGATCGAAATCGGGCCATCACCGATCCGGTTCGGCAAATCCCGAGGGGACGGTTCCTCACACGGGGGGAACTCCTGGACATTTTCCCCGGCGTCGAAACCGAAGGGCTCACCGGGGGAGCCTTGTTCTGTGACGGACAGATGTACAACCCGCCGCGTCTTGCCCTCTCGTTTCTGCGTGCCGCAGCGGATGCCGGAGCGGACGCCGCGAACTATTTGGAGGTCACCCATTTCCTCCGGAAGGAACGTCGTGTTACGGGAGTCGGGGTCCGGGACAACCTCACCGGCGAAGCATTCGAAATCCGGGGGAAGGTAATCCTCAACGCCGCCGGTCCATGGGCAGCCCCCGTTGTGGAAAAATGCCTGGGTGTCGGACTTTCGACAGCCCCCGTCTTTTCCAGAGATGCATGCTTCGTCGTACGGAGATCCCTCTCGGAAACATATGCTCTTGCCTGCCAGACCCGCTCACGGGATGCGGATGCGGTCCTGAACCGGGGGGGGCGTCATCTCTTCCTTATACCCTGGCGAGGGTTTACCCTGGTCGGGGTCTGGCACGTTGTTCACCGAGGCGAGCCCGAAACCTTTACGGTCTCGGAGAGGGAGTTGCAATCCTTCCTCGACGAGACGAACGAAACGTACCCCGCGATCTCCCTTACCCTGGACGATGTCACGGTGGTCAACGCCGGGCTTATCCTGTTCGAGGAGAACGAGCAGGACTCCAACGGGATCCATTTCGGCAAACGGTCGATCCTGTGGGATCACGAGAAGATCCATGGCGTGGAGGGACTCGTGACGCTGATCGGGGTCCGGGCCACAACGGCCAGGGGGATGGCCGGGAAGGCCGTGGACCTTGTCTTCCGCAAGTTGGGGAAACGTTCCCCGAAACCCCGCACGGAGACGACGCCGATTCACGGGGGACGAATCGATTCCTTCGAGGAGTTCCTTTCCGGCGCCATCCGTCATCGTCCGGAAGGATTGGACGAAGAGGTGATCCGATCCCTGGTACACAATCACGGCAGCGGATACGGGGAAGTCCTGAAAACCCTCGAAGGAAACGCGGCACGAACCGAGAGGGTAGGGACTGCTCCCGTCATCCAGGCGGAGGTCGTTCACGCTGTTCGCGAGGAGATGGCGATGAAACTCGGGGACGTGGTGTTCCGCAGGACGGACCTGGGGACCGGCGACTATCCGGGGGAGGATGCATTGCGGAGTTGCGCCGACCTCATGGCGTCGGAATTGGGCTGGAAGGAGACCCGCGTTGAACAGGAAATGGACGACGTAAGAGGCACGTTTCTTCACCAATCCCGGGACGGTTACTGACGATGGGAAGAAATCCGTTCTTGACGGTGGAACCGAACCGGCTTCTCTGGGACCTGTGGCATGTGCACGTGGAAACCGATCCCGGCCGGGAGGCGGTCATCCATTGGGTCGCCGGCGAGGAACCGTACCGTTGGACCTGGGGCGGTCTTTCCGGCGCGGCCGTAACCTGCGCGGAAAACCTCCTGAAGGAAGGGGTAAAAAAAGGAGATATCTGCGCCATTGTCATGCGTCACCTGAAAGAATTTTACCCGCTGTATCTGGGGATCGATCTGATCGGGGCCATTCCTTCCGTCCTGGCCTACCCGAATCCGCGCATCCACCCGGAGAAATTCCGGCAGGGCCTGGAGGGAATGGCCCGTCATTCGGGGTTGGACTGGATCCTCACCGAAACAAGTCTGGAGGAAATCGTGGGTCCCCTCGTCCTGAAGGGGAAAAGCACGGTTCGCGGCATTCTCTTCCCGCTGGAATGGCCTCAGGCGAGCCGGGGCGCCGAAGCGCTGGCGGGAATGCTTGCGCGTCTGCGTCGGGAAGTGTCGCCGGAGGAGCCTTGCCTGCTGCAACATTCCTCCGGAACCACCGGGCTCCAGAAGGCGGTGGTCCTTTCCCACAGGGCGGTTCTCGAACACGTGCTTCTGTATGCCCGATCGATACAAATCGGAAGCCGGGACAAGATCGTCAGCTGGCTCCCCTTGTACCACGACATGGGTCTCATCGCGGCATTCCAGTTGCCGCTCGTATGCGGAATCCCGATCGTCCAGATCGATCCTTTCGAGTGGGTGCAATCTCCTGTCCTGCTCCTGGAGGCGATCTCCCGCGAACAGGGAACCCTGTCCTGGCTGCCGAATTTCACCTACAACCTCATGGCGGACAGGATACGGGAAGAAGACCTCGATGGGATACGACTCGACAGCGTCCGCATGCTGATCAATTGCAGCGAGCCTGTGCGAAACGACAGCCATGAAAAATTCCTCCAGAGGTACTCTTCCTACGGGTTGAGACCGGAAACACTGGCGGCATGCTACGCCATGGCCGAGACGACGTTCGCTGCCACACAGACCGAGCCCGGGAAGAGGGCAAGGACGCTGGTGGCCATCCGGGACGAACTGGCCCGGGGACGGTACCTGCCGCACGTCCCGGGCACGAACCGGAACACGAAACCCTGCGTATCTTCCGGCGCACCCATCGAGGGATGTTCCCTGAGTGTGGTGGATGAAAGCGGGAAGGAACTCCCCGACGACCGGGTGGGCGAGATCGTGATCCGCTCCGTGTCCATGTTCGAAGGATACCGGAATCAACCCGAGAAGACGGCGGAGGTCCTGAAGGGGGACTCCTATTTCAGCGGAGACTACGGGTTCCGGCATGAGGGGGAGTATTACGTCATCGGACGGAAGAAAGACATCATCATCGTCGCGGGAAGGAATATCGCTCCCGAGGACGTGGAAGACGCCGTCAATGAGGTCCCCGGTGTGCTTCCCGGCCGCTCCGTCGCGTTCGGATTGGAGGATCCTGAAGCAGGAACGGAACAGATCTGCGTGGTCGCGGAAACGGAGGAAAAGAACGAAAGCGGGTTGCGCGCTCTTCGCCGGGCGATCGCCGAAGCGGGAATCCGGATCGACGCGGCTATTTCCAGGGTCTACCTGGTTCCCCCACGATGGCTGGTCAAGAGTTCATCGGGCAAACTCTCCCGCAAGCTGAACAAGCAGCGCGTTCTGGAAACCTTCCCGCAAGAATGACCGGAGAATGTGTCCGCAAGGGGAAGGGAAGATTATCGAGATATGGATGGTTTCCGGAATCAAACCGCCCCGGGAGGAATGCGTGGAGGACAAACTGAAGCTGGTCTTGTGCAAAGTGTTCGAAATGGACGAAGACGAGATCAGGAGCGACTTGGGGCCGGAACACGTGGCTCTCTGGGACTCCCTTCATCACCTGAAAATGGTGACCGAGATCGAGGGGGTCTATCGAATCAAATTGTCGATGAGGGAAATACGGACCATGACCACGTTCGGCAGAATCCAGGATGTTCTGGATTCCCGCCTTGCCGGGACCGATGGCCAGGAAACAGGACCTCGGGCGGACGGGATGTTCAAACCATCGTAAACCGATGACGGAATATCGGAAAGAACGATCCATCCGTTTCATCCTTTCGGACGGGAGCAAATCCTCCTTTCAGAAATACAGGGACCTGACCATCGGAGACGCAGGCCTTCTCCGATTTATTCTTTACGAGATCTTCGCTTTGCTGCTTGTCCCGCTTCCCGGCGCCCTCGGGATCGTCCTGCGTCGAACCTTTTATAAAGGGTTTTTCAAGAGGTGCGGGAAAGGGCTGATCGTCGGAAGGAATTGCGTCTTCCGACATCCCTCGAAGATCTCGATCGGAACCAATGTGACGATCGACGACATGGCCCTGATCGACGCCCGCGGTTCGGAGGGTGACGGGATTGTTCTCGGGGACGGGGTCATCATCAACCGGAACACCATCGTTCAGTCGAAGGGTGGCGACATCATCATCGGGAAATCCGTCAGCATCGGGGCAAACAGCACGCTGGTTTCCTGGGGCGGGATCCGGATCGAAGAGGGTGCGGTGATTGCGGGTGGATGCTCCATCAGCGCCGGCAGGTTCGATTATTCGGAACTGAACAGAAGCGTTGCAGAACAGGAAGCGTATACCACGGGCCCCATTGTCTTGGGGAAGAACGTCTGGATTGCAACGGGCGTCACCATCCTCGATGGTGTCCGGATCGGGGAAGATTCGATCCTTTCCGCCGGATCGGTGGTGACGGGAAATATCCCTCCGCAAACCGTCGCTTTCGGGAACCCCGCGAAAGTCGTTTTTACGCGAAGGTAGCGGGTTCGTTTTCCGGATGGTTCTCGGCGGCCGGGGGACAGGAACAGGCAGGGGATGAATGATCTCAAAGGTGCGTCCGTGAAGGTCGGGAAACGGAATTCCATTTGCCGGGGGGCTGGAATATGCCGCCCGGGGAGGTGCGTATGATTCCTCTGTTTTATCCGCCGAGGCAGGATGTCAACGAGATGGTCAAAGAGGTGCGGGATACCCTGAAGTCCCGTTGGTGGGGGCAGGGGCCGAAGGTGGAGAAGTTCGAGAAAGAATTCGGAAGAATGTTCGGGCACAAGTATTGTGTTTTTGTCAATTCCGGTACGGCTTCCCTGCACCTGGCGTACGTTCTCGCCGGAGTGGGACCGGGGGATGAGGTGATTGTCCCGGTCCTGACCTGTACGGCGACCTGCCATCCGATCCTGCTGCTGGGCGCGAAACCCGTGTTCGCGGATATTCGGGAGGATACGCTTACCCTCGACCCCGAAGATGTCGAGAGGAAGATTACGGCAAAGACCAAGGCGATCGTCGTCGTGCATTTCGGGGGGCTTGTGGAGGATGTAAGAACGTTCCGCCAGTTGTCGAGGAAATTCCGGATCCCGATTATCGAAGATGGAGCTCAAGGTCTTGGGGCACGCGATATCGGGTACGGGAATTATACCTGCTATTCGTTCCAGGCGATCAAGCACCTGACCACCGGGGATGGCGGGATGCTGGTCGTCAAGACATCGGCGGATTTCCGGAGGGCGAAAAGAATCCGGTGGTTCGATATCGACCGGGAGGCGAAAAAAAACCGGAAATGGCAGGCATGGGATCGCCGCGGGATCACCTTTGACCAGGAGGAGCCCGGCTACAAATACCACGGGAATGACATCGCGGCCTCCATCGGCCTTGCCGGCCTGAAAACCGTTCGGAAATCGATTCGCCATCGCCGTAAGCTGGCAGCGGAATATCGCAGATTGCTCACCGGCTGTCCATCCGTGGATCTCTTGAAGGATGGCGATTCCGCCCATTGGCTGTTTATGGTCAAGGTGAAGGGAAGCAGAGACGATTTCGCGGAATACCTTCTCAAGAATGGTGTGGAGACGAATGTCGCTCATATACGGAATGACATCTTTGATGTGTTCGGGGGAAAACGTGTGGAGCTTCCCGTGATGAATGCGGTGGAATTCCGGTATCTGTGTCTCCCGTTGAACGATTGGGTAAGCATCGACGATGTCCGGTATGTTTGCAAGCTGATCCATCCGGGATGAATCCCGATTGGTCAACAAGGAGGATTTAAGAATGCCGGTTCCCCCGGCAGGGCATGAAAACCACCCTTAAAATCGTTATCACCGTCTTCCTGATCGGAGCGATTGTATGGGGTCTCGGTGGACTCCGGGAGGTCGGAGTACAGATTCTCCGGATCAATCCTCTTTATATCATTCCGATCCTTCTGTTGTTCATCGTCGATCGCGGAATCATGACCTTCAAATGGGGTCTGCTTCTGCGCGGGCGTGGCATCGGTCTCCCTTTTTTCCGGGGAATGATGATCTATTGCGCGTCTGCGGTATGGGGCCTGTTCCTGCCATCGACCGTGGGGGCAGATGCGATCCGTGCCTATTGCACGTCCCGTACCGGCATCGACTCCCGCGAAGTCGTCGCCTCGATCATCGTCGAGCGGTTCCTCGGGTTTCTGTCCGCCCTGCTCCTTGCCGTTATGAGCATCGTTCTCCTGACCCACCTGGGAACCCTTCGTCATCAGGCGATGTTCGTCTGGTTGCTCGGTGGCGGGATGCTGCTCGGGGCGGTACTCCTGTTTGCCGCAACGGTGAGCCAAAGGGTCTTCGGTTTTTTACACGACAGGATCCTCTCCGGATTCCGGCATAACCGAATTGCGGGAAAACTTCGGGAGTTTCACGAGACCTACCGGTCTTTCACCGTCGATCGGCGGAACATCGCCACGTTTTTCGGGTTGACCCTCGTGGAACAGCTGGTGCCGATATTCGATTCCTGGCTGATCGCCAAAGGGATGGGAATTGAGGCCGGACTTCTTTATTTTGCTGCGGCGCTGCCACTGGCCCTTCTGATCTCCCGTATCCCGATATCGATTGACGGCCTGGGCGTCTTTGACGGGATATTCATCCTGCTCATGTCGATGGCAGGATTGTCGGCGGCTCAGGCGGCCGCGATCGCGATTCTCGGGCGAATTCTGCAGGCGATCGCGTTGATCCCGTGGTGGATAGCGTACGTTATTTCCCATCGGAATCTTCGGGTTCCCCAACCGCTGGGGGTGGAAAGTCGGAGTAGTGTGGGATAGGGAGCCGGGAGGAGACGGAGATACATGAAAATCGCGGTGATGCTTCGTGCCATGGACCAGGAAAGCGGGTTTCGTGCATACATAGAAGGGCTTATGGAAAACATCCTTGCCATGGACAGAACAAACAGCTACCTGCTTTTTTACCGTGCTACCAAATGGTACGGTCGATTTTCCCTGTATGAAAACGTCAAGGAAATGGTGCTTCGTGCGCCGCATAAGTTCGCCTGGGACCAGATAGCCGTTCCTTACAGGGCCTGGAAGGAAGGCGCCGATATTATTTTCAATCCGAAATTCAGCGTTCCTCTGGTTTCTCATTGTCCGGTGGCGATGGGAATTCAGGAACCGGACTGGTACGTGTATCCCGAGTATTATGAATGGTTCGATGCCCGTTACATGAAAGCGATGCTTCCCATCTACTGCAGGAAAGCTTCCCATTTGTTTCCGATGTCGCTTTTTAACCTGGAAGAGAGCAGGAAACACCTCGGATTGCCTTTGAAGAACGTTACAGTGACCTACACCTGCCCCGGGAAACACATGAAACCCATGGATGATCCCTTTCCGCTCGAAACGTTTCGGGAAAAATACCGGCTGCCGGAGCGGTTTCTGTTATGCATAACCCGGGTGGACCATCCCGGATTGGACAATTTCCAGAAAAGGAAATTTTTCCCGGGCAAACATCCGGAGACGGTTCTCAAAGCCTTTATCCTCTGTCGGGAACACATCCCTCAGCACCTCGTGTTCGCCGGAAGGAGGGTCCGCGATTACATGGTGTCGTTGGGTTTCCAGGAGAAAGACTTCACCCGGGTGCATTTTCTGCCGTTCGTTCCCTACGAGGAACTCCCCAAGCTGTACAATACCGCGGATATGTCCATTGTTCCGACCTACTACGACGGTTGTTCCACGACCATGATGGAATCCATGGCGTGCGGATGCCCGGTAATCGGATCGAAGACCGATGCCTGTCCGGAAATCGGCGGTGGGGCGGCCCTTTATGCGGATCCTTATAATCCATCGGATTTTGCGGAAAAAATCGTATTGCTGGCGAAAGATGTTGACCTAAGAAACGAATTAAAGATTAAATGTCGGGAAAGAGCCGCATATTTTGATTGGGCACGAACGGCCGAGTTGACACTGAACGGATTACTCAATGCTGCCGGGGGGGTTCCCTTCGATGGGAAGGATATGACGAACCGCAACGCCATGGCGGAACCTGACCGGGTGCCCGATCGCGTTTCGTCTGCACGGTAGCATGCTCGCAATATGAAAGAAGATCGGAAACCATGAAAAGCGAATATGGTCGTCCTTGAAGAAATATATCAAGGTCGTAATCAGCATCGGATTGCTTGGAATCCTGTTGTACAAGGTGGATTGGGGGAGGATTCAGCGAAACATAAGCATCACGGATTTTACGGAAATTTCCATCGTCCTTTTCATATTTATTCTCCAGTTTCCCGTCAGTGCATACAAATGGAAAAAGAGCCTGGAGATTTTCCAGTTGTATTTCCCCTTTCTGTTCCTTCAAAAAGTTCTCTGCATCGGTTTTTTCATCAACAGCTTTCTCCCCACGACCATCGGTGGGGACGGTTACAGGGCGATGAAAACGATGTCGTCCAGCGAGATGAAATCGCTCGGGATCTCCGCAATCCTGCTGGAACGGATCCTCGGATTTGTCATCCTGGTGTTCCTGGGGTTGGTGGGCGCAATCAAGATCCTGTTGGAGTATCAAACTCCTGACAGAAAGATGTTCCTTTTCACAGGGGTCCTGGTCGGTGTAATCCTTGTATTCGGGCTTCTGTTTTTCCTTTTCCGCTATATCCTGCACGGCAAGAACCCGACCGGCCGCATCCGGGACATTATTTTTCGGATCCGCCAGATCGAACTGATCAATCAGAATATTCAATATTTGAAAGGCGGGCGAAAACAGCTGTTTCAACTGGTTCAATATTCCATCGTATTCCAGATGTTGGCCATCCTGGCGATCTACCTGTTGTTCAAGTCGATTCAGGTAAATACGGGGATTGCCGATTGTGCCTTCATCGCTGCATTTGCGGGAATCGCATCCGTCTTGCCCATATCGATCAACGGAATCGGCGTGGTGGAGGGATCGTTCGTGGTCTCCGCTCTCCAGGTCGGTATCAGCTACGATGATGCCGTCATTGTCGCTTTTATGTTGCGCATCCTCACGACGTTTCTTACGTTGACCTGCGGAATCGTCTATTTGTACGACTCGGGAAAAGCGTAGGAACAAGCCGGGATCCCAAACATGTGCGGAATTTGCGGATGGGTCAACCCCGAAAGGGAGTCTCCCGAGACTCTACAGCGCATGACGTCCATCTTAAAACACCGGGGGCCCGACGGCCAGGGCGTATTCCAAAAGGATGATGTCGGATTCGGGCACCGTCGGCTTTCGATCATCGACCTGGAAGGTGGCTACCAGCCGATGTCGAACGAGGACAAGTCGATCTGGATCACGTTCAACGGGGAGATCTACAATTTCCTGGAGATCCGGAAAACACTGGAAGACCGTCATCGATTCGCGTCACGAAGCGATACTGAAGTAATACTTCATCTATATGAAGATAAAGGCGAGAAATGCCTGGAAGATTTACGGGGAATGTTTGCCTTTGCCATCTATGATTTCCGGGAAAAAAAATTGTTCGTTGCACGGGATCACCTCGGTCAGAAACCCCTGTACTATTACCACGAGGGCGATATTTTCGCCTTTGCGTCCGAGATCAAGGCGGTCCTTGCTTTCCGCCCGGAATTGGCGGAAATGGATGAGACCGCCCTGTACGAATATCTGACGCTTCGGATCATTTCCCCGCCGCGGTCGATGTTCCGTAAGATCAGAAAACTTCCCCCCGCCCATTATCTCGTTTTCCAAAACGGGAAGACTTCGATTACCCGATACTGGGACCTCCAGTACGAACCGAAACTGAAAGGGGATTTCCATTCGGTCAAGGAGGAGCTTGAAAGACGGATCTCGGCGACCGTAAAGGTCCACCTGGTGAGCGATGTTCCGGTAGGGGCCTTCTTGAGCGGGGGAATGGATTCCAGTCTCATCGTGGCGATGATGAGCCGGTTTGCAGAGACGCCGGTCAAAACCTTCTCGGGGGATGTACCCTACAAGAATTACAGTGAAATTCCCTATGCCACGATGGTGTCGGAAAAATACCGGACGGAAAGTCATAACCTGACGATCGATCCTTCGTTGATCCGCACCTTGCCGGAACTGGTCTGGCACCTCGATGAACCTTCCGACTCCCTCTCGACGTGCATGTACCATATATCCAGACTGGCACGGGAGGAAGTCAAGGTGGTCTTGGGGGGAGACGGGGGGGACGAACTGTTCGGAGGATACGATCGGTATTACGGAAACTGCATGGCCTCCTATTACGCCCTGCTCCCTGCATTTCTTAGAAACCATGTCATCGGGAAACTCATCAATATCGTTCCGGAAGGGAACTGGTACCGGAGTTTCGGGCATAAAGTGAAGTGGTTCCAGCAGATGTCGTTTTACCAGGGGGCGGACCGCTACTCCAAAAGCCTGAGCTATTTTTATTTCGACAATGGATCCGGCCAGAATATCTATACCGATCGCTTCAGGAAAAGCGTTTCGATGTTCGAACCGGAGGGCTGTATCAAGGATTACTTCAATTGTTCCAATGCCAGGGAGCTGGTGGATAAGATGCTCTATGCTGACGCCATGATCCGGATGCCCGATCACCCGGTCATGATCCTGGACCGGATGACGATGGCCCACGGCCTGGAGGCGCGTTCCCCTTTCATGGACCATCAATTGTTCGAATTCAGCGCCTCGATCCCCTCCGAATACAAGGTGAAACGCACGAAGCTCCGGCATATTCAGGTGGAACTCGCAAAAAAATATCTTCCGCCCCAGCTGATCGGCAGGAAGAAACAGGGGTTCAATTCTCCCCTTGCGTATACGCTGGCGGACGAGTTCCGGCTGCTGTACAACACGTTTTTACGGGATTCCAGCCTGGTGAGGGACGGATACCTGGAACAATCCGCCATCTCCGCGTTATTGCAGGATCATCTGAGCAACAAGGCCGATCACGGCCAGCGACTGTGGCTGTTGTTCAATTCCGAGATATGGTACAGAATGCACATCGACGGCATGAAGAAAGAAGAAATCCAACAGATTCTCGAGACCCTTTCTTGATATTTTCTCCCTCTCACGCCTTGCCAAATACGGATCATCGGCAGGGATGGGTTCGGGATTTTCATAGAGAACCAGGTAGTTTTTCCTGTGAGCGGAAAAAAAACCAAGGAGGAATGCTAATGGAAGGAATGAGAAAGAGATGGTTCTGCATGCTCGCCGGGGTGGCTTTGCTCTTCGTCTCGGCCTGCGGGGGGGGCGACGATGATACACCGGCACCCCCGCCACCGGGGGCACTGGAAGTGGTAACGGGAACAGCGTTGAATGCTTCAGCGACCGGCGCGACGCTCCGAGGCACCGTGAATCCAAACGGACTTGACAACGTAACGGCCTTTTTCGAATGGGGTTTCGACAACACCCTTGCCGGAGCCACGGGTACCGCCCCACAAGCCGTTCCCGCGGATAATACGGCGGTGGACGTCGAAGAGACGATTACCTTCGATCCTCCCTTGACCGGAGATAATACCGTCTTCTTCCGTATCGTCGCGAGCGATGCGGATGGGGCCGAGGTGCGGGGGGAGATCGAGTCCTTCACACCCTCCAGTAATCCCCTCGGTGCGGACGCGGGGGATGTCCCGCCGGTCATCATGGGACAGGAGGTCAACCTCGCCGGATCCGCATCGAATGGCATAGGCTCGGTCACATACGAGTGGGTGCAGGTAGCGGGGACGGATGTGGGGGAGATCGTCGACAACACGACGGCAACCCCGTCGTTCACCGCTCCGGACGTTTCAGAACCACCAAGCGAGGATCTGGTGTTCCAACTGACGGTTTCGGACGATCGTGGCGTACCAGCGTCGGATAACGTGACCGTGAGGGTGCTCTGGGGACTCGCAGATGACTTCAGCACGGACACCTCCGGTTTGTATGGTCAGGTAAGCGTTGACCTCGACGATAATCCTGCCGGACCTTCGGTTATGACCTACGACGCGGCCGGGGAAAGGCTGGAGATTACAACGGCGGATAATTTCGGGTTGATCCTTTCCGGGGATTTCCCTGCGCCGGGCAACGACAACGGTGTGTTTTCCTTCGAATTTACCCCGATCGGAACGTATCCTGCCGGTGGCGGGATATGGGTGCGCCTCATGGAGGATGCGGACACCTATTACGAGCTGGCCATCTTCAACTGGGATGATGCGCTAGATCCCGGGGAACCGTCGTACTTCGCGAAGGTGGTCGGTGGTGTGGAGGTCGACAACGTTTCGATTCCGGCGAACAACTACGACAATGTCGCAACCCGTACCGTGACCATCACCTTTGGAGCCGCGTCAGCCACTGCGGAGGGGTTTTTACCGGCGGGACCGGTAAATCTGACCGTCGATGATACCCCGATTAAGGTAATCATGTTCGAGATTCAAGCGAACCAGCAGGATGTTTACTACGACAACATTGAATTCACCGCAAAGCCGGCCGCTGTTCCATAGAGCGTCGGTCCATAAAAGGGCAATACGGGAAATGCCCAAAAACAGGAGATCCGCACCCCTGATGGATATGCCCTCGGGTATTTCCAATGCATCAGGGATGGAGAAGGAGCCATGAATCGACTCCGAACGTCGAAAGGCATCCGGTCGAAGACAGGACCATGTCTGTTCCCTGTTTTCCTGGTATTTCTCGCGTTGACCCTTGTTTCCTGCGGGGGGGGAGGGGAGGAACCCAACTCCCCCCCCTCCGTCACAACTCTGGATGCTTCACCCCTTGCCGTGGACGGGGTCACGCTGAACGGGACCGTCAACCCGAACGGGCACGAGACGACCGCCTGGTTCAAATGGGGGACCGACCCGAATTTTTCAAACGGATTCTTTTCCAGCCAACCCCAGATCCTGGCGGCCGGGAGGACGGCCCAAAACGTCAGCTTCCCTCTCAGGGGGCAGAGCTCCGGCTATTTCCAGGCGGTGGCGTCCAACGTGGAAGGGGAGGTGGAAGGAGAGATCAAGAGTTTCAGCACTACTCCGGGGGTCCCAGGGGCGACGACGGGCCAGGCAACCGACGTTACGGGTACCGGGGCGACCCTGAACGGCACGGTCAACCCGAACGGACTTTCCACCAATGCCTGGTTCGAGTGGGGAGAGGACCCGGAGCTGGCTTCGTTCAGCACCACGGCTGTACAACCCATGGGCGTCGGAACGACGGGCGTACCGGTCGAATTCCGCCTTCCGGACATCCTCAGCGAGGGAACGACCTACTATTTCCGGGTGGCGGCGGAGAATGCTGCGGGCAGCGCGAAAGGAACGATCCTGAGTTTCACCCCGCGCTTCCTCCCGACGGTGACAACGGAGTCCGCCACGGACATCACGGTAACCGAACCCTCCGCCGGGGTGACCTTCAACGGATTGGTGAACCCGAACGGAGTTTCCACGGATGCCTGGTTCAGATACGGGACGGATCCTTCGCTCTCCTCGTACGACGAGACAGACCATGAACTCGTGGGATCGGCAACAGAAAACCAACCGGTCAGTGTTTCGGTCAACACGCTGGAACCCTGGAAAACCTACTATTTCCAGGTGGTCGCCGAAAACACCGTCGGCGGTTCGCAGGAAGGAACGATTTCCAGTTTTCCGGCCGGGGATTACTACGTCGCGATAGGGGACAGCATCACATTCGGTTCCCACGACGATTACCCGCCTGACGATACTTCCTCGGACGGGAGAAATACCGGGGGGGGCTATGAACCGATCCTGAACGATCTTCTCACCGCGGAGAAAGGCTACCCTCATACCGTGGAAAACGAGGGGTTCTCGGGGGAGACCGCCGCTGACGGGCTGGCCAGGATCCAGGGAATAATAGACAGCCACCCCGACGCAAGGTATTTCCTCGTCATGTATGGGACAAACGACGCATTCCTTGACTTGCCGCCCGTTCCGAGCGGACTGGGACTGAACCCGGGGGATCCGGGGTACAGCGGCTCCTACAAGGACTACATGCAGAGAATGATCTCGGCCATCATCGCGGCGGGAAAAACGCCCTACCTGGCAAAAGTTCCCTACACGTCGGATCCCCTGATCAGCGACACCTACATCCGGAACTACAATTTCGTGATCGACGAACTGATCTTCGATAATGAAATTTTGGTCATTCCGCCCGATTTCTACTCCCACTTCCAGTCGCACCCGGGAGAGCTTGACGACGGGATTCACCCGAACGGGATTGGGTACCAATCCATGGCGGATCGTTGGTTTGATGCCCTGACCGCGCCGTGACGAAAGAACTCGATGACGGACGGCAAGTAAACGCTGGTTGACATCATGCGTTTCGTCACGGGCATTTCTGTTTTTCTTCTCCTTTCGCCGGTACCATTCCTGTTTTCCTGTGGGGGTTCCGCGTGGTTCGGTCGGGCAAACCGGCCACCGGTTGCCGACGCGGGGGGGGATTCGACCGTCTACCAGGGGCAGCCGTTCCGATTGGACGGCTCGGGTTCTTTCGACCCGGACGGCGGGACCGTTTCGTACCGATGGCTTCAGACCGGCGGCAAGGCTGTCGGGGGGAGCGACCGTGCGAGCATGAGTCCCGAAGTGATTGCGCCGTTCGTTGCTCCCGCGGGCGAGGAGCTCCGGTTCCGCCTGACCGTGACGGACGACGGCGGGTTATCCGCCACGGACTCGGTGAACATCAAAGTGGAAAAATATCTGTTCTTCGACGATTTCCGTTCCGATACGACGAAGAATTATGCTCCAAGGGATGTGGGGCAAAACGGGGATACAGGGCAGTTCCGGTATATTGAGGCTCTGAAGAAGGTACATGCAATACCGGGAACCAACGGGGGAATGAAAATATCCCATGATGTTCCCGCCAATGACAACGGAACGTTTTCCTTTGTTTTTACCCCTTCCCGCATCGAGCAGCAGAAAGGAAGGATGCGGGTATTTTTAATGGATGACAAGGAAAGCTACTACGAGGTGTTTAACGGCGGCGAGCAGGGGTCCGGTGGTGTCCGAAAAGTGGTAAATGGAAAAGAAGTGGACAGTGTCCGATTGAAAAACGGCTATGCCCCCAACGTTACGTATCCGGTGAACATTGTTTTCGGCGCTAAATCCACTATTGTAGATGCGTTCGACGAGTTGGCCGTCATGAACAAAGATCATCAACCTATTCTCGTGAAACGGTTCGAGATCCGGACGGAGGGGCAGGAAGCATACTACGACAACATTGCGTTGACGCAAGATCCCTTCGTGAAAGCAGGGATCCCGAGTCGCCTCGGACTATGGGACTCGAACCTACCGGTTGAGGCAATTCCCGGGGAGATGAGGGAAGGTTGGAAAATCCGATTCACCCTGGACCAGGGCACACCAAACCAGGTCGTTGTCGATGACTACGAAAAACCTTTTCAGGCCACGTTTCCAATTTCAAGTTCCTCCCCTCATACCGTAGATGCCTACATCGTTGACGAATCGGGAATCGATGTGTTGGCCCATGACCAGGTGCGATATATTGCCAGGGTCGGTTATTATGTCGCGATGGGAGACAGCATCACCGAAGGCTCGGGGGATGATTCAATGTCCGGTGATGGGGGCGGCCGTGCGGGATATTCCCCCGTCCTGGAGAAGTTTCTGGAATCGAAAAAAGGCTATCCCCATAAGGTAGTGAATCAGGGCAATCCGGCCGACGCATCCGCCGACGGCCTGATCTTGCTTCCGACCATTCTAAATATTCATCCGGAGGCGAACTATTTTCTGATCCTCTATGGAACGAATGATTCGTCCCTTTCGGTTCCAAGCGGCAGAGGACTGAAGCCGGGTGATCCGGGTTACAAGGGATCCTACAAAGACAATATGCAGGAGATCGTTTCCACGATTATCGCGGCAGGGAAGACTCCCATCCTGGCCAAGGTTCCCATTGTTTTCGGCGTAGAAGGCGGGAAGCGAAGATACCGGAATCCCGAGAGTGCCCCCCGAAACGCGCTGATAAGGGAATACAACAAGGTCATCGACGAGTTGATTGCGGAGAACGGTATTCCCGTGTCTCCGCCGGATTTCTATTCCTACTTCAAAAAGCATCCGAAGGAGTATTCCGATAACATCCATCCCAACGGGATAGGGTATCGTTCCATGGCAAGGCTATGGTTAGGCGTTTTGGACAAGACCGGAAAAAGCGTCACCTTCCGCGAACCCCTGGCGAAGAAGGAGTCGGAGCCGGTTCTCCTCGTGAAGCCGCCTCCAGCGACCAAGGCACCGGAGCAGGCTGCCCCGATCCGGCGCCCGAAGGGGGAAAACTACATGGTCCAGGTGGCCGCCTTCCGCAATCCCGAATACGCCGAGACGCTACGGAAACAGTTGCTCAAAGACGGAATGAAGGCAGTCGTGGAACCGGGGGACAAATACCACGTGGTCATCGCCGGGCCGTATCCGGACAAAAGCGCCGCGAACGATGCGATCCGGAAGCTCAAAGCGGAAAGGAAACTGGATCCTTTCCTGGTGCGGAGATAATCCCCGGTCTCTGACAAATTAAAAAGGATTGATCGATAATCCACTCAAGAGACCCACAGGCTGCAATGGAAAGGAAATATTTATCCATAATTGTTCCCTTATACAACGAAGAGGAGTCCGTTCTTCCTCTGTATGAATCCATTACAGGAGAGATCGATCCACTGCAGGTAAGTTATGAGATCCTGTTCGTCGATGACGGCAGCAAAGATCGAACGTTTATCAAGGCCAGGGAACTGGCGCACAAGGATCCACGCCTCAGGGTAATACGATTCCGGAAAAATTACGGACAGACAGCCGCCATGACCGCGGGCATCGACCAGGCCCGGGGCGATATCCTGGTAACGATGGATGGAGACCTGCAGAACGATCCTGCCGACATCCCGGAATTTATCCGGAAAATCGGTGAAGGGTACGACATTGTCTGCGGCTGGAGACATAAAAGGCAGGACAAGCTGATATCCCGGAGGATCCCGTCAGTCGTGGCCAACTGGATCATCGGGAAGATCACCGGCGTTCCCATAAAGGATAACGGATGTTCCCTGAAAGCATACAGGGGGGAAATCATCAAGTCCGTTCCCCTGTACTCGGACATGCATCGGTTCATCCCCGCCATGACCTCCCTGGCCGGCACCAACATCGCCGAGATCAAGGTCAACCATCACCCGCGAAGATTCGGGGTCTCGAAATACGGGATCACACGGATCTACAAGGTGACGATCGACCTGCTGGTCATCAAGACCTTGCTTTCCTTCGCCACGAGGCCGCTTCAGCTGTTCGGCGCAGGCGGGGCCATTGCGCTGATCGCAGCGATGCTTCTCCTTTTCGAGTCGCTATCAGGGGTTTTCAGGGGCCCCATCGAAATGAATTTCATGCTGGCATCCGGGGCCCTGCTGTTCGGCATCCTCTCGTTCTTTTGCCTGCTGGTCGGGCTCCTGTGCGAACTCGTCATGAAGACGGGGAAATTCAGAGACTTGTCTTACCTGAAGACAAGGGCGGAATAGGCGGACATCATGGAGGTCTCCCTGAACGGAAAAGGGATGGGGAATGACGAGAAAAGGATTGTCAGGCAGATATCCCTGATCATCCCGATCACGGAACGCCACGATGATATCCCCGAAATCTATCAGGAATACAAGAGCGCATTGCGCGGCCTGAATACCCCCTTCGAGATGATCGCCGTCGTGGACGGAACATTCGACAGGGCCTATCAACAATTGAAGGAACTGAAGACCCGGGGGGAAAGTATCACCATCATCAAGCACGCGAGGACGTTCGGCGAATCCACCGCGATCATGGCAGGCTTTCGGGTTTCGACCGGGGATGTCATCCTGCTTGCCCCCCCTTACCACCAGGTGGAGATGTCGGACCTGCCGAAGATCATGGAGAGCTTCGACGGGTCCGACATGGTGGTCGTACGCAGATGGCCGCGGACCGATTCCCGCCTGAACCAGTTCCAGACGAACCTTTTCCATTATCTTGTCCGTTCCCTGGCGGGGAACGTGGCTTCGGACATAGGGTGCGGGGTCCGGATGTTCCGACGAGAGGTTCTCGACGAGATCCCCTTGTACGGCGACCTGCACCGTTTTTTGCCGGTATTGGCATTCCGGCAGGGGTTCAAGATCCGGGAAGTCGACGCCAGACAGTCTCCCAAAGAGAAAAGGCTGAGGACTTACCCCCTGGGAACCTATCTCCGCAGGATGATCGACCTGCTCACGGTCTTCTTCCTCATCAAGTTCACAAAGAAGCCGCTGCGTTTCTTCGGACTTACCGGGACAGCGGTTCTGGTCACGGGACTGGTTGTTACGGGCTACCTTGTCGTCGGGCGGATATTTTTCCGCGTCGGGTTGAGCGACCGGCCGCTGTTCCTGGTCGGGATATTACTTGTCGTCCTCGGTCTTCAGATCTTTGCAATCGGGCTCATTGGGGAACTGATCATATTTATCCATGCCAGAGACGTAAAGGAATATCAGATCGAGCAGATTATCAATTAGCGGCATGATTCACGATAAAATCTCCGTTCTTCTTCCATGACAATTGAAGTCAAAAACGATAGATATATAACGGCAGGAATCATCCTGTGTCTGATCGTATTGGCTACCGTAATCAGGGCCAAAGGCCTGGGCAGATGGCCTGTCAATTCCGATGAGTACCTCCTGTTTCAATCGACCTCTTTTATCCATGATACCGGTTTCCCGATGTTTCCGAGCGGAGGCTATTATGTCCGGGGGATCGCTTTGCAGTATTTGATGGCGTTTACGACGTGGATATTCCCCAACAAGGAATTCGGCTTACGTATTGTCCCATTATGCTTTGGCATTTTGACGATACCGATGTTTTATCTGTTTTGCAAAAAAATGATACCGACCATCCCGGCTGTTTTATGTTCCATGATTCTTGTATTCTCGTCATGGCACATCGAATTCTCGAGATTTGCCAGATTTTATACGACGTTTCAGTTTATGTTTTTTTTATTCCTGTACTTTTTCTATGCAGGATATTGGGAAAACGAAAAAAAATATGTATGGTGGTCGTGGGGTGTTGCGGTAATTTCCGTTTTTGTTTTTGAAGCAAGTATCTTTCTTCCAATCATTATATTTTTATTGATAATGTTCAGAGAGAACAGATTCCATGAAAACGTCATAAGAAACTCCTGTTATGCTTTTCTGTTATTGATCGTCAATTATTTGGTAAACGGCGTAAATTACAGAGACCTGGGTGTAAAAAATGCTCTGCCATTGGAATTGGTTAACAAACAATCAGGCAATATTTTAAGTAACTTACCGATCAACTTGCCTTCCATGCATGTTTTTCTTCAGGTATGGAGCTCCTATGCGACTATCGTTTCTTACTGTATAATGGCAAGCTTCGGCCTGATTCTATTCTATGTTCTTACTAAAAGGGAAAAACCAAAAACGTTCTGGGTTTATATCTTTATTGTTTCAACCATATTCCTGCCACTTTTTCACCTTTACGCTTTATTGGGGGTCATTTTTGTTATTATATTTATCAATAGGAAAGACGTATATCAATTTTATTTGAAATGCATGAATATTGTAAATATTTATGTAATATTATCTTTGTTTTACTGGATATCCATGATTATGTTAACCGGCAATATGAATAAAGTACTTCATTATCTCATCGGATATCCGATGTTCAGGTTCTCTTTCGTAGATCCATATTTGGAAAGCGTTCCTATATGGTCGTTATATGCTTCCGCGATCATCGGGATATCCATCGTGCATAATTTGTTTTCAAAAGAAATTGCTCAAACAAGGTTTGTGTTGACAGTATTATTGGTATGTATTTTCATAGTTTCATTATTTAATCTTCCTGAAGGGACAACAAGGTACAGCTTCTTTTTCTTTCCTTTGGTTATCATCCTTGGGTTCCAGGAAATGGATTGCCTGATCAATTGGCTAAAAAAAAGGAATAATCCCCAAAAAGATAAGTTATTGTTGAAACTGCTAATGGCTATTCCTTTATTCCTTTTTTTTATTACAGATGATTTTCATTTACAACATGTGAAAGACGTATCCGCAATGGAATTGAATTTCCGATTGGGGAAATATGAACAGTATCAAAAACATTGGTATGAACGATATGATTACAGAACACCGGCACTTTATGTGAATGAAAATATGAAAGAAGGAGATTCCGTAATCATAGGGAGTAACCCTTTTTCCGCGTATCTTAAAACGGAGTTCATATTTTATTCCCCATGGGAGGCCGATTGGTTCAGGCAATTTTCGCGGAATTATGGGACGGTAGAAATCTGGAGCGGTCACAAAATGATCTCTGATGTCCCATCAATAATAAATGCTGTACCGCAAAATCAAGACGATTCTTTGTGGTTAATAGCGGGAGATCAAATCAGTGGCGGATATTATATACGGGATATTGCAAATGCCAACCATATTGCATATGCCAGGAAATATATCGGGTTGGATGGAAGATATAAGGTATGGCAATTAAAAAAAGAACATCTTTAAAGGAATCATTCGAGGGAATGACATTGCCATGAACGTAAAAACGGATTTATCCCCACTGGCTGCCGTACCTAGACGGAAGACCGTAATCGTTCCGTCAAAAGGATGGATTTCCTTGAATCTGAAGGAGATATGGAGCTACAGGGAACTTCTGGGGATTCTTGCCTGGCGGGATGTTTCCGTTCGATACAAGCAAAGCATCGTCGGGATCGGCTGGGCAATCATCCAGCCGGTCATGACCATGATCATCTTTACGATTATCTTCGGGAAATTCGCGAAACTGCCGTCCGATGGGATCCCGTATCCGGTTTTTACCTACTGTGCATTGCTTCCATGGAACTACTTCGCGCGGTCTTTGGGCGATTCGAGCGACAGCCTCGTCGGGTCCGCGCATCTGGTCACGAAAATCTATTTCCCGAGAATCATCCTTCCCGTCAGTAAAGTATTCGCCGGGTTGATCGACCTGTCCATCGCGTTCATCATTCTTCTGGGGATGATGGCCTGGTATCGAATGGTTCCCACCGTCGGGATCGTTCTTCTTCCCGTTTTCATCGTTATTGCGATGCTCGCCGCCCTCGGGGTCGGGCTCTGGTTCACAGCCCTCAACGTCCTGTACAGGGATGTCAAATTCGTGGTCCCCTTCCTCATCCAATTCTGGATGTATGCTTCCCCCGTGGCATATTCCACCAGCATCATCCCCGATCGATGGAAATGGGTCTACGGGCTGAACCCGATGGTAGGCGTGGTCGAAGGATTTCGCTGGGCCCTGCTTGGCAAAACGGCACCCCTGATCTCGATGTTTCTGATTCCCATCCTCATGATATTTGTGGTGCTCATCTCCGGCCTTTATTTTTTCAAGCGAATGGAAAAGACCTTTGCCGATATTATTTAACGGATACAGGACTTCGAAAAAGGGATCATGATGCGCCCGGTAATCACCATAGAGAGTTTAAGTAAAAAATATCGACTCGGCCAGACACACACGGATTTATTGAGCGAGAAGATAGGGAACAGGTTGAGGAAACTTGCCGGGAAGCTCGGGAAGGGAAACCCTTCCGATGCCCAAAAAACCAGGCCGGCGGAGAATGAGATCTGGGCGTTGAAAGACGTGAATATGGAGATCCATGAAGGAGAGGTTGTCGGTGTTATTGGACGCAACGGAGCGGGAAAATCGACATTGCTGAAGATTCTCTCCCGTATTACGGAACCAACCAGCGGCAGGGTGACGTATGAGGGCAGGGTGGGAAGCCTTCTGGAAGTGGGGACAGGGTTCCATCACGAACTGACGGGAAGGGAAAATATCTATCTGAATGGCGCGATCCTGGGGATGACCAAGACGGAAATCAATCGCAAATTTGATGAAATCGTATCCTTTTCGGAGATCGAGAGGTTTCTCGATACTCCGGTCAAACGGTATTCCTCGGGAATGTATGTGCGCCTGGCGTTCGCAGTGGCGGCACACCTGGAACCGGAAATTCTCATCGTGGATGAGGTATTGGCTGTCGGGGACGCCGCGTTCCAGAAAAAGTGTCTCGGGAAGATGCAGGATGTCAGCAGCGGTGGCAGGACCGTCCTCTTTGTAAGCCACAACATGACGGCCGTGAAGGAATTGTGCAACAGGGCGATATGGCTCGATGGTGGTTGTCTCGTCAATTCCGGGAAGACGGATGCCATCGTCACCCAATATCTCCATGAAAACGCAAGATCGATTCACGAGCAGGAATGGCCGAATCGTGATACGGCGCCGGGAAACGACAAAGTGCGCTTGCGACGGGCTTCCCTTGCCATGGAGGACGGAGGAGGACCCATATCCATTCGTACTCCTGTCCAGATAGAAATCGAATACTGGAACGCTCTCCCCGGTGCCGAATTGCTCGTGAGCCTCTATTTGTACAATATCGATGGCACATGCGTATTCAACTCGGATTCCTCACCATGCATCTATCCATCCGGGGTTATCCGGGAGATTTGCCATATACCCGGGAACCTCCTGAACGACGGGACATATCGCGTGGCGATCACGATCGTGAAAGACCGTTTCCATGGCATCTACAGGCTCGAGGATCTCCTCGTATTCGATGTCCAGGATGTAGAGCGCGAGGTTCACTGGTATGGCAAGTGGGACGGAGTGGTCCGTCCCGAGCTTGACTGGACATCCGAATTCATAGGGCAATCCCGGACAGATCCCGGTTTGGCGGAGAGATCATGAAAGTAAGCGTTCTCCTGATTACTTATAACCAGGAAGAATATATTGCCCAGACGATTGAAACCATCCTGATGCAGGAAACCAACTTTGATTATGAAATTGTTATCGGAGAAGACTGTTCCACCGACAAGACACGAAATATATTGCGCGATTACCAGAAGAATTATCCCGATAAAATCCGGTTGATTTTTGCAGAACGGAATAGGGGATTGGTCGCGAATTTTACAACTACGTATAAGGCTTGTTCGGGACAATACATTGCGATGATCGACGGGGATGATTACTGGACGTCACCACGGAAATTGCAGATGCAAGCAGATTTTCTGGATAGCAATAAGGAATTCGCCATATGTTTTCATCCTGTAGCGATGGATTACGAGGATGATGCCACGGCCAACCGGATATGGCCGGAAAATATCGGGACATCATTTACCCTGGAAGATATATTGTCAGCCAATATCATCCCTTCCTGCACCGTGATGTTCCGAAACGGTTTGGTGCGTGAATTCCCCGATTGGTATTACTCGCTGAAAATAGAGGATTGGTCATTGTATGTTCTGCTTTCACAACATGGGAAGATCGGCTGCCTGAATGAAACCATGGCTGTTCATCGGGTACACTCAAAAGGCGTATGGTCCTCGCAAGAAGGCGTAGAAAAAGTAAAAGAAGACATAAAATTCTATAGTTGCATGAAAACACACTTTGGGAGGCAATATAGGAGTTTAATCAATACAAGGCTTGAGGAATATTATTATAAACTTGCAGAAATATATGAAGACGACAAGGATTACGGTAGTGCAAAGCAGTACATTATAAAAAGCCTGGCGATGAATCCGTTTATTTTCAATAAAAATTCCCCGAAAAAAATGAAAGTGGCGATTCGACTTTATCTGCCGTCCCTTTACAAACGTATAAAGGCTCATTATATTCAATAGTTGAAATTGCGATTTGGATGTTTCCTGCGATTCCCGGGTGGGAATTTCCTGCAGAAAAGTATACATTCCGCAAAAGCTATTAATTTTTATTTACCAATAATTATTTATGAAAATAGCATTTCTAGTGAATGAATTTCCAAAAATATCGGAAACATTTATTTTAAACCAGATTACGGGGTTGTTGGATCTTGGGCATGAAGTCGAGATATTCGCCAAAGAAAATCCCAAAGAAGATAAAGTCCATGCGGATGTTTACCGGTATAATCTTTTTGATAAGCTGCATTATTTCGAAAAAATACCTGACAACATTTTTATCGTTTTGATAAAAACAGTATTTCTGCTGTTAAAAAATATCCATAACAATCCGATCCGTATCATCAAATCCTTGTACGTATTCAAAAAGAGAAAGTATGGCATGATCCTGGGGTATTATTATTTTACATTTCCATTTTCGAGGAAAAACCACGATGTTTTGCAATGCCATTTTGGGCCCAATGGAAATATCGGTGCGTATCTTAAACAATCCGGTTTCCGATTCAAGGTTGTTACCATGTTTCATGGGTATGACATTCGTCTGGGAATCAAAAAGGGGGGAGAAATATACTCCCTGCTTTTTCAAACATGTGACCGTATACTTTCCATTTCCGAATATAACAGGAAAAATATAATCGCATTTGGAGCAAATGAAAAAAAAATCATCTATCATCCCGTGGGAATCGACGTAACAAAGTATCCTTACAAAAAAAGGGGAAATATATTCTCCAATGGAAAGAAGACAATCATTACAACCGTTGCACGTTTGGTCGAGGAGAAAGGACTGGAATACGGAATCGAAGCAATAAAGAATATTGTAAGGAAACATCCCGAACATACGTTCGAATATCGTATTGTTGGAAACGGGGAATCGGAATCTTACTTGAAAGAATTAACGAAAGAATATGAACTGGATCGCTATGTCCGCTTTCTGGGGGCAATGGACCAGGAGGAAATCATAAAAACGCTCATGCAATCTGACATCTTTTTATTACCAAGCATTGAAGAAGCATTGCCGGTCGTTCTCATGGAAGCACAAGCCATGGGTCTGCCTGTGATCGCCACGGACGTCGGCAGCACATCGCAAATTGTAATCGACGGGAATACGGGATTTATTGTTCCGAAAAAGGAACCGGCCGCATTGGAAGATCGATTGCTGTATTTGATGGATCATCCGGAATTATGGGACGAAATGGGAAGAAACGGGAGGAATGTAGTGGAATCCCGATATGACATCAACGTTTTGAATCGAAAGCTCGTCGATATTTACCAGGAGGTTCTGAGCAATTAGGTTATTACATAAAACCATGGTTCATTCGTAACATAATGACTTACAACGTTATTCTTTTCTGGTTTATGAATGATTGGGGATTATTCGGACGTACATATGAAATGATCGCCCGTCATATGGTCTCCCTCCCTGAAATCAATCGGGTGATTTGTATTCTGCCATCCAGTATGATTCGGGATGGGAACTACTTATTGCCGTTTCATTGCAGGAGAGAGTCAAAAAAACTATATTTATTAACGCCAAACTATCGCATGATTCCCAAAAAGTTGATTCCTTCATCCTTGAATAGATTGATCAATGAGAACTTAAGGGACTATTCCATAAAAGTGCTGTTAAAATCGATGGGTTTTTCAAAAGAAAACACGATCATGTGGATGTTTCCGCCACATAAATATATTTATACATTGATTGACCTTATCCCGCACCGATTGCTGATCACCCATATCATAGACAACCACCTTCATAAACGCAATGAAAGTGCGGATATGCTGGAATTTTCCAGGGATCAATACAAATATCTGTCCGGAAAATCCCATATGCTCATCACCTCGTCTCGTCAGAATCATGAATATTTTTCTTCTTTGAATTCCAATTGTTATTATTTCGAGAATGCGTTGGATGAAAAATTTATCGCAGACCCGTCAAGCCTGCCATGGCGAAAAGGGAAAGGCCGACCAAGATTGGGATATATCGGGTGGATCACGCAACGAACCGATCTGGATTTGTTGTTATTTGTCGCGAAGAACCGACCCGATTACGACATCATTATCGCCGGCCCTCTTGAAAATGGCATAGATTTGGGCAAATCCGGACTGCCGGAGATTCCTAATGTATATCTTGAAGGAAGCATACCATACCTGGAAGTTCCGGAATTTTTGACGTCGCTGGACGTATGTCTAATCCCGCACAAAGACAGCCCGTACTCCCGGTCGATGAATCCGTTGAAGGTATACCAATATTTGGCTTCGGGCAGACCGATCGTTTCGACGGAGATTGCCGGGATCGAACGATGGGGCAACATGATTTCTATTGCGGGGAATTATCAGGACTTTGTGGAAAAAATTGACGAGGCGGTCCATCAAGACAGCCAGGAGGCATCCCTTCAACGTGTGAAGGCGGTCAAACAGGATACGTGGGATTTCCGGGTAAACCAGATGTTTCAAACGATCTCGAGACATATCCAGGGAAACTGACAAGGGATATCCCCAAACACAGGGAGTAACGGAATTCCGAACATCAGCCACCCTCGATTTCCCCATCGTTTATGATTTTACGAACCGCGAGCAAAAGTGACGAACCCGCAATCGATGCATACATCGAGAGGGCCGAAGAGGCATCGCTGTATCATGCATTCCGGTGGGGCTCTGTCATCGAGGACTGTTTTTCCCACAAATCCTATTACCTGTTGTGCGAGTCGGACGGCGAAGGAATCCAGGGGATCCTTCCGTTGGTGCATATGAAAAGCAGGATGTTCGGGAACCTCTTGGTGTCGATGCCGTATTTTAATTACGGAGGAGTCTGCGCGAACGGCAAGGAAAGCAGGGACCTTCTTGTCGGGGAGGCGGTCCAACTCGCAAAGCGCCTCGGGGCAAGCCATATCGAGTTCCGTCAGGAAAAACCGCTGGACAACGGATTCCCCGCGAAAACGACGAAAGTTTCCATGCGTCTTTCCCTGCCTGACTCCCCGCACGATTTGTGGAAGTCGTTTCCCGCCAAGTTGCGAAGCCAGATCCGGAAGCCACAGAAGTCGGGGATGGTCGTTCGAATCGGCCGGGAAGAGGAGCTGAACAGCTTCCATCAGGTATTTTCCGTGTGCATGCGGGATCTCGGGACTCCCGTGTATCCCAGGAATTTTTTCCGGACCATCCTGGATCGTTTCCCGGAATCCACATGGATATGTTCTGTGTACCGTGAAAATGTGCCGATGGCGTCGGGGTTCCTTGCCGCATTCAGGGACCGGCTGGAAATCCCTTGGGCGGCCTCCCTGCGACGATACAACTCCCTGAGCCCGAACATGCTCCTGTACTGGAGTTGCCTGGAGTTCGCGTGCAACAGGGGGTATCGCGTGTTCGATTTCGGCCGTTCGACGGTGGGGGAAGGCACGTACCGGTTCAAGGAACAGTGGGGGACGGTGCAATATCCGATGAACTGGCATTACTGGCTGGCAAAAGGTGGAACGTTGCCGGAGATCAACCCCGGAAACCCCAGATACCGGTTGGCGATCGAGATGTGGAAGAAACTGCCTGTGTCCCTCACGAAGGTTCTCGGCCCGCCCATTGTCAGGAATATTCCTTGAAATGGAAAAGGATGATACCTCCTGCGGCAGCCCCGATTTCTGTTCGGGATCTGTTTCGGGGCATTTCGGGAATGGCGGGAACGGACAGAATCGGAAAGCTTGAACGTGAGATCAGGGAATATTTTGGGGCGGAATCCGTCTTTCTGGCCTCATCCGGAAAAGCGGCCCTTGTCCTGATCCTCAAAGGGCTGGCATCGCTGCGATTCAGGAGAAAGGTGGTGATTCCGGCCTATACCTGCTATTCGGTCCCGTCTGCGATCGTGAAGGTCGGCCTGGAGGTCGTTCCGTGCGATGTGGACCCGGACACACTCGATTTCAACTACGCCCAACTGGCGAGTTGTACTGACGAAAAAACCTTGTGCGTAGTTTCCACCCATTTGTTCGGTATACCTTCCGACATCGATCGTGCCCGCGGGATTTGCGAACAAAAGGGGATCTTCCTCGTGGAGGACGCGGCACAGGCCATGGGGATCATTCGGGGGAACCGAAAACTGGGTACATTGGGGGATGTGGGGTTTTTCAGTCTGGGACGGGGGAAAAACATCACGTGCGGTTCGGGGGGCATCATCCTTACGTCGAAGAGGGAGATCGCGGATAGCATACGGAAATATCACGAAGAGCTGGAAAAGGAACCAATCGGGGAATCCATCAAAAACATCATCGAGGCCCTGTTCATCAAAATATTCCTCCATCCATCTCTGTACTGGTTCCCTGGTGGATTGCCCTTTCTGGGGATCGGAGAGACCAGGTTCTCCACCGCCTTCCCCATGTACCGTCTGAGCAATTCCAAGGCAGGGATGCTGGCTACCTGGCGGGCAACGATGGAGCGATATAACCGGTGCAGGAAAGAGAATGTACATTTTTATTTGGAAGGGCTTGCTCTGCGGAAGGAGATGAAGATCTATTCCCGGGAACTTCCCCTTCTTCGGTTCCCGGTATATGCAAACACCCCGGAGAGCAAAATCGAGGCGTGCGAGCGTTACGGATTCCTCGGCATAAGCCCCATGTATCCCGACTCCGTGAATCGGATCGAACAACTCCGGGAACATTTCGGAGGAAGGGAGTGCAAGGGGGCCGAGCGGATCGCAGGTACGATGATGACGCTTCCGACCCACGTCTTTCTCTCCGCCAAAGACAGGGAGGACATATGCGAGCTCCTGGGGGGGGAAATCGATCGCGGGAAGTCGGAAGAAGTTTCCAGTTCCACCGATCGTTATGGTGGAACGAAGATTGACAGGTCGGGAGGTTGACATCGTGTGTCCCATCGACGTCGCCTGACCCGAGAACATCCCTCCCGTCCGGATTGTCGAGAGCGAGACAACAATGACAGAGTTCTTCAACGGATCTCCCCGGGTTACCACGATCATCCTGAACTGGAACGGACTTCAGGACACCCTGGAATGCATCGAGTCCGTCTGCAATCTCGACTACCCGAATGTGCATGTCCTGGTGGTGGACAACGGGTCCACCGACGGGTCGCCATCCGTCATCCGGGAAAAGTATCCCTCCGTTACCTTGCTGCAGAACGAGGAAAACATCGGGTTTGCAGGCGGAAACAATCGCGGCATGGAAAAAGCTCTGGAGATGGGAACGGATTACCTGTGGCTGCTGAATAACGACACCGTGCTGGAGAAAGAGACCCTGAGAAAACTGGTTGCCGTCACCCTGGACTCGCCCGAGATAGGGCTTGCAAGCCCTTACATCTACTTCCACGAGGAACCGGAACGGATTCAATTCTGCGGCAGTTACATCGATTGGGATCGGAAACGCATTGTAAAGCTCGAGGAGGGGGACTTCTTCCCGGGCAACGGGGAGAATATCTCCCTTTGGGGAACCGCTCTTCTCATCAAGCGCTCGGTGGTGGAGAAAGTGGGGTATCTCAACGAGAAATACTTCGCCTACCACGAGGACGAGGAGTATTGCATGCGCGCGGCCCGGGCAGGTTTCCGGTGCGTCGTCGCTCCCGAGTCCCGCCTATTCCACAAGAACTCCCGCTCTACCGGAAGCAACGACGCGCCCATGCAAGTATTCCTCCGTTCCCGCAACCTGTTTTTCCTGTGGACGGATTCTCTGAATGGCATGGACCGTTATCTTCATGTCCCGAAATATCTGGCCCACATCATTTCCTACGGCGGGTCCCTGCGGGAGAAAAACCTGCCGGAATCCGTGGAAGCCTGCATGGATGGTATGTGGCACGCTTACCACGGGGCCGGCGGGGCGAGAAACCCCGGGATCTTGATGCCCGCTCCTCTAAGAGGGCTGTTCCGGTTCCTCTTCTCCTGGCACCCCTTCTTCTGGACGAGTCTTCTCCGGGGGGATTTCGCGCGGATCGGGTCCGACATAAGAGACCGGTTCAAATTCAAATGGGATAAACATTGATATTCCATGGACAGGCGCATCAGGAATAAAGGAAAAAAACGGTTGCTGTTTGCGTTCAAATCGGTTCCATACCCTTTGCGCGCCGACGGGGTATCGGTCCGATACCTTCCGATCATCGAGTATCTGGCACGGCGCCATGAGATCGACCTCATCGTAATCACCGGGAGTGCGAATGCGCTTCGCAACGTAGAGGGGCTGAGGGAGCTCTGCCGGAAGATCCATGTCTTCCATGACCCCCGACGCAGTGCCCACTCCATCCTCTCGAAAAGTCGAACCTACATGAATTTCCTGTTGCCGTGGACTCCACCTCTCTCCATGGTGGCGCATCAGGGTTCGAATGTTACCCGCCAGATCGTCGAGGCCCTGGGCAGGGATCGCTACGATGCCGCAGTATGGGTAGGAGGCTACCTGCTGCCCAGCATGATGGCCGCGCTTCCTTCCCTCTCTGTGGGAAAGCTTCTCGTCGACTTCATCGATTCCCCATACCTGTGGATCTCCCGGGCGAAGGAGCCCACGTTCCGGGTCGCTCCTTTGGAACGATACGAACGGTGGAAGTCCTGTCGTTGGGAAGAAAACGTCAGCAGGGGAGTGGATGCCACCATCTACATTTCCCGGGTGGATGCGGATGCCGTCCCACACGACAGGAAGTCCGGGGGGAAAAGGCATGTCATCCCGAACGGGATCAACGTCCCTTCCCATCCGAATCCAGAGCGCGTATCGTTGCCCTCCCCCAACATCGGGTTTCTCGGGAACATGTGGTATCCCCCCAACGTGGAAGCCGTGGAATGGCTTTACAGGGAAGTGTTTGTCCCTCTGAGAGAAATCCACCCCGACTTGAACCTTGTCATTATCGGGAGAGGTCCCTCCCCGCCGATCGAGAGTCTGGGCAAAATGCCGGGGGTCGTCATCACCGGCACCCTCGAGGACATATGGCCCCATATCAACGCCGTCGATGTATTCCTGTTTCCCCTTCTTCGGGGTGCGGGCCTGAAGAACAAGATCCTCGAGACGATGTATGCGGGACGGCCCGTCGTCACCACGGAAATCGGTAACGAGGGGATCGATGCGAACGATGGGCAAGCCCTTGTCCTCTGCAGGACGCCCGACGATTTCCGGCGGGAAGCGATGAGACTTCTGGGGTCCCCCGAAGAGAGAATGCGCATTGGAGCGGCGGCTCACGCGTTCGTGAGAAAGAAGTTTTCCTGGGATGCGATTTTGCGCGATTATGAAAATCTCCTGCTGGGAGATTGCACGGCGGCAGGCGGGAGCGAATATCTGGACGGGGGGAATCCTTCAGCGCGTGTGGGGGGAAGCCGCTGAAGTGGTACCGGACGACGCCGCGCGCATCCTGTTCCTGATGGACGATCTCGGCGGCGGGACGGGGAATCATCTCCTGTCCATGATGAAGTTGTGGGACAAAGACAAGTGGCACCCGGAAATCCTGAGCAGAGCTCCGCTCACCGCGCGGGTGGGTCCCGACGTTCCCGTTCGATACCTGCCGTCCGATGGAATGGTCAAATTGTTCCCTTTTCCCCAGATCCGCGACCTTGGCCGCATAAAGAATGTGATCGGGGAACGTTCCCCCCGCATCGTCCACGCATACTTTTTCTGGTCGATCCTCTTCGGAAGAATTTTGAAGCGTATGGGAAAAATCCGAACCCTGGTCGAAAACCGGGAGGACGAAGGGTTCAGCTGGGGATCCCACGAGTACACATGGCTTCGCATGACCAGAGGAATTCCTGACAGGATCATCTGCGTGTCGGAGGCGGTAAGGAAGGTCGTTCTGGAAAGGGAGAAATTGGACGAAGACCGCGTTGTGGTGATCCGAAATGGAGTTGGGCCTCTTCCTGCTGCCAGAGAGGGAGCGGTGGATACCAGGAGGGAACTGGGGATCGGGGATGATAACCTCGTGGTCGGCATGGTCGCCAACTTCAACCGGTCCGTGAAAGGGGTATCCCTTCTTCTGGATGCCGTACCGGAAATCGTGCGTGCGGTTCCTGCAGCCCGGTTTATGCTTCTGGGCAGGGGGAAAGAGGAAAAGGAGCTTCGGGAGAAGGCACGGTCCCTGGGGATAGAGTCCTCTGTTCTGTTTGCCGGGTACCGGCCGGACATCAGTCGCTTCTACGAAATCATGGATGTATCCGCCCTCACCTCGTTCTCCGAGGGGTTGTCCATCACGCTGCTGGAATCGATGCGCTTCGGGATCCCCGTGGTTGCCACACGCGTAGGGGGGAACCCCGAGGTAATAGTCGACGGAGATACAGGTTACCTCGTACCCGCCGGAGACGTCCCGGCGTTTGCATCACGGACGATCAAGCTTCTGCTCGACGATGACCTACGAAGGCGGATGGGGGAGAATGCGCGCCGACATGTGGAAAGAAAGTTTCTGCTTCGCGATGTCGCAATCCGCTACCTTGAGATCTACGAAGGATTGCTCTCTCTTGGATAGATCCATCAATAACAGAATGCGAAGTGGCGGGGCGAGAAACCGGGTGCGCTCGAAGAGCCTCTCCGTTGCGAAACACGAATCCCTGCGTCCTTTTTATCTATTGCTTCTTTATCTCTTCCTGGAGTACGGAAGGCCCCAGGACCTCCTGCCTTTCCTGTCCTATCTCCATTTGCCGGCAATCACCATCGGTCTTCTGGGGATCTTCCTTGTCATATCCGGAAAACTCCAGTTCAAGGATAACCAGACAATCCTCTTCTTCCTTTTGTTGTGTCTGATGGTTGTCCACGGTCCCATAGCTGTGAACAACTACTGGACCCTCATGATATTCCTGACGATGTCGTTCAATTTCATCGTGCTTCTCACCCTGATCCACTTCGTGGACGACCCGGAGAAATTCGACAAACTGATAAAAACCTGGTTGGGAATTCATGTTTTTCTCGCCATTGTCGGGGTCATGAAAAAAGGGAAGGGAATCGGCGGGTTTCTCGGGGATGAAAACGACCTTTGCATGACATTGAACATGGTCATCCCTTTTACCTTTTTCCTGGGGCTCCATTCTTCAGGAAAGAAACGATTTTATTTCATTTGTCTAACCTGTTTTTTCTTGTTTGTGATCATTCTCACCCAATCGCGTGGGGGATTTGTCGGCCTCGTCGCCACTGGGATCTATTGCTGGTTGCGAACGAAAAGAAAACTGGTAACGGCGCTCGTCGTTGCCATGCTTGCGATCTTCGCGGTTCTTATCGCTCCACCGGATTATTGGAAGGAAGTACGCTCGATCAAGGAAGAAGGGGCCAGGAAAGGAACGGGAGCGGAAAGAATGTACACGTGGGAAATTGGTTGGGAGATGTTTTTAGACAATCCGATCATGGGGGTCGGGCAGGGAAACTTCCCATGGGTATTCCGGGATTACGAAATAGAGGCCGGTTATGGAGAGGAAGGATACCATGGCCGTTCGATCGCTGGGAGAGCGGCGCATTCCATCTACTTCACCGTCCTTCCGGAACTGGGGTTGATCGGAACATTCCTGTTTGCAGGGATGATCCTGTACAATATTAGAGACTTAACCCAAATAAAAACATTAACAATGGGAAAGAAAAATCGTCTTGGAATGAACCAACCCGAAAAATTCTATGATATTTCATTGGCTCTGGAAGGAAGTATGATATCTTATTTAGTGAGCGGCGCATTTATATCTATTCTTTATTATCCTAACTTTTGGGTTTTAACAGGGTTTATTATTGCTTTGAAAAAAGTTATTGCTCTCAATACCAGCAAATTGTAGTTATAATCGCTTGAAAATTAAAATATTCTATTATATTATTTTATGAATATTTCTATCCAGTTGAAGTCTATACTAGCCCGATTGTTATATTTTTCTGGGACAACAAATATTTTATTAAGATATAATTCTATAAATAAATATTTGATATTGAATTATCACCGTGTAATATCTTTTAAGGAATCTGAGACAAGAGTCCAGTCAGGAATGTATGTTGAACCTGAAACGTTTATGATGCAAATAAAGTATTTAAAAAAGAATTTTAACATTATTCCTATATCTAAAATATTTAAGGAAATTAACAAATATTCTTTTGCATCGTGCTATAAACCGATTTGTATTTTAACGTTTGATGATGGTTGGTATGATTTTTATAAATATGCATTCCCAATATTGTTGAAATATGAGGTTCCTGCGACAGTATTTTTACCTACTAAATTTATCGGCACAGACAAGACATTTTGGACAGATCGATTGACAAAATTATTTATGGAAAAGGAAAGTAAAATTCTAAAAAAAGATCAAAGAATAGAAAATACTATTGTTAGACAATTAATAAACATTAAAGGTTCTCTTGATTCAAAAATAGAAAATGCAATTCAAATCCTTAAGAATTATCGTGAAGACGAAATTTATAATATCATTAATGAAATGATAGATATGTACGATGTATCGATAGATTTAAAAGAACGCGTTTTTCTAAATTGGGAAGAGGTAAGGAATATGGTAAAAACCGGTATTGTAAATATCGGGTCGCATACAGTTAATCACCGTATTCTTAATTTCCTAGATAAAGAAGAGATATTTTATGAACTTATCGAATCTAAAAATAATTTGATAGAACAAGATGTAGTTGATTCTTCATTTATTCCTTTTTGTTATCCAAATGGTAATTACAATGAAATGGTTTTAGGTTTGGTTAAAAATGCAGGTTATCATGTTGCAGTAACAACAGAGAATAAGTGGAATAATCTAGAAGTACCTTTTTTTAAACTTAAAAGAGTAGCCGTACATCAAGATATATCTTCGTCAAAACCAATGTACAGTTGCATAGTTAATAACATTTTTTAAAATTATAAAATACATTTATGCGTTTAAGGTCAAAGGTAATACCAGAAAAGATTCTAAGTTTTTAGCATTATTCGTATCGGAAAGATAAGATTATCATAACAATATTGAATTTATATTTTTATATTATTACAATATAGATTCTTTTAATTGAAGAGGACGATCAGTATTTTTGTAAATGATTGATTAATAAAGACAAAGTATTTTGGCACAGAGTTTGGACTGAATAGATTAAGAAAAATAAAGAGAGGTTCTACTATTATGAACAGAATTTGTAAGATATTTTTATCTACAATATTTGGTGTTTGTCTTTTAATATTTTTAATAAATTATTGTGATGCAGCGGAGAGTGTGAAACCTAATCCACCAAAAGGTTTAAATATTGGATCGGATTCTGTAAGCCCCCCTGATCCAATACCCATTCCCGGTAATGAAAGTTTATTATCCGGTATGAATCCAAACAAATATACAATTCCTTCAGGATGGTCGTTAATAAGGGTACAAGATTTTGAAGGCGAAAAACCATTGGGAGAGAGTTGGGGAGGTTGGGATGGTTCAGTCACAACTACAAAACCACATATGGGAAGCAAATCCATAGAAGGGACCTATGGATGGGACCAATCTGAAGTTCGTTGGTCTCTTGCAGGAGAATATACCGGGTCCTTTACGGAAATTTATCTTTCTTGGTGGGAGTTTGTAGATTCAAATGCCCTTTGGAATGACGAGTATTTCCAGTTTCAGTTCAAGGTGGGTGAGGGAAATTCCTTCCAGGAGGTAGTTGGAGATTGGGTATGGGCGTTTGATGAAACTGGAGAATTAGCTTATAACCAACCAAGAGCAAGCCTTTATGTATGGTGTCAAGGAATATACACAAAAAGATTATCACCTCGTTCAGATTTTGTTCCTAAAGGAACATGGCATCAATGGGAAGCATGGTTTCGCCCTAACAAGGTTGGTGGAACAGATGGATTCTTACGAATTTACTTAGATGGGGTTTTGTATACAAGCGCGGAGAATGTTAGACTTGTGGGAAGAGACATGGCTGGTGCTCATGTCTACGTAGGTGGCATATATACGAAAAATATATGGATGACAGATTATCCCACTTGTAGCGCTCCAAATAATTGTAGCTCGCGGCCAGGTGTAGGAACGGATCTATGTACCAACAGTGGAGGAAGAGCCGGACAATATTTTAGCAATCCTTATTGCAGCCCAGTTGACCCACCTCTAAACCCTTGGAAAAGATACATAGACGATATAATTTTGATGAAAAAATAAATAAACATTTAGTTAGCGCCAAATATAATCAGAAAAACACATTAAAGCTTTTTTAAATCGATTTTGTAAAAAACGTATTATCATATTTTATAAAGTAATATATTATTATTGATCTATAACAAAAAATGAAGTATATTTATTAATGTTTTAACCTTTTATTATAGTAAAAATATAGATTATTATTATATGGTGATTGTGAAAATACTTAATATATTTATAAAATATATTAGCCAGTCTTTCTAATCTAAAATATTTATAATGTGCATATTTAATACTTTCTTTTTGTAAAAAAATAATAATACATTAAATTTACGTCGTGATTATATTCTATTTTTGAATATGCGTATATTGTGGATTTCACATTTCTTGTTATATCCAGAAACAGGATATGGTGCCTTACAACGAAGTAGAAATTTATTGCTGGAACTATGTAAGCACCATGATATATATCTGATTTGTTTGTTTAGGGAGGGAAATAGATTTAAAGAAACATTGTAAGAATGTATTTTTCGTCCCTCACAAAATAAGTAATATTTCTAAAATATATTTTATCCTAAAATCTATTTTTGCAAAATTCCCTTATTCTGTTTCCATTTATTGTTCTAAATATTTAAAAAATGATGTCTTGAGATTTATCTCTGACGAAAATATTGATTTGATACATTCCGATACGCTTGGAATGATTGAGCCTATTTTGGATCGAATAAGTGCAATTAAAGTGTTGAACCACCATGATATAGAGTCCCATAAAATGTATCGAAGGTATAAAAACGAAGAAAACTTGGCAAAACGTTTATTCTTTTGGAACGAGAACAAATGCCTTGAGAAATATGAGAAAAAATATTACAAAAAATACGATATGAACATCGTTGTTTCCGAAATGGATTATAAACGATTGAATGAGATAATGGGAAAGTGGAACATTCATGCTATCATCGTTGAAAACGGAGTCGATTGTGATTATTTCGCATTCCATGCACGAAAGAATTGTCACGAAGAATTGATATTCACTGGCGCACTTGACTACTATCCAAATGATAAATCCATGCTTTTTTTTTGCAGTGATGTCTGGCCTATATTGAAGAAAAAATATCCCAAATTAAAGTTTTCCATTATCGGGAAAAACCCATCGAAATCACTCATGTCGCTCGTAAAATCCTCACGGGATATCAAGATGTTAGGTTATGTAGATGACGTGAGGCCGCATATAAAAAGAGCGAAAGTGTTTGTCTGTCCGATCAAGGAAGGCGGAGGGACGAGAATAAAAATATTGGATGCTTTTTCCCAAGGCGTCCCTGTGGTTTCGACTTACATCGGTGCAGAAGGATTGGACGCAGTGAACGGTAAACATCTTTTGATCGCTGATACACCATCAGAATTTGTCGAACGGATATCGGACTTGCTGGATAATGATGTCCTGTCGGAAAAAATCAGTCGTGACGCCAGGAAGTTTGTCGAAGAAAAATATTCCTATAAGTATTTAGGAAAAAAACTGGCAAAAGAATATGAAAATCTTTTAGAAAATAAATTGAACACTTAAATAGCATTTGCATGCAGGAATATATTTTTATAATTTCTGTCGGTCTGGTTTTATATGCCTATTTGTTTTATCCAATATCCATGTACGTGATATCTATTTTTAAAAAGGAAAGGTCGTATCAGTCAAAATATTACCCGAACATATCTTTAATTATCGCCGCTTATAATGAAGAGAAACGGATTGAAAGAAAGTTGGATAATACAATCTCGATAAAATACCCAAAAGAAAAACTGCAAATTATCGTTTCTTCAGACGGATCAACGGATAAGACAAATGAAATATGCAGAGAATATGAAGAAAAAGGCGTAGAGTTGCTTGCCATGGGTCAGCGGGCGGGAAAGGAAAATGCACAGAAACAAGCGCTGCAATTGGCCAAGGGAGACGTCATCGTTTTCACGGATGTTGCCACGATGGTGGACCCCGATGGGATCGAACAGATCGTTTCCGGCTTCGCTGACCCGGAAATTGGTTGTGTGAGCAGTGAAGACCGGGTCATCGGAAAAGACGGGAAACAAAGCGGAGAAAATTTCTACGTCCGGTACGAGATGTGGCTTCGCAGGTTGGAATCGAGGGCAAACTCTCCTGTTGGACTCAGCGGTTCTTTTTTTGCTGCCAGGAAAAGTGTCTGTCATGATTTCGCGGCAGATATGGACAGTGATTTCCGAACGTTGTTGAACAGTGTGAAAATGGGAATGCGCGGGACAACGGATCCCAAGGCCATCGGATACTATTTCGATGTTGCCGACCAACGACAGGAATTTGAACGAAAAATACGAACCGTCCTGAGAGGGCTTACCCTGTTCTTTAGGAATACGGAATTTCTTAACCTGTTTAAATACGGTATATTTTCTTACCAGTTCTTTTGCCATAAACTTCTCCGATGGCTTGTCCCGTTTTTCCTCATTCTTGCATTTATTTTTAATGCTTTCCTTGCTGCCACATCAAAAATATATTTCATCCTGTTCCTGGGCCAAATAATCTTTTACGGACTTTCGATTTTACCCAGAGCATATGACATGTACTCATCATCCTGGAAAATCTTAAAGATACCTGTCTATTTCGTGGTTGTGAACGCCTCTATTTTCGTCGCCTGGTGGAGATACTTGAGACACCACCGAGTCGTCATGTGGACACCCTCGGAAAGATAACGGTATTTCTGTTTTTATTTTGGATATACATCTTCGATATTGTCTGATCGTCAATAAGGAGCGTGAACATGTCGGCAGAGACAGTTGAAAAAAAGAAAACGCTGCGCGTTGCGATTTTTGGTGCCGGCAAAATGGCTACCCATCACATCAAGGCTATTTCCCTTCAGGATAACGCAAAACTGATTGCCGTAGCCGACCCAGCAATCGATCAGATAAAATCCATGCTGGAGTTGCCTGCCGGAGTTCGCGCTTTCTCCGAACCAAAAGATCTTTTGGAAAACATGAACCCGGATATTGTCCATATCTGTTCTCCCCCCGAAACGCATGCGAAATTATCTCTGTTAGCACTTCAACATAAAGCACATATTTACGTTGAAAAGCCCTTTACATTAAATGTCATAGACGCAAAGGAAATCATTACGCTGGCAGATGCATCGGGATTGAAAGTATGTGCCGGGCACCAGTTGCTTTTCGAGGAGCCGGCACGGATGGCAAAATCCTCTATCAGGAAAATCGGCCGGATCGTACATGTAGAAAGTTATTTCTCGTTCAATCCGGTCAAAGGTTCCCTGGATGGCAGGGCAGCCATGTCCCCTCTCGACCAGCTCGTGGATATATTGCCCCACCCGGTTTATCTTTTGCTTTATTTTATGAAATGTAATTTTCCGGGCGACACACAGGAAATTGCTCATATAAAAGCATTGAACGTGAGCAACATTGGGAATGTTCACGGCATTTTTCAATGCCGGAATGTGACAGGAAATCTTTATGTGACATTGGAAGGGAGGCCGATTGAATCCTGCATCAAGGTTATCGGGACGAACGGTAGTCTGTTTGTCGACTTCGTGCGCGGTACCTCTCAACTTCTCGCAGGCCCTGGAACATCGGGAATAGCGAAGGTTATCAATCCCTTTAGCCAGACATGGCAAATTCAGATCGGGACAACGAAATCCTTGACGAAAAGAGTGCTCAAAAAACAGAAAAGCTATCCAGGCCTTTTTGAGATCATAAAATCATTTTATAGAAATCTTTCCCTGAACGAATCTATGGATATCCGATCCAGGGATATTATAGAAACCGTTGTGGTTTGCGAAGAAATAACAAAAACATTAAAAAATGCCGAAAAGGAAGAAAACTTTTTGGCAGAGAGCAAGCAAAAAGAAGCAGAAGTCAGCCAACCACAGGTCGATGTTGAACAAGGGGGAGTTTTAATCACCGGGGGAACAGGATTTTTGGGAAGAGCTGTCGCAGCGGAACTGAGAGGATGGAAGTGGCCCACACGTGTGATATCCAGAAGCATTCCGCCGATCTCCAAAAAGATTCCCGGAGTGGAATACCTGGCTGCGGACCTTGGAGAAGATATTCCCATCGAGGTATTCAAAGATATTTCCGTGGTTGTTCACTGCGCAGCGGAAACAGCAGGGGGAAAGGAAGCTCACGCGCGTAATTCCATCGAAGCGACACGCAATATTCTCGAAGCAATGGCAAAAGCCGGTGTTAATAAATTCATTCACATCAGCAGCATTGCGGTATTGATGACCAGCCATGAGACAGGAAGCCCCGTAGATGAGGATACTCCCCTTGTCCCCGACAGCGATGGCAGGGGCCCGTATGTTTGGGGAAAAGTGGAGTCGGAAAAGCTTGCAGGCACGATGTGCAAGAATCTTGGCATCGATATTCGGGTCATCAGACCCGGGGCGCTTGTTGATTACAATGATTTCGAAGCTCCCGGTCGTTTGGGACGGGAAGTTGGTCCCCTGTTCGTTTGCATCGGGAAAAAGAAAAGTCAAATCGGAATATGCGATGTCAAAAAAGCTGCGAAAGTGATCCGGCTTTATGTGGAAGATTTTGATGCGATGCCTTCGGCGCTGAATCTGATAGAACCGGAATCGCCCAAAAATGCTGATTTGATTTCAATCCTATTAAAAAATCGACCTGATTTGAAAGTGTTCTATTTTCCGAGAAGTCTCCTCAGGTTGATGTCTCCGGGACTGACCATTGTACAAAAATTGCTACGTCCCAAGCAGAAACCAATCAATATTTATGCTGTATTTGCCCCGGAAAAATATAATAACAACATGGTAACAAAAATATTTCAAGGGATTAATGATGAGAAAAGGGCGCCTGAAGCCTGAATACGGTTGTATCATGCCACAGAGAGTGTGAAATTCACGTAAACTGCCCTAGTGATATTTAATCCAATACGGAAAAATGATCAGTAGAACAATTCATACCGTTAAACAATATATTGCCGTTTCAAGAAACCTTGCACAATACGACGGGTCCGGTTTCGCAGTCGTATTATCCCGCATCCTTATAAGTCGTATTTTCTATGGGATGGGCCCGGACATTTATAATCTTCGAAGGTTCTCGAAAAAGAGGTTGCGCCAGACCCGGGAATACCTGAGCCTCCGGGAAAGGGAGGATCTGCAGAAGATCCTGTGTCCCAAGGAGGCCTGGGGACTGGTCGAAAACAAGCTGCGCTTCTATGAAAGGTGTATTCTGCACGGTCTCCCCACTCCCCGCTTGTTCGGTATCCTTATGATAAAGGATGCATATGTTCCCGATGGCATCCCGGTTGTCAGATCCAGGCAGGAATTTCGGGATCTTTTATGTGGCTTGCTCCCGGGGCAGTACGTCGTGAAACCCCTCGATGGAGGGCATGGATGGGGGGTGTCCGCGGTTCGTGTCGAGAACAGCGGAGTCACAAATCTTCTCGGCGAGAGGATCGATCTCGATGAGTTTTATCGCCAGTGTATTGACAGCCTTTACCAATCTGCCGGCTTCCTTGTCCAGGAATTTGCCCGTCCTCACAGGATGTTGAAGACGATCATGCCTGGCCCCGGCCTTGGTACTTTCCGGGTGGTCTCGTTTCTTACCCGGGACGGACGGGTGAACATCCCGTACGCCGTAGTAAAAATCCCCGTCGGGGGCAATGTCATCGATAACTTCGACGCCGGTGGCTCGGGGAACTGGGTTTGCCCGGTTGACGTCGCAACCGGGTGTCTGGGGAATGCCGTGGGGAAGTCCCCATCGGTGCCGGTCGTCTCGGAGATGGAGAAGCATCTGGAGACCGGAGCGATTTTCCGGGAAATCGTGGTCCCCTGCTGGGAGGAAGTCAAATCGACCATCGTAAAAGCCGCCCAGGCCTTTTCCGAACTGCGAATGATCGGATGGGACGTGGCGGTTACGGACAGCGGTGCGAACATTCTGGAGGCCAACTGGGATTGGGGCGAAAACATCATCGAGGTTGCTCACGACAGGGGGCTCAGGTTTGAACTGACCGAAATTGCAAATAATGCTCGATTGACTGTCCCCGGAGAGGCTTGATGAGTGAAGTGATACGAACTGTAAACAGATATCTGGTTTTCCTGTCAGTTACGTGCCTTCTCCTGTTTGCGTGTCCCTCGTTGGCGGATGTGGTGATCGACAATGGGGGAGGGGGGACCTCCTCGACGGGGTACTGGGGGGTCTCCGGGCGTTTTCTTCCCAACCTCCCGGCATGTACGAGGTGTTCATGTGGTGGTCGGGGTATTCGTCCCGGGCGACGAACGTCCCGGTGTCGATCGTTCACCGTGACGGCACGGCGACCGTAAGCGTCAACCAGCAGCAGAATGCCGGGCGATGGAACAGCCTCGGCCAGTACTATTTCAACGGGACGGGAAGAGTGACCATTACCGCCGCTTTCGGCTCGGCCGTGAGCACGTGTGCCGACGCGGTACGGTTTGCCAGTGTGGGAGGGGGCGGGAACCTTCCCCCGGTGGCGCGTGACGACTCCGCGTCGACGTCGGCGGGGACGGCGGTGACGATTCCCGTTCTCGGGAACGACACGGACGACGTGGGGATCGACGCGTCGTCGGTCGCGATCGCAAGTCCTGCGGGCAGCGGGGCGGCGGTTGTCCAGGGGGACGGCACGGTGCGGTACACCCCCGCCGGGGGTTTTACGGGCACGGACACGTTCCGGTACACGGTGCTGGATACGCAGGGTGCGGTGTCGAACCAGGCGACGGTGACGGTGACGGTCGGTGCGGGGAACCTTCCTCCGACAGCGCATGACGACTCCGCGGTGACGACAATGAACGCCGCGGTACTCATCGACGTCCTTTCCAACGACGTCGACGACGTGGGGATCGACGCGTCGTCGGTTGCGATCGCAAGCTCTCCAGGCAGCGGGGCGGCGGTTGTCCAGGGGGACGGCACGGTATCCTACACACCCGACGAAGCATTTACCGGGACAGATGCATTCACGTATACCGTGGAGGATGCAGAAGGGGTGGCGTCGAACCAGGCGACGGTGACGGTGATGGTCACTGCGGGGAACCTTCCCCCGGTGGCGCGTGACGACTCCGCGTCGACGTCGGCGGGGACGCCGGTGACGATTACCGTTCTTGGAAACGACACGGACGACGTGGGGATCGACTCGTCGTCGGTTGCGATCGCAAGCTCTCCGGGCAGCGGGGCGGCGGTTGCCCAGGGGGACGGCACGGTGCGGTACACCCCCGACGGGGGCTTTACGGGCACGGACACGTTCCGGTACACGGTGTCGGATACGCAGGGTGCGGTGTCGAACCAGGCGACGGTGACGGTGACGGTCGGTGCGTTGTCCGCGGAGGTGGTGATCGACAACGGCAGGCCGGGTACGTCGTTCATCGGGGACTGGTCGGCATCGGGGGCGACCGACCACTACGGGCCCGATTCGTTCTGGAGCCGTGACGGCAGCACGTACAGCTGGTCGTTTGTGGCGTCGGTTTCGGGTCCCCACGACGTGTCGATGTGGTGGAGCAGCTGGCCTTCCCGGAGCACGAGCGTTCCGGTGGACATCCGTCACTCGGGGGGTACGGACCGTGTCTACATCAACCAGGGGCAGAACGGGGGCCGGTGGAACAGCCTGGGGGTGTATTCGTTTGTGGCGGGGGCTTCCTACTCGGTCACGATCATCTCGCAGCCGGGCCCGTCGAGCACCTGCGCGGACGCGGTCAAATTCGCCTCTCTCGCGGATTCGGTCGAATATGTCGCGATCGGGGACAGCATCACATGGGGCTCGCATGACGACATTCCCGCGGACGGCTACGGCTACGAGCCGATACTGGCCAGTCTTCTTACCGCTTCGAAAGGGTATCCGAATATCGTCATCAACGAGGGAGTGTCCGGGGACACCTCCGCCGATGGAGCAAGCTGGATTTTCGATACGTTGGCGAGCCACCCGTCGGCGGAATATTATCTCGTCATGTACGGGACGAACGACGCGTTCTTCCCGGCCGTTCCGAGCGGCCTGGGACTGAACCCGGGAGATCCGGGGTACAGCGGTTCCTACAAGGAGAACATGCAGAATATTCTTTCGGCCATCATCGCGGCGGGGAAAACGCCATACCTGGCAAAAGTTCCCTACACGACGGATTCCCTGATCAGCATCACGAGCATCCAGAACTATAATCTCGTGATCGATGAGTTGATTTTCGACAACGGAATTTTTGTCATCCCGCCCGATTTCTACTCCTACTTTCTGTCACACCCGGGAGAACTTGACGACGGGATTCACCCCGACGGGGCGGGGTACCAGTCGATGGCTGACTTGTGGTTTACCGCACTGAGCACCCCTTGACGGGCGGTGGAATTCCAATCCCTATTGGATTTTCAGACTGCTCGGTGCCATCGGTGGTTTTTCGGGAGCAGGTGGCGCCAGAACCAACTTTCCTTTTATGGTATGGAGGGCATCCCAGTCGTAGGTGTTGGAGAATTGCGGTCCTCCGCCACTGAATACAAGAACAAAATCCGTATTGTTGGTTATCCATTTCGGGGAAATTCTGTACTGGAACTTGTATGTCGAGTCTATCCAGTTGTGCCACTCCCCGACCTTGTACCAGGGGCCCCAGGGGGTCGGTCCTTCCAGCATCATCCAGTCGTGCATGCCCTCTTCGTTTCTTCCCACGCCGGGAGTGGAGTTGAAGGATAGAATGTACCGCTTCAAGTACGGATGGAAAATCGCGTTCACCCCGGAAATATCGTTATTGATCAGAACCGCATCTGCGGCGAGGATGTCTGAAACCCAGCTGCCGTCGGATTTTCTGTATTCATAAGCGTATGGATCCATGATCGAGTTTTTCGTCACACGCCCCAGGTACAATTCTTTGTATTCGAAGACCCTGTAGAAATAGACATACCCATCGGTGGATAGATTGTATCCCTTTCCCATATCGATGAAAGCGGGGGGATAAAACCTCACACCGTCCACTCTGTCAGCCCAATCCCACAGTTCACCGTTCAACGGGGTACCGTCGCTGTTTTCCCATGATCTGCCAAAATCGGCAGATTTTATTATTTTTGCGTTATAGTTCGGGTAATTCCGCCAGTTATACATAATAGCGATAAGATCATTGCCCACCGCCGTCATGGAATCGACTTTATACCCAATGCCGGTACCCTCAAGGTCCTGCATGGGCCATCCGGGGGCTTCGGGATTCACTCCGCCAAAAACGTTATGGCCCTGCCAGTTATCCGCATTTCCCTCGATGCGGGCGACTCCCCATTGCGTCCGTCCGGTTACATCGTCCCCGCCGAATCCCCCGCCATCCCCCCATATGGTGTATTGATTGCCGTCGGACGCCCATGCGATTGTCCACAGATCGCTGTCTTTCGCTGTAGCTCTCAAAGAGTTGTAATCCCATTCGACGGAAGATATCAACGGGCTTTGGGGAAGGACCGCCCAGGCCGGAGAAATCTGAACGATGGAGCAAAGAACCAGGAATATGATCATTGCTGCATGATACATACGGATGCCTCCCGAAATCCGACCAGAATCGGCCAGATCATTTTCTGGTCCGAACAGTATTCTCCTCACTTTATAATGATGTTGGAAACGAAGCAACGAATATGCCCCATGAATAACCGAGTAAAATCCGGAGATTGTGACATCGGGAGGACAATTGAATTTCAATATTGTGATATTGTTTGCGGAATATGTGACCTCTGACCGGTTTTTTTCTGCCTTGAGTATCGCACCTATGAAAATCTTGACCCGTATCCGGGTCCAGGATCCTTATCCGAATCGGCTGAACATCTAATGCCCCTCGAAAAAACCCTCCCTTAATGTGGTAATTTTGTCAATACAAATGGAGAAAAAATTCGCACCTGTTGGCAATCAAAAGCATTGATTTAAGAATATCTTGTTTAAAAACATAGGTCTATAAAACTTTCGCGGTTATAATCCGTGGCATCAATATTGCCAGACTGCTCGTCAAACGTAAAGGAGGAGGAGTGATGAAAAGAAGCAGCCTATCTATGCATAAATATTTTGGGCTGTTTATATTCATCCTCCTTCTCCTGTTTGCGTGTCCCTCGTTGGCGGATGTGGTGATCGACAATGGGGGAGGGGGGACCTCCTCGACGGGGTACTGGGGGGTCTCCGGG
>WOR8_10002923_pt1 | contig 78935 bp, 75 predicted proteins | sample DeeMarSeWOR38_10_FD_19890 | JGI IMG/M metagenome (IMG submission 19890)
CAGAGAACTTCATAACTTATTGTCTCCATCCATTTTGCAATTTCATCCGCACTTATGACAGCATCGCCCTGTTGCCCCATGAGAACCGCTTCATCGCCGGTATGGACCGGGGGCAAATCGGTAATGTCAACCATGGTGGCATTCATACAGACCCTGCCGCAAACAGGTGCCCGCCTGCCGCCAATTAAAACCTCTGCCCGGTTGGAAAGTTTTCTTAAATATCCGTCAGCGTATCCGACCGGCAATACTGCAATCCTGCTCTTGCGGCGAGTGACAAAGGTATGGCCATAGCTGATTCCGCATCCAGCATCAAGCTCTTTAATTTGGATAACCCTGGTTTTGAAACTCATTACCGGCTGCAATTGCAGTATTGGTGCAGCAGTCTTTGCCCTGGCAGGGGAAGCGTCGGGATAATAGCCGTAGAGACTGATTCCTGGGCGGATCATATCGAGATGGCTCTCAGGAAAATAAATAAGTGCGGCAGAGTTGGCAATATGGGTGACAAGGGGCTCAGCTTTTTTTGTCTTCAACCTGGCAAGAATATTATTGAAATCCAATAATTGTTCCCGGGTTAACGCTGATGCCCCCGGGTCATCGGCAACGGGGAAGTGGCTCAATAAACCTGACAACGATAAGAAGGGTAAACGTCTTATCAACGAGACATAGGATTCCACCTCGGCCGGCAGCACCCCCAGCCTTCCCATGCCTACATCCACCTTCAGATGCACGCTTACTTCAGCATTCCTCCTGGCAGCAATATCTGAAAGTCCTGTGATGGAATCAACATCGTAAACAACAGGCGTCAGTTTATATTTGATAATTTCTCCGTACGATTCAGGGGAACTTCCAAGGAGTATAACTATATCCCCCTGCAACCCGGAGCGCCGCAGAGCAACGCCCTCCCATACTTCCGCGACCCCGAAAGTTCTGCCCCCAGCCTGGTAAATTGCCTGTGCACATGCAAGCAGCCCATGCCCATAAGCATCCGACTTGACAACAGCCATGACACTGACTTGCTGCCCGATCGTTTGCTGAATGCTTTGAAAGTTGTGTTGCAGGGCCGCAATATCAATCTCTACCCTGTTAAATGAATGAGCTTCCATCGTTCAGGGAGTCCTATTCCATTCCCGCCACATCAGTCTACTTGCAAGCATAAGCGCCCACCCTACGGCTGTATATATGAGTCCGACAATTTCACCTGGCAGGACCGTAGTGCGCAATAACCTTCCCAAACCAATCATTGCCGCCACCAGTACCCAGGTTTTCCAGGAGTAAACTGAACCAATGCAGACCCTGTCCTCAAATTCCTTAATTCTTTTTATGTTCTTACGGGCTACCCGGTCAAGGATGAAAAATGTCTTGACGGTTCCCAGGGCCAATCCCAGCACACCGAACCATAGTGGACCTTTCAGGGAAATTAAGACAAAACCGTTTGTCAGCAGAAAAAAGCCGACCAGACTCCAAATCAGGGCGGCGAGGAAAAGATGGACCCTTACCGATACGCCGGGTTTATAGCGAAGAAGAGTCTTTTTAAAATCCATAATAAAAAGGTACACAGAGTTTGGGTTGACAGCCTTACAACATTATGCCGGCACGCCCAAAAAACATAGGCCTGTCTCCTTTGCAGGAAACAGGCCCATGGATTTCATGTTTCGGTCTGTTTTCTTTAGACAGAATTAAACCTCAGTTACAGTAATAGCACCTTCAGGGCATACTTCAACACAGGTCTCGCAACCGAGGCACTCATCCATGTTAACCGGTTCGGATTTTCCGTCTACCATTTCATAAACCTGCGCAGGACATGCATCTACACATTCTTCGTCGCCTACACATTTATCTTTATCAACGACAACTTCCCACATAGTAAAACCTCCATGTAAATTAATTATTGTTTAGAACAAGTCATACGACCAGTTGTACCTAAAATTATCAGCCTGCCAAAATAATATGCCGAAGAGGATTGCGCCGGCAAACTATGAATTTTATCCGGCTTCCGGTGTTGGCTTCGAAACTTTTTAACAGCTCACCCCAAATAGCGATCTTCGTTTGGAATATTTTCCACGTACAAAAACTACTCCCCTCTAATTCAACCCCATTTTTTTGTCAATAAAAAAATCCACTCAATCAAGAAGGGATATCACAGGCAGCAAAAAAGGTGAAAAGTGCGGCTGGAAATAGCGGTTGACCTCATATTTCCTTTCGTATTAGATTGGCAGACTCACAACTTAAATAGTAATCATTTAAACTATAGACGCAAGCAACTATATATCTAGAAAATCAAGAATATGTGCACCCCCTTAATTTATTACAACAGCAGAAAACATGAAAATAGAAGATAAGAAAAAAGAAGGGAAAGGAACAGCAGATAAATCAGAAGAAGCCATGATCCAGGGTATCCTCGAAGGAAGCCCTGATGCCATTGGAGTAGCTGTGATCCGCTTAAACTGTGGCTGTCGCAAAATGGCTGCTGTGGACAAGGATGGTGAACCTGCTAGCAAGGTGATCATGTACCGTGACCGGGCTGAATCAATCTGTGACAGATGCAAGGAGGATAATGGTTCATACATGCGCATCAAAACACAATTCATCCAATGGGTCCCTCCTGAACCGGAAACTGCTAAAAAACAAATGATCGTGGCAAAAGTACTCGGGATTAAAATGCAGTAGTTGGTCCTGTAAAACTGTTAACATGCCTTCCTGGCAATTTTATCTTTTAGAAAGCTTCTAAAACGTTACAGTGATAAAGAAGTCAAGATTGTAATTAGACAAGGCAGCTTTCAAAAAAGCAGGAAAAGGTTTCTATTGTGGTAAGCAATATACACATAAATCGGAACCCCTGCTCGCATGGATTTTTCGTTGACAGTCCGTCCGGTGATTCATTATAGATTCTTTATGTGTCAGAATCTGGAGTAGATTATTGGTATCTCCAAATTGTTTGCGTGAGCTGAACAGGCAATTTTCAAGCAGCTATTTTGTGCACATGATTCACAATGTTTCGCAATAACAGATTATAGAAACTTCGTGAAAGAGAAGGGTTATGAGAATAATTACACTCGTGAACCAAAAGGGCGGTTGTGGGAAAACAACAATAGCCATAAATTTGGCAAGTTGTTTGGCAGAAAAAGGGGAAAAGGTTTTATTAATTGATCTTGATCCCCAAGGGCATTCCGCCCTTGGTCTTGGATTCAAACCCGATCAATCTGAAAAAAGTCTTTATGAAGTACTGCTGGGGGAAATACCAATTGAAGAAGCGATTCATAATTTAAGAGATAATCTTGATATCCTCAACAGTGATGTGGTTTTAAGCGCTTTTGAACAAGTTATGGCGGGTGTTGAGGGAAGAGAATTTAAACTCACCCAGAGCATAAAGCCTATTCAGAATAATTACAGATATATAATTATTGACAGCCCACCCAGTGTCGGTCTTTTGACCTTTAATGGTTTAATGGCTTCATCAGAAATAATCATTCCTGTTGATCCGAGCACTTTTTCATTGAATGGTCTGGATAAGCTGCTTGAAACCATCAGTATCATCGAAGAGAAAGCTCACCACAAACTTTCCATCAAAATAGTACCTAATAATATTGATATGCGCACCAATTTCTGCAGGAAATTGGTTGAGAAATTAAAAGAAGACTTCCCGTTGCACTGCATGAACAGCTTTATTCATTCCTCTACCGCATTAAAAGAAGCAGCCAGTCTTGGAAAGCCGATCATTGATCATGATAGACAATGCAATGCCTTTCGGGATTTTCAGAATATCTCCCATGAGATTATAAACAGCACAGATAAAACTGCTGTTGAAACAGGTGGTCTCACTGCAGTCATGGCAACTGATCAAATGATGAATCCTGCCACAAATAAGGTTGTCTTCAGTCTTGAGGCTCCGCCGGATGTAACGGTACAGATCGCTGGAGATTTTAACAACTGGGTTCCTGAATCGCTGCATAGAGCCTATATACATGGCAAATCGGTCTGGCACAAGGCCATCCCGCTTAAACCGGGAGCTTATGCATACAAGTACGTGATAGATGGAAATTGGATAACTGATCCGGCAAACTCAGAAACTGTCGATGATCATCGCGGTGGAAAAAATTCATTTATCCAGGTTTGATTCACAGAGATAACCACGTTTCCAGAAAAGCGATAGATATTCATCACAGCTGACAACCCTCGCTTTAAAGCATCAGCGCCATACAATGGATATGGTATACACTGCCTATGAACGAGAATACTAAGCCTCCCAGGGGATTGGATAAGGTTTACCATTTTTTTCTGACCGATGAGACTCCTGCGAATCAGGATCCGGCAACCCCGGTCGGTAATTGTATTACAAACGAAATAACCCGTATCCCAGATAACACTATTCATCAGGGTGGAGTTGAATATGACCGGCTGAAGAACACTGTCGCCAAATTATTTGTACTCAGAGAATCCTGCAAAGGAAATTACTTTACACAAAACCCTGACAATGACCTTATCTGGTTAGCAGGGGCTGAGGATATCCTACAGGATGCCATCGCGAACTTAATCAAAACGCTCCGTTTTATACTTATTTCTGCCTTTTGGGGTTTTACCTATGCATTGGAATCATTGCTGCATTATATTAAAATGCCCGGTAATAATCGTAACAGATGACTCCTAAAGCATAAGCCAGGATTTTGGCAGGCGATCCGGACTTTTCCACATTTTCCCCTCCTCAATAAATACTTTTTCCCTGATAGTAGCAGTTTGTAACCCGTATCACCTTTCAAACAGGGTGCATTCCAATTTGTGATTAGAAAAAATCCCATGAAAACAAACAATTAGTACCAAGGTACAATAGATTTATAGGGATAAATTTGTTTATGTTGAAGGCAAATGGGAAAGAAGAGCGCAGTCCTGTGAATTACATGTGGGAGACCAGCAACAGGAGAAGACCCGGAGATTCAAATGCCAGCCATTTTTAAAAGAAATAAGGCAGCAGCAAAAAGATTGACCAGTCCCCTCGCAGCTGGGATCCTGTTTAGTGTTTTGACTGTCTCTCCTGTGATGGCGGAAATTGACGGCAGCGTGCTTCTTGATAACTGCAATAAGGCTGTCCTTTCCATGGAAAACAGGGATGCTCTATCTGTTAATTCTTCTGCAGTGAATTTCTGCCTGGGTTATATAACGGGCGTAAATGATCTGCATGCCAGTTTCGTGAGATCCATATCCTCTTTTGAGCCGCCGTTATTCTGTGCGCCCCCGGCAACTGGCATTGAACACCTGGTGAGGACTGTTGTCAAATTCTTAAAAGCACACCCGGAAGATTTATCTTTCCCCGGTTCAGCTCTTACCATTGATGCACTAAAAGAAGCCTATCCCTGCCCATACAGCACTACCCAGCAATAAATCTCAAACTGTGTATTTTGAATCAATCAGGTCCCATATAGCATATTGAATAAACAGCACACCATGGCCAGGCATTTTTTAAACACTAAAAATTTTTTCTGCCTCGCAGGCAATCAGCATGGCATGGGTGTGACAGAACTGATGGTGGCAATTTGTATTACCGCCATTCTTGCTGCGGTTGCCATACCTTCCTACATAAATTATATGCAGCAGGCCAGGGTTATGACCCTCATAATCCCCCGTCTTTATCTAATAGAAACCAATATCAGCCTTTTTTATTTCGAGAACAATAAATTACCTGGAAGCCTTGAGGCTGAAGAAGTCCTTCGGGATATTGATATGGAAAACCTGGAGATCACCTTGTCGAATGGATCCCTTGCAATGACAATTAAAGCCAGGGACAGGGGCTCAAAATTACACATTCTGGATGACAAAATGCTGGTGGCATCACCTGTATTGACAAGAAACAGGATAATTGGCTGGCACCTTAGCGGTGAGTTGGCTGACAGGCTGAAAATAAATTATTAGATTTCTTTTTTGGTAATCAAAATGTCCAATGGATATGAAAATTTTCCTGCCAGTGATATTAGTGTTCCTTCAAAGGCAAGGATAGTATTACCACTGACCCCTTCCCCACCTTACTTTCGATTTCTACCGTACCGTTCATGGACTCCAAGATTTTCTTGGTGATTGACAGACCGAGTCCGGTCCCCTGTTCTGCAGCTTTTGTCGTATAAAACGGTTCGAAAATCATTTGCATCTGCTCTTCCGATATGCCGCCACCTGTATCCTGTACCCTAATAATTACATCGGACTTCTCAGGCCCGGTTTTCTTTTCTGTTGTTATGGTCAAGTTGCCTCCGCCGGACATCGAATCAACCGCATTTAGAAATATATTCTCCAGAACCTCAATGATCATATCCTTGTCAAAAGAAAACCTAGGAAGGTCTTCAAAAAACCTGTTTATGACTATGGATTTTTCCTTGAACAGGTCCTCGTTCATCAACAGGACCCGTTCAATGACTTCGGAGAGGTCATTTTCTGTAAAATTCGGCACCCCCTCCCTGGAAAAACTCAGGACATTTTTCAGAATTTTTTCAAGCCTGGTAACCTCTGCAATTATGATATCGGCATAATCCTTTTCTCTTGTATCCTCAGCGATGGTTTTTGCCAAACGCCTGGCAAACCCCCCGACTGAGGTCAGGGGATTGCGAATTTCATGGGCAATATTTGCAGTAAATCTGCCGAGTGCTGCCAGCTTTTCTGCCTGCGCCAATTGCCGCTGCAAATCCTTCTTCTCCTGTTCCCCCCGCTTCCGCTCAATAATGGTGGCCAGAGTACTTGTCACTGAAGTCAGGAAATCTTCCTCGCGATTTGTGCGCTTATGCCCCTCCTGGATGTAAACATTAAGGAGGCCATAAAGGTTTTTACCCGACACGATGGGGACACAGTAATGTCCGTGCGGGAAACTCTCTGCATCATGGATTTCATGAATACCATCGATATCCTCGGCATAAACAAGCTTCGACATTGCAGCAGATTTGCCGCAGAGACAATGACCAAGAGGAACTTCAGTACACGGCAGCGAATCTGCTTCTGTAAAACCATTATGCGCCTTTAGGATTAAAACTTCAGCCTTGGGATCCTTTAAAAATATTGCGCCCTTTGATTGCAGGGACAAGTTCGGCACGTTGAGAATAAGGTCAAGGATGCGGTTGAACTGCTCTTCCAGCGACAGCGGCTCCAATGAGATCTTGAGCATCGAGTTTGTCACCTTTTGAATGTAATAGTTTAACTCAATCTGCTCTTCAGCCTCCTTCCGTTTCGTAATATCCCTAACTGCTGCCGTAACAAGAAGTTCTTCGTCGGTCTGTAAAGGACTCAGGCTGATATCAACAGGGAACTCACCCCCGTCTTTCTTTTTTGCGTAAATCTCGAGATGCGATCCCATGGGGCGCACATTCGGATACTCAAAAAACTTCTGGACCATCCTGGTGTGATTTTTTTTGTAGCGGTCCGGAACGAGGATATCGAGTTTCTTGCCGACGATTTCATCCTGGCTGTAACCAAAAATCTTCTCAAACTGGGCATTGACGAGGACAACCTTGTTTTGTGTGTTGACAAAAAGCATGGCATCCGGAGTAGAATCAAGAAGCTTTTCATATTTCTCACGGGCCTTGTCAAATTCAGCCTGGCAATTATTCAGTTCCTGAACCAGCTTTTTTGTCTCTTCAAGTTCCCGAAAGAGCTCTGCTTTTGTCTTATCAATCTTTTTCACCTTCTCACCAGTTCAGGTCTATGCCCCTACTCCATTTCATACATTGTTTCATCATGCACCGGAGGATTTAGCCCGGTCCTTCCTTTCCTTACCTGTTTGAATTCAAAAGGCATGGCATCTTCCCCCTCAAAAATATCCCCCATCTCCTTTTCAATCTGCTCCGGGTCTTCTCCCGCTTCAAGGCGGGATAATGCTTTCTCCATGTTTTCGTTTAGAGTCAGCCCGGTTTTCTCCGAAAATCTGCGCATCAGACCGGCCATGGCTTTTGGGTCTTCCTCGTTCATCTTTTCTGCATCCCGGGCCAGCTCACCCAGCGCCCTTTCCATCCTCGACTCGTCAAACCCCTGCGGCAGGTCCACATCACCTGGTTCAGCAGCCTTGCCGACCGTGGCAAAGGATGACAGCAGTTTCTTCAATTCCCTGCCGCATTTCGGACAGACCGGAATTGTGCTCGTATTGATTCGCCGTGAAAAAAAATTAAAGATCGTATTGCACTTCTTGCAGTAAAACTCGTAAATGGGCATTGCAGTTCTAGTTCCAATTAATTTTGAATTTTGATTTTTTTAAAACTGCTCCTTTCTTCTAACTTTTCACTTCTCACTCCAGGTGCAGCCTGCTGAGATATCCCATTTCACGGACCTTGCGCAGCATCCAGGAGAAATAGAGGGAACCGAGTAAAAGATACACCAGGTTAAGCCCAAAGGAAACACCCAGTATCGGCACATCTGTTATTCCGGTGGCCAGCACCTGGCGCATACCCTCAAACACATAGGTTGACGGCAGAAGGTAGGCGATTTTCTGCAACCAGGCAGGCAGCACGGAAACAGGATAAAAAACAGCTGAAACGGGCTGGATGAGAAAGGGCACTCCCCAGATAAGAGCCTCCGCAGCACGGCCGTAGCGGAATATAAGTGCCATGGTGAAGAGTCCAACAGCCCAGCCGAACAGGAGCAAGTTCCCAAGAAATAGAACCAGGCCGGGCCCTGTGTTCAGGAGGTTAAACCTGTAAAAGAAAAAGGCCAGTAAACCCAGAACAACTGTGGTCACCACAGACTTTATGATGCCGACAATACAGATGGCTGCCAGGAGTTCTCCTACACTGATCGGGCTGATAAAAATATTTATGATATTCTTCACCCAGAATTCTTCTGTAATGGCAAGGGTTATGCCCTGCTGGGATCGATATAGCACATCCCACAAAATGACGCTGCCGAGCAGGAACAGCACTGTTCTGGGTAAAGCCAGCTCCTTCAGGTACCTACTGACAAATCCCCAGACAAGCAGGTTCATCACCGGCCAGAAGAAAATTTCCATTACCCTGGCTACACTGCGCCGATGCAGGAAAAAGTACCGCATGACAATAGCGCTTATTCTGAGCCACATGGTTCATCCTCCTGGTTGTCGACGGTCTGGTAAAGATGACCGTTCCTGGCTATGGCTATGAAAAGGTCCTCCAGAGAACGGCTTTTGGACTGCTTGATGATCTCGGCAGGGGATCCCTGCATGACGATCCGGCCCTTTGCCAGAAAGATCACCCGGTCACAGATCTGCTCCACTTCCTGCATATTGTGCGAGGTGTAAATCATGGTCAGACCCCGCTGCCGCTGCAGTTCCTGCAAGCGCTCCCTTACCTTGGCCGCAATATCGGGATCAAGGCTTGCGGTCGGTTCATCAAGGAAAAGGATTTCAGGGTCATTCAAAAAGGCTTTACACAGGTTCAAGCGGGTCAGCTGCCCTGAAGAAAGGCTGCCAGTGAGCCGGTCATTTGTCTCCGCTATCTCGAAAAGATCAAGCAGCGTATCGATTCTATCCCGGACCGATTTCAGGCCATAGAGCCTGGCAAAAACAATGAGGTTTTCCCTTACTGTCAGGTTTGAGGGTAATGCAGTATAGGCTGAAGAAAAATTGACCCGTGCCATGATTTTACGGCGATGGCGTGCAACATCAAGACCCATTATACGGATTGAGCCGCTGGTCGGCGTAACAAGTCCCAACATGCAATGGATGGCTGTCGTCTTGCCGGCACCGTTCGGTCCCAGAAGGCCAAGGATGTCACCTCTGCAAACCCTGAAATTCAATGAATCAAGGGCAGTCAAGCTGCCGAACCGCTTGGTCAGCCGGTTTACTTCGGTTATGGCATTAGCGGTGTTTATGTTAGAGGGCTCTTGATGCATTCACGTTGATTATTCTGTTTACGTATTTAAAGGCTATTGACACAAATATACCCTATCCAATCCATAGAGAACAAGAGCTGTCAATACAACTGCAGCAAAACCGGAAAGAACAGCCAGCATGGTGGCAAGAACAGCCGCAATAACCGAGGCGCAGCCGTTCACAGCCCAGGCCCAGGGGATCAGTTCCGGTGCATCAGCGCCAACCCCAGTCAATGCCAGGGGGAATGGCATGCCCATACTAAATGCAAGTGGTCCAAGCATCAAAACGGCACTGAATATTTTCATATATCCCGGCAGCCAGTTGAGTGTATCGAACAAAAAATTTGCTATGATCAAATCCACTGTTCCCAAGACAACGATAATTGCAACGGGCCATATTACATGGATCCTTTTTGCCTGTCCATACTGGCTGCCCAGCCCGGCAAAAATCAGGAAGACTGCCAGAACAACCGCCGCAGCATAGAGCGGATGCCCAAGATAAAGGATGAATTTCTGGATAAAGGCAATCTCCAGGAAAAGAAAAGCCAGGCCAATGGCAAAAAAATAGGCAACGATCCGGAGCCGGTTCCAGCCTGCTTCTGAAACAGGCGCATAGAGCCTGGCTGTTACGGGCAGCAAAACCAGGACAAGGCTGGCAGCTACTGCCTGGAGCAGGGTGAGCACAAGAATCAGGTAGCCGGACTCAAGGAGCACCATGCCGCCCTGCCCCTTGAGACTTAGTATCTCCGGCAGGGTCTGCCATTTGAAATAATTAGAGAAATAAGGCCTATCATCTGTGCTTGGCTGTATATTGAATTTATACCTTTTAATGAACCCGTCTGAATCCTTGCCAAGCAGGCTGACGGCACCGTTGTAGAAATAAGGCTCTTGCAGGATATTATACCGGTTGGCTTCCTGCTGCATCATGCCGGGATAATACACCAGGTCAAATAGCCGTTCTCGGCAGAATTCCTTCACCAGGCTGATCTCTTCCCTGCTGAAAGGGGATTTTTTTACCAGCAGGGAAGACGACTGCCAGGAACGGATCATGACAAGATGCTTTTCGAAATCCTGTATGCCCAGTTTCTTAAGCACTTCAACCGCTGAAGCAAAAAGTTTCAAGGTATCCCGCGGCGGCAATTTAACCCAGCGGCTTATACTCAGATATCCTGCGGGAGCCAGATGATTAATATATTCCTGCAATGCTTCAACCGTATACAGGTAGTTTTCATTCAAGGCATAAAGGCCTGCTGCCGAGCTGCTGAAAGAATCCAGCACCGGAATTTGAATCAGGTCGAATTTTTCCGAACTTCCTGAAACAAAGCTTCGCGCCTCACCAATGTGCAGATGAACATTTCCCCGCTCAAAGATCTTGCCGCTGAATTCGGAACGGTCCCTCACCAGTTGTACAACCTGCGGATTGAGCTCAACTGCAGAAATGTTGGGTGTATTGAAATAAAGAGCCTGCAGAATATCGGACCCGCCACCTCCGCCAAGAATCAGGATATCCTGCGCCTGTTTCAGATGATACGGCAGGGCCGAGGTAACTTTGTCCAGATATGCAAGTCTGGTAATATCTTCTGGAAAACGGGTGATGACGTTCAGTGCATCACCGTCCATGAATATTCCCAATTGTGCAGGGGGTTCGGAAACAGCAGTAAGGCTCAACCCCGGGGCGTACCTGAAAGGAACCAGGTTGTTCTCCACTAATGTCAGCAAGGCCAGCGGACTTGATCTTTCCTCCACTATTCTGCTGCCCTTGATGCGCATCTGCTGGCTCAATCCCTTATAGGGCGAGATCGCCAGCTGGGTCCAGGCTGAAGGCAGCAGATACAAAAGTGCAGCAGCCCCGATGAAGAACAGTGCCCGCCATCTCGGCCGCAGACCAAGTTCCAGCCATGCCACCATACCAATGCCAAAAGTCATGCTGCCGATAAGAAGAAGAATTTTCTGGGGAAAGAGGAGGAAGAGCAAGCCTATGATCAAAATACTGCCCAGGCCTGCCCCGAAAAGGTCAGCAGCATAGATTTCGGAGATCCTCTGCCGGTATCGGGAAAAGGCAAGGGCTATGCAGTTTGCCGCGAAAAAAAAAGGAAGGGCCAGCAATAGATAAAGAGCAAAAAGTTGCAGCCATTGTCTGCTGTTCCAGAATATTTCATCAGGATTAAAGAGCAGGTGCTGCCCCAGGAGATAACAGCCTACCAAAGTTATGCCGAAAAGGAGTATGTTGCCAACGAGTGCCTTGGGAAACCGGTGCAAAAAGCGGTGCCTGAAAAAAACCAGGAAGGTGCCGCTGGCGCCATATCCTAGCAAGGCAATGCTTATAACCATATAAGCGAAATGATGGTACTGGATGATGGAAAACAGGCGCATCAAGAGAATCTCGTAGGAGAGGGCCATTGCTGATACAAGCAATATTGTAAGACGGGGAGGCGGTAAATCCTTCCTGTTGTTGGCAGTATTGCTGTCCATACCCGGATTAGTTATTGAGGCTCCTCGCGGCAAATAAGTGCAGACTCCGAGCACCGTACCCCTTCATGCAGCACAGACGCTCGCTCTTCCTATGCATTTGTGGTTTATGGCAGACCGGGCTCCCTTCCAGAAGATGCTCGAACAATATCCTGGATGGACTACCCTTCAGTGATCTCCCGTAAGAGGGACAAAGCGGACAGGCAGTATCTGCCGGGTTGTTATGGAACCTGCGCTGTCCTTTGTAACCAGCACGAGCTGCTGCACCATGAACCTGCTGCCCACCGGGATCACCATGACACCACCGGGTTTCAACTGCCGGACAAGGGGAGGCGGGACATGGTCGGCTGCTGCTGTTACCACAATGGCGTCAAATGGAGCTTCATCCTCCCAGCCGTAATACCCGTCGCCTTCACGGGTTTTTACCTGACTGTATCCTAAGTCCGCCAAACGCCTGGAAGCCTGCCTTGCCAGGGGGTCAATTATCTCAATGGTGAAAACTTCAGTGCCCATTTCAGCCAAGACGGCTGCCTGGTAACCGGAGCCTGTGCCTATCTCGAGCACCCTGTCTCCTGGATCAACGCTGATTAGATCTGTCATCAGGGCCACTATGTAAGGTTGGGAAATGGTCTGGCCGTGGCCGATGGGTAAGGGCCTATTTGCATAGGCCCATGTTTGTTCTGAAGGGGGCACAAATTTGTGCCGTTCAACCTTATCCATGACCTCCATGACCCGGGGATCAAGGCTTTTCTTGTTGATGTACAAGCTGGTTTCACGGACATCAGCCTCAATGGCCTTGACCATTTTATGACGGGCTTCCTCATACTGGTCAGCGCCCATGGCATTGCAGACAATCACAAACACGATTAACCATGCCTGGAAAGACAGAAGAATTATCCGATAAAAGAAAAGCTTCAAAATTTTCTTCCTTCACGTATATTTCAAAGTATTATTATTATATTATAATTCGCAAACCTTTTCCTGCCAGAATTATATAAAATATTGGTCTGGCGGATGGATCAATTAAATCATCGGACAGTTGGAAATGTCACTTTTTCTTATCAGTTTTTTACTTATATACGGCAGTTTCAACCTCTATTTTTTTCTCAAGATCCGTGCTGCCCATAGCCCGCCTGGCTGGGTTTTGCTTCTTTTAGCTCTTTTTTTGCTTCTCATGATTGCAGCACCAATCCTTGTGCGTATCGCTGAACGCTCCGGTTACGACAGACTCGCCATAGTTCTTGCCTATATCGGCTATAGCTGGATGGGTGTTGTTTTTCTTTTTGCCGCAGCAGCCCTTGCGGTGGATTGCTATCGTATTCTTATCTGGACTGCGGGTTTTCTCATGCGCACAAAAATGCTGTATCAGCTGAGCGCCAAAACGACTTTTTATCTGCCCCTTGTTTTTGCATTGTGTGCTTCAGCCTGGGGTGCTTTCGAAGCCTGGGACATACGACTTGAAAAAGTTACGCTCAGCAGTGCAAAGATACCTGCTGCCATGAACGGGCTCCGCATTGTCCAGATCTCAGATGTTCACCTGGGGCTAATCGTCAGGCATAAACGGTTGGCAATGATTCTCGCTGCCGTAAAAGAGGCAAGACCTGATATCCTCGTATCAACCGGAGATCTTGTCGACGGCCAGATAAACAACCTGGAAGGACTGGCCGAAATGCTGCAGGAGATCAAACCGCGTTACGGCAAATACGCGGTCACCGGTAACCATGAATTCTATGCCGGCTTGCAGGAATCACTGGCTTTTACCGAAAAGGCAGGGTTTGCGGTCCTGAGAAACACCGGTGCTACCTTGAAAGAAGGCTTTAACATCGCCGGTGTCGATGACCCTGCCAGCAGATATTTTGCACAACAGGAACCTCCTTCTGAACAGCACATGCTGCAGTCGCTGGATCAGAAGAATTTCACCCTGCTGCTCAAACACCGGCCTGTGGCAGACAAGGTAAGCCTGGGCCTTTTTGACCTGCAGCTTTCCGGGCACACCCACAAGGGTCAGATATTCCCCTTCAATATCGTTACCATGCTTTATTTTCCCATCCACTGGGGTTGTCTCAACCCGGTGGATCACTGTTACCTGTATGTCAGCAGGGGCTCAGGGACATGGGGACCGCCGATACGTTTTCTTTCACCTCCGGAAGTTACACTTATCGAGCTGAAATCAGAAAATAAAATGATAAAAATATAGAAGTTGCCAGACTCACTGTGAATTATTATCATTTTGTTTCAATCAGTTACTGACAAGAAAACTGTTTAATTCTTAAATTATGGTGTATTCGGGTAGTTGGATATGAAAAACCAGCATTCAGTCACTCCTTTACTCCCAAGAATTACTTCAGACTCTTCGATTGAACAATATCGGGCATGGTTGCAAGACACTTCATATATAACCAATAATCAAGGGAGGGAATCATGAATACGACAGAACAGAATCTGGCTGAGGCGTTTGCAGGGGAATCTCAGGCAAACAGAAAATATCTCGCTTTTGCCAAACAGGCGGAACGAGATGGTTACCACCAGGCTGCAAGACTTTTCAGGGCAGCGGCGGCCGCTGAAACTGTCCATGCCCATGCGCATTTACGTGCACTGGGCGGTATACGGTCCACTAAGGAAAATCTTGCGGAGGCTCTGGCCGGCGAAACCCATGAATTCAAGAACATGTACCCTGATATGATCAAGACCGCGGAAAAAGAAGGACACAAGTCTGCAGCACGGTCCTTTTCTTATGCCAACGAAGTTGAACAGGAACATGCCGCCCTCTATCAGAAGGCATTGAATACTCTGGATAACATGGAAGAGTGTGAGTATTACATCTGCTCGGTATGCGGCCATACCCACGAAAAGGAAGCACCGGAAAAATGCCCGGTATGCGGTGCCAATGCCAAAGCCTTTTTCAAGGCAGAATAAAGACCTGCTTCTATTCTACCTTTGCTGCCACCGGCCAGAGATGAAAGCCTTTTTCCCGCTTGAAACCGACGCCGGTGGCTCCTTTATGCATGTACAACGCCCAGGCCCAGTCAGGCTCAAAAAAACTGCTTGTTGATGACCAGTAGGTGTCTTTGACATTTTCAAAGGGATGCTCAACCGGCAGGGCTGGTGTATGGCGGGAACAGTCTACCAGTGACTCCAGCTCATTGATGGTGGGCAGCCTCCATCGCATGCCCTTTTCAGGCCCGGGCAATTCAAGCTTATTCACATAATGCAGGGCTTCAAGCCAGTTCATGGTTCCGGAACGAACATCTGCATCCTGCAGCCAATAGAGACCTGTAAGTTTGTCGAGTACCGCGGCCTGTCTGACCTCAAAGCGGGATGCAGGCCAGGCCAGGCCCATCTGCAGTTCACCGTCCTGGCCTGTACCCGGGCATCGCACCTCGTTGCCCGCTGCATCATAGCATTTCTTTTGACCGGTTGCTGGCAAAACCCCCTTGCCCTGGCAGCATACCGGCCAGAAAAGACAGTACTGCTCCTTACGGCCAAAGAACATGCGGGCCCCTTCCATGTTTATATACCAGGCATAGGCGGGATGAATTGCAGCAGTAGTCGAAGTCCAGTACCAACTGAGATATACATTTTCAAAAGGATGGCCTGCCGGCAGGGCCGGCTTTCTCGTTTCAAATGCCATTAAACTCCGGAGTTCCCTCCGATTCGGCAAGCGCCAGTCAGTGCATCCCTCCTTTTTTTCACGGTTCATAGCAGCGATAAAGTCAAGCGCTTCCTGCCAGGTAACGGGAAACTCGGCAATATTGGCATTTTTCAGCCATTGCAAGCCGGTGAGTTGATCAAGAACCAGATTTCCCTTAACAGCAAACCGTTCCCGAGGCCATGTAATACCGGGAAGAAACTCACCGTCCTGTCCGGTATTATCACAGGGAATTACCGTACCTTCCATGTCGTAACAGTCAATCTGTCCTGTCCAGAGATATCCGGGCATAATTTCTTAACTGGCTAGAATTTCCTAATATCCAAAGCCTTAACGGTAAGCTCTTTCATAACCTTAAAATGAATGATTCTTTTTCTTCTGCCTGCTACTAAGTGCTCACCTTCTCTGAATGTTAACTTTTTCATTATGATTTTGTACATCTATGCCTCTGTCTGTATTTCTCAACTTTCGACACCCATGTTCACTTGATCCGCTTTTTTCGACAATTCCTGATAAAAGGGACACTTGGCACATTCTTCTATTTTGCTTGCATAGATGCCGGAAATGCCGTGTTCGCAAAATGTGCCGGCAACCCCGAAGCATATCCTGCCAAAATACGGATAGGCTGGACAATTTCGGGTTGTATCCTTTTCTATACCGCAGCCGATAAATTTCCAGCATGGTGTTTTGCCATCCGCTTCTTCAGGTTGATAAGGAAAGTAAAGTTTAAATATGCTGCCCTTGCCCGCATCGGATTCAACCCTGATAAATCCGCGGTGCTCTTCCATGATCTTGTGTGCAATAGGTAATCCCAGCCCGGTACCAATACCTGTTTTCTTGGTCGAATGAAAGGGTTCAAAAATATAATCCAAAGAATCCTTTGGTATCCCTGCTCCGGTATCATTGATAGCAACGGTAAGCCAATTGATACCATTCTCTTCTTCGAGAGCTAATTATGATATTACCCACCGCCTGTTTTACATGCCTGGGGTTCAGGTATGTTTGCGGCAGCTGCTCACTATAGTTTTCAACAAGATCTATCTTCTTATCCTGGCAGGTATCACAGAAAAAAGGGGCGGCTTCTGCCACCGGTTTGTTTAAGTCGCTCCTTTGAAGATGATTTTCTTCTTTTTCCGAATAGGTCAGAACATCTCTTAGAATTGACTCCAGCCTGATTGTTTCTGCTATTATTAGGTTGCTGTAATTCTTTTCCTTACTGCGGTCAGGCAAGAGCTTATCAAGACGACGGGCGATACCTCCCAGTGCTGTCAAGGGATTCCTGATCTCATGCGCCACATCAGCAGTAAAGCGGCCAAGCGCTGAAAGTTTTTCTTGTTCAACTAATTTTCGGTGTATACGGGTGAGACTTTCAAGTGAGTGTTCAAGCTCCTGGTTGAGCCGCTCGATCTCGTTGGATTTCTTGCGCAGATTTTGCGATAGCAACCCCAGGGGGATTGCTATGGGAAACAGAAACACCATGCGCAATCCCAAATCTGTCCAGTGTATATGGCCTACTAATGAGTGCATGTTCAAAAAATAAAGAAAGCAGGAGATGATGGCAACAATGAGGCCGAACCCGACCCCGAAATAGAAGGAGTGCAGCGCTGTGAGCATGTAATAACCGAGGAAGAAACTGTTGGTGAAATCGACAGCCTTGCCACACCGCCGAGGATAATAAAATATATGAGAACACTATAGGCAGAAAATGCGATGAGGGCTTTGATGAGTTTTGTTGATTCTTGGGGAGATAGGGGGGCCAGGCTAAGCCATACTATGCCACCTAGGATAGTTGCCAGCCGGAGTATAAAAAAACTTATATCTCCGATGGAGAATCTTGTGATAAGCTTTTTCCAGGCTTTTGTCATTGGCAGCAAATAATTATGAAATTGTTGCAAATTCCCTTTAAAATTAGAGTATAAACAACTCAGCCATATTTATAAATATTTGCATGGGAAATAATTACCCCCTCCAATTTATTTCTTCACCTTCTTGCGGAGAATAAAATGAACCAAATAACCTATGATTACAGCAAACTGGACCGACCGGAAGTGTTGGGGACACTATTTCATCCACGCCTTGACATCAATAGCGGGCCTCCCCCGGACAACACAGTGGATAGTAACATAACAGTTGAGAAAGGAGTCATGATCCACGCACGATTCCACCTGGCCGGTCAGGAAGAACCCAATATCCTTTTTTTCCATGGCAACGGTGAAATTGTAAGCGATTATGACACAATCGGTCCTTATTATACAAAATTCGGCATGAATTTCCTGACAGTGGATTACAGGGGGTACGGCAAAAGTTCCGGGAGTCCAACTGTAACCGCAATGATGGAAGACTCGCACTGCATACTTAATGCTGCAAAGGATTGGCTCTCTAAAGCGGGTCATATCGGACCGCTGTTGGTTATGGGACGCTCTCTCGGGGCAGCTGCTGCGCTTGAACTGGCATCAAGTCATGCTGAGGATTTCTCCGGCATGATAATTGAGAGCGGCTTTGCCACTACTCTGCCCCTGCTCATTAATCTCGGAGTTGATGTGGCAAAGCTGGGCATTACAGAAGAGGATGGTTTTCGCAATGTACGCAAGATCTCATCTTTTACCAAGCCTACCCTCATCATCCATGGCCAGTATGACGAAATTATCCCGGTAAACTCTGCCGCCATACTCCAGGCCCAATCCCCGGCCCGGGTAAAAGAATTCCAGGTAGTGCCTGGCGCTTCGCATAACACCATTATCACCAGTGCAGGCGAGCTTTATTTCTCAGTGATCAAACAATTCTGCAATAAGATATGCGGCATCAGGGCCCCGCGAAAACGAAAATTAAATTAAACAGTGCAGCATGACAGCAGACCTATTTGGCAAAGCTTTTGCCCTCCTGCGTGAAGCATACAAAGGAGTAGCCCTTACCGGGGCGGGGGCCAGTACTGAAAGCGGCATCCCTGACTTTCGGGGAAAGGATGGTCTCTGGTCCCGCTACGACCCGGTTGAATATGGAACCCTGAGCGCTTTTTTGGCAAATCCAGAAAAGGTATGGCGTATGCTTGCCGGTCTTTTGGCCGCTGTGGATGCAGAACCGAACAAGGGCCACAGAGCCCTTGCCACTCTTGAGCAGCAAGGCCTGTTGTCAGGAGTCATCACCCAGAATATTGACAGCCTGCATCAAAAAGGCGGCAGCAATAATGTGGTTGAATTCCATGGGTCGCTTGACACATTCTCCTGCCTTTTGTGTGGTGCGGCCTATGATCTTGCCTTTGTGAAAGAATCTTCTCTGCCGCCGCATTGCACATCCTGTAATAGCATACTCAAGCCAAACATCGTTTTTTTTGACGAGCGGATCCCTGAAGCTGTTCTGAAGCAAACCGATCAAATGCTGAATTCTGCTGATCTACTGCTCGTTGCCGGCACTTCATGCCAGATCCTGCCTGCAGCACAGATACCATATATGGTCTTTAACAGGGGCGGCAAGATTATTGAGATCAACCGTGAGCCCGTGCTACAACAAATAGCAGCAGTTACCCTGCAGGGGAATTTTTCAACTGTAATGGAAAAGTTGGTCAAAGGCTTGGCGTAGAAAGCCTTTCGGTTGCTAAAAAGGAAACTGCCCGGGATTTAAGATCTGTTTCTTAAGCGGAGATCCCCTTCTCACTCAAAATCACTATCCGGTCAATATTTTTGAGAAAATTCTTTTTAACAGTCTGAGGAAGGGGGGTGAGAAACTGGACGCCCATTCCCGGTTTCTGATAGCTGCTTTTTTCCCTGTTCCAGACAACGAGTGCTGCAACCTCCACTTCATGGTTGCCCTCAGCAGGAAATATAAGATTTACGTGAGTACCCACCGGGGCTGGAGATTTTGTATTGATGAACATGCCATCCATGGAAATATCCTTGCTGCAGGAAATCAGATAATCCCCTGCATGGATGAAATCCACTCGGAAATCTACAGGGAAACGCTGGATAATACGTCTGTCGCTTGTTGCCATTTGCTTTCACCAAATGTCAAAGTTTATTTGAAAACTTGAAAATTCACTTGGTACAATTGTTTTATTACGACAATTTTTGGTAAAATAATAAAATTTCAAATTCAAAATTTGTCGGTCTCGCAAAAAGCACTCGACGGATAGGTATCCCGGCTGTAATTTAGCGTTATTCCTAGACCCTCTTGCTGGCTGCGAGACTAATAAAGAAGATATCAAATTGGGGTAAGTAACTATTAAGTTTTTCAGAGAATAGCAAGCAGTTTATCAGGAATTTTTCTTATTTTATAATATGGCAGCTGTAACATTTTTTTTTCAAAATTATCTCAGGGAGATGCTTAAAAAAGATGGGGGAAACGGACTCTCCTTTATGCATCATTTTGAACGAAAAGCTTCTATTAAAGATGTCATTGAATCGCTTGGAGTTCCCCACCCTCTTATTGATAAACTGACCGTGAACGGCACAGAAGTCGGATTTGACTATATCCTGCAGGACAAGGATATTGTAGAAGTCACCCCTCTAACTCCGCCGATAAATCCTTTTATCCCCACCATCCTGCGGCCGCAAGCCTTGGACAGGATAGCATTTGTCGTTGATGTTAATGTCGGAAAACTGGCAATGCACCTCAGGATGCTTGGTTTTGATACCGTATATGGAATCACTAACAGGGATGGGAAGCTGGCAGTGATCGCCTCCACAGAAAAACGGATTCTTCTGACCCGGGATATTTCCCTGCTGAAAAGAAAAATTGTCATGCACGGATATCTGCTCAGGGCGCATGACCCCACCAGGCAGCTCATTGAAGTTGTACGACTCTATGATCTCAGCGGTAAGATCAAACCCTTAAACAGATGTATCCCCTGTAACGGTCTGTTGCGGCCGGTGGACAAAGAAACTATCCTGGACCGCCTGGAGCCGTTGACCAGAAAATATTTCGAATCGTTTCATATTTGTGACAAGTGCAATAAGATTTACTGGGCAGGTTCACACCAGGAAAAAATTATCTCTTTTATCCAGGAAGTTCTCGAGGCTGTCAGTCAGGATGAATCTCAGGACACTTGAGTTTTAAGATTCTGATCCCAGTCAACATATTGCAGGTTCTGCAGCCGATGATAGAAACCCTTGTCAGCCATAAGCTTTTCATGGGTGCCTTCCTCTAAAATCTTTCCTGAATCCATGAATATGATCCTGTCAGCCCGGCGGATGGTTGAGAGCCGATGGGCAATGACAATGCTTGTCCGTTGTGACAACGTAGCATCAATTGCCCGCTCAACGAGTATTTCCGTTTCTGAATCGACATTGGCTGTGGCCTCATCCAATACCAGGATCTCAGGGTTTCTTACCATAACCCTGGCCATGGCCAGCAGTTGCCGCTCCCCTGCTGACAGGTCGAGGTTACCTTCTCCGATCTTGGTATCTATTCCCTGCGGCAAGCGGCTAATAAGTTCATGCAGTTGGGCCAGCTGCATTATGGTTGCAAGATCCTGTTCTGATAATGCAGCGTCTAGGAGGATGTTTTCCCTTATGGTGCCGGGAACCAGGTAAACCTCCTGCATGACAAGACCCACAGCATTCCGCAGCCATTCAGGGTCAAGTTCCCGCAAATCATGGCCGTCAAGCAGTATCCTGCCGGAATCCGGGTCATACATCCGCTCAAGCAGGTTGACAAGAGTGGATTTTCCTGAACCTGTGGCACCGACTATTGCTACGGTTTCACCCGGATCCACCTTCAGGCACAGGTTATGAATGACCGGTTTGTCAGGATCGTATCCAAAGGTCACTTTGCTGAACTCCAGGGTGCCGTTTACTGATCGCGGCCTGAGGGGCTTCGGTAATACCGGCATCCTGCTTCTGGTATCAAGAAGCTGGAAAATTCTTTCGGCTGATGCCATGGCCGATTGCACAATGGAATATTTCTGCGACAATTCCCGCAGCGGCTGGAAGAAAAGACGCATATAGGAAAGGAAGGCCACCAAAATTCCTATGGTCATTTCGCCTTTGAGAATGAGGATACCGCCGTACCAGATAATAATGGCAGTTGCCGTTGACGCAAGAATATCGAGCAACGGCATGAAAATGCCGAATATTTTTATCTGCTTCAAGGCGGATGCAAAATAGGATTGGTTCAGGTTCACAAAAGAAAGTTCGGTATCCTTTTCTCTCTGGAATAGCTGAATAAGGCTGATCCCTGAAACAGCCTCCTGCAGGTAGGCATTTATTTTAGCCAGGTTTGTCCTGATCTCCCGAAAGGCATTGCGGGCCTTCTTGCTGAACCAGAGGGTGGCCACAAGGATGACGGGCAGCAGGAGGCTCATCATCAAGGCCAGGCGCCAGTTCATCCAGTAGAGCACGACCAGGATACCGATAATCTGTATGGCATCATTGAAAAGAGTGACAATGACAGAGGTGAACATCTCGTGCATGTTCTGGACATCATTGGTCAGACGGGTAACAATTTTGCCGCTGGGATTTTCATTGAAATATGCCAAGTCAAGTCCCAGCATATGGGTATAGATATGCTGCCGCAACCTGTGCATGATATTCTGCCCTGTCCATTCCAGGACAGTAACCTGGAAATAATTGCTTACAAAACCTGCAATGACTGCAACGCCAAAGATCACTGCCAGTATGGTCAGGCCGGTAAATCTTGCCGATACAGGGATATTCACATTGATGATATATTTGTCCACCCCCAGCCTGACCAGGTATGGCAGCAGCAGACTGGAACCAATCACTGCAAAGGAGAGAAGCACCGCCAGGATTACCCCCTGCCAATAATGTTTGGCATACCCCAGGATACGCCGCCAGAGGCTGAAATCAGTAACCTCTCCCAGTTTGTCTTCCTCAAAATAACCGAAGCCGTATTGCATTTATATATAGTTGTCTAAAGTGAGCTAAAGTGACAAGTGCCTAAAGTTTGTCGGCATATAAAACGAGCAGACGACTGACAGAAAATGAGCTAAAATTTTTATAAAAGTTATCTGCAATGAATTTTAAGCCTTCCATTATGGATGTAAAAATATTTTTCCCAATATCCTATTCTTGCTGATCGCTGACCGCTGAATACTGATAGCTTTTTTAGCTTAATAACTTGAATCCTTTGTTCTTTTTTTATCCTCTCCCCGCCGGCTTGTTTGATACTCATAGATTGTGGCATAGAACCTGTTTGTCTGCAGCAGGTGCTTATGGTCGCCCTGGGCCACGACTTTGCCCCTGTCCATGACAATCAGATGATCTGCCTGGGCCAGAGGTGCCAAGCGATGTGAAATAACTATGCAGATCCTGTCAAGGATTAATGATCTCATAGAGCCAATGATCTCATGCTCGGTCTCGATATCCACTGCTGACAGACCATCGTCAATAATGAGAACCGGCCTGTCGGACAGGAGCGCCCTGGCAAGGGCAATGCGCTGCCGCTGGCCACCGGAGAGCTTTACACCCCTTTCACCAATCCTGGTATTATACCCTTTAGGCAAGCCGACAATCTCAGTATGAATTGCTGCAGCCCTGGCGACCGCTTCAATATCTTCCTGCGCGGCTTCAGGCTTACCCATGGCAATGTTGGCCCGGACAGTGTCCGAAAATACTGTGATATCCTGGGGAACCAGCGCAATTCTTCTGCGAACTTCAGTAAGATCAAGTTTATTTACATCAACGCCATTCCAAAAAAGGGTTCCATTTTCAACCGGATAGAGTCTGGCAAGAAGATGGGACAACGTTGTTTTCCCTGATCCGGTCTTCCCCACTACACCAATAATCCCCTGCTGTATCTCAAGGGTTATATTCTCCAGGGTCGGATTACTTTGGTTAGGATAGACAAAACTGAGTTGCTTGACGGAAATACAGTTCACTTTTTCAGGGACTGGTGCCGCATGGGCGGGTGCAAGAATAACCGGCCGTTCGTTTAGAACATTCTGTATGCGCTGCAGGGAAGTGACGCCGCGCTGGAAAAGATTTGTTACCCATCCTAAGGCCATCATCGGCCATGTCAGCATGAACAGATAAGAGGTGAAAGCCACAAAGTCACCGATGGTTATACTGCCTTCAATGGTCAAGCGGCCACCGAATAACAGGACCAGGAGCATACTGGTATTTGCGATAAGTCCTGAAACAGGAAAAAGGGTACCTTGCACCTTGGCAAGGCGCAGGTTGTCCTGCACATATTCAAGCCCCAATTCATCAAATCGTGATGTCTGTTTTTTCTCCAGGGTGTATGCCTTAATCATGCGTATGGAATTTATTGATGTTCTGACAAACTCGGTCAGTCTGGAAAACTGCTCCTGCACCTTTTTGAAATAGCGGTGCAGTCTGGCGGAAAGAAACCTGGTGAGGAGGGCAAGCAGGGGCATGGGCACTATGGCTATAAGGGTTAATCCCGGATGGATATAGGCCATGAATGAAAGGGCGGCAAGCGAAAGAACAACGGCATCGGCAAAAGCCACCAGGCCCATGCCCCCGGCGAGCTGAACAGCTGCCAGGTCATTGGTTGCCAGGGCCATTATTTCTCCGGTGGTACTGCGTTGAAAAAAAATGCGGTCCAGGGTCAGGAGATGGGAAAATAGCCAGTTGCGTAAATCCTTTTCCAGGTGGCGTGAAAAACCCAGTATCATGTAACGCCAGCCGAAACGAAATACGGCAATGCAGCCGGCCAGGCTAATTATCAGGATACCATAATGCAGGAGGGTTGCAGTGGAGACTACTTCATTTTGCAGACCATCGACTGCATGTTTGATTATCCTTGGAATAACCAGTTGCAGCCCGTTGACTGCAAGAAGAGAAAAAAAACCGACGAGCAACTGCAGGCGATACTGTCGGAAAAAAGGCAAGACGAGACGAACAGCCTGCCAGGAGTTGTCAAGATCCCTGCTTGATTTTGCCTTTTCTGAATCCAGCATATTATTCTTTGTGGTTTTTAAGGCCTGATGGATAACGGAGTGGTGTCTTTTTTCTAAGCCCGGTTTTCTGGTATTTTTCTGCCGGATAACCAAGGGCTATGACTGCATAAACTGATTCATCCTCCGGGATCTGCAATAATTTTCTTATCTGTTTATCTCGTTTTATTGCCTCAACTGCAAAGCCTATCATGCAGGAACCCAAGCCGAGGCTGTGTGCGGCTAACAGGATATTCTGGCTTGCCATAAGTGCATCCTCCATGGGCGTACTTGCAGATTTTTTACCGCTCACCAGAATGGCTGCAGCGGCACCGTGAAAGAGAGTATCCCTACCTTCCCGGTCCCAGAGCAGAAGCCCTTCTCTTACGGTCTCATAATAGCGGCGGAAATATTCCCCCAGTGCATCCCCGGCAAATATTTTTGAAAAAAAACGGAGCCATGGTTTTGCTGCCATCCTGTTCAACCCATGAAAAAATCTGGCCATCTGCACGCCAAGGGTAAGCACATCTTTGCGGCTGCTCAGGATTGTGAAGGTCCAGGATTGGGAATTTGTGCCAGAAGGTGCAGTGGATCCTATCTTCGCCAGGTCTTCAAGCACCTTGCGGTCAATATCTGTGTCTTTATAATTACGGCAGGATCGCCTTGACAACATCAACCGTACGAGCTGACCTGTATTATACTCGCCGGGGGGCAGCCACCTGTCCTCCAAGGTGACTGATGACAAAGAAAAAGGATGCTCCAGGGCTTCGACCCGGATGGCGGAAACAGGACAGACTGCTTCACAGTGACCGCATCCTAGTGAATATGTTCCGGTTACTACTGCCTTGCCATCCTGCAAGGAAATGGTCTTGGCAGGACAGACATCAACGCATAGTCCGCAGCCAGTACAGGAATCCGGATCTATACTCGTGTTAACTGAATTATGCATCTATCAGGAAAAAAAATTTCAGGCGAAAGATCAGTAAAAACAGAAGCGGGGTGGTATCTTTTGTGCACAAATCTAATCAGGCAAACCCTTCAAACTCTTTGAGGATCTCAACACGCTTAATTTGTTTCATTATATTCTCTTTTACATGCGAAGAAAGCGGGCTTAAAAATTGTACGCCCATACCAATTTCTCCAGCATTGGGCGACCTGTTTACCCAGACGACAACTGTCATGACCTCTGTATGGTAATGTTCCTCAACCGGAAAGATCAGTTTAACCTTACTCCCTGGTTCCGGTGGGTTGGGAGTACAGAGAAACATGCCGCCGAGTGATATGTTCTTGCTGAATGAAAGAACATAGTCTCCCTCATGGATACAATCTACCTGAAAATTAACAGGTGCTCGTTCTTCTGACCTATAGTCGCCTGCAGAAATATCTTTTTCCAAATTTCCCCCCTGGGATGAAACCTCAAATTCGCTATACTTTATTTGTTTCAGTGTACAGACCAATGCCCATAAAACTCTCCAGTGACAATACGATAAAATCCGGGGACAGCAGGGACTCAAACAAACATTTGCAGCACACCTTTCCTCGCTGAAAGGAATACATAACAGATAATTTTATCCAATTCACGCAGAAAACTACAGCTTTGGCGGCAAAGTTGCCAGAATAATTTGTTCTTTCATTATGTGTATAAATTCTTTGAGCAATTTCAGATATATGTTTTCTAATTCACCCTTTTTAGTTACAATACTTAAAAAGTATAAACAATTCCAAGCTGGGTGAAAAACAACTCGGCCGATTAGTTCTTCAACCAGGGTTTTGCTATGGCCAACTTGTCAAACAGAATCAATTGGTTTCAGATGTTGATTGCTTTTCTGCTTGCAATTTTTTTCTCTGCCTGCAGCACAATTAATACTGTGCCCCCCGAGGTTAATCTTATGCGGGTGGACGTAAAGGATGTTACATTAAGCCATGTGAATCTGCTGGCCGATCTCAGGGTGTTTAACCCAAATGAGAAAGTCCTGACCATCCAGGGAGTTGATTACACGTTGCACCTTGAAGGCATAAAGGTTTTTTCCGGGAAAAGCAACCAGAGCCAAACAATCCCGCCCCAGGAATATGGTCACTTGACATTGCGTCTCTCCAGCGCTTATTGGGACATAATCCAGCTTTTTAACACACTGCCCAATAAATCCGATGTTACCTTTTCCATGGCAGGCTCCATTCTGGTAGGGGGAAGTCGTCTCTTTGCCCAGCGTTTTTCTTTTACCAAAGAGGGGACGATCCCTTTGCAAAGAACAACCCCGTAAGAACTCCCAAACTGTTACCTTACTGTTACCTTGTGTTAACTTAACGTTAACTTATTAATAAGTTAACATGTATCCTTATTAACAACTCAGTTCTTAGCAGTTTTTCTTTTTGAATAAAAGAAAATTAAGGGCTCAAACACCTCTTTTATCAAAATTACTCTTTCCAAATTATTATAGCTAGTTAGCGTATTCTTTTCTTATCATTTTTCACCCCATTTGAACCAATTTTGAACTTTAACCAGCTGTAAACATTCGTTCATAATAAACTGGCACATCTTTTGCTGAGTTAACAGCACCCGTATGTTCATTCAGAAACAAAACATCCCTTCTCCTGGCCGTTCTTGCTGCAGCCACATTCAGCACTGCCGGGATTTCAGAGGCCGGCAAACCAACCATCGGCGGTCCCTGTCAGAAATGCCACACAGCACAGCCGGATGCAGTCCGAGGCAATCTTGGCAAGGTTTCCCCCGAGTTCAGCACCCTGCAGGTCAGCGCAGGCAACTTTGTCTGGATTGTCAAATATGATGATAAAACCCGTGTTGTTGACGGGGACAAGACCTCCGGCCCTGATGCTATTAAGGATCTTCCGCAGAGCAAAGAGATCCTGGTCAGTTTCTCAGGTGGCGAATCAAAACCCATAGCGACAGAAATAGCGGTTAAACAGCCATACAAGGTTCCTGAAAAGCAGAAGATCACCAATGATGAAGTAGTGAAACTGGTCTCCATGGGACCTGAAAAAGGCGGCTATACCCTTATCGATGCCCGACCAACCGGTGCTTTCTTAACCGGTCATATCCCAACTGCCATTTCGCTTCCTTTTGACAGCTTTGAGGAAAACTGCTCGTTGGTCCTGCCGCAGGATAAAAACAGACTGCTTGTCTTTTATTGCGGAGGGCCCACCTGAACGATGAGCCCATTTTCTGCCCGTGAGGCGGAAAAACTTGGTTACACCAATATCAGGGTTCTCTCTTCAGGTCTCCCTGGCTGGAAAAAAGCCAGCGGTCTTGTTGTCCTGCCAACAAACGGTCTTAAAAAGATGATTAACGAGGATGACTCTTATGTTCTCATCGACCTGCGCCCCAAGGAAGCCGCTGGTGCCGGCCATATCAAGGGGGCAGTCTCCATCCCCGAAGCTGAGCTGGCAGCTGCAAAGGATAAATTCCCCCAGGATAAATCAGCACCTGTCATACTGTATAATGACGATCAGGCTTCCCTGGAATCATTCGGACTTATCAGGGGCTGGGGCTACAAAAATGCTTCTGTCTTAAGCGGCGGAGCAAAGGCTTGGGACGGCCAATTCTTTCCCGGCCAACCTGCCAGTGAGATTGTCTATGTCAAAAAGATCAAACCAGGCCAGATAACGGTTGAAGAATTCAAGCAGATCGCAACTTCCAGGCCCTCTGACAAAGTTATTCTGGATGTCCGCGACAGCGGCAGTGAGGGAACTATTCCCGGTGCAGTCAACATCCCCCTGGACCAGCTTGCCGGCAAGCTGGGAGAGCTTCCCAAGGATAAGGAATATATTATTCACTGTAATACCGGCATCATGGCAGGCATGGCTCTTAAGACCATGCAGGACAATGGTTACCAGGCAAGGTATCTCGATGCAGTCGTCCAGGTCAGCGGTGACGGTTCTTACGATGTGTCGGAAAAATAAAAAACAATATAATTTCAACTGATTCCCCTCAAAAGCGGGCCGTTGGTCTTCGGATCTTCGACCCGCTTTTTTCTATGCTCCAGGCGGCGGCAAAAAATAAATAAGCTGACGGCACTTTAATCAACTGGAAAGCTCAAAACACCAGGAATGTAGCTGAAGGGTGAGAAAACACTCAGTGGATTGCCTCTTCGTGCACAGTGAGAAGGTAGCCGGGAAGGTCTGCAACAAACATTCAGGTGGATAAAGTGGGGAAGAGGACGTATTTATTGCTGCTGTAATTTGCTTAACCGGGAAATTTCTGAAGTTACTGCTCCCCACGGCCCCTCAAAACTTGAGTGTCCGTGGGGAATACCAGATAAACCAGAGGAGTGCACTTTCAGAATGAATTTCTGAAACATGTTTTTTAATATGAACAACCGAACGTCAAAATCCTACGGCCAGTGGATATTCAATGTTGATTATCCTGCGGCCGCCTGCTTTGCAGCTTCAACGGCGTCATTTTCTTCGGATTCCTCAACTGTCTCAGGGACTGCTTTTGCAGCTGGTCAATAGCTTCGCAAATTATGGATTCAGCACCCTCAAACCATTTAATATTTTCAGCCGACTCCTCAGAACTTGAGTCACCCTTGCATGAATGTTTCAAAACAATCAGTTTTGAAACTGTATCCTTTACATTGCTGTTAAAATCCTTGCTTGCGTCTTGAGCACCGCTATCGATTTTGAGCTGCGCTGATTTCAGCTTGTCAACACCCTCTTCAAGCAGGATTGCCGCACCCTCGAACCAGATAATATTCGGGTTGTCTTTTTGGGTGACTAAGGTGCCGATACATGAATCCCTCAGAATAAAAAGTTTGGAGATGGAATTCTTTATTCCGTTATTTTTTCTCGCTTTTTTGTTCATCATTTCCTCCCCTGGTTTATTGTTCTCAATTGTTTATAATTTTTTGAAATAATCAGGTGTTAACCCATATTAAAGTCATTATTGCAACGGTAGTGGCTGTAATTGACATTAACAACTTAACAGCAGCAGACAAACAGAAAATTCACTCCTTGTTTCAGGAAGCCTTTCGTAATTTGACTGAATATTGAAAAGCCTCTCTTGCCAACCATGAAATCTCATTATACCCGAATGGCTTAAAAATCAGGAAATCAATACCTGAAGCGCCGTATTTATCTTCATAAAATCTGCTTGGCAGTGTAACCATCATTGCAACAGGCATGCAGCGGTCAATTATTTCAATCTGGTTAACAAAACCGGAAACATCCAGACCTGGAATAGCATGATCAAATATCATCAGGTCGTATTGCCCGCTGCTGAGTTTTGCTAAGCATTCATCCTTTTTCATAACCGATGAAACTCTACAGCCGATCCGTGCAAGAATTTCCTCCAGCATGAGCAATTGATCCTTTTTAGAATCAAAGAGCAAAACCTCATTATTACTCAAGTTTAACACGGCAACACCTAGCACTGTGGAATGTCCGGTTCACAGAATGTTACGGTCAAGCTCATTCGGTTCCCTGTCAAGCTGTTTGTTTGTATCCAGTATATCGATGCCGTCAAAATCTTTCGTTTTAAATTCGTCAACTTCTCTAAAATTATCCAGTATCTCTGATATTATCTGTAACTGCTCTTTTATTATTTCAAGTTTCTCTCTTGTGTGTTCTTCCTTGGTGCTTGTTAACAGAAGATCAACATAGCCGAATATTATTGTAAAAGGCCGACTGAATTGAAAGACTATGGAAGCCGTTGCCGCCAAGGCTCCCCGCAGTAAATTCTCTTCAATTTTACCCCACCCCAGCCGCCTGTCCTTGGGGCTTCGCCTGTCAGCTAATTCTCTCCTGTCTTTACGTTTCCTGCGGTTAAGGGCTTTTCGCCTGTCTCCTTTTTCTGGTTGTTTGCTGCTGTTGTCTCTTGTTTCCATTCATTCACCCTGCAATGATAATTTCAAGGTGACAGGAGGCTTTTCTTTTCAGGAGATGTCATAAGATTAATTTATTGCCTTTTAAATAATCTAACAGGCGTTTTTTTGTGCATGCTTTACACATTATTTGAACTTCTGTTTATAAAGAGGTCAGGCTTTTAAATATACTTTTCGTCCTCAAAGGTGCCAAGAGAAATCGGTTTAAAATCCCGGCAAAACAACGCGCCACTTTATCAGCACAAAATCGAAGCCGGTTAATCAGGCACGCTGGAGGTATGACAATTTGCTCCTCATGCTGCCGCAAACTCCTTCATAAGCAGTAGAAGGGAATTCCCGATCATAATGCAAGGAAACCTTTTCTATCGGCTAAATACTTAACTTAATATAAAAAAAAGTCAATCAACCGTCAGGAGTATTTTTTTGAGTATTATGTTTGTCAGGCAGGGGAAAAATCCAGTCCTTTAGTAGTATTTGTGTAATGAAACCCTGGCCGGACTTTTATAGAAAATTCCTTCTGGGCTTTCAGACGGCAGGCGAAATCGGCCTGAGAACACCATCAAAAAATTCCCATCGCCGGCAACCACAAGTTGTAGTCAGTATATTGAAATCTGGTAGACATTTCATCCAGAGCACAATATTAATTTCTCGATATTAGTTTTTCTACCCCGAGCAGTTCTAAACCGGATTGCCCTGCCAGTTATGCTCTAAATCAGGATCAGACCTGAAACTTTTTGAAAATTTATTATGTTTGCTGCAATATTTCCTGTGCTGAAATTGATGTTTAGCAATCGCAAGGCGGCTGAACTGTATGCACATGGGTTATGGCAAAATATTTTACTCTATACTTCATGAATCAAACTTTATCCATCCCCGATAATTGTACATACCACTATTCGTTCAGACCGGGGACCGTCAAATTCACAGAGAAATATATTCTGCCAGCGGGAAAGGCCAAGACTGGCATCAATGATGGGAATTGATTCTGAAGGCCCAACCAGGCCGGCCTTCAAATGGGAATCGCCATTCCCGTCCTGCTTGTCATGCAGCCAAACTCCCCTTGGAATTAGCTTGCGCAACAGGTGCACGACATCGCTCTGCACGCTCTCATCCCAGTTTTCCTGGATCATTAAGGCTGCTGTGGCTCCCTGCACATAAAGCACTGCCAAACCGTTATCTACTCCGGATCGTGCTACCACCTCCTGGACCTGAACGGTAATATCCACAAGCTCTTCACGCCTGGACGTTGGGACACAAATATTTTCACGCATAAAGCATCCTTCCTCATTTACTCTTTAATCTTTCATGGATCGCTCTTTTCATCCTTTGCAGGGCATCCTGCAGTATTGGCCGGCGGCAGCCGAAATTTAACCTCACATAACCGGGAAAACCAAAATCACTTCCCTCTGACAAACCAACACCGGATAATTCAAAAAAACGACCTGGGAAGAATTTATCAATCCTGCGAGCATCTATCCATGCGAGATACGTAGCCTCTACATGATGCATGGACAGTTCCGCCATGCATGAAATTTCTTTTTCCACCAATCGCCTGTTGTCCCTGAGGTAATCCAGCAGGGAGGCAAGCCAATCCCAACTTTCACGATATGCTGCCTCCGCCGCAGTAAGGCCCAAAATGTTCACTTCAGGGACTATGCCGGCCATGGCCTGCACAAACTTACGGCGCAGCTTCCTGTTGCTGATAACGGCAAATGAGCAACCGAGTCCCGGAATGTTAAAAGTTTTACTTGGTGCCATTAACGTAATGGTGCGGGCTGCGACTTCAGGGCTTATGGCGGCTGTGGGAATATGATTTTTATCTGCATCCAGTATGAGATCGCAATGAATCTCGTCAGAGCAGATGATGATATCATGCCTGTCGCAGAGCGATATGAGTTTATCGAGATCATGGCGGCTGTATACCCTGCCCACAGGATTGTGCGGGTTACAGAACAGGAACAGCCTGGTATGATGGGTTATGTTCTTTTCCAACTCGTCAAAATCTATTATCCATCCATTACTTTCAGCCATGAGGGGAACAGTGACAAGCCTGCGGCCGAAATTTTTGGGTGCTGACAAGAAAGGAGGATAGATGGGCACCAGGGTAATTACTTCATCATAGGCTGCACCCACCGATCTGCAGGCGACATTAAGTCCACAGACAAGGCCGGGGAGCCAGACAAGATGTTCCGGTTCAAGCCGCCAACTGTATTTCCTGGTCAGCATTTCACAAACCACATCAGATAATGCTTTGGGAACAGCACCATAGCCGAAAACACCATGCGCAACCCTGCGCTCCAGTGCCCGGATGACAGCAGGCGGAGACCTGAAGTCCATATCCGCAACCCACAGAGGGATTATGTCTCTGTCACCATACCGGTCCCACTTGAGGCTTGCGGTATGATACCGGTCAACCGGAGTATCAAAGTCAAAATCATTCATGAAAGTGTTTCCGGATTAATACTAAAAAATATTTTTCTCTTCCCCGGACAGCATGGTTTTCCAGTCAAGCTGGCGGAATGTTCTGGTCAGCATATGATCATCATCCACTTCATAGTAACAGAGAGTTGCAAATATCTTTCTGGCTACTGGTACAACTTTTTCTGCAGGAGTAACGCTATCATCTCTCCCGATAATCATCCAGGCTGGAATGTTTAACCGCTGAAAAGTATAACCCGAGAATTCTGGAAAATTAAGCGCAGGTGCCAGGAGGACAATCCGGACTACAGCTTCTTGGTTCTCCATGGCAAAGATCGCAGCCATCAATCCGCCAAAGCTTGACCCGATAAGTTTGATATCTTTTTGTCCGGCAAGTTTTGCACGTAAAGATGCCATACGCTCAGCCAGGCTTCCCGTAAAATCAGGGATCACCATATCCGGATAGAGACCCTGCAAAAAAGTAGCCTTTGCTCCCCTGCTGCTGCTTTCAAGACCATGCAAGAAAATCTTCATTGTGCCATACTCCAGGAAGTAACGTTGCTAAGGCCCGCTCGTTATTTAGATTGTTAACAGGGACAACCTTTCTGCTGTAACATTTCAGCCGGGGATCAGGTGCTGGATGGCCCCTATGATCACAATGCAGTCTTGCAGCAACATTTTGCAGGCTGCTATCTGCTCTGATTGTTTTGCAAAAAAAAATTAAGCATCATGATAAAGATCATCGTTACTATTTTTTTGTAAAGTTTTTTGTTATTGTATTGTGTAATGATATATTTTGTTTTTGCGGAGCGTTTTCATATTAATAAAAAGACAATAGCGAAAAATGACAACGACAAAAAAGGTTGTTTGCCAAAAATGCAAGGCAATTTTCAAATTCGATCCTAGTAAGATTACATCCGAGGTCGTTAAATTTAAGTGTCCCCGATGTTCATTGGTTCAGATAATCAGAAAACCGGGGCCCCCGGAGGAGTTGTCTTCTTCTCCGCCTGCAAGCCTACCTGAAGCAATAACCGAACCCCGAATGCCTGGGGAAGCTGAACCACAAATGCCGGAAGAAGCTCCGCAGGAAGCTGAACCAGGGATGCCGGAAGAAGCTCCGCAGGAAGCCCAATCCCGGATGCCTGGGGAAGCTGCACCACAAATGCCGGAAGAAGCTCCGCAGGAAGCTGAACCACAGCCCTCCGAGGAAACTGCGCAGGAAGCCCAATCCCATATGCCAGAAGAAGCTCCGCAGGAAGCCGAACCCCGGATGCCCGAAGAAGCTCCGCAGGAAGCCGAGTCCCGGATGCCTGAAGAAGCTGTGGCTGGAAACCCAGAATTGTCAAGGTATGCTGACGAGGAAGAATCGCGATCTGATGAAAGCAAGAATGATACGGAAAGCCTCGAGCCTTCGGCCGCTGACTCGGAAGAGACCCTAATTAAACTGCTCCAGGCACAGGCCCACAATGTCCAGGGAGAGACTCTTATCGGCAAAAATCTCTTTAATCAGGCCATCAATGACTTTTCCATGGCCCTTGAGATTGATCCGAATTATGTTGAGGCCCTGATCAACAGGGGCAGCACTTATGCAATAATGGGCATGTCAGATAATGCCCTGATGGATTTCACACATGCCCTGGAATTTGAGAAAACGAATGCTGAAATATATAACAAGCGGGGCGAAATATATTTGCAGAACGGTATGTATGACAAGGCCATCAAGGATTTTACATCAGCACTTATCCTCAATCCAATGTTTGGTGCCGCATACCTGAATCGGGGCCGGGCTTACTCTGATAAAGGGATGTCTGACGAGGCCATGATGGATTATAATCAGGCGATAAGGACAGACTTTGAGCACTCTTCGTACAACATTTCTAACCAGGCCGAGCCAGTTTTTTTTATTGATGAAGAAAAAACCGGCAGCGAGGAAGAATCTGCACGGTTCAATCAGCTTGGACAGGCAGACCTGGAAAACGAAAAATATGAAGAGGCGCTTGAAAAATTCACCCAGGCGATTCACCTCTCACCAAATAATGCAGAGGGTTATATTAACAGGGCAACAGCTTATATCAAACTCTTACAACCTGATAAAGCCATGGCAGATTTCAGCAAGGCGGTTCTGTTAGATCCCTTGAATTCATCTCTCTATTATTGGCGGGCCCAGGCCTGGCAGGCAAAAGACGATTCATTCAACATGTACGAAGACCTCAAGTGTTCCTGTGAATTGGGATATGAGCCTGCCTGTATCGAGTACAGAAAATTTAAGCCCTCCAGAAAATAGCCGGCATTATAAAGCAACCTGATGCTATGAAGCCGCATCTTTTCTTCCCTGGCCCATAAGAGGTTGGGAATTTTTCCAAGGACTATTGTCTGGGTTCGTAGCCTGTTCCCATCCCTGGCAGCTGCCTTATATTTCTTCCGGGACCAGATCCGCCGTCCTGCGGCGGAGATGTGCCTGGTACCATTCCCCTTGGCATTTTATCTGTTATGCTGGGCTGTTGGCTAATGATCTGCTCTTCTGTTACAAGAGACCTGGCTCCACTTCCCTGATCTACCAGCAGCACGGTTGTATTTTCAGCCTCTGAAGAAACAATACCGAAGGGGGCTACCTCCTGGGAAAATGTATACTCTGCATAGACTTTACCGGTCGGGTCAACAATTCGGTGCAGTTCTACATTAAAAGTGCCAGCCGGTACTTTTACAGCTCCTTCCCCTGTTTTTATGTTCTGCAGATTAAGCTCAGGGTTTGTCGGGATTCCGCTCCGCTGCTCAAAAATCTGGTTTGTCATTCCGCGGTCCATGGGATCAATTTCCCGGTCTATCTCCAGTGCAGGATTCATACCTGATTTCATGATGAGCCGCAGGATATTTTCAGGATCACCGGGGTCGCCCTTAAGCAGCATCTTGACAATATTCCTGCTCTCCCCTTCCCTGTTAACCACTTCATACCAGTATGACTCTCCGGTAACTCCGACAATGGAGAGGCGCATAACTGTTTTTCCCCCTGTTGTCATGTCAAATATGGCATATTCAGACCAGGCCCCTGGTCTTGGGGCAAAGGTGCCAAAAAGCCTGGGAACATCCGGCGGTTTTTGCGTTTCGGCAGTAGACACTGAAGTGTAACTTATAATGAGACATGCAAGAAATGCTGTAATTAAATATCTGCCCAATTTACTCCTCCATTTCCAAGGGGTTCACGCACGATGCTACGCCTTGACTTTTGTTATAAAATTATTTTACGAAACCCGCCTTCTTCCCGGCATCCCTCAATATCCGGCCAAGTTCAAATACATGTCTTCTGCACCGGATAATTTCATGATTGCGTGTCGTTGTTACTTTCATAATAAAATGTGCGGATAATTTCCCAGGCCTGCTGGGCTTTTTCAACCATGTAAAACAGGTTTTTGTCCTCCGGCGCAATGACACCTTCATGCACCAGAAAATCAAAATCTATGGCCTTATTCCAGAATTCCTGTCCAAATAGGATAACCGGCAGTGCTTTGATTTTCCTGGTCTGAATAAGTGTAAGGGTTTCAAAGAGTTCGTCCATGGTGCCAAATCCACCCGGGAAAGCAACCAGGGCCCGGGCCCGCATAAGAAAATGCATTTTCCGCATGGCAAAATAGTGGAACTGGAAACAGAGTTCAGGAGTAATATATTGGTTAGGCGCCTGTTCGTGGGGCAGGACTATGTTAAGACCGATGCTTTTGCCTCCCGCCTCGAAAGCGCCACGGTTAGCAGCCTCCATGATACCGGGCCCCCCTCCTGTGGAAACTATGAGATCACAGTCATCATTATTCAGACAGCTCTCCGTTATGAGCCTGGCAAGTTCTCTGGCTTCTTCATAGTAATGTGATTTATCCAGCACACTTTTGGCGCGGCGTACCCGCAGGGCCGCCATTTCGCTGAACGGTTCTCTTCCGGCCTGCATCTCCTCTTCCTGCAGACGTTTTGCCGCTGTTTTTGGGTCTGGTATCCGGGTTCCACCGAAGACAACGACAGTTGCGTTGACCCCGTGCTCCTGCTGGATTAATTCCGGCTTCATTATTTCAAGCTGAAGCCGGACACCCCGCATTTCATCGCGCAATAAAAACTGCGGATCATCAAAGGCCAGCTTGTAACTTTCGGATTTTGTCTGGGGAGAAATGATACAGCGGGCAGCATGTATTATACTGTCACTGGCTGAGGGAAAACATTTGGTTTGCTTTTTGGGGGGCATTTAAATGGATCCTCCTATCAGATTTTTTACTCAACCAAAACCGGAGCCGAAGCCAACCCCCACACTCTACCCTGTAACCTTGCTCCGGTGCAATATTGCCTGGAAATTTTTGCCACAGCAAAATGCTGAGGATGAAAAAGGCCGGGACATGCAGCTATCCCGGCCTTTTTCATTCATGACTGCAGTTTGGTTTACTTTATGTGACAATCCGTACACTTGGTCGGTCCTGTCTTGCCATCAACTCCCTGCTGGTGGCATTCCTTGCAGCGCGCATGAAATGCATCTTTGGGGGTCTGCAGTTTCGGATCACTGAAATCCTGGTTGTGGCAGCTTGCACAGCGCAGCTGCTGACTGTTTTCCATGGCTGCAATGTCTGTGTCTGATAACGGCTGATGCTGACTGTCATGGTGACACTGCCCGCAGGCAACACCAAGGTTCAAATGGACCGGATGAGAAAATCTTGCAGATTTTTTTTCTCCCGCAATAATTATCTCGGACTCCGGGGCCTTCATGCCTGTTTCTTCGGCTCCAAAAGACGTCCCCACTAACAGCGATGTTGCTGCTAACACCATTAAAACCGTTAACCCAATTCTCTTCATTGCCAATCCTCCTTGTATGTTTTTGTTTGGATTTTTATACGGCATCCGTTTGACTGATTTTAATTGTATGGAAATTGGAGTTGAAATAATAGAAGATGTCGGGCTATATCGCAGTCGATGTTGACCGATGTCGGGCCGACATGCAACACAGCTTAATGATTAACACTATTTGCAAGGTTAGCTTGATTTGGGTATGAATGAAAAAGCCTGTGCAGGTTATTTGATCTTGGGCTAATATAAAGCATCATTATTATCACAAAAAAATTGATGAGATAAAAATCACTCTCAGTATGAGCGAACAGACATATTCAGGCCCTTCTCAAATGGTCAAGATAGATGGCTCAAGGGTGCGAAGCCTGCGTGAGTCAAAAGGACTTACACAGCTCTATATTGCCACCGTGGTAGGAGTAACTACAGACACTATCTCACGCTGGGAAAATAAGCGCTATCCTTCCATAAAGGAGGAAAATGCCATCAAACTTGCCGAAGCGCTTGAAGTATCCCTTGAACAGGTTCTTGAGAAGAAAGAAGAGCCCTCCACGCTGGATGATACACCTGCAATAGCTGTTTCACAGCCAAAAAAAATGCAGCCCAATCGTATTCTGCTCTGGCTCCTCATCCTGATCGTTGTCCTGCTTCTGCCATTGATATGGTACAGTCTTAACCAGCCCCCCCCTATCACTATTTTCGCCACCCGGCTCCTTCCCCCCCACATACCGGCCGGGCAGCCCTTTCCTGTTGTTATTCAGGTTACAACGAAACAGCAGGATCCCATTTCTCTGATTATCAAAGAAGTGCTTCCAGAGGGTTGCGAACCGATAGTCAGCGCCCCTCCTTTTACAAGCTTTGACAAGAAAACCGGCAGTCTGAAATGGATCAGCAGAACAACGGGACTAGTTACAACCTTTGTTTATCTGGCGAAAAATCTTGATATTGAGCCAGAAACACCGCTTCGTTTCAATGGTTCAGTTACCCTGCGGGACAAGAAATCCTCGGAAACAGCCATAGCAGGTTCACTGATCCTTCCCATTGCAGAATTTCACTGGGCGGATGCGAACCGGGATAATCGCGTAGAGGATAACGAAATCCTGGCGGTCTATGACACCTTCAGTGCGCTGGATAGTATCAATTATGACTGGCAGAAAATTGATGAAATCTGGTCTGGGGCAAGCTATTACTGGGATGGAAAGACAAAGGAGTATGTAATCCGGCAATAATGTGAAAAAGCTGGCGCGCCAACAACCAGTCTCCACTTCTGATTTCCCCTTTTTTACTTCAGAAATAAACAGCTATCCTCAAGGAGGACTGTATCTGGAATTGCGAGGATTTATACTGTAATAGAACTGCCAACTCCGTACTGATTCATTTTATTCTCAGAAAATGAACCCGGCTGTTGCTATCATGCCTTTTTCTGCAGGGCTTCTTCATAAGCCTTCCTGGTTTCTGCATTGAAGCATACAAACAGCACCCGTTCCAATACCTCATTATCAGACAACTCTTTTCGCGTTTCCCTTACAGCGATCCGGGCTGCCCTTTTTTTGGGAAAACCATAGACACCGGTACTGATAGCCGGAAAGGCAAGGGTTTTCAGGTTGTTTTCCCTGGCAAGTTTGAAGCACTTTTGGTAACAGCTGGCCAGTAAGTCCTCCTCCCCTGATGCACCGGTGTGCCAGACGGGTCCGACAGTATGGATTATGTATTTGGCCGGAAGATTATGACCCTTCGTTATCTTGGCATCCCCTGTTGCGCATCCGTTCAAAGTCTTGCACTCTTCCATCAGTCCAGGGCCTGCAGCACGGTGAATAGCTCCATCGACCCCACCGCCGCCCAAAAGGCTATTATTTGCAGCATTTACAATAGCATCTACCTGAAGAACAGTAATATCATTTTCTATGAGTTGAATTCTTTCTTTCACTTGTGCGCTCCAACTGAAAAAAAATTGTTATCAGCTAATGCTGGGATTTGACTCCCATCTTATTTTGTGTCATTTTGGGTCAGTTTCACACAACTTCGTTTCTGCATGGATCGGGGTTATATCTTTCCGGGTTGCAAAGATGAATATATTATTGCTGGGGAGTATTGTATCATGCTGCATAAATTTTTCATTACATTAGCTGCCGTCTTTTCCATTTCGCTGCTGGTCCTCACTGATGCAGCTGCTGCTGACAGCACGCCAGCCTGCAGCAGGCTGGATGCAAAAGTAAGCGGCGACATGCTGAAATACTCACTTGATGCCGAAGTGAACAACCCTGTGTTCTTCGCTGATATCCGTTGCGGGATCATGTATCGTAAGGAGCTCTGCGCCATGGAAATGGTCAGTTTTGACATCAGTGCCAGGGTTTACGATTATTTTACTGCTGAAAAGATTGACATCGGCAAGGCTTACTTCTGGCTTGATGAACAAATCAAAGATGCACCCGTTCTGGCATTCGGATCAAAAGAATCAGCTGAAAAATATGGCGCTGGAAATGCGAATGGCATGATTCTGGATTATCATGGTTTGACTGACAAATTGCTCAAGTAGCCGTATCCTCACTCCCCGGCATCTTCAGTCCCAATGGTGCCAGAACATTTTTTCCTGCCCAAACTCTGACTTTTTCAGGGGATTCGCCCCGATCAAGCCTTTGGCTCAGATCCTGAAGCTTGGCGGCAATTGTTTCGTTTTTGCTGCGGCATTCCATTATTGCCTTTTGCATTAAACACCAGTTGCCATTATCCCAGAAGCCTTTGCTCGTTTCAACCAACTCCGGGCAAAGGTGTTTGCGCATGCCATCCATGAAGGAAATATAAAACCCCAGAGAACTATTCTTCTTCATGGTCACAATATGGCTGAGAAGGCCCATGGGATGGGTGTCGGCTAAGAGATCCTTGACTGCCCGGGCCAGCAGTTCCAGGACCGAAGCAGGATAGGCGGCAATGATTTTTTTAAGTACATTGCTGGTCAGTAAGTTTTCCTGACTCTCACCCACCTCATGATAGATAAATATCTCTAATTCCTGTTCGACTATTGCATCAAAAACCGTGATCAACTTTTCCCTGTCAAGGGAACAACCGTTTTTCATGAGGCCGTATGCTGCAAGCGCCTGCTGCATGGCAGGCCTGCTCGAGGGATTAATCTCCTGTATCATGTCCCAGAAAAAGAAACGCAAGGGCTCCTTTCTGATATAGATGACTCCATCCTGAAGCATGGCAAAGGGACTGGAAAGCTCCCTGGCCTGTTCTTTGCCGAGAATGAGGGTGGGACAGCCTTCCACCATGCGGTCTTCAAGAATTTCAGCCATGAAAAAAACCGCCTTCATGGATCTGCCGTAACCGGCACCATAAATATTGTTGTCAACAGAAAGACACCTGTTGATTGGCGGCAGCAGGAAGGGATCAATCCCTTCACCATTTATGGGTATAGGTAAAAAAGGTTCAGCGCGTATGCTCTCCCAGTATTCTTCCTTGGCTGCAATCCATTCAAGAAGTACAGGTGGGTCTGCCTCCTCCCAGGGTTGAAGACCGTGCTCCCACTTATAGAGATTGCGCAACTTCAGCACCAGGGTACAGATGGAGTAAATTCCATTGTCCCTGGCGTCTGATAAATCACAGTTATACTTGATTGTTCTTACTATGGAAAGATCTTGCATGGTGTAATAGTTATTACAGGATTATGAGACCCATGAAAATCAGATCCCGTTTCCAAATACAAAACCTCTCCCAAATTTCATATCCGGCCTCACTTGCGGAGGGTATACCTGGATCTTGTTCCCTTCTAAAAACTTAACCGTTGTCTGGTTTTCAATAGCAAACCAGGCACCAACTCTTTTCCCGTTCGGGTCCAGAATATAGGCTGCATAATACGCACCTGAATATCTATAATTCTCATTAGGGTCTATGGCATCTATCCATCTACGCATTTGTCCTGTGTTCACATCTGGCACTCCCACCCAGATGTTTCCGGAGTTTTCCAACTCATAATCCCGATGAATTGCAAGGATAGCATTAGGCCAATCATATCCCCCCGTTATATAGTAGCGGTGGTCGGGTAGAACCTCATAGTTGAGAAACATGTTGTCCAGGTCTCTATCCCGGTCAAGTTTCCCGTAATTCCCCCCGGCACATCCGGCTAATAGAAAAAGAGCAAAAAATGCTGCCACTAAAGTTAAAAACCTGTTCAACCGGTTGAAAGCACCATGTGTTTTTATTATCATTGCCTTATCCTCCTCATAAATTTTATACTCCGTGTATATTACTGTAAAATCCACATTTTATTTTTATACATAATACCCTAATCACCCCTCATCTCCAGTGCCAGGTCTTCAGGTGGAAAAATTGCTCTTATGTCAACTGCGGGAATCCTCCTTTCTTGACAGAAGTTAACATATAATGTAAATATTTGAATTTATTACTTAACTGCAATCCAGACGGCTAAGCCCTTCTCAACTGCTTTTTATGATAAAACGATACCTTGCTAAACTGCTTGACCAACTTGCTCCTCGGGAGGGGCTGGTTCTGTTGATGATGGCAGTTATTGTTGGGGTTGCGACAGGCCTTGCTGCAGTATTCTTTATCCGGCTCATTGAGTACATCCAGGTCTTTTTCTATGGCGGTGCCGAAAGAATCTTTCCTGTATTTGGCCGTTTATGGATAATCCTTATCCCCGTCATTGGCGGACTTCTTGTCGGCCCGATCATAGCCAAGTTTGCCGTTGAGGCCAAAGGCCACGGGGTTCCGGAAGTTATGCAGGCCCTGATCCTGCGGGGAGGACGTATCCGGCCCCGGGTTGCCATCGCTAAAATCATAGCCTCAGCACTCTGCATCGGGACTGGAGGTTCCGCGGGAAGGGAGGGGCCGATTGTTCAGGTCGGTTCCGCCCTGGGGTCATCTGTGGGGCAGTGGCTGCACCTGTCCGATGAAAGGATAAAAAACCTGGTTGCCTGTGGGGCCGCAGCAGGAATTGCTGCAACATTCAACGCCCCCATTGCCGGTGTGGTTTTTGCCATAGAGGTGCTGCTCAGCGAACTGCAGGTCGCAGTGTTCGGCAATGTAGTTGTTTCAGCCGTAGCTGCAAGTATTGTCAGCCGCATCTTTCTAGGCGCCCGGCCGGCTTTTGAAATTCCAGGCTATGTCATGCACTCACCCTGGGAAATTATACTCTATATTATTCTGGGTCTCCTGGCTGCATTTGTCGGCATTCTTTTCATTCGTATGCTTTACTTTACTGAAGACGTATTTGATCAACTCAACATTCCATTATGGCTTAAACCTGCTACAGGGGCATTGCTTCTTGGCATTTTGGCTTTCTGCTATCCATACCTGGGCACCATTTCTTATATTTCCTCGGCTGATATGTCTCTCGGACTGCCGCTCGTTGAAAATTATCCTCATATTTTCGGGTCAGGTTTTGTATTCCTGGAAGAAGTACTGCAGGGACGCGCTCCGTTTTTGCTGATTTTTCTCCTTATTTTTCTCAAACCCCTGGCAACTTCGTTCACCCTTGGATCCGGCAATTCAGGCGGTGTCTTTGCTCCTTCCCTTTTTACCGGAGCCATGCTGGGCGGCTCCTTTGGTTACCTGGCAATGCGTCTTTTCCCGGGCCTTACCATTGAAGTCGGAGCCTATGCCCTGGTCGGCATGGCTGCGGTTTTTTCTGCAGCCGCCAGGGCACCACTCACCTCCATGCTCATTGTCTTTGAAATGAGCAATGACTACCGGCTCATCCTGCCGCTTATGGCCGCAGGAATGGTTGCATCCACCTTTGCCCACTGGCTGCACGCAGATTCCATTTACACCCTGAAACTTTCCAAGCGGGGTATCCGTTTTGAACAGGGCCGGGATATGGACATCATGCAGACAGTCCAGGTGGAGGAAGTGATGAACAAGGAACCGATCACGATGAAGAATGAACAGAGTGTTGCCGATCTTTTTGCAGTTTTCCAGGAAACCCATCTCGGCGGTTTTCCTGTCCTGAACAGTAACAATGAACTTTACGGCATGGTTACCATGCAGGATATGGAACGGACTATCCAGGACATGGAGCGTACCCTGCATAGAAAAGACGTCAACCTGCGGGACCTGAAAGTCTGGGATGTTGCAACACCTGATCCGGTCACAGTTTTCCCGGACGAACCTATCTGGTCAGCTATCAGAAAGATGGCCCCGCGCGACCTGGCCAGGCTGCCCGTTGTTGCACGGGTCAATCCCAAGCAATTCGTCGGCCTCATCAGCCGCAGTGATATAGTCCGGGCCTATAATGTAGGCCTGATGCGCAAACAAAAAGACCAGCTGGCCCAGGAGCGTTCCACCCTGCGCAAGGTTACAGGGCTCGATTTCATCGAGATCAAGGTGGAGCCCAACTGTGCCGGTACAGGAAAGCGGCTGGCTGATATGCATCTCCCCCGGAACACCAATGTTGTCTCAATCCTGCGATATGGAACCGTTCTGGTGCCTGACGGTGATACAAAAATACTTCCCGGAGATGTAATAACCGTACTTTGCCTTTCCAGCCAGAAAGAATCTGTCAGGAAATTTTTTATCTGTCATGACACCCCCAAATCATAGGGGGCCTTTTCTACTTTATTAATGTTCGACAGCTCCCGGATTTCATCCGGATTTCCTGCGGAATTTCAACATACACCTGACATATAAATTCATCATGAACCAGATGCAGCATTACCCATTGAATTAAAAGACATTTTGGGTATTATGACTAAGATTGCAGGGAGAAACAGTAATGAGAATTTTTTGATCAGTCAGGGAAATGAAAAAATCCATCACAGAAGAATCTATTCTTTTAGTCAGCATCTTCAAATGGTTCGTCGTGTCAAGCCTGGTTGGAACCGTTGTCGGCTTATCCACCTCCATGTTCCTGCTTTCCCTGAAATGGAGCTCGCTACGCCTTGGCGAGCACCCCTACTATTTCCTCCTTCTGCCCCTGGCACTGGCCCTGAGTTCCTATATTACAAAATCCCTGGCTCCTGAAGCTGAAGGACATGGAACCGAAAAGGTTATTGAAGCTGTGCATCGCCATGATGGATACATCAAGCCAATTGTTGTTCCTATAAAGTTGATAACCACTGTTATCACGCTTGCCTGTGGTGGTTCGGCGGGAAAGGAGGGGCCCTGCGCCCAGATCGGAGGCGGACTGGCTTCAATAATCGGCAACCTGCTGCACTTTGACAATGCGGACCGCAAAAAACTGGTGATCTGCGGCATCAGTGCCGGGTTTGCCTCTGTTTTTGGCACGCCCATCGCAGGCGCGATCTTCGGCATCGAAGTTCTGTTTATTGGCGGCATAATGTATGATGTGCTTCTGCCAACCTTCATTGCAGGAGTTATGGGGTACCAGGTTTCTGCAGCCCTGGGGATTTCCTACTTTTATCACCAGATCGATTTTGTTCCTGCCTTTACAGAACTTTTCTTCATCAAAGTGATGTTTGCCGGAATTTTATTCGGTATCTGTTCCCTGCTTCTAGTCGAGACTTTGAATCTGTTCCAGAGACTTTCCGATAAAATACCATGGTGGGCGCCCTTTAAAGGACTTCTCGGTGGCACTGTTCTCATCCTCTTAACCATCATGCTTTCCACAGACTACCTGGGTCTCGGGCTTGACACCATAGAAGCCTCACTAGCAGGGGCAAAGATCGTCTGGTACGCCTTTGCGGCAAAAATTATCTTCACCTGCATCACCCTAACCTTTGGGGGCAGCGGCGGCATGGTGACCCCTATATTTTTTATCGGCTCCACCTTTGGCAGCCTGCTGGCAGTTCTACTCGGGGTAGACTCCGCGACTTTCGCCGCCATCGGCATGGTAGCTCTTTTGGCAGGAGCAGCAAATACACCCATTGCTGCATCCATCCTGGCTGTTGAACTTTTTGGTCCCCGAATTGCCCCATATGCGGCGGTTGCCTGTGTCGCCAGTTTCCTGATGACCGGGCACCGGAGCGTTTATCCATCACAGATATTTGCCATTATGAAATCCTCCTCCTTCAGGGACCAGACCGGCAAGGAGGTTACCGATGCCCAGGCGGAATTCCTCCTGCGCCGGAAAAGCCTCACCCGCTATATTCTTTCATTTGCTTCCGGGAATCAACTAATCCTGTCCCGCAGCACCAAACTGAGGAAGTATTGATCTTATGTAACAATGAACGTTAAGGCTGAACTTCATTCTGAAGGATAAGCACCTGATTGGCTGCTGCAAACGATTGTGGAGTCGTAGCAAAAATTGAAAACTACTTTTCGGGCGAGCTTGTATTGATGTGCATATCAGGTAAATTGATTCTTCTGAGCTCCCCCCGTGCACTTTAAAAAATATAAGATTTTTTCCACTGCAGGTGGCAGTTGCAACGCACCTTGCAATGGCAGAAAAAATCCTTGGGAAGCAGACCTGAAAATCTGCGTCTGCAGGTTAAAGTATTTGCGTGAGAATATTGCCGCTCTATTGAAGTTTGAACATGTCCGAAAGATGGTTTAGCCTTCGGGGTAGACTTTGATATGCCATGGTTCAAATCGGACACCCTTGAGGTTGTTCCTGGGGTAGCGTATAGAGACATATTCCAGATCTTCAAGTTTTTTGAAAACTTCTGTATTAGTAAAACGGCTGGTAAAATTTAAGGCTCCATAGCCGACCTGCCCCACATCGAAATCAGCAATGCCATGGTAAGAATACCCTGGAGGAGCTAAAGAACGGGAAGCCAGGGAGAGGTTGCCATTATTGCCGTCGGCCTTATCGAGGAAAAGCAGAAACTGTTTGACAACTCCCCTTATACCGGAAGTCAGGTATAATTTGTCACCCACTTTCTTTTTTAATGCTTCATACATTTCCTGGGGTGCGCCTTTGTAGAGATAATTCCCGGTCTCGGGAATACTGATCACCTCTTTTTCCTTGATGCGGGTAGTTATTTTGTCTATGGGTTTTTCACCCCAGAAACCATAGATGGCACTATCGCTGTAAAAAATACTTTCCAGGAAGTCCAATTCCTCCTTGGTAAAATCTCCAACTTCCGAATACCTGCGGGCAATAGCCAAGGCGTCATCAAAGCTCAGGATGGTAAAATTGCCGTGCCCCGCCATATCCTGGAGTCGTTTTAGCCTCGAAACACATGCATTGAGAAGAGGTAGTTGTTTTTTATCGAGAATAACATCCCCGGAATGAGGTGCGTCAAAATTTTCCATTTTGTGAAGATAGTCTTTGATATGACTATCCAAGTCTGACTGGGAGAGGGGTCTGGGAGGAGGAAACAACTGGGCAGCAGATACAAATGAAAACGGATCAACGCCACTGAGTAGGACGCCTGCTGTTACTGCTTTTAAGAAATCTCTTCTCCTCATGATTATGCTGCCCAGAAAAATGTCTATGACATCTTTTCCTGTTAATGGCTCCTCCACATCTTGTTCACAGGTCTAACTCTCCCTCCCGTATTTTTCTTGTACATAATATCGAATTTTACGTTAAAATCTATTGTACCTTGGTACTAATTCAGTGTTATTGCAGAAAATATTTGTTGATAAAACTTATAACAGCAACCATGAATTTTTATAAAACTAAGCTTTTTAATAAAGCAAAGTTTTTCTTATGGAACCTTTTACATCCATCTTCATAATTTGACAATATTAACAGTGCGTAATTTGAATCTCAAGGAAAATTTAAATGCGTAAATCAATGTTCTTCAATTTTTTCCCCACAGGAAGATGTTCTTGAGAATTGTGGCACAGTTTTTTGACATATGGTATGCTCCCGCCTCTCTCTGAAAGTCATCCTCACAAAGCCATTCAAAACATATAAGACAAAGGATTATGCTGGCATGGGAAGCGAAGCGCAGAAGATTATATACTCCATGATCGGAGTAAGCAAATTTTATGACAAAAAACCTGTCATCAAAGACATCAGTCTTTCTTTTTTCTATGGTGCGAAAATCGGGGTACTGGGGCTGAACGGCTCCGGCAAGAGTACCGTGTTGCGTATCATGGCGGGCGAAGACCATGAGTACAACGGCAGAATAACTAAGACGCCCGGTTTTACCATTGGCTATCTTGAACAGGAACCCCTTGCAGGAGAAACAAGGACAGTTTGGGAAATTGTCAAACAGGGAGCACAGGAACAGGTCGACCTGCTGAATGAATTCAACGATATCAATGCAAAATTTGCAGAGCCCCTTGATGATGATGCAATGAACAAACTCATTGAACGTCAGGGCGAAGTCCAGGAAAAACTTGACAGTCTTGATGCCTGGGATATTGAGAGCAGGCTTGAAATGGCCATGGATGCCCTGCGGTGCCCACCAGGTGATGCATCCGTAAATGTAATATCAGGGGGAGAGCGCCGCCGCGTGGCTCTCTGCAGACTGCTCCTGCAGAAACCAGATATCCTGTTGCTTGATGAACCCACCAATCACCTGGATGCTGAGTCAGTTGCCTGGTTGGAGCATCACCTTCAGCAGTATGAAGGTACAGTCATAGCCGTGACCCATGACCGTTATTTTCTGGACAACATTGCCGGCTGGATCCTTGAACTGGACAGGGGGCACGGCATACCCTGGAAAGGAAACTATTCTTCCTGGCTGGAACAGAAGCAGAAAAGATTGCAACTTGAAGAAAAACAGGAGAGCGACAGGCAGAAGACACTCCAACGTGAACTGGAATGGATCAGGATGTCACCCAAGGGCAGGCATGCCAAGGCCAAGGCCCGGATCAGTTCTTATGAAAACCTGCTCAACCAGGAAACGCAGAAGAAAATCCGGGACCAGGAAATCTATATCCCCCCGGGCCCGCGGCTGGGAAAAATCGTTATCGAAGCCAACCATGTTTCCAAGGCCTTTGGCGACAGACTGTTGTTCGAGGAGATGAACTTCAAACTGCCTCCCGGTGGTATTATCGGGATCATCGGCCCCAACGGTGCCGGCAAGTCAACCCTCTTCAAAATGCTCACCAACCAGGAACAGCCGACCAGCGGTTCCATTAATCTCGGAGATACGGTCAAACTTGCATACGTTGACCAGAGCCGCGATGCTCTGGACCCTGATAAGTCTATCTGGCAGGTAATCTCAGATGACCAGGATACCATCACTCTGGGAGACCGTGAAGTAAACTCCCGGGCCTATGTAGCCCGTTTCAATTTTTCCGGTTCCGATCAGCAAAAAAAAACAGGGCAGCTTTCCGGTGGGGAGAGAAACAGGGTACACCTGGCACGTATGCTGAAAGAAGGTGCCAATGTGCTTTTACTCGATGAGCCGACAAACGATCTTGATGTCAACACTCTGCGGGCCCTGGAAGAGGCCTTGGAGAATTTTGCCGGCTGCGCGCTTGTTATCAGCCATGACCGTTGGTTCCTGGACAGGATCGCTACCCATATCCTGGCATTTGAGGGAGACAGCAAAGTCGTCTGGTTTGAAGGCAATTATTCTGACTATGAAGGGGATCGCAAGAAACGACTAGGGGCTGCTGCAGAACTGCCGCACAGGATAAAGTACCGTCAGTTGACCCGTGTTTGAAAAACAACTGGCCCCAGGGAATTATTATTTTTTACACTTGCCAATTATCCTCCAAATACTTACATTAAAACCGCTTTATTTAGATTGGTAAATATTATTAAATAACAACTGTTATTATGTTGGTAATAATATAATGAAAAGAATAGTAGCCCTGACAATTTTTTCATCTCTGTTGCTTTTTCTTGGTTTTCAACTGGTCCCTGCAGCGCAGCAGCAGTTCCCCGGTTTGGAGGAGCAACATACCTCTTTTTTTAAAACAGTAACGCCCCAAGAGGCCCAAAACCTGATCAAAAACCGCAAAGACATCCTGCTTATTGATGTCCGCGGTCAAGACGAGTTGAATGAAGGCTACATTGCGGGTTCAACCCTGATGCCACTGTGGGACATCATTAAAGGAACTCAGCGTCCTCCTCAAAATAAACCAATTCTGCTTATCTGTGCGGTTGGCGGCCGTTCCCTGGCCTTAGGACAGCTCATGTTTAAAAATGGCTGGCATGAGGTATACAACCTCAAGGGAGGCATCTCTGCCTGGAAAGAAGCAAAGCTGCCTTTAGAGTACTAGGTTTTAAGGTTTCAGTAAATCGTCGCAGCCTTGTATGCCAACTTCATGGCAAAAAGTACGTCCTTCTTGCAATCAATTATTTTTTACTTTCAAGAAACGATAGTCATCCACCCTCCAATTACTTCACGCAGTTGTGCAGCGCTGGATGAATTGTTCCACGTTTTTGCGGACCCCATCCCAATCTCCGGCACTCACTGCCTGCTCACCAAAGAGTGAAATACCGAGCCCTACCGCTGCTGCCCCTGCCTGCAGATACTCCCGTGCATTTTCAAAAGTCACGCCGCCAACCGCCACAAATGGGATTTGATCAAAAGGGCCGCACAGTTCCCTCATGTAGAGTGGCCCTCCAAGAGCTCTGCAAGGGAAAACCTTAACCATGGAGGCGCCGGCCTCCCAGGCCCTGTAAACTTCTGTTGGGGTCAGGGCTCCTGCAATTACAGGAATATCTTTCTTGCGGGCAAATTCTATAACTTCAGGGTCCACATTCGGGGTAACAAAAAACATGGCACCGGCTTCATAAGCTTTTTGGGCCTCCAATGAATTACGGACAGTTCCCATGCCCAGGTATTTCCCGCCAGAAACTCGGTCCCTGTTTGCAGCAATTATGCCTTCAGCCCCCGGCGTGTTGATGGTTATTTCTATGGCCTCCAGTCCAGCAGCAAAAGCTGCCTGCATAAGAGAACTGAACTTTTCAGCCTCAATGCCCCGCAGTATACCAATGACCGGCACATCCAGTTTCATTGTGTTCTGAACAATTAAGTTCTCTGCTCTCTCTGTTGCACAGTTTTCCATGGTTGTCTTAATCAGCCTAACCTGTCAGTTGTGTAATGAGCTATAGTAAGAATACCCCTCTGCTCGTCGGGCGGAGAGGTATTTGTCACATTGCTATGGAAGCTTAAAACATGAGCTTGGGGAAATTATTATTTATATGACTATATTGCAGTTATATGACAAATTGACAAAAAAATACAAAAAACAACTTTTTGTCTACAATTTTAAAATGGGAGGGTTAACAAAAGCCACTATTTCTCATGCAGTTCTGCAGGTTTTTCCTTACCTACATATATTCCATACAGCCAATAACCGACTTTACCATCACCACCGGGCATACCTAGAACTCCTCTGCCATGCATCTGGCCGTCTTTCCATCCTCCAGCATATTTTGAACCATCGGGGAAAGTCAAAGTGCCTTGCCCATTAACTAAACCATCCTTCCATTCTCCTTCATATTTTGAACCATCAGGAAATGTGTAAGTTCCTTGGCCGTGTTTTTGGGTATCCTGCCACTCACCATCATACCTACTGCCATCAGGCTCTATTAATGTTCCTTTTCCAGAAAATCTCCCATTCTTCAATTCTCCCTTATAAATACTGCCATCAGGAAAACTATATGTTCCTTGACCGTTTGGCAAATTATCCTTGAATTCCCCCTCATATTTTGAACCATCAGGGAATGTATATGCCCCCAGCCCGTTTTGTTCCCCTTTCTTCCATTCCCCTACATATTTATCGCCATTGGAGTATAAATATGTTCCTTGGCCATGGTATATTCCATCCTTGAATTCCCCCTCATATTTTGAACCATCACGAGAAGCATATGTACCTTGACCCTGTTTCTTCCCATCCCTGAATTCCCCAATATATTTTGAACCATCATAGTATATCCATGTTCCTTTTCCATGGTATACGCCGTTCTTGAATTCCCCTGCATATATATCCCCATCATGATATGCATATATGCCTTGACCTTCTTTCTTCCCATCCTTCCATTCCCCTGCATATTTATCGCCATTGGAGTATAAATATGTTCCTTGACCATTTACGCAATCACCTTCAACACACTTTGCTTCTTCTCCTCGAGTTGAATTTGGAAGAAGAAGGATGATTAAAAATAATAGTTGAAATGATAATCTTTTCACGGAAGCCTCATTTTATAGAGTTGTAATGGTTTTCTATATCACAAATATGCCCGGGAGGGCAAAAACTATCAAATGATCTCTCAATTTAATTATGGAGCTTTTAAATGCTATTTATCTTTACACATCTGCATACTTAGGCTAAAAATTTACTTTATAGCAAACTGGGCAGCAGGCACAACAATTACCTCAGGTGACCATGACATGCTCACCCTATCTTATATTCAAATAATTGAAATTATTGGTGTCAGAGAGTCAGCAATATCCGACCAAATAACTAAATAAAGAGGAAATCCCATGGACCAAGTCACAGAAAAAGCCATGTACGACAATGCAGACAAATTTATTGACCTTGCAAACGAGATGTCAAAAACAGAAAATTATGGGACCATTGGCGTGGCAATTAGGTACGCCGCAGCGCGATACAGTGCCTTTGAAGCATCATTGCGAACAAATAATCTGGCGGAGGACAAGGAAAAACACATACTGTTTTTTGCAAATACCTTTACAGAAATGCTACAGAAAAACTTTGAGGAATACATCAATCTGCAATCCCAAAATACGAAGGACTGAAAAAAATCCACTTGTCAGTAATTAACCGGTTCCGGGTATAATTCAAAATCCACTTGTCAGTGGACATGATAATTTTCCAAAAGATTCAAAAAAGTTTCTACCATCGTCAGCAGGCTCATATCGTCATGTGTAAAATGGAACAGGCGGGTCTACCTTCACCAAGTTCTTAATGCACCTTGACCACTGAGGTTACTGGTATTTCTTTGTCTGGCAAGAATATCCGTCAAATATTCCCCCTAAGAAGGAAGCAGCCCAAAATTCTCCGGAACAGATGCAGTTACTGTGGAAATCATTTCCCGGAGCTCTGCAGACCACGAAATCAGTCGATCCGCTGATAGCGTTTTGGCGAATGGCACGACTTCATGCATTCACCACCATCGGGCCTGTCCTTAAACACCATGACCGGCTTAAAATTTTTCATGCTCCATGAGTTCCTGATGATGTGTGGATTGGCGGATCCGTGCGGATCATGGCAGATATTACAGCTGCGCCCTCTGTTCTTGTCTTCTGAACCAGCTGCGTTTACCACGTGAAACCAGTGAAGATTCTTCCTGACTAATATCCCTTTGATGACGATGTCATTTCTGAAGCCGGTTTCTCTGGCGGTGATGGTTTCGTTCAGCATCGCCTTGTCATGGCATGTGAAACAAAGTTCGTATGTGTTTTTTGTCTTGTAGTCACCTGGTTCATATGCATTGTAATTATTCACCGGAAAGGGTGCGACGAGCAGACTTCTGTATATACTACCGTGGGAAGCATGGCATGTTGTGCACCAAACAGCAGGCATGTGCACAAACTGCATCTCCAGAACTTTATGCCTGATATTTTCCACCTTTCGTGTCTTCCCGCTTTCTTCTATGATGATTTCCCTGTCATGGCAGTTAAGACAGAGAATTTGGGGGCTGATGATGAGAAGCGAGTCCACATCAGTTGCGTGGGGATCATGACAATTCATACAGCTCTTTTCGTCTTTAACCACGCTGTGTTTTGACCCCTTTTCGACATCTGCGGGAACCGGATCATGACATGCAAAACAGATACGGTTCTTCGGCATGACAAGGAATTTCGCGATGTCAGAACCATGCGGATTATGGCACTGAACGCACTCTCCTTCCATCTCAAGGGCCGGATGAACATTCCTGCCCTCATTCTTCTTTTCATGACACTGGTAACATGCTGATGAGGTCCGGTTGGTATACATTCCGTTGGGACCGCCCTTTTCAAGATGCTCCGGAGTGGGCTCATGGCAGGTTTCACAATCTCCTTCTTTGACAGGATAGTGGACATATTGGGCATTCTGCTGGTCATGGTGGCAATTCTGACACGCAGGAGGATCATCACCCGCTGTTGCCCAGCTGTTCACCCCCAAGCTGTGCCCGAAAAAGACAAACGCCAAAGTACAGCAGATTAGTAGGCTCTCTATTCCCTTGGAAAAATTCATTTCAGGATTCCTCAAATACTATAGTGAGTTAGCTGTATTGTAATTTATTACTAAAAACCTAAAAAATTGGGCGATTTATAGTAAGAATTCAGTTTACAGGTTGAATAACACTAAAACTGCCATGCCGAATCACTCGTATTATGAACTATAATTCCCCCTATAATGAAGCGTCGGTTGGACTGTCAATTAAAATAAAGGATCTGGCTTACCAATCTTCTCAAAGAAAGTAATATATGAACACGTAATTACAAATATAAAAAGTTGAGACTGATTTACGAGAAAGGCTGGCAAAAGAACCGGACAGCAAGAAAACAAGAGAAAAAACGAACCGGTTCAAAACATTTAATAGCAGATTAATATTGCTGAATACTTGCCATACAGCGGCTTGGTCAGCTGGCCCCTTCCATGAAGATGACAATAGGGAAAAATAGTCGGGTTCGTTAGTCTGTTTTTCTTGCAGCTTAACTTTAAGGTTAAAATATAGAAATGTTAAAGGTTATTGTTTTTTTAGATCCAAATCGCCTGTCAATAGATTACCTCTTCTCTTTCACGGATGGAGCTGTGATTGCCAGTAGTTCAGGCCACTGCCAAGAAGCTCCCAAAGGTTTCTATTGGAGCAAAAAGATAACTGCCCTGCAGGACAAGGCCGATTGGCAGGCATTTTAACGGTTAGATTTACAGGTTCCACTGTGTCTCACATCACCCGCAAAATATGGCCATGTAACCTCTTATAACAAGTCAGCATTTTCATTGACTGCCCAAAGAAGATTTATTAAATCAATCAGTATGGAATATCGTAGTGGCTTATTGCCAGAAAAGCATCGACCTATCTGCTATTTTACCTTTTATCAGGGTGTCAGAATTAATTGTTTCCAGTAGATTTTTATTAATATTTTATTGTATTGGGCCACATTCGCTTTACAAGACAATATATTGTAGTTTTTAGCGTATTCAAACACTCTTACAAGGTTCCCAAATGAAAGACGTATTCAGCTATGCCGATGAACTGGGACCTGCCAAAATTATTCATGTTTACGAGCCAGCAGTGAATCTGAAAGCTATATTGGTTGTTGACAATGTTGCAAAAGGCCCTTCCATCGGCGGTATTCGCATGGCTGAGGATGTCAGTATCGAAGAATGTTTTCGCCTGGCACGCGCCATGACCTTTAAAAACGCGGCGGCTGATTTACCCCATGGTGGCGGCAAGATTGTAGTGTATGGCAATCCTAAAATGCCCAAAGAAGAAAAACAAAAGATCCTGCGCGCCATGGCTTCATCGCTGCGCAATGAAGAAGATTACATTTTTGCACCGGACATGGGCACAGATGAAGAATGCATGGCCTGGATCAAGGATGAAGTGGGCCGGGTTGTTGGCCTGCCGCGTGAAGTGGGGGGTATTCCACTGGATGAAATCGGCGCAACCGGCTGGGGTCTCAGTCATGTGACAGATGTGGCATTAAAATTTTGTGACTTTGACATTGAAGGTGCGCGGGTCGTTATACAGGGTTTTGGTGCAGTGGGCAAAAGCACCGCCCTGTTTCTGCGCGATCAGGGTGCCGTACTGGTGGCAACAGCCGATACCCAAGGTGCTGTTTATAATGCTGATGGTCTGGATATTGATGCGCTCATCCGATTGAAGGAACAAGGTCAGTCGGTGGTCGATTACAGCGGCGGCAATATTTTGACCGGCGATGCGTTAATTGATATTGAATGTGACATCTGGATTCCCGCAGCACGTCCTGATGTAATCCGTGACGACAATGCTGGACGGCTCAAAACAAAATTAATCGTGGAAGGTGCTAATATCCCTATTACCCATAGTGCGGAAATAATCCTGCATGATCGGGGTATCCTTTGTATCCCGGATTTTATCGCCAACGCCGGCGGCGTCATTTGCGCTGCGATGGAATACCGGGGGGCCAATAAAACTGCTGTCTTCCAAAGCATCGAGGAAAAGCTGCGCCGCAATACCCAAATGGTGTTGGACAGAATGAAAAGTGAAGGCGTGTTGCCACGACAGGCTGCTGTGGAGCTGGCAACCGAACGTGTAAGAAAGGCCATGAGTTATCGCCGCTTTTCGTTGTTTTCAACAGCACCAGGTTTTACATAACGGATGTTGACGTAATTTTAATAAAGGTGCACTTATGTTTCGTATCCGTTTTCACGGACGTGGTGGACAAGGCATGAAAACCGCCAGTCGTATCCTTGGCACAGCTTTTTTCTTAGAAGGGTACGAAGTGCAGGATGCACCTCGATATGGCGCAGAGCGGCGGGGCGCCCCTATCTTTGCATATGTCCGGGCAGATAAAAATTATATCAACGAACGCGGTATTATTGATCTTCCGGACTTGGTGGTAGTTGCCGATGACAGCCTGGTTCCTCTGGTTGCCGCAGGTGTCCTGCAAGGTGTTCGCGACAAGACGGTTATCCTGATCAACAGCCATGAAAATGGCAACACCTGGCAACAAAGACTCAACATCAAAAGCCCCATCGTTATTCTACCCGAGACAGAAGAAGTAGAAGACCGAGCAGAACTGCGCTACCTCGGGGCAACCTGTGCCGGCGCCGCTGCCGGTTTGCTGGGTATTATTTCCGAAGATAAGCTAAACAAAGCTATACGGGAAGAGCTGGGCCGACTTGGCAACGCAGTTGTCGCCAAAAACACGGCAAATGCTCTTGCAGCATTCAAGTATATGGAAAAACATGCGGCAGTAAAAGTCACGGAGGGACAAGCCATATCCGCGCACAATTATGCCAGGCCGCAATGGATCGATGTCCCCTTTGAAGACGCCCGCATATCCGCACCTATCATTCATGCCGGACTTACCAGCGTCGAAGTTAAAACCGGTTTATGGCGCACCATGTGCCCCATTATCGATTACGGTCTTTGCAGAGGTTGCTGGTGGGTGTGCAGCACCTTCTGTCCCGACGGTGCCATCAATGTCAATCAGAATCGGCCTGAGATCGATTACGACCACTGCAAAGGTTGCCTGGTATGTGTTGCCCAGTGCCCGGCAGATGCCATTACGGCTGTTCCTGAAACACAAGCGGTGAAAAAAATGCAAAAAACGCAGGGAGAATCATGATGAACCGCCTCTTGCTAACCGGTAATGCTTCGGCAGCATGGGGTGCTCGCCTGGCGCATGTTGACTATATACCTGCCTTTCCTATTACGCCCCAGACAGAAATCATTGAGACCATTGCCGAGTGGATTGACAAGAATGAAATGGCAGGCCGCATGGTTACCCTGGAATCCGAACACTCGATGATCACTGCTGCCGGGGCAGCCTCAACGACCGGTGTCCGGGTATTTACTGCAACATCCAGCCAGGGCTTACTGTACGCTATGGAAATGATATACAACGTCGCCGGCTGGCGCTCACCCTTTGTCCTGGTCAACGTCTCACGCGGAATTTCCGCCCCTATCACCCTGGAGCCGGACCACAATGATGTGCTTGCAACACGTGATAGCGGTTTTTTGCAGATTCATTGTGCCACCTGCCAGGAAGTTCTGGACAGCACCCTGATAGCCTTTCGTCTGGCAGAACATGAAATGGTCCGGCTGCCGGTTATAGTCAACCAGGATGGATTTTATCTTTCTTTTACCCGTGAACCGGTGGAAATTCCTGATGCTACCCTGGCCGCTGAGTTTGTCGGGGAATATAATCCCCAAAATACGGATTTTCGCGCCTCATCGCCGTCAAGTCATGCAGTCGCCGTCCTAGGCGCCGGTCCATACTCCTATTTCCGCTATGAAACTCACCTGGCTAGCCTGCAGGCATTATCTGCGTATGATGATATCGCCCAGGAGTTTAAAGAGTATTTTGGCCGCTATCATCCGATCGTGGAAACCTATCGAACTGAAGATGCAGATTACGCCTTTGTTATGATGGGTTGTTTTGCCACCAAGGCCAAGGATGCCGTACAACGTTTGCGCGAGGAGGGTATCAAAATCGGACTAGTCAGGCCTCGGCTTTTACGCCCTTTTCCGGAGAGGCAGATTCAAAATGCATTGGCGGGCAAGAAAGGAGTTGCAGTGATTGACCAGAATCTGTCCATTGGCAAGGGCGGTGTCCTGCATACTGAGATTGCCTCTGCCTTATATGGCTGGCATGACGCGCCCGCGATCCTTGCGAGTTTCATCGGCGGACTGGGTGGCCGCAATATCAGTGCCGAAGAATTTTACGAGATCGCAGAAATATTGCAATATGCAGTGAAACAAAACAAGACACCGGCGCCGCGACTGCTTTATACAGAAGCGGAACTGCGCACTATGCGCAGCCTGCAGGCCATTGCCCATGTGGAACGTGCAGAGTTAAAAACGGACAAGTAATCGCGCAAATTATGAGTGGGAAACAAGGTAAACGTCTGAAAGAACTTCCCTCCACCCATCTGTTGGGAACTGGAACACCAATGTGCGCCGGCTGCGGCGGCCTGGAAGTCCTGCATGAGATCTATGATATCCTCGGTGCAAAAACCGTATTCACCAATGCCGCCGGTTGCATGACGCTGTTGTCAGTCTATCCATTTACACCATTTCGAGGCTCCTGGCTTTATACTGCCATGGCCTCAGCCCCCGCCGGCGCACAAGGCATTCGCGATGCTCTTGATATTTTACTGGACAGAAAACGCATCCTGCCAGAAGAGGATTTACAGGTCGTTACATTAACAGGGGACGGTTCCGCTTATGGTATGGGCCTGTCGGCTACATCTGGCGCCATTGACCGTAATCTGGATTTTATTTATCTCTGTTATGACAATGAGGGCTATGGCAACACCGGCCAGCAGTATTCCTCTGCCACACCACATGCAGCTTTCACCGCCACCAGCAAAACCTCGCATGGCTATCCAGGTTATAAAAAGGATCTGTTCTCGATCTGGGTGGCACACAAACCCGCCTATGTCGCCACTATCATCGGTGCCGAACCGCTTGACCTGGCAAAAAAGATTGAAACTTTGCAAGGGCTGCGAGGACCGCGCCTTCTCCTCAGCCTGGCTCCCTGTCCCACCGGTTGGGACTTTGATCCAAAACTGACAGTCGATATTGGCCGCCTTGCAGTGCAGACCGGCATCTGGCCACTAAAAGAATATAAAGACGGCAGGATACTGCACACCAAGATACCCAAAAAACGTAAACCGGTAGAGGAATACTTAAAACTCCAAGGGCGGTTCAGGCACCTGTTCGAACCTGAACGGCTTGAAATGGAAATTTCCAAGATCCAGGCACGAATCGATCTATATTGGGAAAAAATAATTGGCACAGACGAATAAAAGTTATTACCACCGTGGTGGTGTCATTCCCCTGCTCGGCAGTACCATTTCGGCACATTTTTTATCAATCGTCGAACAGTACCCTCGACAGGAAGCAGTCGTCTCCCTGCCGCAGCAAAGGAGCCTTACCTATCAGCAGTTTTCTGCGGCCATTGACAGCTTGGCACGAGGTCTGCTGGGGTTGGGCTTTACCCGGGGAGACCGCATCGGAATCTGGTCCACCAATAATTTAGAATGGCTGTTGTTGCAAATGGCCACCGCCCGCATCGGGGTTATCCTGGTCAACATCAATCCTGCCTATCGAATACACGAATTGGAATACGCCCTGAAGTGTTCAGAGGTTAACGGTCTCTTTACCATCCCGCAGTTTCGCGGCAGTGATTATACAGGCATGTTGCAGGAACTGCTGCCGCAATTAAGCGCTGGTTCAAAAATTCTAGACAGCAAGGCCTTTCAACAGCTGCATCAAATTGTGCTCTACGACCCGCAGGACCCCATGCATACAGAGACGCCTGCAGCAGGTTTTACCCCTTGGCAGGAAGTGATCCACGCTGCCGAGACAATTACCCAGGAAGAACTTGATGGAGCCACTGATCTCCTTGATTGCGATGATGTCATTAATATCCAGTATACCTCCGGTACAACCGGTTTTCCCAAGGCGGTAATGCTAACCCACCACAATATTCTCAATAATGCCTGGTTCAGCGCCCAGGCTATGCACTTCTCAGAAAAGGATCGTTTGGTGGTGCCGGTCCCCTTTTATCACTGCTTCGGTATGGTGCTGGCCAACCTGTTATGTTTTTCTGTCGGTGCCTGTGTCGTCATTGCAAGTGAACACTTCGATGCAGAGAAAGTCCTGCAGGCAGTGGAACAGCAGAAGTGCACTGCAATTCATGGCGTACCGACCATGTTCATTGCCGCCCTGGAACACCCTAATTTCAAACAGTATGATCTGTCAAGCCTGCGGACAGGGATCATGGCCGGCGCCCCCTGCCCGCCTGAGTTGATGAAGCGGGTCATCAACGATATGCACTGCAGGGAGATCCTCATTGGATACGGCGAGACAGAGGCCTCACCGCTCACGCATCTCACCACCCGCAATGACAGTTTTGAACGGCGCATCCACACTGTCGGTCACAACCTGCCGCACCAGGAGGTGAAGATAGTTTCCTCAGAAACCGGACAGATAGCAGCGCTGGGCGCAGTAGGCGAAATCTGTTTCCGCGGTTATCATATCATGCGTGGTTATTACGGCCAACCTGATAAGACGGCCGAGGCAATCGATGCGGCCGGCTGGCTGCGATCCGGCGACCTGGGTACTATGGATGCCGATGGCTATGTCAAAATCACCGGGCGTTTGAAAGAAATGATCATACGCGGCGGCGAGAATATCTACCCGCGCGAGATCGAGGATTTCCTCTTTACCCACCCCAAGATTGCCGAGGTGGCAGTCTTTGGTGTGCCCGACGAGTTTTACGGTGAAGAGGTGGCCTGCTGGATTGAGTTGCACAGGGGGGAAACCTTAACAGCAGAGGAGATCATCGATTACTGCAAAAACAACATCGCCCATTTCAAGATCCCCAAGCACATCCGCTTTGTTGAAACTTTTCCCATGACTGTAACAGGCAAGGTGCAGAAGTTCAAGATGCGTGAAGAAATGGAAAAAGAGTTAGGTCAATAGATGGCTGTCATTCTCGAAGATATACAGGCCGCAGCTGAAACTATCAAGGGTTACATTAAGAACACGCCCTGTGTTCATTCACAGACCCTGTCCAACCTCAGCCGGGCCGAAGTCTGGCTCAAGTTCGAAAACCTGCAGTTTACGGCATCTTTTAAAGAACGCGGCGCCCTGAATAAGCTGTTATCGCTGACAGAATCAGAACGCCGACAAGGTGTTATCACCATGTCTGCCGGTAATCACGCCCATGCAGTAGCCTATCACGCCCAGCGCTTGGGCATTTCAGCCGTAATTGTCATGCCGCGCTACACACCCAATATCAAGGTCAGACACACACGCGCCTATGGCGCCGAGGTTATTCTTGCAGGTGAATGCTTTGACGATGCGGCAGCGCATGCCTTGAAACTTGCCAGAGAACGAAAATTGGTGCTGGTGCATCCCTATGATGATGAAAAGATTATTGCCGGGCAGGGTACCATCGCCCTGGAAATGCTCAAGACGCAACCGGATCTGGACACAATGCTCATACCTGTAGGTGGTGGTGGCCTCATCAGCGGCATTGCCATTGCAGCCAAATCGATCAAAAACAATATCAGCATTATCGGTATTGAGACCGAGCGTTTCCCTGCCATGATTAATGCCCTTGAGGGCAGGAAACCACGGTTTGGCTTGTGCACCCTGGCCGAAGGAATTGCGGTCAAGCAGCCTGGTCAACTTACAGTGCCGATCGTCAAGCACTATGTGGATGAAATCCTGCTGGTGGATGAGGAGAGTATCGAACAGGCGGTTTTATTACTGCTGGAAATAGAAAAGACTGTCGCCGAAGGGGCCGGTGGGGTCGGCCTGGCCGGGTTACTGAAAAACAAGGAAATGTTTACCGGTAAAACTGTCGGACTCGTCATCAGTGGCGGCAACATCGATATGCCGGTGCTGGCCAGAATCATCCAGCGGGGCCTGGTGCGCACTCTACGCCTTTGCCGCATCAGGGTCGAGGTCCGGGATATCCCGGGCACATTGGCCAAGCTTACCGCCTGTATCGAAAAAACAGGAGCCAATATTTCTGCTGTACATCATCGTCGGCTTTTTACCAAACAGGCAATAGAAAATGTCACTGTGGAATTTGTGCTGCAGACACGAGGCAATGAACACGTTGCAGAAATCCTTTCTTCCCTCACAGAATCAGGCTATGCAGCGCAACTGGAGGAAAACAATCAAATATAATTGCCGCAATGTGAGGGAAATGCATCTGCCAGCGGTGAAGATTCGGCAGGATTTATAACACGAATATGCTTATCTGCCTCGTGGAATTATGTGTTAAGCACCAGAGTGCCCAGGCCAGAAAAAACCTCTGGCAGCCTATAGAAAAATCAACTTAGCAGATTTCCTCACAGACTCCGCATATTGACTTCGCGGAGAACTTGTAACACCAGAATCGGTGCCATAATATTGACTTTGGGCAATCCAGCGTCTCCTCAGGTTCTCAGGGTTATCTGAATTCATGAAAACCATTTAATACCTTTGATGGGGCCATATTCCTATAACCAATGGGTCATGAAGTTGTTTACTTCGAAAAATCTGCTGCCGATTTGATGATATGAACATCCCTTTGCGGAAAAGGAATCGTAATGGATTGCTCTGCAAAGGTCTTATACGCAGCCTTCAACAGGTTGTGAACCTCCACTCCCTTGTCCCTTGGATCCTTGACCCAGCAGAGCAGTTCGAAATTTACTGAGGAATCTGCAAAGAGCCGCAAGCGCACCCTCGGTTCCGGATATTTTTCTATATTGCTGTTGGCATCTGCAACTGCCAACAAGACCTCTTCCACCTTTTCAAGATCGCTGCCATAAGCCACCCCGACTGGCACCCTGATACGGAAGCGTGGAATCGGGGCGCTTTCATTGATTATCTTTGAATTGGCGATAATGGAGTTCGGAATGGTTACTATGACATCGTCTCTTGTCTTAATCCGGGTGGAACGGATGCCTATCTCCCAGGATAATATATTCCCCCACCTTGTAGGTATTATCCATGAAAATGGAAATACCTCCGAAAAAATTTGCCAGGGTATCCTTTGCTGCCAAAGCCACTGCAATACCTGCAATTCCAGCCGAAGCAAAAAGGGGCGTAAGATTGATCCGCCAGATAGAAAGTAACCAGAGAAGACCGGCGATGACAACAACCACCCTGAGGACGTTTTTCAGAAGCATGAATAGGTCCTTGCCAATCTTGCCTCTTTCGTGGGCCCCTGCCATATACTGTTCAACCATCCAGTTGAATATCCTGATAAGGGCAATAAGCCAAAGAATCAGAAGAATACTTTGGGTAACCTGGGGCAGGATCACCTGCCAGGGATCACTTAGGGGAGCCAGGGACAAGGCGTGCAAGACACCAAAACCAAAAACTGTCCAGCAGATTGGGACATGCAGATATTTAATAAGCTTATCATCAAAGCTTATTTTTGTCTTTGCCGCTACCTGGCTCATTACACGGTCAATGAATATATCGACTGTCTTGGCCAGGACTGCATAGATAAGAACAATGACTAGACGTTTAAGCAGAATATTTTCCTGCAGGATTGCAAATTGATTTATGAAAGCAGAGATTTCCATCGTCTGGGAAATATTTCGGTTAAGAATTTACCTGCCTGGCAGGAAATTTTCTACCCGGCATTCTCTTGTTCCATTTTCTTTGCTTCATCCACCAGCATGACAGGGATATCATTCCTTATTTCATATACAAGTCTGCAGGATTTACAGACCAAGCCATCCATTTTCTCCGTTAGTTCAACGGGGCCTTTACACTTGGGGCAGGCCAGAATATCAAGTAGTTCCTTGCTGATCATCGTTCATCCTTATACTAAATACTAAGATCAATTGAAATTTTACTTACCGTTGGGCACTTCCAGCGCATCATCCCGGAACTGCATATCATAAAGCATTTTATACACTCCTCCCAGGGGAAGCAGTGAGTCATGGGTCCCCTCCTCTACTATTTTGCCTTCCTGGATGACGATGATCCTGTCGGCATTACGTATAGTCGATAAGCGGTGCGCGATGACAAAGGTGGTCCGGCTCTGCACCAATGATGTAGCCTCGTCAAGAACAAGAATTGGCGCATTCTTTAAAATTGCACGGGCAATGGAAATTCTCTGGCGTTCACCACCTGAGAGTCTTGCGCCTGACTCACCAATAACTGTATCAAAGCCTTCCGGCAAATGCTGGATAAAACTCAGGGCATGGGCAGCACGGGCCGCTTCTTTCACCTGTTCGTACGTGGCACCCGGGCTGCCGTAGGCTATATTATTACGCACAGTATCGTTGAACAGAATAGTCTGCTGGGTCACCATACCAATCTGGTTACGCAGTGATTTTAGCGTTACATCCCGAATGTCTTTTCCATCAATGGAAATAGAGCCGCTGCTTACATCAAAAAATCGTGGTATAAGATTGACCAGTGTGGATTTACCGCCGCCGCTAGAACCTACCAGGGCCAAAACCTCACCTGTCTTAACCTGCAGATTAATACCTTTCAGCACCTCTGCTTTAGGGTCATACTGAAACCTGACATCTTTAAATTCTATCAGATTTTTCACCTCAGGCAACTCTACCGCATCTTTCTTTTCATCCACGCCAATTTCAACGTCCAGCACATCAAAAACTCTCTCTGCTGCAGCAATTCCCTGCTGCAACACGCTGTTGACCCTGCTGATTCCTTTGAGTGGTTCATAGATCATAATCAGTGCCGTCAGAAAGGAAAAAAATGTACCCGGTGTGGAAGCGCCGCTTAATACCTGACTACCGCCAAACCAGACAACCAGCGCGATGCCTATACCTCCTAAAAGCTGCATCAGGGGGCGCGATATTGCACCTATCCTTACATCACGCATGACAATATTAAAAAGTCTCTCCAGTGTTTCAGCAAAACGGTCAATCTCGTACTTTTCCATGCAGAAGGCCTTAACAATACGGGTGCCTGTAATCGTCTCGTATAAAATGTTTGATACCTGGGCTGTTGTTTGCTGGTTGCTTCTGCTGAGCCGTCTATGCCGGCGGCCGAAATTGACAATAGGATAAATGATCACGGGCAGCAGTATCATGGCAATAAGGGCAAGACGCCAGTTCATATAAAAAATGACAACAATCAGGAAAACAATTTGGCAGGTATCTTTAATAATGCCCACCAGAACATTCGAAACAGCTCCCTGGATCAGGGTCACATCGGAAATAATACGGGAAATTAATTCACCGGTTGGGGTCTTGTGAAAAAAGGCAAGAGGAAGTGATTGGATGTGCCTGTAAAGATTGTTACGCAAATCCCTGATAACCGACTGTCCAACCTTTTCCAGCAGATACTTATAGCTGTAATCAAAAACCCCCTGGATCAGGAAAATAATGACGATTGCCAGGGGGACGACCTTAAGCATGAAGGCATCCTTGTTGAAGAAAATCTCATCCAGCATGGGCTTGACCATATAAGCCTGGGCACCTGTCATAACAGCCACAATGACCATGCAGACCATGGCAGAAACCATCCAGCCCCGATATGGCTTGATGTATTTTACTAATCGCAGGATTGTCCGTTGTGTTCTCATGCTGAAGATATCAAAAAATTCATTCTATTCAGACCAATTATTTCTGCCAACGATAACACAGGGACAGCGTTTATGAGATTTGCCCTGGAAGTCTGCTTATAGTAGGGTCCAGGAAACTCGGCAAGGAAAATATAAAAACAACTGCCGATACTTCAATCTCGGTCAGTAAGTTACGAACGGAAGAAATCATTTCTGCTTCAGTTCGACCAGGGTCGCGCCCCATCCTCCACCTCTATCCCCTGCCAGCCTGAATTCCTGCACTTCCGGAAGTCTGCCCAGTATGGCATGGACTGTGCGGCGCAAATTGCCAATACCTTTACCGTGGATTATGCGGACCTGAAAAATGTCAGCCTTGCGGCACTCATCCAGGTAATCCGGGAGCAGATACTTCAGATCCTTTGGTGAAAAATTATGCAGGTCAAGGACACCATCAATGGGAATCTGAACTACTCCATTATCATCTGTTTCCCTTGCATCATTCACGGGGGGCCTACCCTGCTGAAATCATTTCCATAATAAGCTTTACCGTCCGTCTGGAGGCTCCGGGTTCACCTAACTGTTCACAGACCTTGAGCAGATTATCTTGCATAGCCTCTGCCACATCCTTATTGAGCAGCAAAGGCAGAATTTTCTTGTAGATATTCTCAGGAGTTACCTTGTACTGCAGCAGTTCCGGGACCACCTCCTTCTCTGCCACCAGGTTGACCAATGACGCATACTTAACTTTAATAAACGGCTTGGCCAGCAGATAACTGAGCAATGATATCCGGTAGCACACCACCATAGGCACCTTGAGGATCGCCAGCTCCATGGTCAGGGTGCCTGATGCCGCCATGGCGGCATCACAGGCAGCCATGGCTCCATAACGTTCCTCTTTTATAATACGAATATCAAGCAGCCTGTCAACCCGACCGCAATGCACTTTAATTTCATCTTCTGTCAAAGTAGAGGCAAGAGGCAGCAGGAAAACACATTTTTTCATCTCACTGTTCAGCATGACAGCTGCCTGCAGGAACAGCGGGAGAAGTTTTTTAATTTCCTGTCTCCGGCTGCCCGGCATGATGCCGATAACAGTGGCATCAGGATCTATATCATATTTTTTTTTATATTCAGTCGGGGTCAATGTTGTATGGACCTGGTCCAGGAGCGGATTGCCCACAAAGTCCACGTCAACTCCATGTCCCTGATAAAACTTTTCTTCAAACGGCAGGATAACGGCCATCCGGTCAACATATTTTTTTATACTCTCAATACGACCTTCACGCCAGGCCCAGATCTTCGGACTGATATAATAAAGAACTGGTATGTTGTATTTTTTAGCCCTGCGGGCCAATTCAAGGTTAAAACCGGGATAATCTATCAGTACCAGAAGATCCGGAGGAGCAGTTTTAAACCGCTCTTCCAGGAGATGCATGGCAGATCTTATATCCTTCAGGCGGTTGAGCACTTCGATTATTCCCATGACGGCCAGGTTTGAAATATCGCAGATAAGATCGACACCTGCCCCGGCCATTCCTGCCCCGCCAATACCTGACAACTGCCAGCTGCTGTCCAGGCTTATCAGTTCCCGGGCCAAATTTGCACCATGCAGGTCTCCTGAAGCCTCACCTGCAATTATCATGATACACTTACCGGGCTTCCTTGTAGCGGTGAAATGTGACAGGGGGGATGATCTCAAAAGAATATACCCAAAAGTGGTCAGCAATAAAAGTGACTAAAGTTACTTTTACTTCAAATTATGATGCCGCAGTATACCTGGACCTTAGCATTAAGCTTTCTGTCCCTTGCTTTCACACCAGCAGTTCATCCTCTTCGGGATGATGCCGTCGTTTCAGTTTTTCTGCCTTCCAGGGGACAAAGGTTAATGCCAATGCCACGACAAAACAAACCAGCATCCAACCTATACCGTAAAGGATAAGCTGGTCAGTAGGATAGCCGCTGTAGTTTTCTGCCAAGTCTCCTGCCAGGGACAGGTATAGAAGATAGATAAGAATTGCAGGTGTAATAAATTTTACAAGAATATCCCAGAGAGGCGGAATAACAGTCCCAAGACGGCTGACATGATTTCGCAGCACCGAAGCCTTCAGAATCCAACCGATAATAATACATTCCAAAAGCCCACCGCTAACCAGACCGTAGTTGGTGATAAAGTGGTCCGCAATATCAAGAAGGTATAATCCTGCGCGGGTCGTAAAAACCAGACTGCCCAGAAAACCTGAAACACAGACTGCGGTTACGACTTTGCCTCGTGACCAGTCAAACTTGTCTGTGATGGCACAGGTAAAGGCTTCTATCAGGGATATACCCGAGGTAAGACCAGCAATAACAAGCATGAGAAAAAAAATGATCCCAAACAAAACATTCATATTCGGCAGCAAAGAAATTGCTTGCGGATAGACAACGAAAGCCAGCTGCGGCCCTCCCTTGATTGCCTCCTCAAAAGGGACCCCCTGGCTTTGGGCCATAAAACCGACTATGCCGAAAACGGCGAAACCTGCGACAAACGAATAAAAACAATTCACAAAGCAGGTAATAAAAGCATTCTTGCCGATATCTGTATTTCTGGGCAGATAGCTGGCATATGTGATCATTATGCCGAAGCCCAGTGACAGCGTGAAAAAGATCTGCCCAAAAGCAGCTGCCCATACCTTGCCGGCTTCACTGCGAATAGCCGAATCAGAACTGAACAGGTTAATTTTTGACCATTCTGCATGCAGGTAATGGTTGAAAATGGCATCGGCTGCCCCTTCAAGAAAAAGACTCCATAATACCAGTATTATTGTCAGCAAAAAAAGTATCGGCATGAAGATGACACTTGCCTTTTCAATGCCGTGCCGAATATCTCGGTAACAAATAATCCAGCACAGAACCCAGACAAAAAGGGTGGCGGCAGCAATCGGGATACGAATACCCCCGATTGCTGCCGCTGAATCTGACAGCTGCAGAAACTGGCTGAAAAAGAAACCCTGGGGATCGCTGCCCCAGGATAGGTTGAAGGAATAAAAAAAATAGTTAATACACCAGCCGATCACTACTGAATAGTAGAGCATTATGCCGAACATGGCGACCACGGGCATCCACCATCCAAGACATTCGAACTTCCTGTTTATGCGGACAAAACTAAGGGGTGAAGAGCCTTTTTCACGATGCCCCAGGCCATATTCCAGGATCATGATAGGCACACCTGCGACTATTAAGGCTACCAGGTACGGCACCAGGAAAGCACCGCCTCCGTGCTGATGGGCCATGTAACTGAAGCGCCAGACATTGCCCAGGCCGATTGCTGAACCTATCGCGGCAAGGAGAAATCCAATATTTGATTTCCAACTGCTTCTTTGCTGGCTCATATATATTCCTTCCCGGTAAAAGCATAACAAAATTAGATCTGATTATGCTTGACGCTCCATTTCCACAGACAGTCAGTTGAAAATATTGCTACGCAAGGTGACATAACAGATCAACAAACCAAGCCCTACAGCAAAAAGCCCTACTAGCCTTAACTGGGCGGGCTTCATATTCATAAGCTGCTGCAACCATCTCTGCATTGCCTCGGGAAATGTGAGATAGGGCAACCCTTCCAATATGAAAACCAGGCCAATGAGAGTGAAAAGAAGTTTCATAAGATAGTTATGCTACCAGGAATATTAGGCTATTTCAACGCTCAACATTTGATGTACGTATAAAAAGTCCTGTCTGGCAACCAGCAGCCGTCAATAGTCGTTTTGTCTTGTTTGACGACTATTATTGTATGCTGGTAATCCTCGAATACTTTAATGAATGATAAACAGGGATACCGGCCCAGGTACTAGCAGACCATGACAAGTGGTAGAGATGTCCGCATCATACTTCTGGCAATGGAGGACAATATAAACCAGGAGATGGGACCGTAAGCAACCTTGAAGCGCCTCTTTAGCAAAGTATCTTCCTGCAGAACCCATTGCAATTCAGCCTGAATTTTAATTGACTTTTCGGGGCCCCAAATTTATAAGTATATGGTTTGATACAAAACAGTTCAGGTTCAATTAATTCACTGGGGCAATCTCTTTGCTTCTTAAGTAACTTACTGATTTTCTTAAAAAATTAAAATGGGCGACTCAAAAACCTCCAGATACACCGAAGCTGGAGTTGATATAGACAAAGGGAATGAACTGGTTTCCAGGATAAAAAGGATTGTAGCGCCAACTTTTGGCAGGGGTGTGCTCACCGATATAGGAGGCTTCAGTGGGCTCTATGCCATTGGAGCCGACCAGTTTGACGATCCTGTTCTTGTCTCTTCTACAGACGGCGTTGGCACCAAGTTAAATATAGCCAAGCTGTGCAATAAGCATGACACCATAGGAATTGACCTGGTAGCCATGTGCGTTAATGATATTGCTGTTGGGGGGGCCAAACCACTCTTTTTCCTCGATTATCTTGCTGTCGGCAAACTCGATATTGATGTTGCCAGTGACATAATAAGGGGCATAGCCGAAGGATGCAAAATCTCGAAATGCTCACTAATCGGTGGTGAAACAGCTGAAATGCCCGGTCTTTACGCAGAAGGTGATTATGATTTGGCCGGGTTTGTTGTTGGCATTGCCGAACGCGATAAAATTATCGACGGTTCTGAAATAAAAGTCGGCGACCAGATTATTGGTCTGGCCTCTTCTGGTTTGCACAGCAATGGTTACTCCCTGGTAAGAAAGATATGTTTTGAGGAACTGGGCCTGACTGTGGATCAATATATTGACGAGTTTGGCTGCACACTGGGTGAAGAACTCTTAAAACCGACCCGCATCTATAGTGAATCACTTCTGAACCTCAGTAAAAACTTCAGTGTCAGCGGCTACGTTCATATTACAGGTGGAGGGTTTACAGATAACATCCCCAGGATACTGCCCCAGGGCAGCAGGGCCATAATCCACTATGGAAGCTGGAAGATACCCCCCATTTTTAACTTCCTGAAAGAAAAGGGCAAAATACCGCCAAAGGAGATGTGCCGGACCTTTAATATGGGTATTGGTCTTATTGTCATAGTAGACGAAGATATCTTAGAAGACGTCATGCGGCAGCTCAAAGCCCTGGGTGAAACTCCTTACCATGTGGGGGAAATCACTGCTCGCCCGGGTAAGCCAGGTTCATCACAGATTGAAATAGATTGTTATTGATTTTTATTAACAGGTAAAAGAAAAAGACCTCGCCTGAGTAAAAATTTCAGGCGAGGTCTTTTTTTGCTGATCTGCAAAAAATAGCAGCTCACAGAAAGGAAAAAGTAGACTATTCTTCTCTCTTGGCTGCCGCTATAATTTTTTCCGCAAGTTGTGCCGGAACTTCCTCATAATGGGAGAAGCTGACCGTAAAGGAACCTCTGCCCCCGGTAAATGAAGTGAGGTCAGGCGCATACTTCTGGATCTCCGCCATCGGCACCTGGGCATTTATCACCTCATTTTTCGCTTCAGAATCCATACCCATGACCCTGCCCCGTCGTGAATTCAAATCACCCATGACATCACCGACACAGTCTTCGGGAACCCTGATGCTAATGTTCATAATCGGCTCCAGGAGAACAGGATTTGCTTCCTGGGCTGCTTTTTTGAAAGCAAGGGACCCGGCAATCTTAAAGGCGAGCTCTGAAGAGTCGACTGAATGGAAGGAGCCGTCAACCAGGGAAACCTTGACATCAACCGTTGGATATCCGGCAAGAATGCCTTTTTCCATGGCTTCCTGGATACCCTTATCCACGGCCGGGATATACTGCCTGGGGATAACACCGCCGACAATCTTGTCAGCAAATTCGTAGCCGCCACCCCTCGGCATTGGTTCAATCTCGATCCAGGTATCCGCAAATTGACCCCGTCCTCCACTCTGCTTTTTGTGCTTACCCTGTACCCGTGCCTTGCCTTTCAAGGTTTCCATATACGGTATCTTAGGCGTATGCAGTTCCATTTCCACACCGAACTTGCGTTTTATTTTTTCTCCAATAACTTCCAGATGTACCTGACCAACTCCGGAAATAAGTATCTCCTTGGTCTGATTATCCCTTGTGAGCTGCAAGGTCAGATCTTCATCCAGCATCTTGGTTATGGAACTGAACAATTTTTCTTCGTCACCCTTTTTTGCGGTCACAGCATAGGATATAACGGCGGGAATCGGGGTGAGTGGTTCATATATGATGGGAGCGTTTTCAACGCAGAGAGTATCTCCGGTTACTGTTTCCTTGAGCTTGGCAACAGCTGCTATCATTCCAGGACCGATGCTTTCAACAGGCTTCTGGCCCTTGCCCTCCATAATAAATATCTGCCCGAATCGTTCACTGACATCCTTGTTGGCGTTGTAAAAAGTATCTCCGGAAAGTGTCCCGGAAAACACCCTGAAGATTGTCAATCTGCCTGCGAATGGATCAGCCATGGTTTTGAATACCTGCGCTGAAAACGGCGCATCAATCTTGGCTTCCCTTTCGGTAATATCTTTCTTTTTCGGATTAGTGCCGACATGCGGAGCAATATCACTTGGAGCAGGCAGAAGATCATTGATCATATCCAGGAGCATTTCAATTCCCTGGTTATTCAGGGCGGCTGTCACACTTACAGGAGTGATCTCTCCCGACCTTACCCCTGTCTTCAAGCCATTTATCAAGTCTTCATCTGTTAATTCGCCTTCCTCCAGAAACTTTTCAATCAGTTCATCATCTGTTTCAGCTACCTGTTCCATAAGGCTTTCACGGTAGACTCCGATTTCCTCCGTCATATCAGCAGGAATCTCTGTTTCGATTGCCTTGCCCTTTCCATCGAAATTGTAGGCTTTCCGGGTGACAACATTTATTACGCCCTTGAAATCAGCTTCAGCACCGATCGGCACAAAGGTTATTGCTGGTTTCAGGGGAAGGGTTTCTTTTATACCTTCAATAACATTGGCAAAATTGGCCCGTTCGCGGTCCATTCTTGTTATACAGATAATTGTTGGTATTTTTCGCTCTTCAATAAAATCGGTAAATTTCGTTGTCTGGTTTTTAACGCTGGTTGCCGCTCCTATACAGAACAGGGCAGAGTCAGCTATCTTTGCTACGAACTTGGACTCATTTATGAAGTTATCATCTCCCGGAGTATCTGCCAGAAAAACTTCATGCTTCTTCCAGGTATAATGATTGAATGCTGCACCAATAGTGATATTGCGCTTTATCTCTTCCGGCTCAAAATCCATAGTGGAAGATCCATCATCCACCTTGCCTAAACGGTTTATCTTGCCTGCGCTGAAAAGCATGGCCTCAGCCAGGGTAGTTTTGCCGCAATTGCCATGTCCCAAGATCGCAACATTCCTAATAAGCTTAACGTCCGTCATGTAACCCTCCAAGTTATAACTCAAACAATTATTTCACACAGGGGCGCTCAAACGTATTGCAGATTCCCCTTAATTTATTTATTAGGATCAATTACTTACAGTAGCTATCCCACAGAAGAAAAAATGAATGCGAAATACAAAGGAATGCATACTATTCATAAGCTTGCGGCAAAGTCAAGCAAGAACATTGTCTTCTTGGCATTAGCCTGCTAGAGTAGCAAAAATTTTGCGTTTTTTTCTTTAACACTGGTAAAATGAAATTCTCCTCCTACATACAAGATGCAGCAACCGGCAAAAGACACAGGAACAATAGCGCGCTCAGCCTTTAAGGTGAGCATAGCTGTCATGTGCAGCAGGGTACTTGGCCTTGTCCGCGAGCAGGCATTTGCCGTTTTGTTTGGGGCCGGCTTTGCTTTTGACGCTTTTGTTGTTGCTTTCAGGATTCCCAATCTTCTGCGTGATCTCTTTGGTGAAGGCGCCTTGAGCGCAGCCTTTGTCACCGTTTTTTCAGATTACGATGAAACCCGCGGTACTGAAATTACCTGGAAACTGGCCGGCAATGTTCTAGTCTTCATCACCATCCTGCTCAGCTTCATTACTCTTTTGGGAATACTATTTGCCGATAAAATAGTCCTGCTTTTAGTGGATGCGGACTTTGAAAAAATTCCTGACAAGGTAGCCCTGACTCATCTTCTCACCATGATCATGTTCCCCTTTCTCATTTTTATCTCGCTTTCTTCCGTGGTTATGGGGATCCTGAATACCAAGGGCAGGTTTTTTATTCCCGCCCTTGCCTCCAGCTTCTTCAACCTTGGTTCCATCATCGGAGGTGTAAGCCTTGCATTTCTGCTTGGAGAGAACGGTCATCCTTCAATCGTTGGTATGGCCATCGGCACGCTTATCGGAGGTATGCTGCAGCTGGGCGGTCAACTTCCATCCCTTTTTCAAACTGATTTCAGATTTTTGCCCCATCTCGATCTCAGGGATCCGGGCCTGCATCGCATCTTAAAACTTATGGCGCCGGCTGTTTTTGGTCTTGCCGCCCTGCAGATAAACGTTTTCATCAATACCTATTTCGCCTCCTCACTGCAAGAGGGCAGCATCTCCTGGCTCAACTACGCGTTCCGTTTTTTCCAGTTCCCGGTAGGTGTTTTCGGAGTCGCCATCTCAGTGGCTGCCCTGCCCCTTTTGTCTCGGCAGGCTGCGACAAAAGATTTTACACGCCTGAAGGAAACATTTACCTCATCGCTCACCATGGCTTTTTCCCTGACCATCCCTGCCACCGTAGGATTGATCCTGCTTGCTGATCCCATCATCAGGATAATATTCGAGCACGGCAACTTCAGTGCGGTTGATACCTTCAAAACCGCTGATGCGCTCCGATTTTATGCCTTTGGACTCTTCGCCTATGCCTCGGTAAAAGTAATGGTGCCCGTTTTTTATGCCCTTAACGATACGCGTTATCCTGTTTTCGGCAGTTTCCTGGCAGTGGCAGTCAATATCCTCATTATTCTTGCAACCATAGCCCCCCTGCAGCACAAGGCCATGGCCCTGTCAATCTCTGGCGCCATGACAGCCAATTTTCTTTTTCTGGGCATCATACTGTACCATAAGCTTTCAGGGTTTTCCCTCTCTTACCTGGCAACAGGGATCGGGAAAGTTTTGGCGGCTACCATTTTAATGGGAATTTATCTATACATGGTGGGAGTTATTCTTCTTGGGTGGATGCAAAAAGGCTTTTTCTATGAATTCCTGGGGGTGATATTTCTGGTGGCATCCGGCTCCGTGGTATATGGCATCACGCTTTACCTGGTCAGACTTCGTGAATTCAAGATGCTTATGGATAAAATGTTCGGGAAGATTAAGTAGAAGGGTTCATCTCATCAAGGGGTCACGCCGAAGATTCTCGACTGACTCTTAGCTGCTGAAAGCTTATTATCATTTCTCCTGCATCAACATCAGCTGTGCCAATAAGGCCACAACAGCGGTGTCTGTCCGCAACACTCTTCGGCCCAGGCTTACAGGGGCAAAAGAAAATTCGATAAACTTCCTGATCTCGAAGTCAACCCATCCCCCCTCCGGACCTACTGCCAGAAGCATTCTGCCCTTCGCAGTACTCCCGAGTATCTGTTTCAGGTCAGTGCTGCTATCAGGATGCGCCACAAGCATTCTGTCATATTCTCCTGCAACTGTGGGAATGAAATCCTCAATAAAGGGTTTGAAACGTTCATGGATTGTTACCTCTGGCAATAGGGTATCTTTTGCCTGTTCCAGTCCCTGAACAAGATAAGGGCGATAATTTTCACCTTTCAGCAAACTGGCCCCAAAAAAACTTTTTTCCACCCTGTTGCCATTGATCAGGAATATTCTGCCAACTCCAAGTGAGGCTACCTGGGACAATACTTTTTTGAGCATGATGGGCCTTACCAGCCCCAAGATGAGATCTACCGAAGGGTGCTCAGGTGGATCACCAGTTGCAGAGAACCGCAGAACTACCTCTGTATTATTGTTCCCCATCCTCCGGATTGACACTATTTCTCCTCTGCCGAGAGGTCCGTTTATAATGCCTGCCCTCACGGTGTCCCCTGGCTTGCAGCCAAGGATCTTTATAATATGCTCACTACGCCTGTCTTGCAGACAAACTGTCCCGTCACTCTTGATTTCATTTGATGCAAAAAGAAGCAAGTTCATTGTAATTGTTTTTATTTACGGTTAAATAGAAAATACTTGTATCAATATGCTTCTGTTGCAGCAAACAGGATACGTCAGGTCCAAGTATGTACAGGAACAGCAAGCGCATTCCCCCAAGATAGCTGAAAGGTTAGCGAGCATATCTGGTATCATGTGAGCATCCTTACTTATGAGGTTTCTCCATAACTTGCTGCGAAGAGCTTTAATTGAGTATACTATTTAATGAGTCTTTTTTTTTACAATATATTTCAGGTCACATGCCTGATACTATTATCTCCGCTGCTTTTAGTCAAAGCAATCATTTCACCCAAGTATCGCGGCAGAATCCTTTTAAGGCTTGGTTTTGGCCTGGAGGAGGTCACGCAAAAACTTCCTGACGGCGGCAAAAGGATTTGGGTCCATGCCCTTTCTGTAGGTGAAGTTCTTTCAGCCCAGCCACTTGTAAGGGAATTACGCGCAGCCTATCCTGGCATTGGTCTCATTTTTTCCGCCTCGACTAAAACAGGCGAGGAATTATCCCGGGAAATCATGGCCAAGGAGGTTGACCTTTTTGTCCCGTTCCCTTTCGACCTCTATAATGTTGCCCGGAAATTTATTAACTGTATCGGAGCGGATCTCTTCATCTTAATTGAGACAGATTTCTGGCCCAACCTTCTGCACATCCTTGAGAAACAACGTTCCCCTGTAATCCTTGTAAACGGCCGCATTTCCCAAAACTCTTTTGCACGTTACAAGCGGTTACGTTTCATTTTTCTGCCCATGTTCAAAATTTTCAGATTCATCTCAATGCAGACTGCTGCAGATGCTGACAAGATGATCAGTCTCGGTGTTGATGCAGACAAGGTAAAAGCCCTTGGAAATTTAAAATATGATGCTGTACTTCCTGACACTGTCGGTTGGGAACAGGCACAGCGACCAACCTCTTTTTACCGGCAACAATTCGGTATATCACCGGAAAAGATTGTCTGGATTGCCGGCTCCACCCATCCCGGAGAAGAAGTGACAATACTCTCCGCTTATAAACGTCTTTCCCTGCTCTTCCCGGACCTGTTTCTCGTTGTGGCACCCCGCAGGGTTGAAAGGGGGCGTGAAATCAAGGAAATTGCTGACAGCCTTGGGCTTACGGTAAGGCAGAGAACCGCCCCGCTGCAAGACGAAGAATTTCCCGGAGCACCGTTACTTATCCTTGATACCATGGGCGAACTCTCACGCATGTATAGTTTCTGTGATATTGCTTTTATCGGTGGCAGCCTGGTCCCGGACGGAGGCCATAATCCGCTTGAACCTGCAGCCTTTGGCAAACCGATTCTTTTCGGGCCTTACATGAGTGACTTTACTGAAATTTCATCAGACTTGCTGGAAAAAAATGCTGCAATTGTCTGTCATGATGAAGATGATATTTTTGATATATTAAGACAACTGCTTGTCAATGGGCCGCTCAGGAAAGCAATGGGGGAAGAGGCCCAGGCCTTGGTCCTGCAGCACCGTGGTGTCACCAAGCGGCATCTTGAGATCATCCATTTCCTCATCGACGCAAAATAACAACCCTAACCTGAAAGAATCCACCCAAATCAATTTCTGTCCTGCTCCCTATAGTAAGACCGGTCTTGCGGGTTTCTTTTCATACCTTTTCCGCCCCGGTCGCGATGCACAGCCTTCAATTCTTGAAAACGTTCCGCTCCTATGGTTTCCCTTACCTCCATAAGCATCTCAAAACGTGCTTTGGATAACTTATTCCTGGCCTGCTCAAGGCTGTTGAAACGTTCCAGGATCTCCTGTTTATCTGCATCCTTGGTACCAAGAAGTAAATCCAATTCAAACCGCTGCTTTTCAATTTCATATTTGAGGTCAATCATGTTGCGGCGGCTTGCAGCATATTTTTCATCAATTGCTTTTTTCTCGCTATCCGTCAGCTCCAGCTCCTGCACTATCGATTTGTCATGCCACCATTTGCCATGCATCCTCTCCTGGGCCATAAGGGTTGAGGGCAGGAAGATGACGATAAACAGCAATCCGCTCCATACACTTTTTCTTAACATCGCTTTATCCCTCCTTAAATAATCAGTTCAGATTGAATATCATCCTTTATATCAGGCACAACAAAGTCCCAAAAATCCACCTCAAAACCGGTTCCATTATCCCCGGTAATATCATACAGGTCCTCGGTAAAACCGGTTCCATTATCCCCGGTTATATCATACAGATCCTCGGCAAAGCCGCTGTCATTAGCACCGGCTATGGCATACAGTTCTTCAGACAAAGGAACTTCCACGATCTCAGAGATTTCAAACATCAGGGATGCATCTTCCAGCAAACTTTCCTGGCTCTGCAGGGAGGCCAATTCGGTGGGCACCTTGGTTCCCATGCCCAGAAAATAAAAGAAAACAACTAAACCGGCCATGGCTGCAGTTCCGAAAATAGGAAGCCAGCCAACAGTATGACTGACCGTAGCCTGTTTTTCTTTTGGCAGTGTAACTGGTCGGGAAAATGGCGGTGCTGCCTGCCTGGCTTTCTGCCCAAAATCCTGCAGCTCATCATGGAACTGTCCAACCTTTCTTTGACAGACTGGACATTCTCTGAGATGCTCTTGCGCATCGCCGGCAAGTTCGTTCTGGTCAATAACTGCCCATAGGATCTGTTCGTCCTGCAGATGTTCATGATTCAGTACTTTCATTATAACGACTCCCTATACTCCTTAAAAAAATCGGCCTGCCCTCTCACTTTGTTTAATGCCCGGTAGAGATGTGTTTTAATTGTGCTCTCATTCTTGTCCAGAATGGCCGCAATTTCATTAATATTGCGGTGGTCCATAAATCGGAGAGTGAAAACCTGACGCTCCATGGCCGAAAGTTTATGCAGCATTGTCTTGACCTGTTTCCAAAATCTCTTTTTTTCTATTTTTTCGTTGTAGCTGTTGTTTATCTCCGTCCCGGTATCCATAAAGTCCTGTTCCTGTGCTGTGCGTCTCTGCAGTAATGCCAGATATTTTCTCCTCCTGAGAAAATCGTTGCACCTGTTAACAGCTATACTGTAAAGCCAGGCACGAAACCGTTGCGGATCTTGCAGGCTGTTCATCTTTCTGTACGCCTGTTCAAAAACATCCTGGGTCAGATCTTCAGCATCCATTTGTGAAAAAGTCCTGAAATAGGCCAATCGGTATATGTCTTCCTGAAATATGCCTACCAGTTCCTGAAAGCTTACCCTGTTCCCCTCCCTGGCTTTTTCAGCAAGGCTGGCTATTTTCAGGGACATATTTTTATTCTCATCTCTTTTCATCCTGCTGTAGCATCAACCATATATAAGGTGATTCCCGGGGATATAGTGCACCATCATCTTTTTTTCTGCTCATTGCTCTGCAATGAATAAAGATATCACGTTTTACACAGTAAATGTACAAGCAAGTCTTTTGGCATGGGTTCCCGCATATAATTTATAGTCGCTTTAAAAAAAATGAAGTCCTGTCTGCCTTGTAAAAAAGTTGTCCGCTGATAGACATTGTGCAAGTTATTAATTGATTTTGTCTGGCTCAGTTGATTACTTTGAATCCTTAAGCTCTTTATCCATGTTTGACGAAC
>WOR8_10000343_pt1 | contig 78214 bp, 64 predicted proteins | sample DeeMarSeWOR38_10_FD_19890 | JGI IMG/M metagenome (IMG submission 19890)
AGAATGCCGGATACAGTTTGAATGATGACACCATCATAAGAACTGCCAGGTTATGGCAGTTTAAGAAACACACTTTTGAAAAGGCATTTTTTTCTTCCAGGATCTCCGGATCAGGGAGAGTCATGCATGAAACACACTGAATTTATACTGGTTTCCTTTCTCATATTTGCCTGTTATCCCCAGAAACGGCCTGCTGATATCAGTCCTGCGGGAGATGTGGCCGATATCAAAATGAAGGACAACAGGGTATTCCGGGCGGAATTGATCACCGTGCTCGATTCTAATCTTTATGTAGCGGAATTGATCACCGTGCCTGATTCTAATCTTTATGTTATGGAACAGAACAGGATCTCCGCGATCCGTCTTGCCGATATTGCGCGTATTGAGATCCCGGGATACAGTGTCGATGAAGGCCAGAAAATTGGCGCTGCATTACCCTCACTGTTAATGCAATCGTTTATACTGCTCGTTGCCAGCGATATCGGGGAGCAGACCTGGGTATACATAGCCGGGGGCTCCATGGTGCTTACGGTTGTCCTGTATGCGACCTCCGGAACAGAGGGATCATTTTCAACACCACTATTGAAGCAGGATGTCGAACAGCTGCGCTTATATTGCCGCTATCCGCAGGTTCTGGATGACCGGGTATGGCAGCATATCATAGAAAAATATGGTTATAATAATGAAACTGTTGACAAACGTAAGGAGGTGGAAAAAATCCAAAAGTGACCCAAAAGATAGCTCTGTGCCCGTGCGATCATTTATAAAATCATGAATTAGCCCCTTTTGCAACCAGGGTTAGCGCTAATGATGAACTGTCGGATGTCTTATGAACACCAAATTTATCAGTCTTTAATGTACATATAATACATGCTGGTTATCAATCACCCACATTCATTTATCAAAAGGAGAATCAGATGAAACTTTCACGGCTGTTTATCTTTGTTCTGGTCATTTGTTTTCTGTCAGCGATCTCGGTATCCGCTCAGGGTCTGACAGCCAAAGGTTTGAAAGGCGGCGTCAGCCTGGCCAAGTTTATCGGCTCTGATGCATCGATAGGTACCGTCGATCCCTCGATGGCGGTAAAATTTGCCATAGGTGGATTTTTGAATTTTGAAGTAAGTGAGCAGGTATCAATCCGACCGGAAGCCTACTATTCATCCAAAGGATCCAAATATGAAGAAGGAGGAGAAGAGCTGACTTTTACCATGAACTATATCGATATTCCTGTTCTGGTTGTTTTGAAGGCCGGTGACAATTTCGGCATTTTTGCCGGCCCGCAACTGGGTATTTATCTGAATGGAGAAATAACGAACGAAGGTTCAGTGGATATTGAGAGCGATAATGTCACCAGTCCGGCGTTTGATCTGGTGTTTGGCGCCAATTATTTCTTCAATCAGTTCCATATCGATGCCCGCTATGCAATGGGGATATCAAAAACATTCGACGTAACCAGCGATGATGACGATGTAAGACACGGTGTTATTCAGATCCTGTTCGGAATCGCCCTTTGATTTAACTGCCAGTTTAGTTTACTATAAGGCTGCCTCCGGCAGCCTTATATTTATAGCAGAAATATATAAATCATCATTTTTACCGATGATACACTGTCAAATACAACCCGGGCCCGCCTGACGGCCGGACCATTTTCCCGGGTGAAGAAAATGACGCTGCTGAAATAGGTAATATCACTTTAGCGAATATCGTACGATATAGCGGGACCGGTCTTCCCCTCTATCGGTCTCGCTTTACATCAACTTGCAGGTCAAAGATACGTCTGAGAGCTGTTGGATCATCGGCAAAAAAACCAACACTCGTCTGCCGCGGGTGAACAGAAAGGGGCCGATTTAATGCAATTCCCTGCATATCTGATTATAAACTTAATTCATTCATGGTATTACGAATATACCCTGTAAATCCTCGCTGGCTGAGATCAACGTCTGTACACCACTGAGCCGGTCATCATCGGCATAGATCTTCCACTGATAGATTTCACCGGCTTTCAGTGTTTCAGATGCCGTCCCGTCAAAATTAAACAAAATACTTGAGGTTTGGGCATCAATTTTATGATGATTGACTGATCCGTCGGGATTAAAACCACCCCAGATAATTTCGCCGTTCATCTTTCTGACTTCGATAATATATTCTTTTGCAGAGGGGTACTCCGCCCAGGTGAATGACGGGACGGTTGAGTCGGCAATCACCGCATAAATCGAATCGGGGGGATTGGTCGGGGCATTAATGATCACCGCATCGGTTACACTGAAATTCAGAGCCACAGTGTCACCGTCAGTAAATGTAACGTCTAAAACTCCCGGATTTTTAAAGATCCAGTCAGGATCCATTACATATCCGTCATTCTTGAATGATGCCCACGCAAGAAACGTACCTGAAGGGATGTCATTGATCTCATAGTTCAATCCTGACGTATCGCTGAAAGTAGATAGACCCGGTACAGCTGAAAATGTGGCGGGATCCACCAATGATATGTCGACAACCGAATTTTCTGATGCCAGAAAAGTTACCTTCCCTTTTAACGTAGCACCGTTTATTTGCATGATTTTAATCGAAGCAGAGGCAGAAGGTGTACCTGCGGATAACACCTTTTCTGTTACCGATTCTGCTTCATATCCGGCCTTATACGCATATAAAGAGTAACCTCCGTAAGGCAGGTTGAACAAAACAAAATAGCCGTCCGGACCTGTTACAGTTGAATATCGCGAACCATCAGTTTCTTCTGCAACAATCAAGACGTTATTTACCACCGGACTAACCGAACCTGATATCTGACCGGGCGGTGATATGGCTAATGGATTTAGAAAAAAGTTCCGGGTTACATCAGCCCCTTTGTCAACCGCAAACGGTACCGGTGTGTTATTTTGAGGCGGTGATGAATTATAGCCCTGGGCTGATACCCGCACAAAATAATTACCGGGTACACATTCAAACTGGCATTCTCCATTAGTATTGGATGACTTTCTTTGTACAGCTTCATTATTGTCGGCATTATACAAGACCACATTTGCATTTACGATAACCGATGAATTTGCGGCACTCAGGATCACTGTCTTTAACATTCCGGTCGTTTTCTCCGGAGCAGCGGGGCCATTGTCGTCGCTGCAGCCTGCCTGAAATATAACTCCACTGACGATAACCAAAGTCAGACTCAGCAAATAATAAAGTTTTAAAGACATATTTTACCTCCATTCAGGCCGTAATTATCCTATAACTAAAAGCTCAGCCAATTATTATGATTATCGACTGTTTATCAAACATGATTAGGGTATGCGCCAGAACATAAAACAATAAATACACTGTTTTGCACCGCTGCCTCATCCTGAAGAGGAGACGCATGCCAATAAATGGTCTGATAAATAGGAGGTATATGCCCACCGGAGTAACGAATAAATAAAACTCTATTTCATGGAAAGGAAATTTTACAGGCCGGTAATATAGCCATGCTGCCGCTTAGATTTCAGAAATTAATTCAATGACCCATCAATCATGGAACAGAGCAGAAGTACATGACAAATATCATATGATGTCAGGAAATACTGCCCCCTGGATGGAAAAAAAATTTAAATACCGCTGGATAGCATTTAAAAAAGGATACATACAATCTCGGCACCAATTCCTGCTGTTTAATTCACCTCCGGATGGGGTACGGAACCGGTGTAGAACGGCTCGCAGTCTGTACCGGTAATCAGTTTCAATACATTCGTCACCGGAGCCAGTACGGTATTTACGGCATTAATTTTCTGTAATTTTGGCGAAAAAATACTCCCGGTAATTGTCTGGCTGATCAGAGGGCACCCTTTTTTATCAACCACCGCCAGGGTAAAATCGACAAATTCCTGGCGGTTAAAGTCAATTCCGCCTTTCAGTGCGATCCGGCTTTTGGCCGTGGTCAGCGCCACATCCTCAGCCATAAACCGTCCATCCGCCACCTTCCAGGAGGACATAAAATCATTGATCTTACTCTGCTTGGTCGGATCGATATTGAGCAGCGTTATATAATCGCTGGCTTTGGTGACCAGAGCGCCGGCCGGTCCGGCAAGTAAAAAGGCACCGACATCAACCAGATTGAAATTCTGGGTTCTTTTAAAGCGTTCCAAAACTTCATCGATATCGATATTATATATGGTTAAATCCTTCCCGGAAAGGTTAATGGCACCATCCAATTTTGCCAGATCTTCGCCGTCCATTTTGAGCTCCAGGAACATTTCAATAATGCCACTCATATACTGTTCCTGGCCAAAACGGTTTAACAATGTTTCAATTTTATGATTATTGAAGGTATAACGGAGGTGGTATTGATGCCGCTTCCGGCCGAGATCGATCCATAATTGCCCGGTCCCCCCTGCCCCGAACAGGCCCGTATGGCTCGGAAAAATCTCGATGATATTATTTCTGGTTACAATACTGTCATGCGCCTGCGGTACCGTAAAATAGTCTGTCTTAAACGTATCCGTATCGATTTGAGCCGTCAGATCAATTTCCGGTATCCACCAGGTACTGTCAATTGGATCAAGATGTAAAACATTTGCTTTCCTGGTTACTACCGATGCGCTAAGATTCTGCATAAAATTCTGTTCATAACAAATTTTGCCGATTTTTGCATTAATATCCAGCGCAGGGATGGTAATCTGATCAACCTGCTCCCGTGAGATCGGCCTGCTCGTGTCATCTGTAGATTCTGATGAATCCCTGTCAAATGTAAAACCAAGCCACTCGCCCACATCCAGCAGATCACAATCCAAGATCAGTTTGATTTGCACGTCCCTGTCGTCTCCAAACAGTCCAATCAGGTTTATAGCTGAATTTTCCATTTTCGTTTGCCCGATCTGCCCGTTTAAGTCACTTAAAATAAGATCTTCTCCGCTGTGCCGGACATCCACCCTGAGACCCCTTATCTCCGTTCCGGAACGCGTATTGATACCATCTAATTTATGCACCTGCAAATTGAATGCATGTGGATGCTGGACCATGGAATCGGCATTTTCCGGAAGGATCAGGACAGCCGCAAGATGCAAATTATCGTATGTGTTTTCCGCCCAGTGTTCAGGCAGATGATTTACACCTTTATAGGTGAAAAAATCTTTTAACCGGAATTGTCCGGATTTCAAATCAAGTGATATCCGGCATGAATCCTGAAATTCATTGGCAAACAGATCCGGATAATTCTCAATTGCTGCGGAGAAAAGGACCTGATTGCCGGCGATATCGGCCAGCATGTTTCTGAAATCCAGGCCTTGCGGACTTATCTGAACCTCACCTCCCCGGATATTTACATCGGACACATTTTTTAAATCGATCTTCAATCCGTCGAAAATCAATGTTCCAACCGGCAGCTCCGTTTCCTGCCGCAGATCCCTGCTGTTTGTCATGAAATTCAGATCGACGGATACATTCTGACAATATTCATCCAGAATCCATTGCCCTGCATCATCACGGGTCAGAAAGGTTTTAAAATCAAGACTATCCGCTTCCAGTTTCACTTTTGCTTCCAGGTCTGAATCAATTCCCAGCAAATGATCGACAATATTAGAGATCGTACCGTTGAGTGAGAACCGGTTTCCCGGTGCAGCAAGATTCAGGCTTTTGATCATGATTCTGTTTTCCTGCCAGCTAAATTGCCCGCTTAATTGTTCACATATCTGTCCTGTATTTTCAATCAGAAAAGAGCAATCCTGCAGGTTAAGATCTACGTTTCCTTCTTTCCGTATTATTTTATTCATGTTTTGATCGAAATTGGCAAGGACATTGGCTTTTACTCGCAGAATCCCGGAATATATGGGTGTTTCCAAAGATCTGAGCGCCCGATCGATACGGGTCAGGTCAATTATGGCATCCATATCGATGTTGACGTCCGGTTGCTCAAAATTGCGTATATATAATTCAGCATGAGAGCGCCCTGCCGGTCCGTCGGAGGTGACATTGGTTAAGCTCAGGATTCCGTCACTATGATCCGGGTTACGGCCGGTCGTGAAATACCCGTCAAAACCTAAATTCCTGATCTCCCGGTCGGTTTCGGGAACTTTTAAATTCACATTTTTGATGCCAAAATTTATTTCTATAAAGGGTAATTGGCCGGAGATATCGCCGGTGATCCTGCCGTCAAAATAGATATTTCCCCGGCCAATATTCTTCAGGTTTTGTTCGATCGCCTTTTCATCAAAGATGAGCAATAACAGCGAAGGATCATTCAGCACCGACGAAATTTGCAGATCCAGAAAAGATTTCTGTTTAAAGTCAAAACCGCCCTGCATTTTAAGTTGTGCCCCTTCGATTGTAACGATGCTGTTTTCAATGGTGCCTTTCATACTGTCCAGGTCTATTTTCATGTTGACCGACATGTCAAGCCGGGTGTTTTCCAGAAATCTGTAATTTCCCCGCTTAATCTGCCTGATCTCAATCTGAGGGAGCAGGCGTATATCCAGATGCCGATCGACCAGAGTCACCAGGTTCTCAAATTCTCTGATCTGAATATCAAGCCGGTGGTCGGATAATTGATTCGCATAGACAAGCCGAATATTATTCAGGCTGAACTTGTTCAGACGGAGATCAGCTGTTTCCTGATCCACGTAGGCTTCCCGGGAGGTTGAATCCTCTCCTGACGGAATTAAATCGAGAATATTGACCGAACTGTCTTTACGGACGATGATATTCAGTTCACCGTTTTCTGCGGATAATTCAGCTACATGCAAATCTCCCCTGATCAGGCTGATTACATTCAGACCGATATAAAGTTTATTCAGTTTACAGAACGCCGTTTCATTGGATTGGCGTCCGGAGGTCCTGGACTCATATATCTCGACCTCGTTCAATCCCAACGACAGATACGGAAAGTGATACAGGGGGGAAAAAGTGATGGATTTGGCGGCAACTTCACCTGCCAGATTCTGATTTATCGTTGAGACGATGTAATCTTTGATATTTTCTTTATTCAGATCAAAGATCACCTTCAGAACGATCAATAATATCAGAAAAATTATCAAAATCCACGCCAGGATCCTGATGATTTTGCGGATGACCGGTTTATTTTTTGTGCCAATCATGTGTAGGCCAACATAATAATACGGGATAGTTGAACAAGACCGTTCGGTCCTGATGACAGTTTAAAAAGTTATTTTCTTCGGTACGTTAAATTTATTTTAAAAAGATATAAACTTCAATTTGTTCCGGGTATACCGGTAAATCAATATTTTTGAACTTCCATACTAAATGATCTTTTAATAGAACCGTGTCGCTTAAGAATGTGGGTTAATCACTCTTTAAATTGCTCTGCTGCATAGGGTAAAATTCCATAATTTCACCATGATGTCCTTGGTCCATTTACCGAAAGACCAAATTCCGCAGGCGGTTCCAATTGCAACATTAAAATCGACCTGAAAAACGTTACACAAGCCATATTGATATCGTTTTGTTTTAATATTCAAATTCTATATATTAGCGGTGCAGCATTCCTTGTAGCCAAACAGAATTATGTTTTGGGACAAATCAATTCACGGAATCATTCAGACGATATATACCAATAAATTGATCACACGTTTTACCGGAAATACGTAAGCAGGTCAGCTGGTTATGCATATCCAATTCATTTCTTGATGCATAAACGCCGGATAAAATAGTTCTCACACATCGTTGAAATTTAAATGCCGAGATTTGCTTATGGCCGATTTAGGCTTAACGATAAAATTCTCACTTGACCGTTTTTTCTGAGGAATGGCAGCCGGTCATGGTATTGTTAGAGCAGCCAGCCTCAATCGGCTCCCATCAGGTACAATTTGATGCCGCCGATTTGCCCAGCGGCGACTACTACTACATGCTTGAAGGCGGTGGATACCGGCAGATCAGAAAAATGAAACTGGTTAAGTAAAATCCATAATAAATGAAAATCCCGGAAAAAATTATGTAACAGGAGACGGCTGTGAAATACTCCCCGGTCTTTCTTTATCTTGTTTTATTATTTTTCGTAAGCTCCTGTAATGAGCAGCTTGATATCTCAGTAACAGGTACGGTAACCGATATTGATACACATGAACCTGTCGGAAACATTAAAGTACAGATGCGGGATGGTTCTGCCCGTGGTCATAATGCCCCGATACCTGTATTAACAGAAACAATAACGAATTCTGAAGGTAGATATGCCTTAAACTATACTGACGAAGAATATAATTCAGACATTGAATGCATTGATAATCATTTAGTCTACCATGTTGGTGTGGCGGATGGACAGGGATATGCACCTGGTCCGGGAGAGGAAGTTTATAATCTTAAATGTATAGATGGACACCAAACCGTAAATCTTGAAGTAAAAAAGACAGAATGAAATTGTTACCCCAATGAAAATCCATGTACACCAAGAGGCTGAAGCTTTTTCTTTATGTCCGGCGCTCAGAAGAATAAAAAAATATTTTACTGTATTGCCGATAAATACCAGTGTATGCATACTATGTTTGTTTCAAATTGTCCTTTCGCAGGATCCACCTCCCGATTATTTTCATGAAGGCTGCACCATTGGTGTCGCGGCGGGCCGCGCTACTTCTGACGGCCGCCCGTTATTGTGGAAGACACGGGACGGCCGCACCAATTTCAACAATGCCGCCGTGTATTATACTTCACAAAAGTACAGATTCATTGCCATAATAAACGCTGGCGATCCTCCGGATGTCGCCTGGATGGGGGTCAACGAAAAGGGTTTTGCAATAGTGGACTCTGATGTCTATGACCTGCCGCGGGGCAGTGCGGGTCATACCTGAGGTACCCTGATGTTCCAGGTTCTTGGAACATGTGCAAGTGTACCGGAATTCGAGCATTTACTCGATAGTACAAATGTAACCGGCCGGCGGACACGCTCAAATTTTGGTGTGATCGATTCGGCCGGCGCCGCCGGTATGTATGAGACCGGCGCCACCCAGTACTGGAAATATGATGCCACCGATACGAATCAGGCGCCGGATGGATATGTGCTGAGAACAAATTTTTCAATGATCGGCGGCGGCAGCGACGGCATTGAACGGTTCAACCGGACGGTTGATCTCATCGGTGGTTTTTATGCCGGTGACAGCCTGAGTCACAAAAGTATACTGCGGTCACAAATGAGGGACTTTTCCGATCATAACAGTATTCCCATACATGTCCCCTACCTCTCCCAGTGGACGCCTGAAGTTCCCCGGGGATATATCAATACGGCATACAGCATTTGTCGTTCGACGAGTATGTCAGCGGTCGTGATTCAGGGAATTCTCTCCGGTGAAGCGCCTGAACTCACCACGATGTGGACGATACTCGGCCAGCCGGCAGCATCCATAGCCGTCCCATACTGGCCGGTTGGGGAGGTTCCCTCCGGTGCCGGGGGAGACCCGACTGCACCATTATGTGATATCGCGAATCAGATCCGGTGGATGCTGTTTTATGATAATCCTCTCTATTCCGCCTTTATCAACACACTTATGCTTCGCGATGAACATCGTAAAGGGATTTGGGAAAAAACGTTTTCGACCGAGGATTCAATTTTTGCGATCACTGATGCAATGCGAAGCCAATGGCGATCCGACACAATTTCTGTGTCAGAGATGCTTAAAACCGAAGATGCATGTGCAAATTATGCCCTGAATACGTTGCAGGAATCTTACAGCTACCTCGTTTCAGCCAGATCCCCGGAAATCGCCATTCATTCACCGAAAAATTCTGTACTATATCAAAATTATCCCAACCCATTCAACTATTCGACCGTTATCAGCTGGCAGCTGGCCGTCGGCAGTGATGTGGAATTATCCGTTTACAATCCGTTGGGTGAAAAAGTGGCAACATTGGTATTGGAACGGATGAGTCCGGGAAACCATACCTATATATTTGAAGGCAGAAATCTGGCCAGTGGCATCTATTACTATCAATTGGTGGCGGGTGATCCTTCGACATGCTCAGGATCGCGCTTTAGGGAAGTAAAGAAGATGATATTGCTTAAGTGACCTATTATGCAGAAAAAGTTATACTCCCAAAACCGATTCCGGCAAATCGGTTCGACGGGATTCTCAATCTGAGGTGACGGTGAATCGATAATCACTCTGTGATATTCTAAAAGGAACATGGAATGTCCGAAATAGATTTTTCTTTGTATTTCCATTCACAATATTTATATTAACCGTGCATAATTCTCTGTAATCATGCGGAATTGCAGTGGGGCACCGGTCACTGGCCCATTCAGACGATCTGCATCTGAACATATGTCACAAGTTTTAACAGAAGTGGGTAAGCGGATCTTTTGGTTCTGAACATCCAGATGATTTCTTACCTGAGTAAGTGCCTGATACACGAGCGCTAACGTGCTTTTGATTTTGAACTTCAGACATTTGTTTATAGTCAATAAAATCTGTCCTGTAACTGAGGAGGAGTTATGAAAAACACGTTCCACGTTACTTTGCTGGCACTATTGGTCATCATTCCTGCTGAAAGTGTCCTGTCTCAGATCGAAAGCGGTGATAAAGAGCTATCCGTATCGGCATCTTTCATGTCGCGTAAGGCGGAAAATGCTGACGAGGCCTGGACTTCTTTTATTGTCGCAATCCGCATGGGATTTTTCGTTACCCCGAACATTGAAATAGAACCTGAGATACTGTTCAGTGATTATAAGGAATCGGATGCCGGATATATCATATCCGGAAATCTGGCCTATAATTTTAATCCGATCGATGATCAGAAAAAAACGGTACCGTTCATTTTTGCCGGTTTTGGCTTTTCCAATACCCTCGCCTATCTTCCGAATATTGCCTATATCGGCCAGGAAGATGGGAGCAGGACACTGATCAATGCCGGTGGGGGATTCAAGACATTCCTGGCCAGCTCCGTTTCACTGCGCATTGAATACCGGTATCAGAACTTTATGAACGATCAAAATGTGGTATATCATAATGTGCTGCTGGGAATTTCAGCATTTCTGTAACGGTAAATCGGAAAATCAACGATTGACGAATTTAACCGCCAAAATATCCGTGATATGTATGAGGGTACTCTTTCCGCGAATGCAGTTTATTACATGAAATCGATTGTAAATACACAGAAGTTTTTTTGCTGTATAAAGACTCTGCACAAGGTAAGTTTTGAACCGGCGCTGCGGAAGATAATCAATCAGATCATGCCTAACCGCCGGGCGATAATACGATCCAGCCAGCGATCCGGAAGGATTCGCGGCAGATACCAGCCCATAAATTTACGCTTTAATATCAGATAGCGCGCTCTTGGGGCGGGCAGCGTTACAGCGAGGCGTATGATCCGGCCCACATCTCGGGCCGCAAGTTTATCCTGTCGGCTCTGGTCAATTAGACTCTCACGCAGCAGACTGACAATTCCGGCATATTCCGTATCCCGGTAATCCGGCCGCTTCTTAGCTTTTTCCCATATTGCAGTGTCTGTATTTCCCGGTTCAATAACGATCACGTCAATATTATAAATCATTAATTCACGACGCAGGGCGTCGGACAGTGCTTCCAGGGCGTGTTTGGATGCCGTATATGGCCCGATAAACGGAAATGCGATTTTTCCGCTGACCGAACTGATATTGACAATCCGGCCCGGATTTCCCTCAAAGCCGGCTTTTGCACCAAGCATTGGCAGGAAAACCTGGGTTACCCGCAGGACACCGGTAACATTTATATCCAGTTGTTCCGCAAATTCGTGCGGGTGGATATGCATCAACGGGCCGGAAACAGCGATGCCCGCATTGTTCACCAATCCGATCAGGGTTTCTCCTTCAAGCATCTGCTCAATTTGTTCCGCAGCTGCTCGAATGGCCTCCAGATCACGGACATCAAATATCACCGGTGTGAAATTGATGCCCAATGCGGCCTCCACCCGTACAGCGTCCTTTTTATGACGCACACTCCCGAATACCCGGAACCCATGATCCAGAAACTCCTGTGCCGTACCAAATCCAATACCGGTCGAGACCCCTGTTATCAGTACATTTCCGGATAACTGCCGATCCATGATTTCCTCAGATAAAACTCTGTTTTATAAATGCCTGTCTGACATCGCCTTATTGTCAGATCGTATGTTGGCTTAACTTGTTTATAGAGAGTTCTGATAAATTGGTTTTATTGTCATTCCGAGCAGAGCGAAGGAATCTCTTAACTTCAATTTTTACAAACGATTGCTTCGCCCCCCGAATAAATTGTGAACCTCGCAATAACAGTAAAAAGTCTATTTTTCAGAAGTCTCTTATACTAAATTGATAAAGGAAATTCCTGCCCTCTGCCTGGCCGGCCATGTCAGCGCGTGAATTATCCCTTCTTCAGAATATTCGCCTGCATTCTTTCAGTTATTTTGATATACATTTACGACAGGCTGATATTTCCGTGTGAATTATTTTCTTCGATCGTGTGTAAATTTGTATTCAGATAATTGGCCAATTCATCTATGGTGCTAAATTTCGCATAATTCTTTTTGAGATGTTCTATGACATCGTCACGCATTTTGACCAGCAAATTTTTCACGCGCGGCAATGCCGCCGGATGCATGCTCAAATTCCGGATACCCAGTGCGACCAGTAATGGGACATAGTGCGGGTCACCGGCCATTTCCCCGCATATCGAGATCTCTTTATTGACCCGCTCGCCCGCCTTTGCCACTTTCTCGATCAAAGCCAGCACGGCGCCGTTCAGCGGTTGATAGTATGAGGCGACCCTTTCATTATTTCGGTCGACCGCAAGGGTATATTGAATAAGATCATTCGTTCCGATACTGGCAAAATCAATTTCGGGCAGCAGTTTTTCAATTTCGATTGCGGCTGAGGGGATTTCAATCATAATGCCCACAGGAATATGAAGGTCACTCAGATTCATTTCTTCTTTTACTGCCTTGATTATCGATTTTGCAGCACGGATATCCTCCATGCTGGAGATCATTGGGATAAGTATTTTTAAATTGCCATAATCGGCAGCTCGAAAAAGTGCCCGCAGTTGGGTTTTAAACAATTCCTGATCGTCAAGCAGAATCCGGATCGAACGCCAGCCGAGAAATGGATTCAACTCATGTTGTTCCTCTCTGAAAGGCAGGAATTTATCTCCGCCCACATCGAGAAGCCTGATTGTCACGTCATGTGCGGGAAAGGCGCTGAGTACTTTTTTATAAATATCATACTGCTCGTCTTCACTTAAAAATCTTTCCCTGGCGATAAATTGCAGTTCGGTTCGAAACAGACCTACCCCTTCGGCATTATACTGGCTGGCAAGGATTATTTCTGCTTCATCGTTTATATTCGCCAGCAATTTTATCTTTTTACCGCTTATCTCGGGTGAAGGTATGTCGATCGCTGTTTTAAAACTTTTCTGTCTGCGCTCCCACAATTTCATCCGGTTCTGATATTCACGTATCGCATCCCGGCCGGGATTCAGAATCACTGTTCCTTCGAATCCGTCGATTATCGCACGCGCGCCATTCTGAATATGTTTGGTCAGATCACGGACGCCGACAACAGCGGCTATTTCGAGCGAATGAGCGAGAATTGCCGCGTGACTTGTCTTCCCGCCGTATTCTGTCGCAATACCTTTTAACGCTCGGTGTTGAAAATAGATGGAGTCAACCGGTGTCAATTCCCGGGCGATCAGAATATTATCAGAATACCGGTCAAAATCGCACTGGGACTCCTGCTGCATCAGATTAAAGATAACCCGGCGTGACACGCCGCGGATATCATAAATCCGTTCCCTCAGGTACTCATCTTTTATCGTTTCAAACTGCTTTTCCAATATCAGCAGTTTTTTCTGTATCACATACTCAGAATTTTTCTGTGCTTCCCGGATAGTTGCCGGAATTTCCTCCTGAAACAACGGATCCTCAAGGATCAAACGATAGGCTTCATAAATTTCCGCATGCTTGCTGCCTATATCCCGGGCAATCCGGTTCTGCTTGTCCATAAACTGCACACCGACTTCGTTTACAGCTGAAAAATACCGCTCCAGCTCATAGGAAATCTGGGCCGGCTCAATCCTATACTCACGAATATCATCCAGTTCTGTCCGGTAAACACATATGGTTCCGACGGCAATACCTTCAGAAACCGAAATACCGGATATGACCTGCTGGCTTTTGGCCATAAAATTTACCTGTCGCTCCAAACAAACAGATTAATAGAAATAAAAAATTGTCCGTATTGTTTTATTTGAATTCACTAAAAATTTGCTCAATCAGCTGCAATTCCGATGCCTTCAGCGGATGTCCCATTGTATGGAAATTTGCTTCTACCTGCTGCACATTTTTAAATCCGGGAATAGCCACTGCATTTTTTGAGCGGCTCAGTGCATATTGATTGGCCATGCGTGCAAGATCTGTTGCATTGTGGCCGAAATTTTTGCGTACCAGATTGAGCGCCGGTTCCAGCTTATCCAGAAAATCCCGTTTGAACTGGTCATTATCGCTCCTAATGTCTCCCTGCTCAAACCTGGGCGGCTTCAACGGATCATATTTGCCAAGAAGAAGACCCTTTGCGTAAGTACCAAACATGACAACACCTAGATCGCGCTCATCCGCCCACCTAAATATATCATTTTCTGGTTTATCGAACGGGCTGCTCAATGCATTATAGGGAAACTGGAGGACATCGGGCTTCGTTACCGGCACAACCTTTTCGAATTGTTCAAAACTATATGCCGACTGACCGATCACCCGGATCTTTCCTTCTTTCTTCAGGGCATGCACCATATCCGCCGCCGGTTCGAGGTATTGATCATATTCGCCAAAATAGGCATTATGAAAATAATATATATCAATATAATCCGTGCCGAGATTGTTCAGGCTCTGCTCTATTTGATGGCGGATGTGCCCGGGCTCAAATGCATGGGCAGCCGTTCCTTTGAACCATCCTACCTTGGTGGCAAGAATGATGTGTTCACGCCTTACCCCTTCCCGGAAAACATGTCCGATCAAACGCTCAGAATGACCTCGTCCGTATACATCTGCTGAATCCCAGTGGTTTATCCCCAGTTCATAAGCCCTGTACAATCCCTTTATTGATTCCTGATCATTATTCCCCGCCCAGCCGTTTGGAAATCCATCGTCAGAAAACGACGGTCCGCCGATCGCCCAGCAGCCAAGCCCCACTTCGGTCACTTTTAATCCGCTTTTTCCAAGAATTCTTGATCTTGACATCAGTTCTCCCCAATCTATCCCCAATCACTATTTTCGGACATCTCCTATTATATTTGAATCAAATTTCATTTAAAAGTTACGTATGACTGCAGCCTATATCCTTTGATCGACCGTTTACCGGGTATCTAACATCCCGTTCGGGTGATAATTCTTTGCATAATAACAGGAGATAATACGCACTTTTTTAGTGCCCATAAACGTGTATTCAAATTCCCCGGCAGGGATAACCCTCTCAAAGAATTCTGCAACCAGGTTCAGATTGCCCTGATATTCATACCGGTCAGAAAATACGTAGATGGCATCTTTACCGCGGAGCGAATCCGGAATACCCCAGATCTCAAACTGCAGTGCCGGTTGTTGATAAATATTCTGTGCATAAACGTCCTGGTTATCACCCAGATAATATCTTAAAAGGGAAGCGGCTTTATAGGAGTTGGCAAAAATGAAAACATTTTCCTTCCCCCCCAGTTCCTTTTGAATGACCGCAATTTTTTGTGTTGCATCCCGCCATCCGCTCCACGTATTTCCTTCACCCAGCGGGATATTATCAATCAGAAAAATCATGTGGGCGGTTACAATGAGCAGTACTGAGACAACGGTGCCAATTTTCAGCCAGGCCGACCTCAACATTATTTTATCTCTCAGCATAAGGACAGAGGCCACGATAAGTCCCAGATAGCCCGGCATTAACCAGTTCATCTTTACCAGCGACCTCAGGCTGATGAGGGTAAATCCGATTATGATAAACAGACCGGTCAGCAGTAAATTCCGCGCATCCTCCGAATTGCGCCAGTTTTTAAGTATCAGACCGGTAGTCCTGAAGATTAACAGCAGCGGCATAGGCGCCAAAACAAACAATTGGCTGGCAATCAGTTGTAAAATGTATTTTGACTGTATGGATTTTAATGTCTCCGCACGCCCGGAAAACTGGAATCCGAATGACGCCCAGTTATTCGTGATGTTCCATATCACCACCGGTGCAAATATCAGCGTTGACAGGAGCAGTGCCGCATAAGGATGGGGGGTTCTAAAAATACGCCGGGATTTCGGATTACTGACCAGGATGGTGAATACCGCCGGAAGTATCGCTATTGCCGTATATTTGCTCAACAGGCCGAATCCCAGGGCAACACCGGCGTGGTATAAAAATTTTGGCTTCAGAGTTTTCTGGAATTTCAATGTCATCAGAATAACATACGACCAGAAAAACAACAATGGTGTATCAGGTACGATAATTACCGCATAAATATGGGCAAAGAGCGTGAGGTTGTACAAAATCACCGTCAGTAATGACCAGCGTATCCGCTCTTCCCTGACACGGTTTCCGAGAACCAGATAGGCGGTTAAATAAAGGACAATATTGGTCAGAATCGACCAGATGACACCCATAAATTTAATTCCGAATATGGTATCTCCAAAAATATGGGTACCAAGCCAAATTGAGTAGGCAACCATGGGGGGGTGATCATAATAGGAAAAATCCGGTTTTAGGGAGTAATACCAGTAATAGGCTTCCTGTGGAAGAATGGGAATAAAATAGATATAAATCAACCGGAGAAATGTCACTCCAGCGAGGAATAAAATAATATCTCTGTGCTCCTGATAAATATCTTTCAATTTCGACCAGCGCTCTTTCGGTTAAAGATGTTTTGATCAATACCGCCACAATATATAAATTTTTTTAATTTCGATTTATTTTCTTTTGTTTATCCTTTCAAGTCTTTATTATATCGGATAATATAATGGTTGGATAACAAATTCGGAATGTGGTATGAAATGTTTTCGGATGAGATATTAGCAAGATCGTTAATGGACAACGCCGGTGATGCCCTGTACGCTAATTATCTGACTCATGAAAGTACGTATGGCAATTTTCTAGAAGTAAGCGCCGTGCTTTGTGAACGCCTGGGGTATTCACATGATGAATTGATCAAATTGGATCCCTACGTTATTCATCCATCCGGCATTCGCAGCAATGTTGACGATGCTTTAAAAGTCTTGAAATTCAGGCGGTGTAATGTTTTCGACAGTATGCTGATAGATAAAAACCAGCGAAAGATTCCCGTTGAGATCAGCATGAGACTGTTTGATTTTAACGACCGGGCGGTTATAGTTTCCATCGCCCGTGACACAACCCGGCGAAATATTATCCAGCGTAAACGGGAGAATTACAGCAAACAGTTGCGCGATCTTGCCACGCGGCTTCAGGAAATCCGGGAGGAAGAACGCGCGATGGTCGCACGTGAAATACATGACGATCTAGGTCAGAACCTGACGGTATTGAAAATGCAGCTGGCATTATTATGTGACCGGAACCAGGATCTGCATGATCAATCACAGCCTATTTTTACCCTGATCGATCAAATTGTCGACCGTGTCCAGAAAATATCATCAAAATTACGGCCGGATCTGCTGGATGAATTGGGTCTCATACCTGCCATTGAATGGCATTCAAACGATTTCCAGCAATCCACAGGTATACGCTGTGATTGTCGTCTGCCACAAGAAGATATCATACTCGACAGAGTAAAAGCTACGGCTGCCTTTCGCATCTTTCAGGAAGCCCTCATCAACGTTGCGCGGCACGCACACGCCACGCGTGTCTCAATTAATTTTTATGCAGAGGAAAAGTATCTGCTGCTTGAAATAACCGATAATGGTATTGGTATCTCCGAAGCCCAGATCAATGATTTCCGTTCGCTTGGCCTCCTCGGCATGCGGGAGCGTGCTATGACATTCGGCGGCGAACTGACTATCCGCGGTGTAACCGGCAAAGGGACAAATCTCAAACTGAAGATCCCCCGGAATCAGAAAAAGGAATTATCTGATGACCAAATCTGAAATGATAACACGATGCAGAAAAGATTTTCCGGCACTGAAGCGGACTTTTCAGGGTCAGCCACTGGCATATCTGGATGGTCCGGCAGGAACCCAGGTGCCCCGAATGGTTATCGACGCAGTCGCAGATTATTATCAGCGGGCAAATGCGAATACACATGGTGAATTTATTACTTCCCAGGAAACGGATAACTTACTCGAGCAGTGCCGGACAAACCTGGCAGCATTTTTAGGCGCCCCATCTTCGCGGGAAATATCGTTCGGGGCGAATATGACTACTCTTACATTTTCTGTGGCTAATGCATTTGCTCGTCAGTTAAAAGCAGGTGATGAAATACTGGTCACCCAACTGGATCATGAGGCTAATCGGGGTCCCTGGCTCGCTTTACGCGAGTATGGTGTTAAGGTACAAGAGATAACAATTACTCATGAGGGGAAGCTTAATTATCAGGACTTTGAAGAAAAAATTTCTGAACGTACGCGTCTGGTTGCCTTGGGATATGCATCCAATGCCCTCGGGACTGTAAATGATATTGCCCGGGCACGACAGCTGACCGGTCGATTTGGCGCTCTCCTGTATGTTGATGCCGTTCACTATGCCCCCCACTTTCCGATTAATGTTCAAAAGGACGGGATGGATTTTCTGGTCTGCTCGGCATATAAATTTTATGGACCGCACGTTGGCATCCTGTATTGCCGCGATGGGCTGATGGACAGACTACCAACCGACCGTTTACGTACGCAGGATCCGAATGCCCCCTACCGGATTGAAACCGGGACACTCAACCATGCATCCATCGCCGGTGTTTCTGCGACAATTGAATATATTGCCAAATTCGGAAGCGGGAATCATCTGCAGCACCGGCTTGAAACTGCGCTGCTGAATATATCACAATACGAACATGAGCTCGCACTTTATCTATACCATCAGTTAACCGGCATAAAAGGAATCACTATCCGGGGACCATCTTTTGATGAGCCATTGCGTACTCCGACGATATCATTTACACTGGATGGATATACGGCGAACGATATTTGCAGATATCTTGCCCAGGCAGGCATCTGTGCCTGGGATGGTCATTTTTATGCCATCCGCCCGATTGAGGTCCTGGAGTTGCTTGAAAAAGGCGGCGTCACGCGGATCGGCATATCAATGTATAACACACATGAAGAAATCGACCGGTTACTCAATCGGCTTGATATGCTCAGCTCCAGAAAATGAGCAGTAAGTATCTATGCGCATTTTGATGATCGGGTTTGGAAATGTGGGGCAAAAAATTGCTGAAATCTTCAGTAAACAGCCGGAAGATACAAAGCTATCCCTGTTACAGCCGGTATTTATTGGTATTTTTACGGCGAATCACGGAGCAGTGGTAAATGACAGAGGCTTGCCGCTTAAAAATTGTCTCGAATTCTACCGGAAGCATAAGACTTTTGACGCCAGTTATGCGCATTATTTCCGGGGTACGGTTATCGAGGCGATCCGTTCGCTTGTATACGATGTGATGATTGAAGTTTCCACTCTGTCAATCAAGGATCATGGGGAACCGGCAGTATCCTATGTGACACTTGCACTTGAGGCAGGCCGGCACGTGGTACTCGCTAACAAAGGTCCCATAGCATTCAGGTACCGGGAACTCAGCAAGTTGGCAGATAAGAAACAGGTTCATTTGCTGTTTGAATCGACCGTAATGGATGGTACCCCCGTTTTCAGTCTTTCAAAAGCGGGTTTGATTGGTTGCACGGTAACAGCCATCAGCGGAATTTTCAATTCCACGACAAATATTGTCATGGACGGTATTCGGCGTGGGAAATCTGCGGAGGAGGCAATTCACGATGCACAAGCCCTTGGTATTGCTGAGGCTGATCCCCGTCTTGACCTGGATGGCTGGGATTGTGCAGTTAAACTGGCTGTTTTGGGCAATGTCCTGATGGGGACCGATATAAACCCCGCCAAAATTCCGCGTGATGAATTTACACCGGTAATACCTGAGCTGGCCCGGCAGGCATTTAAGTCTGGCAAATACATCAGACAGGTTGGCAAAATATGGCGTGAACATGGGAAGGTATATTTCAAAGTGGCATACTCGCCTCTCCCGGAAAGTGATCCGTTTTCCAGTGTAAGCGGAACATCTTCGGCCATCCGTATTGAAACAGATTGTATGTGCCCACAGGTCATACTCCAGGAAAATCCCGGCTTAGCAGATACCGCTTATGGGATAATAAATGACCTGCTGACCATTCAGAGTGCCGGCTCGGCCATACCGGTAAAGGCTATAGCGGATTAATGGGGGATCCGGGATTCAGGTCACCGGTAGAAAGAACCAATCTGCGTGGCGGGCAAAGAAAGGATAACAATGATCAGGATCCTGATTGCGGATGATCATGCCATCGTCCGTGAAGGTTTAAAGCAGATCGTTTCCCGTGAAGAGGATATGTCCATTGCGGGCGAGGCGGAAAGTGCTGAAACGATGTTCCGGATCCTGGAACATACTGCCTGTGATGTGATTATACTTGATATCAGTATGCCAGGTAATAGCGGGCTGGACGCGTTAAAAGAACTTAAGCAAAATTATCCGGAGATACCTGTTCTGATCCTGAGCATACACAGTGAAGATCAATACGGTATCCGGGCGATTAGTGCGGGAGCTTCCGGTTTCCTGAAAAAAGTCAGTGCACCGGCAGAACTCGTTACAGCAATCCGGAAGATCGTGCAGGGGGGCCGTTATATCAGCGAACCGCTGGCCGAAAAATTAGCAGACAATCTGGCAATGGGTAAAAAACTCCCCCATGAGTTCTTATCCGACCGTGAATATCAGATCATGTGTCAGATTGCCTCCGGCATGAGTGTCGAAGAGATTGCAGACTATCTCAATATCAGTATACATACCGTATATTCTTACCGCACCCGGCTGCTCGAAAAAATGAAGATGAGATCAAATGTAGAATTGACGCGTTACGTAATGCAGAATAAATTGATCGTTAGTTAAATTGTAGTAATTCTTATTACAGGCAATTGATAAAAAATACCGAGTATAAATCATAATATCCCCTCTTTCTGGTATCCGCAGACTCCTTTAATTTTATTTATAACATATAATCTCACCGACCTGTTTCTGAAACCTAACATTAATTACGGAGGATATATGAGCGCGTTTGTTGAATCCCTTATGATTGAGGTAAAAGCAAAAAATCCGGCACAACCAGAATTCCATCAGGCCGTTCATGAAGTTGCCGAATCGCTTGAGCTTGTTCTGGATAAACATCCGGAATACCGGGCGGCCAAAATACTGGAACGTATCATTGAGCCGGAACGCATTATTATGTTCCGGGTACCATGGATCGATGACCAGGGTGAAGTGCAGGTAAACCGGGGTTTTCGAATTGAAATGAACAGCGCGATCGGGCCTTATAAGGGCGGGTTACGCTTTCATCCTTCGGTAAATCTGGGTATTCTTAAATTTCTTGCTTTTGAACAGGTATTCAAGAACAGTCTGACGACACTACCCATGGGAGGCGGGAAAGGTGGCTCTGATTTTGATCCAAAAGGCAAAAGCGATAATGAGGTCATGCGATTTTGCCAGAGTTTCATGACCGAGCTCTGCCGGCACATCGGCCCGTATACCGACGTTCCCGCCGGAGATATTGGCGTTGGCGGACGGGAGATAGGTTATCTTTTTGGTCAGTACAAACGAATTCGCAATGAGTTTACCGGAGTGCTTACCGGCAAGGGATTGAACTGGGGTGGATCATTAATTCGTCCGGAGGCAACCGGTTATGGGGCGGTATATTTTGCTGCTGAAATGCTTGCCTCCCGTAAAGAAACCCTTGAAAATAAAGTATGTCTTGTCTCCGGGAGCGGCAATGTGGCGCAGTATACGGTTGAAAAGCTCCTTGATCTGGGAGCAAAGCCGGTTACACTCTCTGATTCCGGTGGATACATTTACGATGAGGCGGGAATTACGCCTGAGAAACTTGAATTTGTGCTTGAACTAAAAAACGTACGGCGGGGCAGGATAAAGGATTATGCCGACAAATATTCCACCGCCGTCTATACCCCTTTCGATCCGAAGCTGGGTTTCAATCCACTCTGGGATCATAAAGCAGACTGTGCTTTCCCGAGTGCAACTGAAAACGAGATTAATGCGATCGATGCCCAAAATTTGGTAAACCGCGGCATTTATGTTGTCAGTGAAGGTGCTAATATGCCCACAACACCCGAAGGGGTCAAAATTTTCATCGACAACAATATATTGTACGGCCCCGGTAAAGCTGCCAATGCCGGTGGGGTTGCCGTTTCCGGTCTTGAAATGGTCCAGAACAGTATGCGTTTGCCCTGGACCCGGGAAGAAGTGGATGCACGTTTACATCACATTATGAAAAGCATTCATAATACCTGCCGCGAAATATCGGAACGATTCGGTACACCTGGTAATTATGTGAACGGCGCAAACATCGGTGGTTTCCTCAAGGTGGCAGATGCCATACTCGATCAGGGAGTAGTATAAATGCCTATCAAAATAAAAAAGCCCGTACTTTGCGGGCCTTTTTTATTTATATTAACTTATCAAGCAACCGGAATACCGAATCAGATCTTTTTGCCGTAGGAGCTGATTAGCCGCAATCAAGTGTGAGGTGATCTGAATAAACGGGTCATCTGCGCCAGGAAAATGCTCATTACGATATAAAAATTAAGCATCAAAAATCATGTCAGTAAGCACCAAGCTGCCTGAAAAAAAGTTCGACCCGTTTCTGGTTGAACATGGATATGGCACCCGATTTCAGGGTTTTCAAAATCTGATGCGTTTTCGAATCCGGGATATTCTCCTGGTTTCCAGCCTTTACGATTTGTATGTGTTTGAAGAGGACGGACGGTTATATGAATTGATAAGACATGAGTATCAGGGGCTAAATCTCAGTCATTCGCCTGAAATAACCCGCGTGTCCAGCGGTCAGGAGGCGTTAACCCTTGCCCGAGAAGAAAGCCGCTTCGATCTGATCATCACCACTCAGCACATTGAAGACATGCATGCGGCCCAGCTGGCAAAACTTGTCAAGGAATCCGGATTGAATATTCCGGTTATCCTTCTTGCGTATGATAACCGCGAATTGATTGAACTGCTTTCCCACACCGACACATCTTTCTTTGAAAGAATCTTCATATGGACCGGAAATTTCCGGATCATCATTGCGATTATAAAACACCTGGAGGATAAACTCAACATCGATCACGACACCCGCATGGTCGGTGTGCAGACAATCATCCTGATTGAAGACAATGTGCGTTTTTATTCATCATTTTTACCTATCCTGTACAATGAGATCCTGAAACAATCGCAACGTCTTATTTCAGAAGGTATAAATCTCTCCCATAAATTTCTGCGAATGCGCGCCCGGCCAAAAATTCTGCTATGTTCCACATACGAGGAGGCATGGTCTTATTATGAAAGGTATGAGGATTATATCCTCGGAATAATTTCCGACATCGATTTTATGCGCAATGGGGAGCAGGACCCTGAAGCAGGTATTGCCTTTGCCCGTGAGGTCCGTAAAAGGCACCGGGATATCTCTATCCTACTGCAATCCAATAATCCGGATAATCGTAGCAAGGCAGATGATCTGGGAGTGTCTTTCGTACTTAAGGATTCACCGACCCTGCTCCAGGATGTTCGCAAATTCACGGTTCATAATTTTGGATTTGGTGATTTTATTTTTCGTGATCCCCATGGGGTTGAAGTGGGTCGCGCCACCGATCTGATCACCCTCGAAAAGGAATTGCAGGTCGTACCGGAAGACAGTGTCCGTTATCATGCAGAGCGCAATCATTTTTCCAACTGGTTGAAAGCACGAACCGAATTCTGGCTGGCGCATCAACTTCGCCCCAGAAAGGTCTCAGATTTTTCATCGGTGGAAGAATTGAGGAACAATCTGGTAGCTTCACTTCGCGCGTACCGCAAACTCCGGCAAAAAGGTATAATTACCGATTTTAAAAAGGAAACCTTTGATCCGAAAAGTGGATTCGCACGGATTGGCGGTGGTTCTCTGGGGGGGAAGGCCCGGGGTTTGAGTTTTGTCAATACCCTGATCAATAACTATCAGATAACGACGCAGTTTGAAGGTATTCTGATTTCCGTACCGCCGGGCGTGGTACTCGGTACCGATGTATTTGACGCCTTCCTGGATGAAAATAATTTACGCGGCTTTGCCCTTAATTGTGATGACGATCTCGATATCACCCGTCAATTTGTTGAGGCCGAAAAATTCCCGGAAGAGATCCTGGCGGATCTGGCGGCCTTTCTTGATTTGATCCGTGAACCGTTGGCCGTCAGATCCTCAAGCCTGCTGGAGGATTCCCAATATCACCCGTTTGCCGGAGTCTATGAAACTTATATGCTGCCCAACAATCACGACAACCCCTTGATCAGGCTTAACGAATTGCTCAAAGCTATCAAACGGGTTTATGCTTCTACCTTTTATCAGAGTGCAAAAGCATATATTAAGGTGACCAGCTATCGTCTCGAAGAAGAAAAAATGGCGGTTATCATCCAGAAAATGGTAGGCGCTACTCATAGCGATCTTTTTTATCCCGATTTTTCCGGTGTAGCAAAATCATACAATTTTTATCCGGTCCCGCCCCAGAAATCCTCCGACGGAATTGTTGCCGTCGCCCTTGGCCTGGGGAAAACGGTCGTGGATGGTGGCAGCACCGTAAAATTCGCGCCGCCTTATCCCCATCATCTGCCTCAGTTTTCATCGATAAAGGATACCCTGCGTAACAATCAGCATAAATACTATGCTCTGGATCTGGAAGCAGAAAGTGATACAGTCATTGAAACCCACGATCTGCTCGTCAAGCAGTACACGCTGGAGCAGGCTGAACATGACGGAACGCTCACCTATGTCGGATCAACATACTCCCATGACAATCAGGCCATCTATGATGGCATCTCACGATCCGGCCCCAGAATTGTGACCTTTGCACCTGTCCTGAAACAAAAAATCTTTCCTTTACCCCAAATTCTGGAACTGCTGCTCGAAATGGGCAGCTGGGGGATGGGTACACCGATTGAGATCGAGTTCGCCGTTGATATGTCAGCAGGTGATTCAAAAACCAGGCAATTCGCCCTGTTACAGATGCGTCCGCTCGTTCTCAAGCGTGAGATTGAAGAACTGAAAATCGATGAACGAAATACCCGGCGCATACTCTGTCAAAGTCCGAACGTAATGGGTCACGGCATTATCGAAAATGTATATGATATCGTCTACGTGGATTATCACACCTTCTCGCGAAAGCACAGTAAGGAAGTCGCCAGAGAGATCAGTCGCCTGAACAGTAAATTAATATCTGAGAACCGTCCCTATCTCCTGATCGGCGTCGGTCGCTGGGGAACACTCGATCCGTGGCTGGGAATTCCGGTCAACTGGGATCAGGTAGCCGGTGCCAGTACTATTGTGGAGAGTAGCTTTAAGGATTTCATGGTAACCCCCTCGCAGGGTTCACACTTTTTTCAGAATCTGACTTCTTTTATGATCGGATATTTTACCGTCAATACGTTTAAAAATATGGGATTTATCGACTGGGAATGGCTCATACAGCAAAAAGCCCATGAATCACTTGCATACACCAGACATCTCCGTTTTAGACATCCACTGACCATTAAAATGAACGGTCAGCAGAACAAGGGTATTATCCTGAAACCGAGGAAATAAATTGGAGAAGACTAAATTTATGCCGGAAGATAAATCGGATGCAAAACTGATAGAATACTGTCCCCATTGTGGTATTAAATTATCCCGGTGGGAGCAGGTATTACTCAATGTCGATCGGGCATTAATGTGCAAAAACTGCTGGTACCGGATCATTTTAGATGTATACGAGAATAACAAGCAAAAATCCAAGGGATCCAACTCATGAAATCCTATAATTCATTCCAGGTAGCGCAATCTCAGGTAATCGAGGCAGCAAAATTATTAAATCTGGATTCGGCAACTATTGAATTGTTAAGGTGGCCACAACGGGAATTTAAATTTACCCTGCCTGTGAAAATGGATGACGACAGGATTGAAATTTTTCATGCATATCGTGTACAGTATAATTTTGCCCGTGGTCCGGCAAAAGGTGGCATTCGCTTTCATCCTGAGGAAACCGTGGATACCATCCGGGCGCTGGCATCATGGATGACCTGGAAAACAGCTGTGGTTGATTTACCGCTTGGCGGCGGCAAAGGGGGTGTTGTATGTCATCCCAAAAATATGTCCGAACGCGAGCTGGAGAATATTTCACGTGCTTATGTCCGCGCCGCTGCCGACTATATTGGTATCGATCGCGATATACCCGCCCCGGATATGTATACGAATCCTCAGACCATGGCCTGGATGATGGATGAGTATGAAACGATTATCCGCCGGCATCAACCCGGTGTAATGACCGATAAACCCATGCCCATCGGTGGAACGGAAGGGCGTCGTGACGCGACTGCCAGAGGGGGTGTGATTACTGTCCGTGAAGCCTGTAAGTCGCTCGGCGTGGATCCTACCGGCCGGATCGCAATCCAGGGATTCGGTAACGCCGGACAACGGGCGGCTCTGCTTCATCAGGAAATTCTTGGGGGCGGAAAGTTAGTTGCCGTGTGTGACTCACGGGGAGGAATTTATAATTCCAAAGGCCTTGATCCCAAGGAACTGGTGATTCATAAATTAAAATCGGGTTCTGTCCTTAATTTCCCCGGTGCGCAGGAAATACCCAGAGATGATGTACTTGAATTGGATGTGGATATTCTTTATCCGGCAGCCCTTGAAAACGCGATATCCAAAAAAAATGCGGGCAAGATCAAAGCCCGAATCGTCTGTGAATTAGCTAACGGGCCAACCACCCCAGATGCCGATTATATTCTGCATAAAAAAGGCGTATTCGTAATTCCCGACATTCTGGGTAGTGCCGGTGGTGTCACCGTTTCATATTTTGAGATGGTTCAGGATAATTATGGTTTTTTTTGGGATGAGCAGACCGTTCAAAAGCGTCTTGATTATAAACTAACCCGGGCATATCATTCTGTGGCAGAAGCCATTAAAGAACGCAAAGTACATCCGCGACTGGCGGCGATGGTGGTTGGCGTGGCCCGTGTAGCGGAAGCTTGCAAATTAAGAGGCTGGGTATAAAAGGTAAATTTTATTCACCATAAATCTGCACATGCAGTGCGCGCTGTCTGGCCCGGTTATCGAAGTCAATAAAAACGACCTGTTGCCATGTTCCCAGCTGCATTTTACCTGTCTGAAACGGTATCGTCAGCGAGGGACCGATAAGTGCTGCCCGTAAATGAGCATATCCGTTGCCGTCATGCCAGGTTTTGTCGTGGTGATAGGAACCTTGCATCGGCGCTATTTTCTCTAACATTTCAGGTATATCACGTAGGAGTCCAGGTTCATATTCAAGCGTTGTCAGGCCGCCGGTCGATCCTGATACGAAAACGATAACGTGTCCATCGTTGAACTGTGATTGTTCCACAAATTCTTTCAGCTGAGGTGTAATATCAGTGATATCGTTGAATCCCTTGGTCTGAAGCCGTATTTTGTGTTGGAGAATCATATGATCAGTTTCAATCTCCGAGCAGGGATGCCAATATAATGCCAAGCAGCAGCCAGATAGGAATTGAAATAATCAACGCCCATATTAATCCGTTTGCCCAGCGCAGGCTGTGGGTAAGACCCTGTTTTTCCATTGCCCGGCTGAGTTTTATTCGCACCTCTTCAATATGGAAGGGTTTTGTCAAATAGTCATATGCTCCTTTTTTTATCGCATCGACAGCCGTTTCAATTGTCGGGTGTGCAGTAATCATCATAAAAATGGTATTCTTTTTTTCTGTCTTTACTCTTTTGAGCAGTTCAATACCGTTCATCCCCGGCATATAGAGGTCGGACAAAACGACATCAATCCGTTGATGCTTGAGTATTGAAAGGGCTTCCTCCCCATCAGCTGCCAGCAAGGCCTGGTAATCTAAGTTTTCCAGGACGGTTCCGAGTGTTTCACGTACATCTTCCTCATCATCAACAACGAGGATTTTTTTTCTTTCCATGGATTATCCTCCTGCTAAGCGCAGAACAAAATTGAAGCTGATCGAATCTTCTAGATTTATTATTCAAAAGTTATAAAATAAATTGATTCGATACAATGTGCAGCAGAAGTTGAGTTATTCCTTACTTGCCAATTGCCCGTTCCTTAGTGCCCTTTGAAGGCGGATACCCTTTTCTTTTTTTGAAGGATCGGCTGAAACTCGATAGTTCACTATAGCCGAGGATTTGGGAGGCGGATTTCGCTGAAAGATCAAGTTTATTTAAAATAATATATTCATAGTGATCGATCAATTTTTGCATAAATTTTCTGAAACTCTGCTTGAATTCCTTTTTAAATTCCTGGCTGAAATATCCGGGACTGATTTCAAGGAACTCCGCAATCCGGAGCGCATTGCAGTATTTCAGCTCATGTGTTTCAATATAATAAATAACACGTTTCATGCGCGGGGATAGGCGGCTGTAATCAATACCGAAATCCTGTATGGGTATTTTTTTCCAGAAACTGCTGGTTAATTGTATTAAAATTTCGGACAGATATTCTATCCGATTTTCACCAACAATCAGATTGGCAAAATGACCAAAATTATTATAATGAAAATTGTCGACATTGAATGTGGGGAAATAATAGATAAAATATAGCTGTGGAAATTTTTCCTGCAGCAGAAAATATTCTTCGGTCAGGTTATCTGCTGAAACAGAAATGATTACAAACTGTACCGGTCCGGAAATTAAAAAATCAGTCAGATCATCGACATCTAAAAAATAATGGGTAATCAGATGGGGATTACCGAGGAAAATATCAGCCAGCTCCTTTTTTAAATAGTCGTCCCGGCACAGCAGGGCACATTCAATAAACGATTTCATCTCATAATTAGCTTTTAAAAATGTATAGGCAAAATAGTCAGAATTTTTTTTTCAATTGTGCCTCATGTCACAGCTCCAAATGCAAAATTTAGTGGCTTTCCGGGATCCACTTTACTCCATGCGCTGATCTTTATATATTTCGGTATCACTTTTACAGAAACTTCATGAAAAATCAGATCTATTTTTTCGTTTTCCAAAAGGTGCGTTCTCAAATGTGCCTGATCTATGATATTTAGTCAATCCTGATTATCGGAAAGATGGTGTATGTGACTTTTTCAGAAGTTTAGGTATTTAAGATAAATGTATCTGACCCCTGACTACAACGAGGAGATCCACTTTATATGCTGCAACAGATTCGCACTTTTTTTCTCGGTAAAATGGAACCACAAGATAAACAAAATCAGGTGGCCCGCCGGTCACGTATTGCCCTTGCCACTGCAGCCTTATTGCTGGAAATGGCCCATGCAGATTCGGATTTCAGTCAAATTGAAAAACAAAAAATTTTAGAGATATTGAAAACGCGGTTTCACCTCTCCGCATCCGACACACTCACACTGCTTGAATTAGCCGAGCAGGAGCGAGACGAATCTCTGGATATCTGGCAATTCACCAATATGATTAACAAATATTATGACATTTTTGAAAAACGTGAATTGCTCGAAATACTCTGGACTATCGTTTACATTGACGGGAAAGCTGATATGTATGAAGAATACCTCATGCGGAAGTTAAACAACCTGCTCAATATGGATCACCATGATATGATAGAAGCTAAATTGCTTGCAAAACATAACCTTAATGATAATCAGTCGGAGGAATAATAATGCATCGTCTGGTTTTGATTGTATTGATCAGCATCCTCGGCTCTCGAGCGCAAATTTTAGACGGTCAGCCCTTTACCCACACTTTTTCTATCGTGGCCAGAGATGCTCGGACCGGTGATCTCGGTGTTGCAGTTCAATCACACTGGTTCTCGGTCGGGTCGATTGTATCGTGGGCAGAGCCCGGAGTCGGAGCAGTGGCTACCCAATCATTGGTCAATGTTTCGTTCGGGCAGCGCGCACTTGATCTCCTGCGCGCAGGGAATACAGCGCAGGAAGCATTAACCCGCTTGATTAATGATGATGAAGGGCGCGATTTTCGCCAGCTCGCTATTGTCGACAACAGTGGAAACGTTGCGGTCCACACCGGCACGAAATGTATTGCCGATGCAGGACATATCTCTGGCGACAATTATGCGGTTCAGGCGAATATGATGCTTAATAAGGATGTGTGGCCGGCAATGTCCAAAGCGTTTGAGGAGAGCACGGGTCCACTGGCGGAACGCATGCTGACCGCACTGGAGGCTGCTCAAAACAAAGGTGGTGATATACGGGGGCAGCAGTCAGCGGCGATCCTGGTTGTGCGGGGAGAGTCTACCGGTAAAATCTGGGAAGATCGTCTGATCGACTTACGGGTAGAAGACCATCCTGAAGCGGTAAAAGAGATCGGCAGGAGTTTACGAACGCGGTGATGAATCTGCAGCGTTAAGAGAATATGGTGCAGCAGAAAAAATGTTCCCTGCAAATATCGAGATGCGTTACTGGCATGCGGTTTCTCTGGTTAATATCGGCAAATTGGAACAGGCTCTGCCGATTTTCAGGGACGTTTTCCAGAAGGATGCCAACTGGATTGAGCTAACGCGCCGTATTGTCACTAATCAAATGTTAAATACCAGCGCTGAAAATCTGGAAAAAATTATAACTATACATAAATAAAAGGGAATGAAATGCTTATTACAACCACAAATACCTTAGAGGGGAAAAAAATCACATCGTATCTTGGACTGGTAAGCGGAGAGGCCATCATGGGGGCAAATATTTTTAAGGACATATTTGCCGGCATCACGGATATTATCGGGGGACGGTCCGGAGCGTATGAACATGAACTGCGCAAGGCAAAGGACATCGCTCTTTCGGAGATGCAGGAAGAAGCCCGGCGACTGGGTGGAAATGCTGTCATCGCTGTTGATCTTGATTACGAGACCATCGGAGGGGGTTCCGGAAATATGTTGATGGTCAGTGCAAGCGGTACCGCTGTAATTGTCGAATAGCCGTTACACCATGACCGGTATTATCATTTTTGCCTCGGCCGCTTTCTCCATATTGATATCCGTGGCATTATTAAAAAAATCTTTGTTACCCAGAATACCAGCCGGATTAGTTATTTTTTCAATTCTCCTGATTATAACCGGCGCAGGATTGATTTATCTAAACAGCTGTGTTATCGCTGAAGGCATGGCTGCAAAGTCCTGGCCCCGAGTTACAGGAATTATTACCGGTTCACAAATTGTGGGCGAACGGGCATTCCATCCGGAAATCACGTTCAGATATGCTGTTGATGGACATGTTTATGACTATAAAACAGATCTAGGCACACCCGGATTTGGAAACAAGCGTTCACGCCTTGATACCGCCGAACGAATCCTGAGAGATTATCCGGTAGGTATAAAAGTGAATGTTTACTACGATCCTTCTGATCCTGCACGAGCCACTCTGCGCGTCGGACCTCCATGGCATGCATTTATAAAACTGGGTCTGGGAATAATCGTTTTAATCACGGGTTCAATAGGATGTACTCGAAATTTTTTGTCACCTGTGATCGCAGGAAGCTAATTCAGATTTGAAAGGAAATTCTATGAAGAATGTTGTATTGTATATATTCCTCATATTGGTTATCCAAATTGGTTGCAAATCAGATCAATCCGAATCCGGACAATCACAGTCTGAAACCGGACAAAAAAACAAAATAACCTATACCATACCCGATGGATGGGTATCCGAGACACCGAAAAGTCGCATGCGCAGGGCCCAGTTTCGATTGCCCGGCCCAAAAACTGAGGAGTATGCAGAACTGGCTGTTTTTGTCTTCCCCGGAAGCGGCGGATCGGTAAATGACAATCTCAATCGTTGGTACAGGCAGTTTAAACAACCGGATGGTGCTGATTCCGAAGAGCGGGCCGAAATTAAGAAATTCAGAGTAAATAACCTGGATGTCACTGTTGTTTATGTCACCGGAACATATCTGCAATCGCCAAGCACAATGATGATGGGTGGGCCGGTCAAAGAAATCCCATCAACCGCTATGCTGGCAGCTATCGTTGAAACCAGAACAGATCCCTGGTTCTTTAAGGCCGTCGGTCCACAGGACACGATCGATCACTGGCGGCCGGTTTTTAACGAGTTCGTACAATCCTTCAAATGGGAATAGGGTAATCAGCATGCAGCTGGCCACGTTGTGTTATGTTGAGTGTGAAGGAAAAACCCTGATGCTGTTGAGAAACAAGAAGCGAAAGGACGTTCATGCGGGCAAATGGAACGGATTGGGCGGCAAGTTTCTGCCCGGTGAAACTCCTGAAGAGTGTGTCATTCGCGAGGTATATGAAGAAAGCGGCCTGATAATTTCAGAGCCATCACTGCGCGGTGTTCTCACATTCCCGGAATTCAGCCGCGGAGAAGACTGGTATGTGTTCGTTTTTGTCGCCAATCGGTTTCAGGGTACCCTGACGGACAGCGACGAAGGACAACTTGAATGGATCAAAAACGAAGAACTGTTAAATCTTAAACTCTGGCCGGGTGATCAGTATTTTCTCCGGGCACTGAAATCAGGTATTTTTTTCTCCGGCAAATTTACCTACAAAAATAAACTGCTGCTTGACCACCATATGGTAGCACATCATGCGATATTTTAAGCGGTCTTACGGCGTATTCTTCGGGTAAAATTCTGATCAATGTTTTGATCCACCGGAAGCTTAAAATCCAGATTTGGGCCTTCTTGCACCGAAGATGACTTCACAAGGCGCATTTTTTGTCACAAGTTTGTCCAGCTGGCGACACCACAACGCCATAAACGTACGACAAGATCCGGATCCGTCTATGGCATCCTCTTTCGGAAAATCAGCAAATTCACACCGCAAATCGCAAAATTTTATCGTACTTTTTGTCACACCCGCGTTGTCTGTATTTTTACCTCGCATGCTAGTAATTCACCGCCGCAGTATCGTTTAGATTATCTCCATTTTCTAAAAATATGCAACACATTTGGAAATCAATCACCCTTCGAACTGTAATGAGAGCCAGAAATATATTTGCCGCATATCAAGTCGCTGGCTTATGAACGGAGTAGCTTCCGGTTTCCGATATCCTTTGAATTATCGGAAATTAAGTGTCTTCTGTATGGAATTTATAATTTATTCCTCTGAATATCCGGGGTTTAATATTTAAATTTGCCCGATTTTCTTTCAATTATTTATCCCGATTCAGTCGATTTATTTCTTGATACCTGAAACAGTCTATTGTGTGATCGTTAACCATACCGACCGCCTGCATAAATGCATAACAGATCGTTGATCCGACAAAATTGAAATTCCGTTGTTTTAAATCCCGGCTCATGGCATCAGATTCGGCTGTTTTTGCCGGTAATTCAGACAGGCTTCGCCATTGATTAATTTTAGGTTTGCCATCTACAAACTGCCAGATATACGTTTGGAAATCACCATATTGGCTGACGATATCTAAGAAAGCACGAGCGTTTCGGATTGCAGAATCAATTTTTAATCGGTTACGTATAATACCTGAATCGTGCATTAATTCATTGATTTTAATATGGTTATATTTTGCAATCAATCCGGGATCAAAGTGGTCAAAGGATTTACGGTACGATTCGCGTTTACGCAGGACCGTAAGCCAGTTTAAACCGGCCTGAGCGCCTTCGAGAATGAGAAACTCAAAAAGTAACCGATCGTTATAAACCGGAACGCCCCACTCCTTGTCATGATATTCCTGATTAAGCGGGTCGTTTCCAGCCCATGCACATCTGTTCTTCATGTGATTGCGCGCATTTTAACAATGTTTTCATACAATTTATCAGGGTTGGCCAAGTAATGCAATGCTGCTGCGAACAGTATCAGGTCAAAACAGGATTAAAATTAAATTAAATTTCCCTTAATGCCGATAATAAAAAGTAAACATAAATGTGTCATCTAAAGATGGAATATAATTCATCGAAAATACTGCGGGTGTTCGAAACTATTGCCCGTGATGTTTTGTTGAATAATGCCCAGCAGTGGTACACTGAGCAGCATGCTCATGTTCAGAAGCTGCAAGGTATACTCAACACAATCAAGATCAGCCTGGTCCGTAATGAGGAATGGCCTGCCAACCCTTTAAAATTATGGTCCGGTCTGAGAGAGAGCCTGGTCAGAATCCGTCACTGGATCTTTGCCCTCCGATTGCTGCCGGAGGATGCTACACAACTTGATTTTATTTCAGACTGGGATAAACATTTTAATGATCAGCTCTCCGAATTTCCCGAATTATTACGCATCTTGATTGGAGATAGTTACTGGTCTATGCGTAAGAATGACCGGTTAACGATGCGCTTATTAACAAAATTACAACCTATAAGGTACAAACTCAGATATTTAGCAAATCATTTAATGAATACCATTCGTACCATAATCCAGCGGCCGCCAAACAGGCTTCCTGCTCTGGAGAGAAAGATACATCTGCATTTGTTCGCCCGTTATTTTATCAATCTTCCCGTGCGCGACATGTTGTTCGGTGAACGGCAAAAATTTTTGCAGAGTATTTTCGGACAATTATTCCTGATTCATGAATATCTCAAAGATATCTGTAAGATTGCGCTGTTGAATGATGAAATCGGGCTGTTATACGAGGATCAGGAAAACCTTGCCACATTTAACGAGCTCTATAATCTGGCAGAGGTTCTTAAAGAAATTGATATCGCTTTACAGTCACTTGAAAATTATCATCAGCAACTTAACCGCAGATGGGAACAATATTGGAAAGACATCTCCGAAAATTTTCAGTCACATTGGGAGAGAGCCGGTACTTTCCAGTTCAAATCCAAAAAATATAATGCCAGAAAAATAGAAGGTCGACAATATCGTTTATCAATAAAGATAAAACGGAGTTTTACCGCCTGGCGGATGCAATGGAATGGCTTTAGTGGTCAGTGGCAGAAGGATATTGATCTTATTTTATTAAAATTTCACCTGGCTGAAAAACTGGATCAGGAATATACAAATTTCAACGGTAATAACGATAAAATTATCGGCCCTGCATTCAGCCAGGTTATCGATAGTTTAAAGAAGGTTGATAAAAAACTTACTGAAATAAACGGCAGCGCTGATATAAATCTGACAGCAATACGGGAGGCAATGTCGATTTTACGCAAACTTCCCGGGTCAGAGTTGGCACAATTGCTCGAAATTATTTCCCATGCTGATCCGGTGCGCCTCCCGGGCAGAATGCCGAGCTTTTTAAAAGATGAATTGTCGAACCTGAATCCGGATTATCTGGTTTATGTTTTCCGTGATTCAGAAAGTGTGCCGCCTAAATCTAAATCCTCATTAATACCCCTGTCAGATATTGTTATGAAAATTAACAATCTGCTCCGCCAGAATTATGACCTGTTCATACAGCAGAACCTTGGGAAGCAGGAGGCAGGATTACGACTTGTTGCGAAGCTGGATCAAATGATCGGATTTAATCTTCAGATGGCTGAAGCATCAATCAATGCAAATAATGCCGAGGACCGAATACCTGAAATAAAGAACAGTCTGCAGCATGCGGTCCATCATTCCCAGCATTCTTTGACAGAGCTGGAGGAAATCTTTACACAGCTGACCACATCGATAAATCAGTTTCTTGTTAAACAGTGCCAGCAATTGGAACTGAAACTGACTGTATTATTTGAAAATAACCACGCCATCCGTTTACACCGGCAAATTCAAAAATCGGCTAAAAGGCGTAAAATGCTGGGAAGATTATCCCTGCTGTTCAGGCGTACCTCAGGATTTATTCTCGGCTTATTAAAAAACATGATCCTGACAGTCATGGATTTCTGGAAGACCTATATCCTTGCCAATCAACATGATCAAACCCGTAAACCTGCGGTTGAGTTAGACCGGGAAATTAAAAGATTTCTAACTGATACCGAGGATCAGATATCCAGTCTGCCGTCTGTCTATCGAAACCTTTTCAAATTCGAACCGCTGGCAAATGATCGGTTGTATGCCGCACGTGAAGCCGAGTTGGCACAATTAAGCTCAGCCTTTGAACACTGGCAGATGGGTAAACCTCAATCCTGTGCTATAATCGGAGAAATGGGCAGCGGTCGTACGACATTACTTAACATGGCCAAAGAAAATCTATTCCGATCATTACCGGTCTCGGAGGTGTTCGTAAAGCATCCTCCAGTAAAACGCGTGGAGCTTATCCATCAATTAAGAAAATCTACCGGAATCAAGAAGGTCACAACTATGGAAGGTTTGATCGACGGTATCCAGAAGGAAGAAAGAAAACAAATCGGGATAATCGAAAATGTAAACAATCTATTCCTAAGAACCGTAGCCGGCCTTGAGATGGTTGAACAGTTCCTTAATATGATTCACCGGACCAGCGATAAAATTTTCTGGTTAGTTACCGGTACACCCTTTAGCTGGCAATATTTACAGAAAACTGTTAATATTGATACCTATTTTAATACACTTCTACATTTAAATTCTTTTTCCAACGGAGATATTGAATCAATTATTAATACCCGCCATAAAATGAGTGGTTTTGATGTTCATTTCCAGCCCAACGGCAATATCGAAGAGAACCGGAAACTCCGCCGTCTGCGGACCGAAGAAAGCCGGCAAAATTATCTTCGAACACGATTTTTTAACAAGTTAAATACAATTTCCGGCGGAAATGTCACCGTCGCAATGCTTTACTGGTTAAGGGCGATCAAAGAATTTTCCAGTGACCGGGTTATTTTATCGGTTGCCCTCGATTTTGATTTTTCTTTCTTGGAGCAGCTCCCTCAGGAAGAGTTGTTCTCGCTTGCGGCCATCATCAATCACGAAGATCTCACCCCGTATGAACATGCGCTGATATTTCAGCAAAGTGAAGAAAAAAGCCGGCTCCAGTTGATCCAAATGGCGCAATCGGGTTTACTGGTGACAAAGGAAGAATCTTACGAAATACATCCGTTCCTTTACCGACATCTTGTAGAACTGTTGCGCTTAAGAAAAATAATCTATTAAAGGTAAGACATGCAGCGAATGTTTTTTAAAATATGCTCTTCGGTATTATTTACCTTCAGCAGTCAGGTCCTCGCTCAGGAAAAGCCTGAAGGTGAAGCCGCTGCAGATTCTGCCGGATTTTTCGGACAGGCGATAACCGATCTTGCCGCACATACACCCCGGATCGAGTGGTATATGGTCCTGCTCGATTTGATTTGGATTATTCTCATTATGCTTATGGGATATATCATATCAAGATATGTTATGCAACCACTTCGCGTACTCGCCTCCCGGGGAAGGAAGTATTCCGCAGTTTTAACCCGTTTTGTTTTTACCTGCCAAATAATAATCTGGCCTGTAGTATTATATCTCATCCTTTTTAAGGTCATCCGGGTATCTCAGATAACCGAGGCGATAATCGGTACCACAATCGGTCTGGCCATTTTAATTGCAGCACGAGACCTGTTAACAAATCTGATGGCCGGCATCAGGATCACTCTGACAAAAATGATAAAAACCGGTGACTGGATCAGGCTGCCTGAAATGGATGGTGTTATAGAGAAAATAGGGCTTATAGCAACCACCTGTCGCCACGGAGACAATCATGCCGGCCTGATTCCCAACCGAATGTTTCTTCAAAAACCTATAATAGAACTTATATCTGCTAACACGTTCACACCTGTTGTGGTAAATTTTTATTTTCCGGCCGAAGCAAACTTTGTTAAGATACGTGAAATCGTCGAACGGGCTGCATCCCTTTCAAAATTTATTTATCTCAATAAACCTGTCACGATCAAGCTGGAAAATATATTGAAGGAAGGCCGCTCATTAGTCCTTTTACAATTGGATGCGTATATTATTAATTTCAGTTTAGAAAGCGCCTTCCGATCAGAAATAAGTGAACAGGTACTTGGAGAAATTTTTCGCCAGAAACTGATATCTGCCGATCAAATGATCATTTAAAACAGGGCACGAACAGATTCTGACCTGAGTGACGCAGCATTCCCTGACATCCGGTTACGTCAGCAGCATTCGTACAGACTGTAGATACAAAATCCCATAAGCGTTATTTTACCATACTATGTATAAAGGATTCCAGAGCAGATTATTAAATTGATTTTATAGTGCAGCTGAATATCTGTCACATTAACGCTTTTTTCTGTTTTTGCAGCAGTTCACGCACCGGATTTACCAAAAAATTTTTCGGGTATGTTTTAATTCCGGCATCTACTGAATCAAAGTGGTCAGTAGATTTGCTTTGGAGAGCAATTTTTCCAAAACGGCCAGCTCAATCGGCTCGCTGAAAAGGTACCCCTGATATTTATAGCACCGGTGATAATCTAAAAGATATAGATCTTCCACCTGCTCCACACCTTCAGCGACGACATCTTTTTCCAGATTTTCACCAAGAACAATAATCGATTTTACCAGTTCCCTGTGATGTTGACTGGTACTCATATACTTAATAAAGGAACGATCGATTTTGATCGTTGATGCCGGCACCTTGTGCAGATATGACAATGAGGCAAATCCAACACCAAAATCATCCAATGCCAATCGGATGCCCATTCTTTTTAGTTGTCGTATAATCAGATCGACATCGGTGTGATCATCCAGATAACTCGTTTCCGTGAGTTCCAGTTGAAGAAGTTGCGGCTTAAATTTCGTCATATATAATATTTTATCTATTGTTTCGACAATATTCGGCGTTCTGATCTGTCTGGCTGAAAAATTAAGCGAAAGATACAGGGGGTGTTCGTATTTTTCCTGTATTCGCTGATATTCCGTACAGCTTTTTTGAAAAAGCCATTCTCCGATTTCTGAAATCAGATTAGTCTCTTCTGCAATATGTATAAATTTTGATGTTTTGACCAGCCCCAGTTCAGGATTTCGCCAACGTAGCAGCGCCTCTGCCCCGATGATCTTGAATTCTTTTTCCTGATTCCTTTCCACAATTGGCTGATACAATATCTGCAATTGTTTGTCAAACTCGCCTTTATTTACTAATTCTGTTAGATTTTTTTCAATTTTTAATCGCCTGACGGATATTTCCGTCATGGCACGTGTAAAGAATTGAAATTTGTTTTTTCCGCTGCGCTTTGCACTGGCCATCGCTGTATGTGCATTTCGAATCAGGGTCTCGCTGTCAACTCCATCCCGTGGATATATGACGATCCCGATACTGGAAGTCAGGTAGTTGATTTTGTGGTTCTCAGCATAAAAGGGTTTTGCCAGATACTTTGATATCTTCTCCGCAATACGCCCCGCATCGTATTCATGTTTTATATCCTGCAAAATTATAATAAATTCATCCCCGCCGTATCGGAACACCATATCACCGGGTTCGGTACAAAGATTTAAGCGGGCGGCTACTTCCTTCAGAATTAAATCTCCCGCGGGTGTTCCGAGAGAATCATTCACCAGACGGAAATTATTCAAATCACAGAGCAGTATCCCGCATACAAAATTGCCTCCCTGCTTAATATTTTCCGAAATCAGCTGCTCCAACTTTTCCTGGAATGCATCCCTGTTCTTTATACCGGTCAGTTTATCATGATACGCCATATATTCCAGTTCGCGCTGGCTCATGATTACTGCATTTAAATTATTCCCGAATAAGAATATGTATTCTATAGTTCCGTCGCTGCCGAAAAGCGGTCGATAATATCTTTTATAATAAAATGTTTTATTCTGAACCGGGACTTCAATCTTTTCAGTGAATTTTATTATTCGACGTTCATCGATCGCCTGCTTGAACAAGAGGCGCCGCTTGGCTGCCTGTTCAGGATTTATTCCTTTGCGTTCAAAATAGGCCAGATCATCTTTACCGATCATAAATCTGCGGATATCCGGATCTTTCTCATAAAGCTGATTTACAAATTTATAGCGTCCTTTTAGATCATACATGGCAATCTCAAGCGGGAGATCCTGGAAAAGCTGATAAATTTCATTGAGGTCTATTATAGAGGATAGATTGATAGTCTTTTCTGCTGGTCGGCTGTATATCTGATCCATAAAAGCGCTTTGAAATCTTATTTTTTTTGCCTATTATATTATCGACTGTTACCCAGAATCCTTGAATGATGTATCAAAAATCACCCTTATATATTAATCTAATCAACATTTTAGATTCCTCAAAAATTTCAATGTATCAAATGCAGGATTTTACACTATGCGACCATATATCAGACTACTTTCCGACGATTTAATCGATCGGATCATCGATGAAGCGATTGCCATCCTCTGTCAGGTGGGAGTGACGATTGAAAATCAGAGCCTGCTTGATTTTTTAGCCGCACACAGCCTGTCGATTGATCCCTCTAAAAGTAAGGTATTCTTCAACCGGCAGGTTATCGAGACAGCAATAAAGGCAACCCCGTCCTCATTCAAACTGTATGATCGCACAGGTGCGATGACACACCATTTTGCAGACAAAAATGTACATTTTACCCCAGGATCATCCGCATTATATTTTCTGGATCCGGATACCGCTCGAACCCGTAAACCGACCACTGTGGATTACATCAACTACACGAAGGTTATCCAACAGCTGGAATCCATTGCCGCACAAAGTACTGCATTTATACCTTCTGATGTATCTGAGAAAATATCCGACAGCTATCGGTTATTTCTTAGTCTGCTATTTTGTACCAAGCCTGTGGTGACTGGAGCTTTTACAATCGAATCGTTCGATGTCATGAAGAATTTTCAACTGGCGGTTCGGGGGAGCGAGACAGCCCTCAAGGATAAACCGCTCACTATCTTCTCCTGTTGTCCGACCTCTCCTTTGAAATGGAGTAAGGCCACGTCACAGAACCTGGTGGATTGCGCCATAAATTCCATTCCAGTAGAAATTATAGCCATGCCGCTGGCAGGATTTATCGCCCCGGTTACCTTGACCGGTACACTCATTCAACATACAGCTGAAACGCTCAGCGGTATCGTCATTGCTCAGCTTACCAATCCCGGAACCCCTTTGCTTTATGGTGGATCACCAGCCATCTTCGATGTCCGCCATCAGACCACTCCGATGGGTGCAATCGAGACGATGATGATTGATTGTGCTTACCATGAGATCGGTAACCATCTGGGTTTACCGACCCAGGCTTATATCGGCCTGAGTGACGCAAAGATGGTTGATACCCAGGCGGGTATAGAGTCAGGTATGGGCGCCCTCATGGGCGGGTTGGCCGGAATTAACAGTATTTCCGGACCGGGGATGATGGATTTCGAAAATTGCTTCAGTTTAGCCAAACTGGTTATCGATCATGAGATCTGTCGAATGGTTTATCGCCTCTTGGAGGGTATTTCGCCTAAAGAGGACTTTTCTTCCATTCCAATAATGCATGAATTGACTGATGCCCAGCAACTGCTTACCAGTGAGCATACGGTCAGATATTTGCGATCGGAGCATCTTTTTCCGAATCAGATAATTACCCGCAGCAACCGCGCACGCTGGGAAGCCGATGGATGTAAACCGACAGTGAAGCTGGCAGATTCAAGAGTGGTCAGTTTGATCAATAAATACAATTCCAGTTTACCGGCAAAAGATACCTATACGGAGCTGTTTAAAATAATGCAGACCGAGGCAAGCCGCTACGGGCAAAACACCCTGCCTATATCATTGAACACTCTGGAGAAATTAATCTGAATGAACAACCGGCAACGGTTCAATCTCACCTTAAATAAAGGGCTGCCTGATCGGGTGCCCCTGTTTTCAGAGGGCATTCGAAATGATATCATCCGCCGCTGGCGCAGCCAGGGACTGGGCCATCGTTCTTTAGCTGAACTGATTGTCATGGATTCCTATGAACTTATCGGACCCGAACTCGATCCCATACCATATCCAAAACACTGGCCAGAGACATCCGCTGAGCTGAAAAAGCTCGCAAAGACCTTTAATCCCACAGACCACCGCAGATATCCCGTGGGCTGGATTAAAAAATATAAAGCCCTTCATAAACGGGACATCGTGACATTTTTATGCATTCATCAAGGATTTTTTCTTTCGATGGGCGTTGATGGATGGGGCAGATTTGAGACCGTAATCGATTTACTGAACAGCAACCCAATGCTTGTGCATGCCCAAATGAATATGTTTTCAGATTTCAGTCAGAGGATAATCAAGAATATTCTCGACAGCTGTGCGGTTGATGCGGTCTATTTCAGTGAACCTATAAGTGGGAATGATCGTCCTCTGCTTTCCCCGAAAATGTATGAAGATTTTGTACTTCGATCATATCTTCCGATCATTGATATCGTTAAAAAAAATAATATTTCCATTATTGTCTTTCAAACCTACGGAAATATCCGGCCTTTACTCGGATCCATTCTGGAGGCTGGCTTCACCTGCCTTTGGTCCTGTGAGACAAATGCGCCAGCGATGGACTACAAAAATATCCGGAAGATTTTCGGACCAGATCTTGGTTTAATTGGGGGCATAGACCTGAATATGCTCCGTCAGGGTAAGAAATCCATCGATCAGGAACTCGAGCAAAAATTGCCGGAGTTGCTCCATCAGGGTAATTATATTCCTCTGGCCAATGGACGTGTAAGGGCGGATATTCCTTTTGAGAATTATCTTTACTACCGCAAAAAACTTTACAGCATGGTGACCAAAGGCTGAAAAAATGACCGAAAAGCGTGATTCACTTCAGGAGTCCACCCTATTCGCTTGTTTACAGATCGGGAAACTTTTAACGTCGACGGTTGATCAGGATGAGATACTGAACCTGATCATGAATAAAATTAGTGCCATGATTCCTGCTGAAAATTGGTCGCTTTTGCTTTTGGATGAAACGGGACAACGGCTCAATTTTTATATCGCTGTCGGTATAGATTTTGAGAAAGTAAAACAGCTCAAAATTCCGGTCGGGCGGGGTATCGCCGGATATGTTGCCCGGACCGGTGAAGCCGCATTTGTGGACGACGTATCCCGTGATGAGCATTTTATTGACGAAGTGGATAGGATGACCGGATTTGTTACTCAGAACATAATTTGTCTGCCCCTTTCTGTGCGTAAAAGGGTGCTTGGTGTGATTGAGATCGTGAATATTGACGATATGATCGCATTTAAAAATACATATTTACCCACTTTATCCATTTTTGCCGACTACGCGGCAATCGCCATTGAAAATGCCAGAAACTTCAATCAAATTCGTAAATTAAGTATAACAGATGAGTATACCGGTTTGTTCAATGCCCGGTATATGCATTCGGTTCTCGATCAATTACTCGAGAACTGTGATCAGCTGGCTGTGGTATTTGTCGATATCGACGATTTTAAGCAGGTCGTTGATTCTCATGGTCATCTGGCCGGATCGCGGGTGCTCGAAGAAATCGGAGTAACCATATCCGGTTGCCTTGATAAACTGGATATTCTTGTTAAATATGGCGGAGATGAATTTATTATTTTGTTACCCAATAAAGACAAATCCTCTGCTTGCAATCAGGTCAAAAGCATTCTGAATGAAATCAGAAAGCGCACCTATTTAACATCATCGCCGAAATCTGTACAAGTTACCGCCAGTTTTGGCATTGCAATGTATCCGGATGATGCCACAACAAAAAAGGAACTTCTACTGAAAGCAGATAATCTGATGTATCGTATTAAACGCAGCACAAAAAACGATCTGGCTACCAGTTGATTTTGTGAATCGTGACCCTGCCAAACTGCAATGCATCGCGAATGAAATTGTCGCCTAGCGTAACTATATATCAACTGAGGTAATTATGGATGTGATCCAAGCCATTACCAGCCGGCGCAGTATACGAAAATTCAAAGCGCTTGCGGTATCGGATGAATCGATTGAAACAATTTTACGTGCAGCTATGCAGGCACCTTCAGCTCACAATATGCAGCCATGGCATTTTGTTGTTATCCGCATGCATGAGATTCTCTCAACTATTGCAGATTTTCATCCTTATGCCGAAATGCTGCATGAGGCTCCTCTAGCTATCGCCGTTTGCGGTGACTGCCAGATTGAATCGAATGAGGGCTATATCGCTCTGGATTGTGCAGCAGCTACCCAAAACATTTTGCTCACCGCCAAGGCACTGGACCTTGGGTCTGTATGGTTGGGGCTTTATCCCAGAACTGATCGAATGAATGAACTGAAAAAATTAATCGAATTACCCGAACAAATTATACCGATCAGTCTGGTGGCCATCGGATATCCAAATGAACAAAAACACCAGGTTGACCGGTATCAGCCTGACCGTGTACATTTTAACAAATTTAGCAAAATCCAGCTAAAGTAACATTTCTATTGCGATTTATCGCACTAATTATTACTTTGAATAATTATAATTCTTCAGGGGCAATTTAGCTTTAATAATAAAACAATCACACTACCTAAAAACTGGAGGGTTTATGTATAGCAAATCATTATTTTTGGCTATGGTGATAACATTGCTCGGCGCATTTCTGATGAGCTGTGGAGAGGTTCCCCAACAGGCAATCGATGATGCCAAGGCCGCAGTGGACGCAGCAAAAGGCGCAGAAGCTGACCGCTATGTACCGGACCTGTACAATGCAGCCAATAAGAGCTATCAGGATGCCATGGCAATTGTCGAAAAAGAAAAAGAAGCGATGTTCAGCAATTACGATGAAGCACTGCCACTTCTGCAAGCGGCTAAAGAAGGAGCGGACAATGCGAAAAACGCGGTGGCAGACGCAAAAGCGAAGGTAAAAAGCGAAGTGGAAGAGATGCTTGCCCAGGTTCCTGAAGAGATAAAAACAGCCAGACAATTATGGAAAAAAGCTCCGCGTGGCAAAGGAACCAGAGAAGCTCTGGAGATGATGAAGCAGGAAATTGATGACGCCGAAGCTTCCGCCGGGAACATTAATACTGCGATGGAAAGCGGTGATTATCTTGCAGCCCGTCAACAGGCTCAACAACTGATGAGCAAGATCAAACAATTACAATCAGAGTTGCAGAAATAACAACTATGCTGAAACTTGTAAAACCTCGTTCCGGTTGCGGGACGAGGTTTTTATTTGCACTATCAGGGCGGCGGCTGGTTCTGTTTGTGATTTTATCCGCTCTGGTTCCCCTGATAACATGGAGCTTTTCCTCAATTTCCACCGAAAGCGCCCTCAGTTTATCCCATTTCGCGAAATTAACCAGTTTGTCAAATCAGATAGACTCCCTCAGACATAGAGTTGAACTTCTTAGGGTGGAATTCCGGGATCTAACACCTGAAAAACCTTACCTAATCGTTAATTCGACGGCAAACGAAATACGATTGATGCAAGGGCAAGCGGTTCTTCGAAAAGCCATTTGTTCAACAGGAAGTTATATTCTGCTGAGAACTTACGGGGATCGTAAGTGGCTTTTCAAAACCCCCCGCGGGCGATTTAAGGTGAATGTTAAATTGAAAGACCCCTGGTGGTATAAACCCGACTGGGCATATATCGAAGAAGGATTGCCGATACCTTCGCTATATTCACCCAAACGTTATCAACCCGGAGTATTAGGAGATTTTGCCCTCGGATTCGGGAACGGCTATTTAATTCATGGGACCCTTTATAAACGCTTTCTGGGATTACCGATCACACACGGTTGTGTCCGACTTGACGACCAGGATATGCGGATTGTTTTTCAGACTATGTCCCACGGTAACCGGATTTATATTTACTGATATGTCAAGATGAAAATAATTCGTTTTATTTTATTTTTGTTCCTTATTATGATTCTGATTCACACGTTTGAAGTTGCCCTACCTACGGCATCCCCCCCGAGCATAACCGTTTCACCTGATACACTTAAAGCCTTTGAGCGCATCCGATCCCTGTCCAGAACGTATTTTGATTTGCAGGTAAATGAATATTTTTGGATAAATCGGATAGCCGGTGCCAGTGAACCTTCATTCATCCTCACGGCGGATTTAAAGGACTCATTGATAACACTGGATCTTCAAGGTGTTCCGGTGCATCAGGCAAAAATATTGGCCCTACAATTGAGTCGTGGACTCCAGGATTGTCTTTATCAAAGGCCTTTACTCAAATGGGTCCGGTCACCTTTTAAACTCGAATCTTATACAGCAACCATATCCAAGGAGCCAGTACAGGAGCGATATATATCTTCCCGCCGTGAGGCTGAATCACAATTGATTCATTTACGTGATCCGGAAGATAGTACCTTTGTTTCGATTTCGCTCGAATTTGACCGGGGATTGAATTTTGTTTTGAGAGAGGTCGAATCCGATTCAATAAATTTTCCGCTTTTTCCTGAGATTATATCGGATCATAATAAATCGATTGTGATACATCTCGGGCGGCTAGATGCAATGGCTATATATCGTGCAATTCCGGACAATACGTCTCTGATCTTAAACCTATAAATAGACGGTTCTGTATGCGATATAATCTGATAGTTAGTTTATTCGTTACTCTGTTATTTTCCTGCCAATCAAGACATGCCAGTCTGCAAAATTTACTGGAAGAAAAATTAAAGAAATTTGATGGCGAGGCTGGATTATATACAGAGAACTTAGTCACGGGGGAAAAAATAACCATTAATGACGAGACTATTTTTCCCACTGCCAGTATGATCAAAGTGCCGATATTAATCGCTTTGTTTCAGAAAATCGAGGATGAATCACTTAATTACCGGCAAGATCTAATCTGGTTCGCAGATTCCATAAACTATCCGTATGACGGGGGTATTCTTGGCGCATTTAAAGACGGCAGGAAGATCCCGCTCAGGGAAGTTATCTCCTTGATGATAACCTATAGCGATAACCACGCCAGTTTATGGTGCCAAAAACTTGCCGGTGGCGGTGCAGCAATTAATAAGTGGTTGTCCGATCATGGTTTCACTCATACACGCGTAAATTCCCGCACCCCCGGGCGGCAAGCTGATTGGGAAAAATTCGGGTGGGGACAGACAACCCCACAAGAAATGGCCCGGTTAATGATCATGATACGTAACGGTGAGGCAGTTTCTATCTCTGCCAGTGAAGAAATGTATCGTATCCTGGGAAATATCTATTGGTATGGTGAAGCATTATCACAGATACCACCTCAGATCAAAACCATCTCCAAACAAGGCGCCGTAAGTGATTCACGTTCGGAAGTGGTGCTGGTCAACGCACCCGCGGAAGAATATGTCTTCTGTATTATCACCAATAATCAGAGTGACACAAGCTGGAGATATGAGAACAGCGGTTTCATTTTAATCAGGGAGACCTCCCGACTGTTGTGGAAATATTTCGAACCGGACATACCATGGGAACCTGCTGCTGGTATGGATAAATACCATTGATCTCCTTTTTATCTCCAAAATCAAAAACTATTTGCCTGGTTTACTTCTGCTTATTATTATAAAACAATTTGTTTAAGTTTGAACAGGCAGAGGAAGATGAAATGAAACGTCGTACATTTATAAAATCGGTTCTGGCCAGCGGTTCGGTTTTACCTTTTTTCCCACTTTTGGCCGGTGCAGATCCGGAAATGCCGGAGGCAGTTTGGGTTGAAAACGGGGAACCCGATGCATTACTAACAGCAGCTTTGCAGGAAATGGGCGGAATATCGGCATTTATCCAGCCCGGTGAGGTTGTGGTAATTAAACCAAATATGGGGTGGGACCGTGCTCCCGAATACGCTGCGAACACCAATCCCCTCCTTATCCGTGCGCTGGTTAAGGAGTGCTATAAGGCCGGCGCTAAAACTGTTAAAGTTTTTGACCGTACCTGTAATAATCCAAGACGGTGTTACCAGAATTCTCAAATCGAAAAGTATGCCTCTGAAGCTGATGCAGAGGTGGATCAGATTCGCATGAACCGTTTTGAAAAAATAGCGATCAGAAATGGGAAAATCATAAAAGACTGGGAAATATATCAGGATTATCTTGAGGCGGATAAAATCATTAACGTGCCTATTGCCAAACATCATTCCCTGAGCCGGGTTACACTGGGAATGAAAAACCTGATGGGGGTAATGGGCGGAAACCGGGGTTCGATTCACTCTGATTTCGATATTAAGATAGTCGACATTACAGCCGAAATCCTGCCGCATTTAACGATCATAGATGCTTACCGGGTGTTGAAAAATAATGGGCCGGTTGGCGGAAATCTGGCGGATGTACAAGTGCGAAAAACGCTCATTGTCAGCCCCTGTATGGTGAGCGCTGACTTTCTGGCTTTAGAACTGTTCGGGCACTCCCTCGAGCAGGTCGGATATCTGAATGAGGCAATAAGCAGAGGCCTGAATAAGTATGCTCTCGGGAGTTTAAAGATTAAAAAAGTCCGCCTGACGTGATATGGCCAAGAGCCGACGCATTTTTCAAATAATTTTTCTGCTCTTTTTTGTTTTCCTTTTCCTTAAAGCACGTTATCCTTATGATGACAGTCTTTCGGCCGATTTATTTCTGCGTTTCAGCCCGTTAACCCCATTGTTTTATTTTATCGATACGTTTGAGTTGCGCTGGATTTTTTGGCCGGCTTTTATCATTCTCCTGCTCACTGTTTTTTTCGGGCGGTTCTTTTGTGGCTGGATTTGTCCTCTTGGAACCAGTATAGATATGGCAAGTAAACTGGTTAAATCACCCTCGAACACCGTCTCCGAAAAATACCATCAACTTCGTTATCTGAAATTCGCCGTGCTGATCGGCACCGTTTTATTCGCTGTTTTTTCCATTAATATCTGGGGTTATTTTGATCCGTTGTCGATTTTCAACCGTGTGCTCACAGCTTCCTTGTACCCCATCTCAACGCTAGTGCTCGAGCAGTCTTTATTATTTATCAGTAACATATCCCTGCTGGAAGGGCCCGTATACTTCATCTATGATGGATTTAAGGATCTGTTGATGCCCGAAGAACAGGCCTTTATTCAACAGATATTCTGGATAACCATCTTTTTTTTAGTAATTCTTGGATTGGAAAAGCTTTCCCGCCGGTTTTGGTGCCGGTATCTTTGCCCTGCAGGGGCGTGGTTAGGATTTTTATCACAATTCAGGTTCTATGAGCGGATTGTGGGTGAAGCTTGTCCGGTCTGTAACAAATGCCAGACCGAATGTAAAATGAATGCCATACCCGAAGGAAATGTGGCATTTACCGATAAGATCGAATGTATCGAATGTTTCAACTGTGGTGCAGTTTGCCCCCCGAAGGCCAAATCAATCACATACCGCTGGCGCTGGCGCCCCTATCACAGTTCGGTTGACCTGAACCGCCGTCAATTCATGATCACCTCAGGCATTAGCATACTGTCACTGAGCCTCTTGTCGGCAGGTATCAAGAATAAGAATTCCCAGCAGCGACGCATCAGACCGCCCGGTGCACTCGTGGAGGATGAATTCCTTGATCGTTGCATTCGCTGTTTTGAGTGCATACGCATCTGTCAGTCGAATGGACGCTGTCTCCAACCTGATGCGATTCATGCATCGCTGCTCGAACTCTGGGTTCCGGTGGCGATGATGCGTGAAGGTTACTGTGAATATAATTGCAATCTGTGCGGACAAGTCTGCCCGACAGAGGCTATTCTACCACTGACTCTGGCTGAAAAACAAAAAACACCGATGGGGCTGGCCTATTTTGACAAAAATATCTGTATCCCTTTCGCTGAATACCGCGATTGCATCGTTTGTGAGGAGCATTGTCCGACACCGGATAAGGCCATAAAATTTGAATTAAAGCAAGTCACCATGCCCGATGGGACCGGGCGCCTGGTAAAATATCCTTACGTGGTGCGAAATTTATGCATCGGATGTGGCATTTGTGAAACCAAATGCCCCCTTCCCGGGGAAGCCGGGATATTTCTCACAATCGAAAACCAGAAACGTGCTTCCACCGAACCTGAACCGCCGGATTCCTATGATTACCCGATCAGCTGACAGCACTTTCCAGAAGCGATAGTCTTCCGCTGTCGGTATCCAGCCGCGCTTTAACACCTAATGGCAATGTCGGTTTATCTGCTACATGCCCGATTGAGCTGCCGAGGCAGGCGGGTATATTGTATCTTGAGAGTCTGTCACCGATAATTTCTTCTTTGCTTAAATAACTATAATAGCCAGGTTTATAATCAGAAGGCTTTACCGCTGACATACGGTCAAACATGATCCCGGTGCAGACTTCCAGCTTTCCGGCATTGTCAAGATGGGTCAAATAACGGTCAAGATCATTGGGCTCTTCGCCGACATCTTCAATAAACAAAATTCTGCCTTCAGTTTCAATTTCAAAAGGAGTCCCCAGGGTGGCACAAATCAGCGTCAGATTACCCCCGGTTAAAGGACCTGTTCCGATCCCACTTTTGATTGTCCAGACACGATTTGAACTCTGCAAATTTTCTTTGAACGGAGCATCTGCTAATTCGCCTGCAGGTTCTGATTTTGTCAGCACAGTATAAAAACAGCTTTTTGTAAAATCGGTAAACGTTGAAACAGCTACCGGGCCATGAAAAGTTATCAGACCTGTTCTTTTGTGAATACCTATTAATAATGATGTAATATCACTATAACCCTGAAATATTTTAGGATGTTCTTGAATCAGATTATAGTCCAGATATTTTAGCAGGCGGCCGGATCCGTATCCCCCCCGTATCGCAATAATTGCCTTTACCTCTTCATCCAGGAACATTTCGTGCAGGTCCTGTACGCGTTCTCTGTCGGAACCAGCCAGATATCCCCACTTCTTCCCGACATTCCTGCCAAGTTTAACCTGAAATCCCAGATTCCCGATCTTTTCCCGTGCCTCTATCAACGTTTGCTGCATTTCGAAAGGCGGCGACGCCGGTGTTACCAGGCCAATGGTATCCCCTGGCTTCAGAGCAGGGGGTTTGATGATAGCCCCTGCCTTACCGGCATAACCGGCCTCTGACAACTTTAATCCGAGCCCCACGCTAACTGTGTTCAGAATAAACTGTCGGCGATCCATTTTTCAACTCCTGCATCACAATATATTCTTTACTATCCAAATTTATAAATATCCGGTTTAACATTTATTTTATTTCGAGAGACTTCTGAAAAATCCGGATAGGCATTCCCCGTTGTTTACCCCCCTGATCCGCTACAGATGGATCATCTCCAGGTATCTCAGACCAGTTCACTCTTTGTATATGTCGTATAGAATTTCACCACGCCAAGTTCCAGCCAGAAAGTAAATACGTTTAGCCGGATATGATTGAATCAGACTTTGTAGTAAGTATAAATTAAAAAACGGTAAAAGTAAAAAGGAAAAACGTTACGTTTGGCTCTGAATATCCACCTGCGGAATTTTTAGCGGAACGGTAATCATCTATTCAGACGGATGTATTCCGAACCGGCTTTGTTTAAGCGCTGCATATTTTATCACAAGTGGAACAGGATAATAAAAGTATTGCATTCCTGTGTAAAGACGCCGGTGGTTATCAGTTACGACAAAAAATCAATCGGTGCGTTGATCCGGAACGCCGATTCAGAACAGAATCTCCAGCAGGCCGCTGATTAGCAGCATACCGATAAAAGCAGCAGCGAGGATCTTATAGTACTTCTTATTTTCAAGTTCCTCTTTGAAGTCAGCAGATTTAAATACCAGGCCGGGATCAGTTTTCAAATTCGATGAACGGATAAAACGACTGATCATATAACCTGTGGACATCGAAATAATGAATCCGAAAACATTCCACCAGAGCCAGGATATTTCCTCTTCAAATAATTGCCAGAGCATGATATTAAATATGACACCCGCTGCCAGTCCGAATATCGCACCCGTCTGATTACCCTTCTGTGTGAGCATGCCAAGCCAGAATATTGCCAGAATAGGACCATAAAATGCGGATCCGATTTTGTTTACCAGTTCGAGTACAGTTTCAGAACCACCGATCATCAGCAAGGCAAAACCGGTGGCAATGACACCCCAAACAACAGTGAGAATGCGCGATAATCTAACCTGTGATCTTTCAGAAATATCACTCAGATCTGGCCGGATTCTGAGCAGAAAATCCTGATAACTGGCCGCACTCAGAGAATTCAAAGCACTATCGATACTTGACATTGAGGCAGCAAAAAATCCAGCTATCAAGAGGCCAAGCATACCGGCAGGTAAATATTCAATCATAAAGTACGGAAGAACAAAATCGGGGCGTTTTCCTGCCATTTGACCGGCGAACTCCGGATGGGTAGCCAAAAAAGGTATCAGGAGAATCCCGATCGTAATATAGGTAAGAACAAGCAGAAACCGTAAAACACCGTTGATGGTCATGGCCTTCTGGGCTTCGGCTTTCGTTCGTGTTGTCAACAGACGCTGGGCCTGACTCTGATCGCAACCATAGTACGACAGATACAGAAACAGTCCGCCGATCAGCATAGGCCAAAAGGCATAGGTAGCGCCGTCACCCAGGCCGGTGGCGCTAAAATCAAGGACACGCATACGTTCCGACTGCAGCGAAAGGCTTTGCCAGGCACTATGATCCAGCATGCTGGCGAGAATAAAGATCATGACAAATGAACCGGACCATAGGATCACCAACTGGATGATATCAGAATAGATATCCGCGACAATACCGCCGAAAGTCGTATAAATTATCGATACCAGGCCGATCAGAAGAATAGTCTCCGCCAAAGTCCAATCAAGACAAACCTGCATGACGATACCCGTGGCCAGCAGTGCGACACCGGATCCCAGCCCACGACTGATCAGGAAGACCGCGCTGATACCAAGCCGTGTTTCTGAGCCGAACCGATTTTCAAGATACTGATATATGGTGATGCCCTTCGTTCGGTGATAGAGCGGTATCAGGATGAGCATGATCAGCATCATTGCCAGGGGTATAGCAAACTCGTATTGCAGCCAGACCAGCCCGCCTCCGTCGCGAAGTGCAACAAATGCCGGAGCACCGATCAAACTGATAGCGCTGACCTGGGTCGCAATTACCGACAAGGCGATCTGCCAGGGGGGCATTTTTCGCCCACCCAGATAATAATCTTCGCGGGATTTCTGGCGCCGCCCGACCAGCCAGCTCATCCCAATGATGAGCAGGATATAGGCCGCCAGAATGATCCAATCCAATAGTGTCATTAGGTGTATGACGTTTTAGAGGAATATAAAACTTAAATGTCAGCTTTCAAACACGTAGTTTTTCTAACCATTTGGTTAAAATTTTTATTGACTTTTAAAATCCATTTCCTTATTTTAACCATATAGTTAAACTATTTGGTTAATGCTTATGACAACCGAAGACAAAATCATCATTGCCGCGCGCGATATTTTTCGCGAGAAAGGTAAAGATGGCGCCAGAATGCAGGAAATTGCCGATCAGGCCGGGATTAATAAAGCACTCCTGCATTATTATTTCCGGTCCAAGGAAATACTGTTCGATAAAGTCTTTCAGAATGAATTCAAAGCTGTTCTGCATCAGCTGTTGTCTACCATTTCCGATCAGACGGATTTCAAAAGTTTCATTCATGCTTTTATCAAAGAATATCTGCGCAATATTGCACCACGGCGTAATGTGATCAGATTCGTATTATGGGAAGCTGAAAAAAAGCAGGATCAATTTGTGAGCTATCTTTCGGAATCATTCCGATCACATGGTTTCGAAAACAATCCTATTATCGAACGCATTAAAACTGCCATAAAAAAAGGAGAAATCCGTTCCTGCGATCCGATCAACCTGATGTTGAGTATTTTTGGTATGTCAATTTTCCCCTTTATGGCAGCACCGATCATGGAACGAATTTTTCCCGGACTGGATCTGACAGATCAGGCGTTTATTGATCATCGTGCCGAAGAAATCACCCAACTCATCTGGAACGGTGTTAAACCGGAGGTATAAATCATGTCGATCAATGTAATGCATTCTCACCCTCTATCAGGTAATTTAGTGACACTTATCTTATTATTTGCCTTTATCCAAGCCCCTCCTGCAAACGCAGAGGAAGATGAATCGCTAAGTCTGAATCTGGTATTAAAGATGGCAGTTCAAAATAACCTCACACTGCGGCAGCAGGAATTGATGGTTCAGCAGGCCTCGGCAGAGAAATCTGTCCAGCAGTCCGGTTATTATCCGTCACTCTCCGCCAGCGCATTGTCAACCTGGGTGTTTTTTAATAAACCACCGGTAACAATACCCGGTGATAACGACCGTGTTTCGATCAATATTTTTTCTCTCGGTATCGAACAGCCTATTTTTCGTGGCTTTCGGACCGTCAACGGTGTCAATATGGCAGAAAGCCGTGTTACTGTACAAAAAATGATCAGGCAAAGCATGCAGGACCAATTACTGTTGCAGGCCGGTCTATTATACTATGATCTGCAACTCAATCTGCTCAGCCAGGATGTTATTCGGCAGAGTATGCTGCGCACCCGCAATCAACTCGAAAAAACACGCAATTTACTGGAAGCCGATCAGGTTACCTGGTTTGATACACTGGAAGTCGCAAATCGACAGCTTGAACTGACCACCACCCTGTCCGAGATTGAGGGAACCTTTGCCATTTTATCCGACAAACTGGCCCATCTTCTGAATGTTTCTGCATTGCCCGCAGTTACGCTCCTACCGGTAGAACCACCCGTGCAGCAGACAGAAAGCCTCGCCAATCTTAAGCAAAGCGCCCTGATGAACCGGCCTGAACTCGCTGCCATCCGGGCGAAAAGAAATTTGCAGCATTTTCAGATTGAAATGAATAAAGCTGCATTCTATCCGGTTGTTTCAGCCAGTGGTGGCTATAATTATGGTCTGATGGATGGATTTTTTTTCACCGGAGAGTGGGTCGATTTCTACAATATCATGATAAATTTTCAATGGGAACTATGGGATTGGAACCGGGATAAAAACAAAGTTCAAAAATCTAAACTTGAATACCAGCGTCTCGATCTGGAAGAACAACAGTTGTTACTGGATGTGGCCAGTGAGATAAAGGAAGTATATGAGCACCGTGAAATTAACGCAAAACAAATTGAGCTGCATTATCAACTCTGCAAACAGGAAAAGGACCGGTATGAGATTTCAAATGAACGATATCAGCAGGGACTCTCAACCGCCCTTGACCTCAGCTCTGCCGAACACTCTCTGACCTCTGCAGAATTGCAACTCCAGAAAGCGTACATCGATTGGTACAAGAATAATCTGCGGCTTTTACATGCAACCGGCCAAATTGGTCATTTGATTCAGGAGGTTGACAGATGAAAAATTCATTTTTGTCCCTGACGCTTGGTGCGGTATTTACCGTACTGGGCTGTGGTGATAATAACCGCACCCAGCAATATACCAGCATTCTTGAAGGAACGACGATACAGGTTCCGGCACTTACCGGCGGTCAGATTGTCGAAATGCCAATTGAAACCGGGCAACTGGTAAACCGGGGAGATCGGCTGGCGCGTATTGATTCCGTCGAATTATTTCTGCAGTATCAGCAGCTGGCTTCCTCATATGAGGAGATAAAGGCGCAAAAAAGGATTGCAGCCACGGCGCTTGAGCGTGCAGAACGTGATCTTGATTATGTTGAACAGAAATATGCCCGGATCGAGAAACTGTATTTTGCCAATTCGGTTGCCAAACAGGATTATGATGACATTACAAACCATTTGTCGCAAGTCAGTTCTGCCCGTGAAACTGCACTACAAAACTTACAGACGCTTGCCTCCCGTATAAAACAGGTAGAAGCTCAGATAGCACTGACCAGAAAGAAACTGAACGACACAATAATTCTCGCCCCTCTCAGTGGTATTATCACTGCAAAATATTACGAAGCGGGGGAGGCCGTTGCACCGCTGCGTCCGATAGCCGAGATCATGGATATCACACGACTTGAAGCAAAAATTTATGTCGAAGAGAATATGCTTCCAAATCTCCGGCATGGGCAACAGGTCACCCTGGAAATTGATGGTTCCGCTGAGTCTTTTCCCGGCCGGATAAGCTGGATAAGCCCGCGGGCGGAATTCACACCAAAATTCATCCTCACCCCTGACACACGTACATCCCTGGTCTACGCGGTCCAAATCGATATTGACAATCCGGATGGTATCATGAAAGACGGGATGCCGGTGGTAATCATACTTTAAACAGATGGTACCGTTATGACAGATATAGAGATCAGGCAATTAAGCAAAAAATTCGGCCCCCTTACGGCAGTTGATAATGTAAACCTTTCGGTTAACCGGGGAGAACTGTTCGGACTGATCGGACCGGACGGTGCAGGTAAGACTACGCTTATGCGCGTAATCTGCACGTTGTTATTGCCATCTTCAGGAACCCTGCTAATCCGCGGTCTGGATGTCACAAAAAATATCGCCAGGATCCGCTCCATGTTAGGCTATATGCCTCAGCGGTTCTCGCTTTACCAGGATCTGACCGTGGAACAAAATTTAATGTTCTTTGCGGACCTTTTTGAAGTGAGCCCACATGACCGGTCTACGCGGCTAAAACAATTATATCGTTTCTCACGCCTTGAACCATTCAAGAGCAGGCAGGCAGGAAATCTTTCCGGGGGGATGAAACAAAAACTTGCGCTCTCCTGTGCCCTGATACATACACCTGATATTCTGGTGCTTGATGAGCCCACATTTGGGGTCGATCCGGTGTCACGTCAGGAATTCTGGGATATCCTGCGCTCGATCCAGGACCAGGGGACTACCATTCTCGTTTCGACCGCCTATATGGACGAAGCCAACCAGTGCGATCGGATTGCACTTCAGTTCGGCGGTCAGATTAAAGCCATCGGAACACCGGAGGAATTGAAAAGCAGATATAAATATCCGCTCTATCAGATACAGGCAGAGCATGTATACCGACTCTTTGACTTTTTTAAATCACGTGATGAGGTACACAATGCCCAGATTTTTGGCAGTGCGTTACATATCAGTTTCAAGCGTGAACCCGATCCGGGATCCTGGCAGAACTATCGGGATCTTACGGAGGGCAATATGATCCATTGGGAAAAGCAGATACCTTCCATTGAGGATGTTTTTCTTGATCTGATGCGGGGTGCTCATGGAGACTGACCAGATTGCCGTGCATACAGAAGCCTTAACCCGTCGGTTCGGAAATTTTACAGCTGTCAAAAATGCCAGCATTTCCGTCTCGGCAGGTGAAATTTTCGGCTTTCTGGGAGCTAACGGTGCAGGTAAAACAACCATGATTCGCATGCTTTGCGGTCTGCTCAAGCCAACATCCGGGAGCGCTACAGTAGCCGGTTTCGATGTATACCGCCAGAGTGAACAGATCAAACGAAATATTGGGTATATGAGTCAAAAATTCTCCTTGTATGACGATTTGACACTCAGCGAAAACATTGAATTTTACGGGGGAATATACAATATGTCTGTCGAGATGATAGAACAGCGCAAAAATAATCTCCTGCGTGAGCTGGGCATAGAATCGGAAGCCGAAAAATTAACCCGGGAACTTCCGCTGGGATATAAACAAAGGCTGGCACTGGGATGTGCACTCTTGCATGACCCTCCGATACTTTTTCTTGATGAGCCCACATCGGGTGTGGATCCGAGAGCGAGAAGATCATTTTGGAATCTGATATACCAGACATCCCGGAAAGGTAAAACCATTTTTGTAACCACCCATTTTATGGACGAAGCCGAGTATTGCCATCGTCTTTCTATTATGCGGGATGGAGAAATAATCGCGCTGGGTCCGCCTTCCGGGTTAAAACACAAACACGGGAAATCATCCATGCAGGATGTATTCATTTCAATTGTAAATGGAGAAAGACCGGTATGAATAAACGCATCATTGCGATCGCCCGCAAGGAATTCCTGCACATCATTCACGATATTCGCAGTCTGGTCATTATTTTCGTGATGCCGGTTATTATGCTCGTGTTGTTTGGCTATGCCCTGAATCTTGAAATCAAGAATATCGACCTGGCTGTCTTTGATTACAGCAAAACCCCCCTCAGCCGAAAACTGATAAATCAGTTCGATGCGAACAAGTATTTCACTGTTTCCTATCAAAACGGATCGCCCAAATCCATTGATTCACTGTTTCTTTCCAAGCGAGCCCGGGCGGCAATCATTATTGATCAAAACTTTGCAAAAAAATTTGAGCACAGCCAACAGACACCGATTCAGCTGGTAATAGATGCTTCGGATCCAAATGCCGCGTCCTTCATTAAAATATATTGTAACGGGGTTATCAATGACTTCAACGAAACCCACAACGCCAATCTGCATCTCCCCTTTGAAGTGAAGCAGCGTATCTGGTATAATCCTGATATGCGCAGTGCCTATTTTTTTGTCCCCGGATTAATCGCACTTATCCTGATCATGATTTCAGCCCTGCTCACAAGCATAACAATTACGCGTGAAAAAGAGATGGGTACGATGGAACAGATTCTGGTCTCACCGGTACGCCCCAATGAGATTATAATCGGTAAAGTATTACCCTATATTCTGCTGGCATTTCTGGATGGATTGATGATCCTCCTACTGGGTGTATTGATTTTTGATGTACCTTTTCAGGGCAGCTATCTCCTGCTTATATTTTTATCTCTTATTTTTCTGGTCACTGCTCTGAGTTTTGGGTTGATGATTTCCACCCTTGTATCCACCCAACAGGTGGCTATGATGCTCGCTCTCTCCGCCACATTGTTACCAACAGTCATGCTCTCCGGTTTTATTTTTCCATTAAATTCTATGCCGGTATTTCTGCAGTATCTGTCCTATCTTGTACCGGCAAAATACTATATTACGATTATTCGCGGAGTCATGCTCAAGGGAAATACGCTCTGGCAGTTGATCATGCCCGCATTATTTTTACTGATCTTATCGGCGGTCATGTTGCGCAACGCTTTACACCGTTTCAATCTTAACCTGGAGAAATAGAATGCAACAAATTCTTTATCTCATCCGCAAAGAATTTAAGCAAATATTCCGGACACGAGAGATGGTCGCCATTATATTTGGTATGCCTCTGATCCAGTTGGTCATCTTAGGCTTCACCATAACAAATGAAGTTAAAAATGTTCACTTGATTATCGGAGACAGAGATAACAGCCGCATCAGTCGTGAGATTGTCAGAGCCTTTGAACATACCGATCGGTTTAACATAATAAAATACGAGACCGATATAGCCAGGATTACCGAGAATATCCAGGATTGGAAAGCCCAAATGGCCATAATCATTCCGCACAACTTCGGAAGGGATATTGAGCGTTACAAAATTCCGGAAATTCAGCTGCTGATTGACGGATTGGACGGCAACACCGCCGGTGTCGCTTTAGGGTATGCGCAAAATATTATCCAGCAAACAGCCAAAGCAATACAGATACCTGAGCCAATCTTAGCAGGCCTGGCTGGCCAAACTCTTGTTGAACTCGAAGATCGCATGTGGTACAACCTGAATCTTGATAATGCCCAGTATATGATCCCGGGAATCGTGGTTGTGCTGCTTACGATTATCTCAATGATGTTATCGGCGATGAGCCTTGTTAAGGAGAAGGAAATCGGCACTCTGGAACAGTTAATGGTATCACCTTTAAAACGACATCAACTGCTTTTCGGTAAAATAATACCGTTTCTTATTCTAACGTTTATTGAACTTACGATCGTTATGACCTTTGCACGCATCATATTCTCGATCAACATCAACGGAAGTCTGATCCTGCTTGGCTTTCTTTCTTTTTTATATCTTTTTACCACCCTCGGGTTGGGAGTATTTATTTCAGCGATCACCGGCACCCAGCAAGAAGCCATGTTTATATCGTGGTTTTTCCTGGTTTTCATGTTACTGATGAGCGGGTTTTTTATCCCGATTGAGAATATGCCCGCACTCTTGCAGCATATCACCTATCTCAATCCTATGCGCTATATATTGATTATAATCCGTGACATCATTCAAAAAGGAACTGTGCTCAGTTTTTTACTTAAAGAAGTCGTACCGATGACCATTTATGGTGTGTTGATTTTTATCCTTGCCGTGATAAATTTTCATAAGCGGGCTGCATGAGTTAAATTCCATTCGTCTCAAGTTTTTAGTAAATTTAACGACTATTCGTTTATAGGAGAATATTCCTTATGCCAACGGTTTTACCGCAGAGTGAACCCTTACGGCACGCGGTTAAATGGATTTCCGATCGTCTCAGGGAGGATCGAAAACAGAGCCAGCTCAAGCTTGTTCAGGAAGCAGTTTTTCGTTTCAATCTTTCCCCAAAAGATGAATTTTTTTTATACCAGTTATACCAGCGGCAGACGGAGTAGATCATTTCCAAAATTTTGTGAAAAGCTAACTTACATTTAAATCGGGACCTTTACGCTGAATGGCTAAAGTAACTGTCGGTTCTTATATCGAACATTACCATATTCTCGAAGAACTGGGTAAAGGCGGTATGGGCGTGGTCTATAAAGCACTCAACGTCAACCTTGAGAAATACGTAGCCATTAAGACCATTACCCTCGGACTTTCCAGCGAAAAGATCATTACCAATCGGTTCCGTACCGAAGCGCGCGCGCTTGCCAAACTTCAGAATCCAAACATCGTCAGCATTTTCGATTTCCGGGTTGATGACAATCAATGGTTTATTGTTATGGAGTATGTTGACGGTAAGACACTTTCCCAAAAAATCCGGGAGAATGATTCCATCCCCTGGCAGGAATGCCTTGGTATTTTTAAGCAGATATTGAGTGCTATCGGGCATGCGCATCGTGCGGGGATAATTCATCGAGATATCAAACCGAATAATATTATGCTTACCCGAGATGGAATGGTAAAAATTACTGATTTCGGGCTTGCGAAAGATCAGAAAAATCTGAGCCACACTCAAACTTCCTCTACCGGTGGAACTCTTTACTACATGTCGCCTGAACAGGTGAAAGGATTACACTTTACCGACAACCGGAGCGATATTTATTCATTAGGTCTGACATTGTATGAAATGCTGGCGGGAAAAATTCCGTTCCGAAAGGATGACAGTGATTTTGCGATCAGGGAAGCCATAATCAAACACCAGTTTCCCCCACCAACACATTTCAATCCTTCAATTCCTGTAGGGCTGAATTCAATTGTCATGCGTTCAATTGAAAAACGACCTGAAGATCGTTTTCAAAGTATTGATGAAATGCTGGAAAGTATGGAGCAATTTGAGCACGCCGCAACCACTGATCAAACGAAACTGGGATCTGTCACTGAAAACCAGACATTTTCACAAATCAATCCCGCTGAATTTGATATCTCCTATGTGACGGATAGTGTGGAGAAGGAAGAGCATCCGTTTGAGACGGCAGAATCTCCTGTGAAGTCCAAACGTTTCCGTTATTCCTTTGTCGGCGTGCTGGCGATTATTGCAGCCATTGCTGTTTATTTTATCATAACCTGGCTCATACCGGCACCCATGGCTGAATTAATGGTTATCAGTACCCCGCGTGGTGCCCGGCTGATGGTGAACGGTGAAAACGCCGGACAAACACCGGTGTATAATTTTCTCGCACGTTCCGGACCGATAAATATAAGCCTGGAGAAAGACTCCTATCTGCCATTGGATACCGTCATCACACTTGTCTCCGATACGCTTAATTATTTCGCCTGCGATCTGGTACCCGCCGGGATGATTGATATTGAAATCTCTCCTTCAAATGCACGGGTGTGGATAAATGAACACGCTACAACAATAAAAGGAAATGCCAACCTAAAATTGGCCAGTGGCAGCTATGATATTCGTGTGGCATGCGAAGGTTATCAAACTCTGACGGATAAAGTTTTTTTACAGCATGGTGATAGCATTGCACGGATATACTCCCTGGCTATTTTAACACCGGCTGGCAAAATGTCTGCTTCCAGTGCATACGGCGTACCTGAAGAAGGATCGGAGAAAAGGACGGATTATCCAGCGGCATTGAGATTATCAAATCCGATGGTTTTTCATTCTGGTGCGCTATCGGTCAGATCAAAACCGGAAGGCGCTGACATCATGCTTGATGGTTACCGGGTGCCCGGTTTTCTTTCACCCTGCATTCTTGATGAGCTGGCACCGGGTGCACATCTGCTTGAATTGCATAAAGACGGATACAGTCCATATTCCGATTCGATCATGATCACGCCGGAAGAAACCACCCTCGTAATTACCGACTTGAGCAGAATGATGGGGGACATAAAAGTTCTGGTCAAACCCTGGGGTTCAATATATATTGATCAGCAGCTGGTCAAGGAGAATACCAACACGGCATATTCCGGTCGATTCGGGACCGGTCAATATGATTTAAAGGTGGTCCACTCCACATTTGGTGTCTGGCAGAAGGCGGTTGAAATCAATAAAAATCAGGTTACCAGTGTTGTGATCGATTTTAACCAGTTCATTTATGTTCCCGTAACCGCCTTTGATGTGGACGGGAATCCGGTATGGGCGGATATTATAGTCGATAACAGACAAACCGGTGATGTTACCCCGAAAGAAGTCGGGCTGCGAATTGGTTTGAGAACCGTTGCAGCCAGAAAAGAAGGTTATGTTCTTGTTAATGGTGAAAAAACAGTTATGGTATCAGAAGATTTATTCCAGCCGCTTAAATTTGTTCTGCGTAAAGTCGAATCCAGTCAAGCCTACCAACCTTGAAATTCGAACTAATTTTTCTTAACTATCGGCAGACTTAATCGATAATATATAAGTGAACCGATCATTCTCAATTGCGTAAAATAAAAAATTATATCAAACGGTAAAATCTTTGGAATTTATGCATCGAAACAGCAGATTGTATATTTCAATTCTTCTCATTTTCCAGATCAGCTTTCTTCCGCTGAACGATTATCTGTCCGCACAGTCAGTATCTCCCGAAAAGCAAATCGATGAGGCCAGAAAAAGCTATTATGAGGGAAATTTTGATCAGGCGATCGTATTGATCAAAAGCTGTCTAAAAGAGGCCACGCTGGATACTACAAACCTTCAGGAAGCATATGTAATTCTGGCACAGGCGTATTTGGCCAAGAACTTTAATGAAGCATCCCGGGAGGTCGTGATTAAACTGCTGGATTTAAATCCGGATTACAGTCCGACTATTGAACAGGAACCTCCGCCTTTTGTATCGCTGGTAGAACAAATAAAACGTGAAAAATCACCCGTGGCCCCATCTGAATCAGGAAGTGAGAGCAAATGGCTCTGGATCGGAGCGGGGGGGGCCCTGGTTATCGGAGCAGCTACGTTTATTATTTTCAATCAGAAAAATGACGAGACAATAGTGAATAATAAACTGAAGGACCCACCCTCCATGCCCCAGAATCCCTGATGAGAGTCAACGTTTCCACCGGAAGTTGATATGAAAATTATCCCGCATATCATTGTAATGTTCTTTTTTCTCGGTACAGTTTGCCTGTACGGACAGACTGATGTTTCCGGAATAATAAACGGCCAGACTTGGACAGCAGCAGGTTCTCCATATGTGGTTAACGATCATCTGATCATTCAGGATCTGACAATAGAACCTGGTGTTACGGTTGCATTTAACGGGAATTGGGAATTCAGGGTAACAGGTACATTGATTGCGATTGGTACCCGGTCGGATTCGATCTTTTTCGTAAACCATCCCGGATCAATGGTTAACTGGCTGGGGATTATCATCGAAGATACATCCGCTGTAGATACACTTAAATTCGTACGTATAACTGATGCTTCTCCTACTGCGGTCACCATCCGGAACAGTGTCAGCTATCTAGAAAGCTGCCAGATTAGCGGGAATAATGGAAATGGTGTCGTGTGCAGTGGCGGAGCAGCAAAGATATTTCGCTCCGATATTGTAAATAATACCGGTAATGGTATCGTAGCCGAATCCGGCGGTGCATATTTGATAAAAGCGGCGAAGATTCTGTCGAATGGAAACAAAGGTATCAGCCTGAATAATGGCAGCGCTGAATTGGAAAATGTGATTGTTGCCAAAAATACCCAGGCAGGTATCGATCTCGAAACCGTTCAGGACACCCTGATATTCAGCAATATCGTAATATCTGATCATGAATTCGTCTATGCGATTAATGCGAAAAACGGCATAATTTCAGGCAGAAACTCAATTGTCTATTTCAATGCCTCATCACCTATCAGACCCGGTTCCGCGACCTTTGATATAGCTTACAGTAATATCCAGGGTGGCTTTTCAGGCGAGGGCAATTTTTCCAGCGATCCTGAATTTTCCGATGACCTGACATACGCCTTATCATCCGGTTCACCATGTATTGACAGTGGGGATCCGGATCCACGATTTAACGATATCTGTTTTCCACCATCCATGGGCAACGTTCGAAATGATGTCGGTGCCTACGGAGGCCCCGGAGCGTGTGAATGGCTTGATCAAATATTCGTTTACCCCGATTCGGTTGACTTTGGCATGACAACTGTCGGGATTCCTAAAGACACTATACTAAATATTCAAAATGCTCGTGGTCACCCCCTTAATATTACACATATCGATCTATCCGGAATCGGTTCGGACGCTTTTTCAGTAGATACCGCTAACTTTCCTTTGGGACCGTATGAGAACAGGTCTGTAAAGATTCAATTCCATCCAGATGCCGAACAGGGGTATACTGCAAATCTTGAATTTTCCAGCAGTGGCGGTACTGCCATAGTCCCATTAAGCGGATCAGGACAATTCGCCATTTTTGAAGCCAATCCAACGAATATAGATTTTAAGACGGTAGCTGTCGGAAGTGTGCATACTATTCCTGTGACGATTGAAAATATAAGCGATGGCCTTGTACGGATTGACTCTTTGAAATTTACTGATGATCGTTTTTATCATCAGCACCAGTTGCCGATTGAATTGCCTCCTGGAACAGACAGCATAGATTCAATATTTATCCATTTTGAGCCGGATACCATTGGATATTTTCAGGGTCAAATTGAATTTTTCGATAATCATCCCGGAAATATAAAGATATTTCTCTCGGGTAGCGGCAAAGCACCAATCATATATACCCCCTTAAAGGTTATAGAGCTTGGCGATATACATGCTGGACAAGATACAGTTACCCGGATACTTATCGAAAACAGAGGCACCGATACACTGCGCATCCAGTCACGCAGATTGGGATCCACCGGCTTTTATTTCAGTTTGGCGGATACTTCCGGTCGAATCGAATTTCCACCCGGCTCTGCACCAGACACCATAAAAGTCCGCTTTCATCCGCAGGCAGCAATCGACGATACGGCCAGCCTGCTTATCCTCAGCAACGACCCGTTTAATGACACGTTGTCTGTGGCATTAAACGGACGAGGAGTAAAACCCGATGTTCAGGTTTCCGCGGATTCGATCAAATTTGGCGAGGTTATCGTAAATATTGATAAATCAAAAGATATTACAATAAAAAATTCGGGAAATGCGGAACTTATCATTGGTGAAGATGTAACAATTTTTGCCCAGTCTCCCGATGACTCTTCGTTCAGACTCATTGATAATCCCGCGGGTTCAATTATCTCTGCCAACGACTCGATCAGTTTTCAGGTTTCGTTTTTACCAAAAAAAGAAAACGAAGTATACACTGCTAAATTAAGCATCCCCACAAATGACATACAAAAGGACACATTAGATCTTGACCTTTCAGGTAAAAGTGTATTGCCTGTCCTCTCTCTGCCGGGACTTATCGATTTTGGCGGAATCGTAATCGGGCAGGAATCTATTATTACCCTGGAGATAAAAAATTCCGGCACTGGCACCTTGATTATCGATTCACTCTATTTTAAAAATCCAGAGCAAACAGTTTTTACACTTTCTGATTTTCAACTACCGGATTCACTATTGCCAGAAACCGATACATTATCCCTGAATATCAGGTTTGCTCCCCCAATACCAGGAAAGTGGGTGGCACAGATATATATTCTTACAAATTTACCGGGTTCTGCAAAACTCGACAGTTTTTCCGTTTCAGGAACAGGCTTAAAACCGCTGCTATCCCTCTCACATGATACTGTTTCTTTTGACTTAACGTATATTACTGATCCATCCGTCTGGGATACAGTTTTTGTCTCAAACGCCGGCAACGGAAAATTACAGATCGACTCGCTGATATTCACACCCCGGAGTGACAGCCTTGATTTTAATTACGCGTTTCATGCAGACAGAAAAACTCTTATTGACTCACTACTGGTTGATACAGTTTTCATTGAGTTTAAACCGGAAATGCCGGGGGCACGATTAGCCACGCTTCTCGTGTATAGTAATGATCCGGAATCATTTCCTGATCCGGATACTCTTAATCTGAAAGGCATTGCCAAATCACCTGTGATCATCAGCGTCGCGGACAAGCTCGAGTTCGATACGACGTTCGTGGATTCTGATACAACCAAATTTTTAAAGATCGAAAACCGCGGGGACCGGGATCTGAAAATTCTGGCACTCGAATTCGCCGATCCCAATGACGCTCAATTTTCAGCTGAAAACATCGGATCCGGGATAACCGTTATACCGGGTTCAACCGATAGTCTCGCCATTACATTTAAACCTGGTAATGAAGGACCGGTGAACGGTGCTATCCGGATCATAAGTAATGATCCAATTAATGATACGGTTACCGTTTCTTTATCCGGCACTGGCAAAACCGATCCAGAACCGGCGCAAATCATGATAACAACGTATCCTGATTCTTTGAGTGTTGGCGAAGACTATACAATCCAGATCATGATATCCGGCAATCAGGCTCCGGTGTCATGGTGTAATCTGATGGCCAGGCCCGGCGCAAGGAGTGATTTTGATACACTGGCTATGAATCTGTCGGCAGGCTCTGATTCCTTATGGGAAACACAATTACCGGGTTACCTGATCACTGAGAGAGGCTTGGAATATTACATCGAAGTAAGGCATGGCGGGCGTCTGTCAGACTATCCTACAAACGGCAACAGCAATCCGCAATACCAGCAGGTCCATATACCTTTACTCCGATATCCCGGATCCACACGGATCAATGATTATCAAATGATCTCATTGCCCGTTGAATCAAATGACCGGACGCTGGCGTCCCTATTCGGGGATACACTGGGCGGATATGACAATACCCTTTACCGGATTTTTGAATATGATTCTGGCTATTATGAATTGAACGACATGGACAGGGCTCTGCCCCGCGGCAAAGCATTATGGCTGATTACCCGCGACAGTCAAAAATTGATTGTCCGGAATGTAATGTCGCCGGCGGAATTTTCCATCTTTCCGATCCCCGTCAAAAAGGGATGGAATATGATAAGTGTACCATTCCCGTTTCCGGTGTCCACCCATATACTTGATCCTGCGGTGATCAGTGGCGGCGTTTTTTATAATTGGACCGGAAATGAGTGGCAGAAGGATATCACCACTCTTATGCCCTACGACGGATATGCTGTTTATGCGCTGGTAGATACGGTGCTCCATGTTCCACCCATTGCTTCTCCTGCCGGCTTGCCAAAAGAAAATGAAAAACCGTTTATTCTGCCCGACTGGCAGATCACGATAAGCGCCACCCGCGGTCGCTATCGTGATGCCAAAAATATTGCCGGTGTTCTACAGGGGGCGCTGGCCGGATTCGACCGCTTCGATCTGCCGGAGCCACCATCCCCGGGAAATTTTGTTTCAGTTTACTTTCACAATCCGGTAACGCCATTGACTGCTGATCTAAGAGCACCTGACACCTCACTGTCCGGTTATCGTTTTGATTTTTCCGTTATCAGTAATTTTACCGGAACAACCCGATTAGAGTTTGGATCAGAAAATTTGCCTGCCGGATATGGTTTTATAGTAGTTTCTGACCAAACAGGCGTGCGATATGATCCGGCGGAGCAGATTAACATATCAGCTAACCACCAGGATATGGTTTTACTGGTAGGAGAAACTGCATTCATAGAGCAGGCAACGGCTTCTTATCAGCTCCTGCCATTAACATACAGACTTGATCAGAATTTCCCAAATCCATTTAATCCTGCCACTACGATCAAATATACTTTACCGGTTGCTGAAAAAGTTGACCTGATTGTATATGACATTCTCGGAAAGGTAGTTAAAAATTTACTATCGGGGAGTTTTCATGAAGCCGGCTATCATTCGGTCACCTGGGATGGTACAAATAATCAGCATGTCCTTGTTGCCAGCGGAATTTATTTTTTGACCCTCAGAACGGCTGCATATCATCATTCTGTCAAAATGTTGTTGCAAAGATAAAGACAGACGGTCTGTTCAGATTTTTGGGTCAGGCTCAAGGGATTTACGGGATCTCACATTCGTGAACGTGTAAGAATCATTCCTCTAACCTGGTAATAAATACTATCGAGTACATATACAGATTAAGTGCCTACCGTCAGGAATCAGGTATAATTTTCTGAGCTGAATCAGAGGGGATTTATGGATGGGTGGAAGAATTTTATATTATAAATTCAAAATAATCTCGCGCTAATCCGGTCATTCTGTCCTATCCGGCAACGTAATACCCGCAGCATTCAATTATCATTTGCATTCGCCACATTGAGGATTTCCTGTAAGGGAACTCCCGTTTTATGTGCCAGAACCTGTGCGATCTTAAGAACATTCAGGATCGTGTGAGATCCAGCGCGCTGTAAGCCTAAATGTCTGCTGTGTCCCTCATCCAGCATACTCAGATCCGGTATATGTACCTGTGCACCGGCCTCATCCAGTAAATCAATGGCTTTGGCCGGCAGCGCACGATCCCGGTCAAATCTAACCGAAAGATCGATGGCCGCTTCAATTGCCTTATCCGTGATCCATACTTGATGGAATTCCTCCAGCTTTTTCCGAAACAATTTGAGCATCTCCACTGTGTCGCGCCTTGAGGGCTCATCAATTTCGATTTTCTGAAATCCCCGTTTAAGTGATGCATCCGGGGCAATATACCTGGCAAAATCTTCCGGTGTTGTCGCACCAATAAATTTCAGATCACCCTGGATTATGACCGGATTCAAAATATTGGCTATTGTATTACCCGGCTCTTTTTGGTTAACTCCGATATAATTGTGGATTTCGTCAATAAACAGCACCACATCCGGTTGTGCAACAGCCTCCTCAATTATATTGGACAGTTGGTTTTCGAAAGCGACCTTATCTCTCCATTTTCCGACTATGCTGCTCATATTGAGTTCGATAATCCGTTTGTATGAAAGCATCTCATGATCTTTTCCCTGAGCGAGACGGCAGGCCAGAGCCTTTACGAGAGTGGTTTTCCCAACCCCTGCCCGGCCTACCAGCAGCGGATTATTGCAATATTTCCGGGAAAGGATCTGAATCATTTTCAAGATCTCCGCTCTGCGGCCTGCATGGTAATGTATCTGACCATCATTGGCCTGCCGGGTCAGATCCCTGCCATATTCATCCAGCAGGGAAATGGATTTGGATCTTCCCTGTATCGTTACGGCGCTCAGACGCAGATCGACCAGCGGAGGAGGAGAAAATTCAGGATTATAAACTTCATAAATGTCGATGGTCGGTTCGCCCGGTTTAAAACTTCTGGATGCCAGAAATTTCCAATTTATACCATCTATACCGGGTGGTTTTTCCACCGCTTCAAATACAGATTTGCTTGCCAGGACGTGACCACCTACCGATACGGCCGTGATGCGATTCGCAGTTGATACTTTTATACCGAAGATATCGCGGGATTGCTTCTCCGTCACTTCCCTTACTTCACCAAGATCCATCCCAATCCGTACTTGAATAATATTCCGTTTTAAAAACTCCCTTTGAATTTCCAGCGCACATTGTACGGCAACAGCCGGATGCGAGAAAATCATCAGGAGTCCATCACCGGTAGATTTTATGATTTCCCCTTTACCGCTGCGCTTAATAATACGTTGAATTGTATCATCATGATATTGAATCAGTTTATAGAATGATTCGTCGCCCAATTTATTGAACAGCGCCATTGACCCGACAATATCATCAAACATGATCGTCAATTTTGACACATTACTCTTTCTGGTAAAGGAATGTATGCTTTCATAGGCATTCTTGCTGATACCCTGGATTTTCTGATCGGTATCTTTTTCAAGCTGATGAGCGGTAATCCTTTCAAATGCATTGGCGCTATCTATCCGATAACTGCTTAAAACCGAATTGATGATGGGTGTGGGCTTTTCCATAATGGCGGCCAGGAGATGAATTACATTCACAGTGTCCCCGGCAGTATTTAAGTTTTGTGCTTTTTTAAAAACTATTCTGGATGCCGGGCTACGGTGGATTATTTTATCCTTCCTCCTGTATTTACCTCTGGGATATTGTTCGCGTAATTTGCGTCGAAGAACAGCAGGTGTAATTCCGAAGCTATGAATCAGATCTTCAATGCCAGCACACTCGCTTTCCAGATATCGGCGATCTATTAGATCAAGCTTCTTCCCGGCCTTTAGAATATCTATTTTCTCCATGCTGCATATTCCAATCAGCAAATGCTCATTTTCAATAAATTTCTGGCGTGAGGCATTCGCTTCCCATGAGGCAATTTGCCAGGCAAACCGCAAGCCGGGTGATATCAAATTCATAAATATACTCCTGATGCCCTCATGTACATATATTTCGGAATAATGTGCGCAGTATTTAAAATAAAAACATTTATTTATCAAAATTTTCCCGATACTCTGACGATAGTATAAATATATGCAACAAGAATCAGCATGCGATCGGAATTTTCCAGGCAGGTTAAGAGTGTTTTAAAAACATTGCGTAAATTAATGCCCGTGGTTAGATTTGAAAAACACATGCAGTGAGACTGATGAAAACCATTATTGAACCTTTTCGCATAAAATCGGTCGAACCCATTGTGATGACCACCAAACAGGAGCGGAGCAATTACCTGAGAGATGTTCATTATAACCTGTTTGGATTGCACAGTAGTACTGTTCTGATTGATCTGCTGACCGACAGCGGCACCAGCGCCATGTCTTCAGAACAGTGGGCGGCAATTCACCGTGGTGATGAGAGTTATGCCGGAAGTGAGAGCTTCTACCGCTTTTTCAAAGCTGTAACCGATATCATGCCTTTTAAACATGTCATTCCCACCCATCAGGGACGTGCCGCGGAGAAAATACTCTTTTCGGTTATCAGTGGTACAAATAAAAAGATTCCGAACAATACACATTTTGATACAACCCGTGCCAATGTCGAATTTACCGGTGCGGAGGCTGTGGATCTGGTCATCGCCGAGGGACATGATCCAAAATCCCTCCATCCCTTCAAGGGGAATATGGATATTGATCAGCTGGAGAATTTCATCCGTGAGACGAGACCAGAAAATATTCCGTGTGTCATGCTAACCATCACCAACAATTCCGGTGGGGGGCAGCCTGTATCAATGGAAAACATCCGGAATATAAGTATGATATGCCGAAAATATTCACTGCCTTTTATTCTCGACGCCTGTCGTTTTGCTGAGAATGCGTATTTTATCAAACTGCGTGAGGAAGGGTATCAGAATAAATCAGTCAAGGAAATCTGCCGGGAAATATTTTCCTACGCAGATGGCTGCACAATGAGCGCCAAAAAGGATGCGCTGGTTAATATTGGTGGTTATTTGTGCCTCAATGATGATGATTGGGCAATGCAGGCCCGAAACATGTTGATCCTGACTGAAGGATTCCCGACATATGGCGGCCTAGCAGGCCGTGATCTGGAAGCCATCGCAGTAGGACTGGAGGAAGTCGTTCATGAGGATTATTTGCATTACCGGTTACGTTCTACAGAATATCTCGGTGAAAAAATAAATGCCGGCGGCGTGCCGATCGTACTTCCAGTTGGTGGCCATGCGGTTTATATTGATGCAAAATCTTTCCTGCCCCATATTCCTGTTGAACATTTTCCCGGCCAGAGTCTTGCCGTCGAACTTTACCTGGAAGGGGGCATAAGAGGATGTGAAATCGGATCGGTAATGTTTGGAAGTAGGGCAAAAATGGAATTGGTTCGTTTGGCAATTCCCCGCCGGGTTTATACACAGAGCCACATCGATTATGTGATCGAAGTAATTCTTGCAGTCTATGAAAAGCGTAATTTGATCAGAGGAATGAAAATAACCTGGCAGCCGGAAATTCTGCGTCATTTCACCGCACACTTTGAATACATTTAACTGATGGGAATGCTTGTAGATCAAAGGATAGAAATATGTTAGACCGGAAAACAAAACTTCAGCGTATCATTCAAATTGGAATTGAAGTCGCTCAGATCAAGGATCTTGATATCCTGCTCGAAAAAGTCCTCAGCGAGGCGAGATATCTGGTAAATGCCGATGCAGGCTCAATCTATATAAAAGAAGAAGACAACCTTAAATTCAGCTATTCACAAAATGAGACACTACGCAAACGCTTGGGAAAAGGCAAAAAGCTCATTTATACAACCTTTACAATTCCGATTACGAATGAATCTATCGCTGGCTTTGTCGCTCTGTCCGGGGAACTGCTGAATATTCCCGATGCTTATAAGATCCCCCCGGAAAGATCCTATACTTTCAATAGCCGCATTGATAAGCTTGCCGGCTATGAAACCCATTCAATGCTCACAGTTCCGCTAAAAAACAACCGCGGAGATTGTATCGGTGTTCTGCAGTTGATCAATACGCAGGATGAAAGCGGAAATATCATTCAATTTGACAATGAAGATGAAATACTCATAAAACCATTTGCAATGTATGCCGCCGTCGCCATCGAACGCGCTCAGCTGACCCGTACAACAATTCTACGGATGATCAGTATGGCCGAATTACGCGACCCGAAGGAGACCGGTGCCCATGTAAACCGGGTCGCTTCATATGCGGTCGAGGTTTATGAGCATTGGGCGCATAAACACAACATACCTCAGGAGGATATTGATAAATTAAGGGATTCATTCCGGCTTGCAGCCATGCTCCATGATGTCGGTAAAGTGGCGATTTCCGACACAATTCTTAAAAAACCAGGGCGATTCACGGACGAGGAGCATAATATCATAAAACAGCACACCATTGAAGGAGCACGCTTATTCCGTGGCGCGCGGTCTGATTTCGATGAAATTGCCTCTGAAGTAGCCCTCTGTCATCACGAACGCTGGGATGGTAGGGGTTATCCGGGTTATATCGATCTGGATACAGGTGCACCGCTATCCGGATATTCTGATGACAACGGCAGAGCCCGCGGTAAACGCGGAGATGAAATCCCTATCTACGGACGGATTGTAGCGCTTGCAGACGTTTATGATGCACTCTCATCCAAGCGGTCCTATAAAGAAGCATGGGATGAGGAAAAAGTTTTGAATATTATCCATGAAGAACGCGGTAAGCACTTCGATCCCGATGTGGTGGATTCATTTTTTGAAGTAATAGATGTAATCCGCTCCATTTCCCATCGTTATCCGGACGCCGGACAGTAATTTTCCCATCAATCAAATTTGTCCGCCATAGCTATTACCCTCCGTTAGTACCTTCCGGGTACGGAAGATTGTATTTAACTATTTAAGAATTATTGATTAAGAAAAAGTAAAAAAAGCTCAAAATCGCTTGATTTCTGACGAAAAATCTATTAGAATTGTGGAACATTTTTCCTTAAAGTGGAGATAAATCCCTTTTTATGCCGGTTAATGACTTTTCTGGCGAATACCGATTCATACTCGATACAAAAAAACGAATCAGTATTCCGTCAGCAATACGGAGAGTGATGACTCCTGAAGCCGAGGAGACAATGGTATTTACACGCGGTTTCGAGGGCTGTGTTTATGTATATCCGCTTGATGAATGGCGTCGTCTTACACAAAAATTAAATACCCTGGATAGTTTTGATGTGAATGTAAGGGATTTTATCCGGTTATTCATCGGACCGGCGTACAAAAATGTTATGGACAATCAGGGACGTATCGTATTACCGGAATATATTCTCGACATGGCAAAGATTGAACGGGATATCCTGTTGATGGGCTCTTTAAACAAGTGGGAGCTCTGGAATCCGGTTGTTTACGATGCATACATCAGGCAGAATAATCCGTCACTCGAGAAATTATCCAAAAAAATAAATTTCAGCGCAATCTTTCGAAACGATGGGTGATCATGAATCGCCCATTCCATGATCCGGTTCTTGCTGATCGGGTCATTGACTATCTGATCACCGAGACCGGCGGAATATATATTGACGGAACACTCGGCGGGGGAGGCCACGCTGAACGTATTCTTGAGAACTTAACGGCGGGTGCTCAATATATCGGCGTGGATCAGGATGGGGATGCACTGGAACATGCACGGAAAAGGCTTGGACCCAGTAAAAAACTGATTCTCGAACGGACGAACTTTGCCGATATCCCATTGCTGCTAAAACGGCAGGGTATGGGTCCTGTCGATGGTCTATTACTTGATCTCGGTATTTCCTCGTTTCAGATCGATATGCCCAGAAGGGGGTTTTCTTATATGCAGGATAGTCCGCTTGACATGCGTATGGACCAGCGGATTGAGCAGACCGCCAGCCATATAGTTAATCAATATAATGAGCATGAACTCGTACGCATATTCACTCTCTATGGTGAGGAACGGTTTGCCAAACGTATTGCCCGCAGTATTGTTCTTGAAAGGCGCAAAAATCCGATTTACGATTCCGGCCGACTGCGCAGCATTATCGGAAAGGCAGTACCCGGCCGGTACAGGATAAAAAGCTATGCCCGGGTGTTTCAGGCTCTGCGGATTGCCGTGAATAATGAACTGGAGGTCCTTGAAAGAACACTGTCGGAGAGTCTGGGGTATTTAAAACCACATGGTCGAATCGTTGTGATTGCATACCATTCACTGGAGGACCGGATTGTCAAACAGTTTTTTAAAGCACAGGCCTCCCCCTGCTTCTGTCCACCAGAACTGCCCAAGTGTATTTGTGGACAAACACCAAAATTGAAAATATTAACCCCGAAAGGGATTAAACCGGCACAGACTGAAATCCGCCAGAATATTCGGGCGAGAAGTGCCATATTAAGAGCTGCGGAGGTATTATGAGACAACAAAGAAGACAAAAGGGAGTCTTAAGTGCTTTATTCCTTTGGCCTTTCAAATCATACCTAAGGATCATGGTGGTCGTCGCATTTGTTGCACTTTTTCAGTATCAATCGATCCAGATCGATATTCTTGCGCGGGAGGTTCGTGCAATGGAACTGAAGAAGAATCAACTGATCAATGATAATGCCTCCCTGCAGGCCGGGATCGATCGTTTAACCCATATCAACCGGATTGAAAAACTGGCCAGTGAACGATTTGGGCTGGTTGCACCCGGTAATCAGATCGAGCAGATCTATATCAAAAAATTTGAAGAACTGCCGGGAGCGTCAGAAAAAGACGTAAAACTGGCTGGTGTGCAATAAGTTAACCGGTAAAGCTGTTATGAGTATTCATTTTGGACGGATATATGTGGTGGTCGCAGGGCTTCTGATTCTGTGGGCGGCAATTGAGTTTAGACTCTTTCAGATTCAGGTAAGCCAGCATGCTTTTTACGTTGAGCAAAGTAATGTACAATCTGCAAAGAAAATAAATCTCAAAGCCCGTCGAGGACGTATTTTCGATACGAACGGAGAATGTCTCGCCACAAATATTGTCCATTATGATTTGGGAGCCGACCTGCATCTGATTGAAAATAAAAACGCCGTTGCTTCATCCTTCGCAAAAGCCTTTAATCGCCCACGCTCATACTTCCTTAATAAACTGGATACCCCACGCGATTTTACCTACCTTGTTCGCAAAGTGAACGATGAAGAATTACAGCAACTTGCCGGAATTGATGACCCGGGTGTGGTAAAACTCGAAGGATCCCGTCGTTATTACCCTTTTGGTAAATATGGCAGCCAGATCATCGGATTTACCGATCTGGATGACAGAGGGGCCAGTGGCATAGAAATGCAATTTGACCCCCAATTGAAAGGGCAGGACGGCTGGACCTTTCTGCTTGCTGATGCACACAGAAGGTTTGGCTATGATGTGGATTATCCCCATTTTGAGCCGAATCCCGGTCTGGATATTGAATTGACGATCAATAAAAATTTTCAGACGATCGTTGAAGATGAACTCGATGCCGGTGTAAAAAAATACAGAGGCGAGTCCGGCATGGCCGTTCTGATGAATCCTAATACCGGTGAAATTCTGGCAATGTACAGTTCGCCAGGCTTTGATCCCAATGAACCGAATCGATCTACCCTCGATCAACGTCGAAACCGTGCTATTACGGACATCTTTGAACCTGGTTCCACCTTTAAGATCTTTCCGGCAGCAGCACTGTTACAGGAAAAAATAAAATCACCGGATAGTATTGCCTTCTGTGAAAACGGATCGTATTTGTATTATAAACATACCATCAATGATTCAAAAAAATACGGATGGTTATCGTTTCGAAGGGTGATTGAGAATTCCTCAAATATCGGTATGGTGAAACTGACAGAATCTTTGAAAAAAAAGACCTTCTACCAATATTTAAAAAATTTCGGATTTGATTCCCAGACCGGGGTGGATATTATTGGCGAAGCAAGTGGCATACTCACCAAACCTGCAGATTTTTCCGGCCTTTCGAAAGCGGTAATTTCCTTCGGTCAGGAAGTTGGCGTTACGGCTGTACAAATAACCAATGCGTTTGCTGCGGTTGTTAACGATGGCCGGCTGATGCGCCCCTATATAATCAAAAGGGCACTTGATTATCGCGGGAAAGTAGTTGCAGAAAAACAACCTCAGGAAATTCGTCAGGTGATTACGCCTGATGTGGCACAAACATTGAAGAGCTTCATGCTTGGTGTGGTTGAAAACGGCACGGGTAAAAAAGCCCGCATCGATGGTGTGCAAATCGGGGGTAAGACAGGTACTGCCCAAAAATTTGACAAAAAGTTAAGCCGGTACATCCGTAATGAGTATATGGCATCTTTTATTGGCTTTGCGCCTTACGACGATCCCCAGCTGATCCTGTCTATTTTTATTGATAATCCCAAACCCTCTTACTATGGTGGTGATGTTGCCGCACCAATATTTGCCGCCATTATAAAACGCATTCTGCAATTTGCTCCGGAAAAGGAACAGCCGATGGTCACAGAAAAGGAAAGGGCCGTCTTGACGACAACCGTACCTAATCTTAAAGGTCTGCCGGTATATGCGGCCGAAGAATATCTTGAATTCAAGGATCTGGACTACGAAATAGAAGGAGAAGGATCACACGTAATTTCATTCTCGAACGCCAGTGACGAGATAAATCTGATTCTGGGAAATCCGGCTTTAACGACCAGTCGCATGCCTGATCTGAGCGGATTGAGTTTACGCGAAGCTATTATGCGTATTGATTTCAAACGCTTTCGCGTGAGAATTTACGGACAGGGGTGCGTCCGGACTCAGTCGATTAAAGCAGGTACAATGATCAAAAACCGGGCCGATTTAAAACTGGTTTGTGGGGATTAAGGTATGAAAATAAAATACCTTAATGAATTATTGGATCAAGATCTGGTCCTGGGTAAACCGGATATTCCGGCAATTCCTGTATCCCGAATCGATTATGACTCCAGAAAGGTAAAAGATGGTAGCCTGTTCATTGCGATAAGCGGATTTACTACCGATGGTCATCGGTTTTTACCGGAGGTGGAAAATAAAGGGGCGGTCGCAGCTATCGTGGAAAGAAAAAATGATCAGGTTCGCCTCCCCCAGTTTGTGGTTGAAAACAGCCGCCAGCTCATGGCTCTGGTATCCGCAAGGCTTTATCAGGAAGAGCTATCGAAAATGCGACTGGTCGGAATTACCGGGACAAACGGCAAGACCACGATTTCCTTTCTGATAAAATCGATTCTCGAAACCGCCGGATTGCACAGCGGTTTGATCGGAACCATTTATTACGACATTGCTGGAAATATAACGAAGGCATGGAATACGACACCTGAGTCGGCCGATATCTGTCATTTTCTTTATCAGATGAATCGTGGCGGCCAGTCAGGATGTGTCCTGGAAGTTTCTTCACACGGTTTACTTCTCAAACGAATCGAAGGATTGGTTTTCGAAGTCGCGGTGTTTACCAATCTGACCCAGGATCATCTGGATTTTCACGGCGATATGGAAGCTTATTTTGATGCCAAAAAGAAGTTGTTTTCACATTTACAGCCATCCGGAACTGCTGTAATTAATATACGCGATCCATACGGCCAGCGGTTGGTCGAAGATATTGAGCAGGATGTAATCGATTATGCAGCCGGAGAATGCGATGCATCCGTGAGTGCGGTTGAATGGCGCAGTACAATCCACGGGCTTGTCTTTATTGCCCGAACCCCATTGGGGCCGATCGAAATTCAATCAGCTCTTATCGGTGATTTTAATGTGGAGAATATTCTTGCAGCTATCGCAACCGGACTGGCCATGAAGTTTGATCTGAATACCATCCGGCGCGGAATCGAAAAAGTCAAGAG
>WOR8_10000425_pt1 | contig 76505 bp, 70 predicted proteins | sample DeeMarSeWOR38_10_FD_19890 | JGI IMG/M metagenome (IMG submission 19890)
CCACGGCCGTGGCGGCGGCGCTCCCAAAATAAATGCCGGGGAATTCAAAGGCTTCCATCACAGGAAAGCGGCCGCGCGTATAGCCCATAGACGAGCCACAGATATCAGCGGTGCCGCTGACCACACCATCGTACATCTCTGCGCTCTTGAGAAGGGTATTTACTGGAAACATATTGATTTTGATATAACCTTTAGAGGCGGTTTCGACTTCTTCTGCCCATTCTTTGAATACGCCCGCCTGATAATGGCTGGCCGGGAAGATGTGAGCAAATGACAGTTCAACTTCAGCTGCCCCGGCATTAAAGACGCCGGAGAAAGAAAACATAAAGATAAAAATAAACCCCAAAAATAGTAATCTTTTCTTTTTCATTTTTTACCTCCCGTTGATGGAACTTAAAGGTTAATATAGATGGATTGCGAGATTACATTGTCTCTATGTGAAATATCACCCCCCTCACATTGAAACGAGAATCTGAAATCCCAATCGGAGTCGAATTCAATTGATATGTCGCACGTGGTCGATTTCAGGCCCTGCGCCTTGCACCGTATTTATATCTCTATTTGTAAGGTCTCAGGATGTCAAGGAAAAAGGTTAAGACCCGAATATACTTGCCTCTACTAAAAATGAGTTCACCGTATTTTAAATTGTCCTGATGATTGAAGCCGGAATTAAATCATCTTTTTAACGATACCAATAATATCCGCCTCGGATGTTTTTCGTGGGTTGAATTGACACTGGACACTGTTAAAGGTTTCCTGAACAATGGTTTGCATATGATCTTCACGAAAACCGAAATCGCTCAGCCTTGCGCTTATGCCGACCTCGTCGAGTAGGGCGTTCAGCCTTTGATATGATTGGGTTTTCCAAATCCCGCCACGGCGGGGCTTCGCACCCGCTTCCACCCGCAACGATTGGGGCACTTCGCGCCCCTGTCTTTTACCGCCTGCGGCGGTAAAATCCAAGCCGCCCGCTTTGCGGGCGGTCGTTGACTCAGCGTGTAAAACGGGTGTATCGGCTTCAATGTCAATGAATCCCAGGGCCTTGAAGATGTTGGCTACTTTTATTTCGAGAGCGCCTTGATTGTATCTCAGCACATGGGGAAGAACCATGCCGCAGGCCTGACCGTGAGGGATATGGTAAAGCGCGCACAACGGCATGACCATCGCATGACAGAGTCCCATATGGGCGTTCATGCCGGCAATCATTGCCATGGTTGAACCGACCTGTACGGCTTCGCGCGCGTCAATATCTTCACCATGATGATAGGCCCTCTTGAGTCCACTTCCGATCAGTTCAATGGCCCTGATGGAAAATAATTCGGAAGCAACGCTCGCGTCCTTGGATAAATAGGATTCTATCGCATGCGTCAGGGCGTCGACACCGCTGTTGGCCGTGATATTGGGGGGCATGGATTTTGTTATTTCGGGATCCGTGATTGCCACGGCGGGGCAGAGCCGGGTACTGAGAACCAGAAATTTGGATTGAATTTTCTCATCAATCAATACGATACCGTCGGATATTTCACTGCCGGTCCCGGAGGTGGTTGGAACGGCAATGATTTTTCGCGTCAGCGGCTCGGGGATCCTGTCGACCCTTGGCCACGTCGATGACACTGCCGCCGCCTACAGCCAGAATCGAATCAAAATCCTCGAGATCAAGATTTTCCACGAGCGTCTCGAAAAAGCCCACGGTCGGTTCTGCGGTCACATCATCACGCAGAAGATATTCCAGACCGGAATGCTCCAGTGACCGGACCACGGGTTTGACAACCCCTAAATTAACCAACAGCCTATCCGTCAGCAGCAGGGTTTTGCGACATCCGAGATCTTTTACAATAGAACCGGCTTTTGCGGACAGCCCCCTTCCATGACGCCAGCTCGTTGGAAAATCAAATTTCATTCCCAGGGGTTTTTGATTCATAGGCGGACATTACTGAATTTAAGGGCAAACTGCGATGCGTGTTATTGAGTTGAAAGCTGCTGCGTTGGTATGTAGAGGCTTTTTTTGGCGCAGTATAGGCAATTACGGCTTTTGTGTCAATTAATTGCTCTGCACAAAATTACCTCTTTCGCAGCCCCGCCATCGGCATTTTCGGCATCACCGTCATAAAACAAGGAAAATTATGTTAATTTTAGTTAATATTAGTAATTATAAGAATATATTTTCAAAAATGTTGACAAAATATTACAATAAAAGCTAAATAAAAACCTTAAAAAACACGGATTGGTTACGCACTCTTTGCATATGGATCAAAAGGCAGGATCTTTATGAAAAAGCTGTTATCAACCAAAGAGGTCGCCGAATTTTTAAATATCAATGAGAAGATGGTCTACACGCTGGTTGCGGAAAAAGGCCTGCCCGCCTCCAAAGTAACGGGCAAATGGCTCTTCCCGCGGCATCTGGTGGATCAGTGGGTTGAAGCGCAGACCATTAATTATCCGGACACCGGCAGGCTTTTTTCTATTCAGCAAGGATTACTCATACTGGCCGGCAGCAACGATCCGCTATTGGACCGGACCATTTCGCTTTTTAATTCGCATTTTCAAGCACCTCTGGCCGTTTTCGGTAATCTGGGGAGCATGGGCGGCCTGCGGGCCCTGCGGCAGAATCTTTGCCACATAGCTTCCAGCCACCTGCTCCAGGAAGATGAAGAAGAATATAATTTTGATTATGCGTTTCAGGAGCTGGAATCAATGCCGGCCGTCGTAAATTTTTGCCGCCGCGAACAGGGCATTCTGGTAGCGGGCGGTAATCCCAAAAATGTATCGGGTGTCGCCGATCTGGCCCGGCCGGGGATCAGGATTGTAAATCGACCGGTGGGAACCGGAACGCGCCTGTTGCTGGACCGGGAATTTCAAAAGGCCGGCATCAAGGGAGAAAAAATTGATGGGTACGGTGAAGAAGTGCACCGTCATCTGGATGTGGGGCTGGAGATTCTGGCAGGACGCGCCGATGCCGGTCCGGGCATCGGTGCGGTTGCCGGGCTTCTAAACATTGGATTCATACCGATTCGCTGGGAACGATTCGATCTGATGGTTTTAAAGGATCATTTCTTTGACGAAGGCATTCAGCGGTTTCTGTCTTTGCTGCATGAAGCGTCGTTTCGCCAGGTGGCTGAAGCGATGGCGGGCTATGACATCAGCAAGAGCGGGAAAATGGTATTTCCACAGAATTTAGAAAAGGAGGCCTAGATGCGGTGACATTGATTTTTTCAAAAATATAAAAACCCGCAGAAGTTCTTCAACAATTATATCAGAACATTATTAACTTTTTGCCTTGGATGAAAGGAGTTCAAAATGAAACGGGTATGCGCCGCAGTAATTTTTTTAGCACTGGTTGTGTGGCTCCTGCCGGCCGGCTCTTGGGCCGATGAAAAAATGCTGATGATGGCAACCACCACCAGCACGGACAATACCGGCCTGCTGGATTATCTGGCCCCGAAATTCAAGGATGCCACCGGCATTGAGTTGAAGTGGACGGCGACCGGCACCGGCAAAGCGCTCAAGTTGGGTGAAAACTGCGATGTGGACATTCTCATGGTGCATGCGCCGCCGGCCGAAAAAAAATTCGTGGCCGACGGATTCGGGGTGGATCGTCGCGAGATCATGTACAACGATTTCGTCATCATCGGACCCGCATCTGATCCCGCGGGCATCAAGGGAAAATCTATTAAAGACGTATTGACGGTGATTAAATCCAAGCAGGCTGTTTTTGTTAGCCGGGGCGACAATTCCGGAACGCATAAAAAGGAGCTTTCGCTGTGGAGAGCGGCAGATCTGCCGGTCCCTGAAAAGGAAAGCTGGTACGTTCAGACGGGGCAGGGGATGCTGACAACCATCAACGTCGCCTCGGAACGCAACGGGTACACCATGACCGATCGCGGGACCTACATTAAATATGAAAGCAATCTCAAGGGCAATCCGCCGCTCAAAACTTTGGTGGAAGGCGATGCGGTGTTGCTGAATCAATACAGCGTGATTGCCATTGACAAAAAGCACTGCGCCAAGGCCAAATATGACACGGCCAAGCAATTCACCGGGTGGATCACGGGGCCCGAGGCCCAGCAGCTGATTAAGGATTTTAAGCTTTTAGGAAAACCCTTATTTACACCGAATGCGAATATGTAGCATCCGGATAAAAAAACGATCTGAAATGCGGCTGCAGGCGAACAGCTCAACCCGCGCCACGCTATCTTGCCTGCAGTCGCATTGATTTGAGCGATCATGGATTTTATTTTAGAAGGATTTGTTCAGGCCTTACATCTGCTGGCCGGCGGCAACCCGGAAACCTATTCGGCGATATGGGTCACGGTCAGGGTGTCGAGCTATTCCATCGGCTGCAGCCTGCTCATGGGGGTACCGCTGGGATTTTGTCTCGGCTATTTCGATTTCAGCGGAAAAAGACCGCTGCGGACCGTTGTGGATACGCTGATGGCGTTGCCGACCGTGTTTATCGGCCTGCTGGTTTATGCATTTATAACCCATCGCGGTCCCCTGGGAAACTTCGGTCTGCTTTTTACCCTGCCCGGTATCGCCATCGGCCAAACCATTCTGGCCCTGCCGATCATAATCGGCCTGAGTGCCACAGCGGTCGAAAGCATGGACCCAAAGCTTCGCGTTACGATTATGTCCATGGGGGCGAATCGGCGGCAGCTTTTTATCAGCAGTCTATGGGAAGCCCGGCACGGCCTGCTGGCGGGTGCGATCGCGGCTTACGGGCGCGTCATGACCGAAGTGGGCATTTCCATGATGGTCGGGGGCAACATCAAATGGCACACCCGCACCATCACCACGGCCATCGCATTGGAGACCAACAAGGGGCAATTTGGCATGGGTGTCGCACTGGGTCTTGTGCTGTTGGCCATTGCTTTTGGTGTGAATATTTCGGTTTCATTCTTGCGCCGGAGGATTTAAACGTGGAGCGACCCATCTATGAAATCAGATCGCTGAAGCATTCATATGCTGAAAAAACGATATTGGCAATTGAGCATTTTAATGTGCCGCCGGCCTCCATCGTGGGAATCATCGGTCCCAACGGCAGCGGCAAAAGCACCCTTTTAAGACTTTTGGGCCTGATTGAAAGACCCACCCATGGTAAAATTCATTTTAACGGCCGCCAAGTCGAACCTTTTTCAAATGAAGCCAGATTTCTGATTACCCTTTTGCCCCAGGAGCCATTTTTGATGAAACGCAGTGTGTTCAAAAATGTTTCCTATGGTCTTAAATTGAGGGGCAACGGCAGCAATATTACCACCAGCGTCAACGATGCGCTTGCGCTGGTCGGCCTGCCAAGTCGCGATTTTGCGCAGCGCCCCTGGTACGCACTTTCAGGTGGAGAGATCCAGCGTGTGGCCCTGGCAGCCAGACTGGCATTAAAGCCCAAAGTTCTTTTACTGGATGAACCCACCGCCAATGTGGATGCTGCCAGTGCCCAGCTGATTAAAGCAGCATCGTTGCGGGCGCGTCAGGAATTGGGTGCCACGCTGATCATTGCCAGCCATGACTGGGAATGGCTTTATGAAGTATGCGATGAGGTGCGCCACCTGTTTAAAGGCCGGCTGTTTGGAAGCGGCCAAGAAAATGTCATTTTCGGCCCCTGGCAACATTATCAAGGCAGGCTGTGGCAGAAAGAATTGACTGATGGGCAGTGCATTCGTTTTGCAAAACCGCCACCGCAACCCGATGCAGTTGCGATTATCGAGCCGACTTCAATAATTGGCACCACCCAGACCAAGCACGATGGTTCCGGCCCGGATATATTGGAAGGAATTGTTGTTCGCCTGACACTTAAGAAAACGTCGGATGAGATTGTGGCAACCATCATGATCGGCAATTTACCGTTTACCCTCAAATTTTCCCGACAGCAGGTTCAAGCAGAAAATCTTTATCCCGGTCAGCGGATTAAACTTTATTACTCCCCGGTGTCTGTTGAATGGCTCTAAAATGGACTTAAAAATTGCCACCGCTTACTATTCTTTTGAGCGTTTCGCATTCGCGTAACTATAGGAGCACGCCGCACAGTCCCTGTGCTGCGTTTGCGGAGCGCTTCGCTTGAGGCTGAAAGGAGATTATAATTTAGTGCCGACATCCTCAAGGTCCGTAGGACCGCCTTCGAGTCCCAAAGGGACGCTCATAGAGGCCGGTGGGCCGCTCACAATATATTCTAAAATATATTGGCGATATACCGAACGGCGATGAAGATCATTGTAAGGATGAGGATAATTTTTATGATTTTGGCGGGCAGGTACTTTTGAAGCCGGGCGCCGCAATATATGCCCAAAAAGCCCCCGGCGCCGAATAAGCCACCCAGGGCCCAGTCCGGCGCAATCGCCAGGCCGGTATGGGCGAAAAAAGGGGCGATTCCAGCGTAAAAGGCAACGCCGGCGATTGAAGTAACAAACGTGGCCATCAAGGTGGCGCCGGCAATCGTGTAAACCGGCAAACCAAAAAAGGCAACCAGAAAAGGCGCGATAATCGCCCCCCCGCCGATGCCGTAAATCCCGCCGACGATTCCGACTAAAAATGACAGCACAAACAGACCGATTGTATTGAAGGCAAAGATTTCACCATAGAAGCTATAGCTGTAACGCGTGAGCGAAAATTTCACCGTTTTGACAGCCGGCTCCGGCTCGGTGCTATTGCCGGATGCGGGCGCTTCTGTTTTTTTTTTATTATAAAACCGTTCTTCCACGGCTTTTGCTTTTTCAGCTGTTAGGTCGTTCTTTTTAATCATCGCAAGAACGAGTCTCAGCGCGATATATAACAGAACACATCCTGCAAAAAATTTAAAATTCTTCGGGTCCGGCAGGTAAAGAATTCTTAAAACAGCCCCAATAAATATGCCCGGAAGTGTTCCGATAATTATCACCCAGGCCAGCGGCCAGGGCATCCGTTTTTCGCGCATGAAACGATAAACGCCACTGGGGATAGCAACGATGTTATAGAACAGATTCGTGGGTGAGACCGCCGGGCTGGTAAAACCCAGAACGCTCATCTGAAAGGGCAATATAAGGAAGGCACCGGATACGCCGGCCGAGGTTACAATAAACGAGATGATAAATGCCACCAGAAATGGGATGATCGGCGTAACCGTAACACCTGAAACCTCAAAATACATGAGAAGATATCTCCGGGGGGTTGAAAATCTAATGAACTTCATCTATTAGGATATTTTTTTAAGAATAGCAAATATGAAAACGCGTCGTGTTGGCCATCACTTTGGATTTTACTTTGCTTGAAGGTTGAATTCGGGTAAAATTTGTTATAAAGAGTTCAACTTTAATATGATATAAGACAAAATTCATTTTTAAAATTTGAAACGCTCTGCTTAGGTAAAAATGGTAACCACTTTTTTAAGGATGATACCAAGAGCGAGATTTAATTTAAATAAAGAGAAGGACAAAACGGTGAAGGTCGGCAGAAACGATCCCTGCCCCTGTGGCAGCGGGCAAAAATACAAGAAGTGCTGTTTGGGAAAAGAGGTATCAGATACCAAAGACCCCAAGGCAATGTATGCCCAGAGATACAAAATCCAATTGAAAAAAACCGCCGATATCGAGGGTATCCGCAAGGCCGGTCGGCTGGTGCTGGATACCCTCGATCTGGTTGAGTCTAAAATTCGTCCGGGAATGAAGACGGATGATATCAACACCATCGTGCATGCGTTTACCTTAAAAAACGGAGCCCAGCCGGCCCCTTTGAATTACCGGGGATTTCCCAAAAGTGTTTGCGTTTCGGTCAACGAAGTCGTTTGCCATGGCATTCCCGGAGACCGTGTTCTGGAAGATGGGGATATCGTCAATGTCGACGTTACTTCCGTTTTAAACGGTTATTACGCCGACGCCAACAAAACATTTTTCGCGGGCACACCCGGACCCGAAGCCCGGAAAATTATCGCTGTGTCCAGGGAGTGCTTGAAGCGCGGCATCTCCCAGGTAAAACCCGGCCATACCATCGGAGATATCGGCTGGGCGATCCAGAGTTATGCCGAGGGGCAGGGATGCTCGGTGGTACGGGATTTTGTCGGCCATGGTGTCGGCTTCGAATTTCACGAGCCACCCCAGGTTCCGCATTTCGGCCAGAAAGGGCAGGGGGTGCGGTTAGTTCCGGGCATGGTGTTTACAATCGAACCGATGATCAATCTGGGAAACCATGAATTGAAAATCCTGGAAGATAACTGGACCGCGGTTACCAGGGATGGATCTTTATCCGCCCAATTTGAGCAGACCATCTGGGTCACCGATAGCGGCGTCGAGAGCCTGACGCCCTATGACTTATCTTAAATTACACTGCCGACACCAAACCCTCCGGCCGTCTGCCCGTCTTTTTGGCGACAATCTGTAAAATCCCCAGCATGATCAGTACGATCACAATAATGCAGGTGCACATGGCATTGGCGCTGGCGGTCCAGCCGTCGTTGTCCAGCATGATGATTTCGATGGCCGCCAGATGAACGCTGGCGGAGACCAGAAAAATCACGGCACTGATGGTGGTCATCGAGCGCATGAAAAAATAGACGAAGTTTTGAAAAAACGCGACTCTTGAAAGCGGAAATATGATTCTAAAAAAAGTCCGGAAAGTATCTCCGCCCAGGCTGATGGAGGCTTCTTCGATGGAGGGATCGATGTTTCTCAGGTTTGAAATACTGGACAAAATACCCAGCGTAAAATTACAGATCACGATGTTGATCACAATGATCCAGGGCGTTCCGTAGAATATGTAATAAGGTTTGTTAAAGGCCAGGATATAGCCCAGTCCCATTACCAGGCCGGGGATCGCCGCCGGCATCACCGATAACAGGTAAATCGTCTGTTTGAAAAAAGGTTTGCGTGTTTCCATGACATAGCCGGCCACCAGGGTAATAAATGCGCCGGCAATCCCCACAATCATGGAAACCCATACGCTGGTCCAGATGGCAGAATAGCCCCCGATGGATGGGAAACTATAATGCCTTAAGGTCAGCGACCAATCATAGGGCCAGATGGAAACAAAAGAGCCGATGATAACCGTCGCAAACACCAGGAAAATGGCGAAAGTGACCAGGCTGCAATAACTCGTGTAAGCGATTTTTTTCAAGGGTCGCGACGGCGGAATCACGGGTCGGGCAGCACCGCTGATCATAGAAAATGTCTTGCGGGAGATATAATAATTTAACATGAACGCCATCAGCGACGGCACCAGCAGGATGATACTGATGGTGGCCCCCAGGTCAAAACGGTAGAGATTGGTGACCTGGGCATAGATTTCGGTGGCCAGGACGTTATAATCGGCGCCGATGACCACCGGATTGCCAAAATCGGTAATGGTCAAATTGAAGGTCAGGGCCGCCGCGCTGAAAATGCCGTATTTTGCAGATGGAAGGGTTATGCGGGTGAACACCTTAAAGGGCGAAGCACCCAGGCTTTCGGCGGCCTCATCCAGCCGGATATCTACCGCCGAAAGGGTTGTATATAAGATGACAAAGGCGTGGGGCAGGCAATAGAGGACTTCTGAAACGATTATGCCGGTGGCGCCGTAAATACTCCAGTTGGTTTTTAAAAGATGTGCCGTAATCAGGCCATTGCGGCCGAACAGATAGATCAGCGCCAGCGCCTGAACAATGGAAGGCGCCACCAGCGGCAGCATGATGACATTGCGGAAGAAGGTCTTGCCGCGGATGGTTGTGCGGGTCATCGCATAAGCGTAAAAGAAAATAACAATCGTGACGATAATCGTGGTGGCCACAGAGACATAGAGACTGTGCCACAGCGCTCTCAAGGTATAAGCTGTGGTGAAATATTTCTGGAAATTTGCCAGGGTAAAATTGGCCAGGGCAAACTCGCCGCCTTTGAAAAAACTCATCTTGAGGATGGCCGACAGGGGAAACAGCATAAAAAAGCAGAGAATCAGGCCGATAAAAAGGGTGACGGTGGGAACAATGAAGCGGTCAATTTCCATCCGGGCAGCGGAAACCTGGTACTGTAAGGTTGTGTCGGTTGTTGATGCAGAAGTACTCATATCTTCTATTTTCTTATAGTATTACAGCGAAATTTTCCCAATAGCCGTGGGAGCAGCATCTTGCTGCGATATTCGCGGCTAAAAGCCGCTCCCACATGGCAAGTATATTTCCTTGCGCCAAGGCCTTGCGCTAAGGCTAGATCAATTTTCTGAATAGCTCTGAATACTGATGAAATTCGTCCGGCGGGAAATAAAGTTTAAATTTATCCTTTCGTTTTAACTTCAGACGTTCAAACTCTTTTTCGGAAATGTCCACCAGCATTTCTTCTTCTTCAAGAACAAACGTAATTCTTACGATCGCCCCCAGAAAATTAATTACCTCGGCCTCAACTTCAACAACATTGGAGGCCACATAATATTCAGCAGAGCGGGTTTCATCTACGAGTTCGATATTTTCGGGTCGGATGGCAAGATAAACCGTCTCGTTTTCGGTATCATCCAGTTTGGAAACCGCAAGCTCCAGCCGGCCGAATTGAACTTTGCCGTTCTTTTTCGTGCCGGTGATAAAATTGGAGGTTCCCACAAATTCGGCAATAAAGCTGGTTTTGGGCTGTTTATAGATTTCCCAGGGAGAGCCGATCTGCCGGATTTCGCCATCCCGCATAATGGCGACCCGGTCGGATAGCGCCAGGGCCTCTTCCTGGTCATGGGTGACATAGATCATCGTAATACCCAGTTCTTCCTGCAGCTTTTTGATAACCGTTCGAAGGCGCACTCGGATCTTGGCATCCAGCGCGCTCAAGGGTTCATCCAGCAGGAGGACTTTCGGTTTGATGGCCAGCGCCCGCCCCAGCGCCACGCGTTGCTGCTGACCGCCGCTGAGCTGCGAAGGATAATGGTGATCCCATTCAGATAGGCCCACCAGCTGGAGGATTTCGCCGACGCGTTCATCGATCAGCTTTGGCGGCATTTTTCGCATTTTCAAACCAAAGGCGACATTCTGGTGCACCGTCATATTGGGAAACAGGGCATAAGACTGAAACACGATCCCGAAATCGCGTTTCTGCGGAATCACATCATTGATGACTTTGCCGTCATAAATGACATCTCCGGTGGTCTGCTGCTCAAAGCCGGTAATGATTCTTAGAAGGGTGGTTTTGCCGCATCCGCTGGGCCCTAAAAAGCATACGAACTCACCGGGTTCGATCACCAGATCGACATCTTTAACCGCAACCAGTTCGCCAAATTTTTTGCTGATGTTTTTTAAAGCAAGTTGCTTTGAGGTGGTTTCCATATGCAGATCCATTAAAGACAAAACTTCATAAATCCTCCAAATGGAGGATTTATGAAGTTTTTTAAAATGACACTCAACCCCTGCTTATTTCAAGAAGTGTTTTTGCCAGATTTCCAGAATCTTGGCGCGATTTTCAGACTGCCACGGAAAATCCATGGGGGCCAGTTTGATGGTCTCTAAAGCCGGCAGGTCCGTGGGGCCGGCAATACCCGGATAGGTGACGCCGAGTTTAAATTTGGCGTATTCTTTCATGGCCCCTTCACTGATGGCCCAGTCCAAAAATTGCGTGGCGGCCGCTTCATGCTTGGCGCCTTTGAGCAGCGCGTTGGCCTCCAGTTCAAATCCGGCACCTTCTTCGGGCATAACCAGCGCAACCGGAGAGCCTTGCCGTTTTAGGGAAGAATACACGAACGCGAATGAGCAGCCCACCGCATATTCACCGGCGGCGGTCAGTTTGGCCGGCTTGGACCCGCTCTTGATATACTGGCCCATGTTTTTGTCGAGTTCTTTCAGAAAATCCCAGGCCTTATTCTGTTCGACAGGCTTGGTTTTGTAATCGGGGTCCATCATGACCAGGAGGCTGGCCACCTGCAAAAACCCGGTTCCGGAGCTCGCCGGGTTCGGCATAATCAGCATGCCTTTGTATACCGGATTGAGCAGGTCATTCCATCCTTTCGGCATCGGCAGATTTTTCGCTTCCAGCACCTTGGTGTTGGGCACCAAGGCAGCAGCGTACAAATCGATCGCCGTCCAGTGACCGGCGGGATCCTTAAAGTTAGCGGGAATCTTTTCCCAGCCTTTGGGTTTATAGGGTACCAACATGCCCTTGGGGACAAATTCGGACATGTTGGTGACCGCCCACCCCCAGATGCAGTCGGCCTGCGGGTTGTCTTTTTCGGCCAGCATGCGAGCGCCCAGTTCCCCGGTGGAGAGTCGGATTGACTGGATGTCAAGATCAGGCAAATCTTTTTTAGCCGCTTTTAGATACTCAACGACCTCTTCAGTCTCCAGTGAGGTGTACACCACCACCGTTTCTTTGGCAGCGGCGATTCCGGCCACAAAAAATATGGAAACCAGACCACAGATAAAAAATACTCCTAACTTTTTCATAATAGACCCTCCTTTTTGTTATCTAAAATGAGCGTTTCAACTGAATTAAATTTATTAATTAAATTGGGCTATACGACTTAGTAGATATATTTGATACTTCCCATATGTCAAGAAAAATATAGATCTGAAGCTTCCTAAAAGCCGTTAAAATTTTCACTCGCAGCCCCAGGTTGAAGCGCTCCTGACCGGACAATTTCCAACTTTCCTTAGCGACTGTAAAGACAGTTGGTTGAACTCGCCTCTTTGAAAAAAAGCCTTGATTCGCAGCGATTATGATATTATTCTGATTCCTTTTGATTATCTGAGGCGTCGGGGCGTTTTTCTCTTAAACCCATTTTGCGGCAAGCACAGTCAGTATCAAATAAAGTCAGACGGGAGTGTCGAAAAAAGAGTATAGAAAAACGCCCGGACCTCTCGATTATCTGGTGGGGTAATTTCTCAATACATTCTGAAGAACATCAAGTCGCCTTCCGTCAACCAAATACCTTAACGCCTGCAATGATGTATCCAGGCGATTAGGATAATTATAGTTGAGATTCCTTCGATGACGCATAACAAAAAATGGAGGAGAAATGGGTAGATGCAGACAGTTGGGTAAGTTTTTGATGCTTGGTGCTCAGGCGCATTCCCGATGGGAGCTGGAGATGTCCCGAAACATCCTGGGCAGTCGCAAACGGTTATTCGTGCTCGGATTGCTGACCGTTCCGGTGGTTCTGGGCGGCTTTGCCTTTGCCAATGAAATCACCAATGCGCTGCCGGAGGTGCTGGGGGGCAAAAAAGCTTACAGCCCGGCCTTTTACAGTCTGGATATTTTTATCGTGTCCATTCTGATCGGTATGGGGGCCGGTCTCATTACCGGCTGCATCGGCGCCGGGGGCGGCTTTATTATCGCACCCGCTTTGATGAGTGCCGGCATCAGGGGTATTATGGCCGTGGGTACCGATCTCTTTCATATCTTTGCCAAAGCCATCATGGGAAGTGTGATTCACCGCAAATTGGGCAATGTTTCTGTGAGCCTTGCAGTTGTTTTTCTCATCGGTGCCATCATCGGTGCCACGGTGGGCGGTGTGATTAATCGGGCCCTTTACGAAATCAATCCGGTCCTGAGTGACGCCTTTATTTCCACGGTCTATTCGCTGATGCTGGGATTTTTAGGCGCCTATGCCATGATCGACTTTCTCAGAGCCCGCAAAAAGGGTGGCGGTGGGGATGCGCATGGAGGCAAGGTGGAAGGGGCCGAATTGGGAAACCTGCCCAAGAAACTTCAGGGGATGAAACTGCCTCCCATGGTCAAGTTCGACGGCGAACTGGTTCCCGGCGGCAGAAGCATTTCCTGGGTGTTTCTGGTGGTGAGCGGCGCCTTTGTGGGCTTTGCTGCCGGGATCATGGGCGTCGGCGGGGGATTTCTGACCTTTCCCATCTTTGTTTATGGCCTGGGGGTTTCTTCGATGACGACTGTGGGCACGGATATCTTTCAGATCGTGTTTACGGCCGGCTACGCTGCCATCAGTCAATATGCGATTTACGGCTTCATTTTTTATACCCTGGCCATGGGGATGCTCTTGGGCTCTCTGGTGGGGATTCAGATCGGTGCCATGGTAACCAAGGTCGTGCCCGGCATTACCATCCGCGGATTTTATGCCATGGCGGTTCTGGCCGGATTCGTCAACCGGATTTTCGCGCTCCCGGCCAAACTGGGGGCGATGGAGGTGATCCCCATATCGAAGGGTACCGGTGCGGTGCTGGAAACCATCGGGATCTGGGCCTTTTTTGTGGTCATCGGCGGATTTTCCGTCTGGGTGGTCGGAACGTTTTTTAAAAATATTCGTGTCCTTAAGGGTGAGGGCCCCCCGGCCCTTAATGAGGAGGAGGTACCGGTATGATTGCGCACAAGAAAGTATTTTATATTGGATTCGGTTTGATCGCCGTATTTATAGTTGTTCTGGTCATCCTGTTTATGCCGGTATTTGGTGGGAAAAATGCGCTCGAGAATCTGGATATGCTCTATAACTCCATATCCAAGGACTCCGCCTATTACATTCCGAAGGTAAAGAAGGCAGCCGAACCCCTTATCGGGACGCAGATCAGCGTTGACTTAACGCTCGATAACGACAAACAGGCCGGACAAATTGCGGCCCTTTTCGAAAAAGGGGGTGCCCGTGTCCAGGTGGCGGGTGCGGATTTGAAAGTTGCCGGTGACCTCGGGCAAATACTTGAAAACAGCCTCAAAGATGCAGATGATATGTATCATAATGACGGCAAGAGCGTGTCCGATAAATATGGTATCTCTGAAAAACAGGTGCTCTATAACTGGTGGAACGCGCTTAAAGCTTTGGATTTTAGTTTGAAGAAGCAGAAAAAATTCGAGGCGGCCACGGTGGTGGATATGATTCAGAAGAAAGCAGTGGAAACGGCATACAACTATTACGGCATCGAGCCCCAAAAGATAACCGACCGATTCGGGATCGTTACCGTTTCTCTCATATTTTATGTGATCTACACGCTCTGGTACGGGTTTGCCATCATGTACATGTTTGAGGGGTGGGGACTTAGACTCGGGCATTAATCTTTAGACCGAAAACCTTATTCGAAAGGAGATGATGGAATGGTGCAAGATGTTGCATGTCCTTTGACCAAAGGAGAAAAAATACTTGTCGCCGTAGACGGTTCCGAAAACAGCGCGTTTGCTTTAGAGCAGGCGTTGAGCATGGCCGATGCATGTAACAGCATTCTGTATGCCATAACGGTCATCGATGCCTATCCCAAACAGATCGAAGGGACGCCCGGGGCAAAAGAGCAGATGCAAAAAGAGGCCGAGGCTATATTGCAAAAAGTGGAGGCCAAAGCCAAAGAAATGAACATCGCAGTTAAAACCGCTGTCCATTGGGGAAGACATCCCCACGAAGCGATCCTGAATGAATGCAAAGAGAAGGGCGCCGATCTGATCATTCTCGGCACCCATGGTAGAACCGGGCTCAAGAAATTTTTTATGGGGAGTGTGGCCCAGAAAGTCATCGGTTATACCCGATGTCCGGTAATGGTGGTTCCCAGCGAATACGAGTGATTTGGATTCCGAGAAGCAGGCCATCCCTTAAGCCGATTGACTCGGGTAGAGCCCGGTCTTACCGGCCGGGCTGACAATTTTAAGAGGTTTTTTTTAAAACGGCATTTTTAAGGTACTCGAAAACATCAGCGCCTTCGACGGCAGCCTTTTGTTTGCCGGCTGCGACCTGCTGGATAAGTTCTATTTTGGTTTTGTCGAAGCTGCTGATCCGCTCCTCGATGGTTTTAAGCGTACCGTGGATCAGGCTGTAGATGACCATCGGGCCGTACAAAACTTCTTCACCGGCTTTGGGTGTCAACGCCCCGGTAATTTTATGACGACTGAGCTGAAATGCTTTCGGTGCCGGCTTGTATTCCAGCAGTTCGGCAAACAGCTCGAGGCATTCGATGACCCCATCGGCGTAATCCCTTTCAAATGACGCCTTTCCGTCTGCGGCTATTTCAGCGATATCGGATTCATTAAAAGAAAGATCGAGCCGATCGATGCACTCTTTTTGAATGGCTTCGACGGATGCCCCTTTGCGGCTGAGCTTCACATCCGAATCTTTCAGGATTTTGATGATGTTGCGGATTTTGACCATTTCTTTTATTAACGGGCTTTTGCGAATAGCAACGTCATCAATGGTCGTCTTGTAAATCGGCAGTTCGTTGTCCAAAACCAGAATTTTTTTCTGATCCTTATCGATGTCTTCCATGTACAGATCCAGGTCCCGCGTTTTTTGGTGCTGATAGGGACTCAATTCCAGCAGACTGCGCATCGCATCCTTGTCTACTTTGCGGCCACTTTCCGCGGGTCCGATGGAAGCGATCACCTTGGCGGCCAATTTATCGATTTTTATTTTTGTTAAAAGCGTTTCTTTAAAGGACATGGCGTCCCCCCATCGGCAAGGTTTAGGTTTAATCGGTTTATGCGTATTTATCGTTAAAGTTGTGCTTAGGTGTTATTGAGTGTTGGCGTGCTGGAGTACTGGAGTATTGAGAAAATTTGGCAAGAAAGTCGCTACCGATTACATTACTCCATTACGCCAAGCTATCTTTTACCACATCACTTTTGACAAGTAAACTTCGTCAGTGAAATGCGGTTTTGCTGATGCCGGGTTGCCTTCAAATGGTTATTCGTATATAAGAAAACGTTTTGTAATCAAAATAAATGAGGGGCCGGGGCGTTTTTCCAACCACTTTTTTCGACAGGCCCGCCCGGGGCGGGCCCTCTGAATTTATTTGAAGATGCCGGTACCTGCCGCAAAATGGGTATAAGGGAAAAACGCCCCGACCCCTCAAATAATTGAAAGTGAGAGAAGCAATGACGGATACGATTAAACTGGTTTACGGGGAAAAAGAATATGAGTTGCCGGTGATCGAAGGCTCCGAAGGGGATAAAGCCATCGACATATCACGGCTGCGGGCAACCACCGGGTTGATCACGCTGGACTCCGGTTATGCCAATACCGGCAGTTGTACCAGTGATATTACGTTTATGGATGGCGAGAAAGGCATACTGAGATATCGCGGAATTCCGGTTGACGAGCTGGCCGATAAGGCAACCTTTAAAGAGACCGCCTACCTGTTGATCAATGGGAAGCTGCCCGACCGCGATGAGCTCACCCGTTTCTCAGTTTTGCTCAATGACCACTCCCTGGTGCACGAAGACATGCGGGCCTTTTATGAAAAATTTCCGCGTTCGTCTCACCCCATGGGAATCCTGTCTTCGATGGTCAATGCCCTCAGAAGTTTTTACCCTGAACTTCAGAACCTGGAAGAGGAGATCAACATCACCGTGACACGGCTGCTTTCCAAGATTCGGACTTTGGCTGCCATGTCCTACAAAATTTCAAGAGGCCACAAGGTGGTCTACCCCCGGCCCGATCTGGCCTATTGTGCCAATTTTTTAAACATGATGTTTGATTCACCGGTGAGACCCTATACGATCGATAATGATGTGGTTAACGCCTTGCGGGTATTCTGGATCCTGCATGCCGACCATGAGCAAAATTGTTCCACTTCTGCGGTGCGGCTGGTGGGAAGCGCCCGGGTAACACTTTATGCGGCCATTTCCGCCGGGATCGCCGCTCTGTGGGGCAGGTTGCACGGTGGGGCCAACCAGGCCGTGATCGAGATGCTCAGCCATATTGCGGAAAATAAAAATATGGCCAGGGTGGTTGAGCGCGCCAAGGATAAAAAGGATCCGTTCCGCTTGATGGGATTTGGCCACCGCGTTTACAAAACTTACGATCCGCGGGCCAAAATTATGAAGAAAATGTGCGATTCGCTGTTAAATAAACTCAAAATTTCAGATCCGTTGCTGGATATTGCCAAAGAGCTTGAGGCCCTTGCTTTAAAAGATGATTATTTCATCGAAAACGATCTGTATCCCAACGTCGACTTTTACAGCGGAATCGTTCTGCGGGCCATCGGTATCCCCACCAACATGTTTACCGTAATGTTTGCCATCGGAAGATTGCCGGGCTGGATCGCCCAGTGGAAAGAAAGTATGGATGATCCCAACTGGAGGCTGGGCCGGCCGCGTCAGATTTATACCGGTCCGACGTTGAAAAAGTTTGTACCGATCGATGAACGCTAGTGTTGCATTCTATAAATAATTTACAAAATATGGTTTTTATTTTAGTTAGGACATAAGCGTGGTTTTGAAAGCTATTCCCTTCTCCAGTTCTCAAGAAAGTCGCCGGTTTCATCGAGCTCGTCGATGATCTGGCGAAAAACCAGACGGCCGAAGGCTGCCGATCCGAACCAGCCGACATCAAACAGTATGTATGTCATCGTGTCTGTCCGACGCTCAATATGAAGATCAATTCTTTCTGCTTTTTCGTCCTGGAAACGAAAAAATGCCTGATCCTGCTCGATTCTTTCTTCGATGAGTTTAAGCGACAGGTTTTCACTGGCCTGCAATACCGCTTTGATGACATCGCGGTATTGAGCGACCCAGAAGGTTTCACCCCGGCCCCCGCCCAGATTATTGGAAGCCACCGGCGCAGCGCTGCCCGCACTCCCCGCCACGTTTATGGCCAGGGGAGAGAGGCATCCGGCATTGCAGATTAAGAAAATGAATACCGCGATGGGCCTTACAATTCTCATTTTCCGAAATATAAATTGGGTAACCACAGGGCGATCTGGGGAAACAGCATGACGATAATCAAACCCACGATCATAACCAGCACAAAAGGTGTGATCGAGCGGTAGATATCCCCCAGGGTAACTTCCGGAGGCGCCATCGCTTTCATCAGAAACAGGTTATACCCAAAAGGAGGCGTCATGTAGGCAATCTGGCAGGTTATCGTATAGAGAACGCCGTACCAAATCGGATCGTAACCCAGACTGATGACCAGGGGGACATAAAGCGGCGCAACAATAATAAGCATGGCCGTATCATCTAAAAACATACCCATCAGCAGGTAGGATACCTGCATCATGGCGATGATTCCCCATGGACTGAGGTGCCACCTTTCAAGAAATAAGGACTCGATCGCATGCACCGCGCCGAGTCCATCAAAAACCGAACTAAAGGCAAGCGCCGCCAAAATAACCCACATAAACATGCAGCTGACGCTCAGTGTATTCCGCAGTGTGTTTTCGATTACCCGCATGTTCAACCGGCGTTTAAAAAGTGCGGCAAGCGTCGTTGCAGCCGCACCGGCTGCCGAACATTCGACCAGACTGGTAATCCCCAACAAGAACAGCCCGGTCATGGAAAAGATAATGACCAGTGGAATGACCCCGGCCCTCAGCAGGAGTAATTTCTTGCCCCAGCTCATCTGCCGCTCTTCCGCCGGCAATGCCGGTCCCAGGTGCGGCTGAAGTTTACACCGAATCAGGATGTATAATACAAACAGGCCTGCCAGCATGAAGCCCGGAAGCACACCGGCCATCCACAGCCGGCCGACGTTCTGCCGGGCAATCATTCCATAGAGAACCAGAACCACGCTGGGCGGGACCATGATGCCCAGGGAACTGCCCGCCTGGATAACACCGGTTACCATGACTTTGTTATAATTTCGCTTGAGCATTTCCGGAAGGGCAAGACTGGCGCCAATTGCCATGCCAGCGACACTCAATCCGTTCATGGCCGCGATTGCGACCATCAGACCGATCGTTCCAATGGCTAAACCCCCTGGGAGGGGGCCCATCCATACATGGAACATGTTATACATGTCATCTGCGATCCCTGACTCAGAAAACATATACCCCATATAGATGAATAATGGGAGGGTTAGCAGCGGGTACCAATTCAGCAGAACAAAGCTCGCGTGGAACGGCATTCCTTCGGCGCCTTCCCCCCACAGGAGTAAAGCGAACACAGTGGCAACTCCGCCGATAGCCGCAAAGATGCGTTGGCCGGTCAGCAGCATGACCAACATCGAGGAGAATATCAGCAGCGCGATAAGCTCATAACTCATGTTGTCGTCTCCTCTCCATCTTCCACCAGGCTCTTGCCTCTGGCCTTTGCCAGGTCCTTGAAGAATGTCGCAATCACCTGCAACAGCATCAGAAAAATTCCGATGGTCATAATAATTTTGATGGGCGACAGTGGCGGTCCCCACGGCGTATAATTGACCTGCCCGTATTTTAGCGCATATTTGGAGGCGGAAATTCCGCCGGTAAACAGAAACACTATGTAAAATATCAGGAGAAATCCGGTAATCACATCGGCCAGTGCCTGTCTCCTGGCCCCCCAGCGGCCATAGAGCAGATCCATTCGAACATGGCCGTCGAGAATCATAGAGTAGCCGCCGCCAAGCAAGTAATAAGCGGCCATAAAAAATTGCGCCATCTCCACAACCCAGATATGGGGCCGGTCGAAGATGGTTCTGGATATGGACTCGAACAGCAGAATTCCCATCATCGCGAAGACCAGATACATTGAGAACTTGCCCACTACCTTATTGGTTGCGTCCGTGTATCGCACGTAGGCTTTTACAACATTGGGCATTTTAGCCTCTTTCCTTTGGTTCCTTTTAAATCAGCCATTTTGAGGTTTACCCTCCCCGGCCGGGCTTGCCCCCGGACCGGGGGAGGCTAACCTCTGTGTGAATCAAAACGCATCGGTTCCTGTTCATCAATAGCGGTAGGGAGGACCGGCAGCTTCCATGGTGGCGACGTAGTCCTTGAGTATTTTTACCACCTTGGCAGTTCTGGGTGTCTTTTTGGCAACCTCGTCCCAGAATTTGAGGGCTGCATTTTCCACGACCTTCCATTCCTCCTCGGGGATGGACGTGAGCTGCAGTTTACCCCCTTTGGTGCGGTAGTGCGCTTCACCCCACCAGTACCAGTGCAGTCTGTAGTAGTGTGAGCTTTCCGCACATAGCTTGAACAAGGTCTGCAGATGTGGCGGCAAGGCGTTCCATTTTTTGGTGTTCACAAAATAGGAACCCACCCAGGCACCGGATATCGGATTGGTCAGATAATACTTGGTGACATCCGCCCAGCCGACGGTATAATCCTCGGTAATGCCGGACCAGGCAACCCCGTCCAGTTCGCCCGTTTGAATCGCCATCTGAACATCCTCATAGGGGATCGACATCGGGACGACACCGAATTGCTGCATGAACTTACCCCCGGTGGGAAACATATACATTCTGAGCCCCTTGAAGTCTTCAACGCTTCGGATCGGCTTGACGGTGGCGAAATTACATGGGTCCCAGCTCCCCGAGCTTAACCAGGTGACTTCCGGGATTTCCGCATAGGCTTCCTGCCAGATTTTGTCCAGCCCATACCAGTGAAACAGCGCCGGAACATCCAGGTAGTAGCGTGAAGCAAACGGGAAATACGCACCGAATACAGACACATCTACCGGAGCCGCGATGGAGTCATCGTCACTCTGGACTGCATCAATGGTCCCTTCCTGCAAGGCTCTAAACAGCTCACCATGGGGCACCAGCTGATCGGCATTATACAAGTCGATACGCATCTCTCCATTGGCAGCCTTATTAAAGGCATCGATTGAAGGCTTACAGACATGCTCAGATAGCGCAGCACCGGCGTAAGTTTGCATTCGCCATCTGATCGTTTTTGCCGCTCTAACGTAGGGCGCATTTACCGCTGTGGCGGCGATAGCAGCAGCCCCCACGCCCGCTTTTTTGAGAAAATCACGTCGTTTCATTCTCGTTACCTCCTTTCATGGAGTTTGGGTTGAAATACAAACAAATCGACAAAGGTACGACCTTTTTATTTTTCCATTAAAGGTCGCTATCGGGATAGGCCATCGACGCTCCGGTCTCGATTATTTGTCCTGTTTAACTACCCCGCTGGATAAAGCGCTGTCAAGTTTTTTGTATCAGGTGCTTGATGTCCGCTAACGATATGAGAAAGCGCCACTGTGAAATCCCGGGCGGGCCCTCTGACATTATTTGAAGATGCCCGTGCTTGCCGCAAAATGGGGATAAAGGAAAAATTCCCCGGCCCCTCAAATACTTTGGGATGACCGTGCGCATCGGGTGAAATAGAGGTCTGCTCATCGACCTGCGCAGACTTGTAAAGCACGAAACGATAACGAAAAAAGGGATTGACTCCGTGCATCCCTCCGTTATATTTTCTCGGCGCAAGTAAAAGGCATTGCGTACAAGCCCATCACACCGGCGGAATCATTGCCTATACCACCGGCTGCCGGATCAGCAACGGCGTATATGAACCGTCTTAGACCAAAAAAGGGGGGAAAATCGACATGTGCTCTGCGAAGCGCCTTTTGGATCAGGAATTCACCCAGGAAACCTGTTATGAACTTTTGCCGGAATGGAAGGGACTGGATATCCGAATCACCCAGCTCAGCGGCGGGATAACCAATAAACTGTACCGGGTTCAGTCACAAAAAGGCGATTACACCGTTCGGATCTACGGCGACAAAACCGATCTTTTTATCAACCGCGACTATGAGGCTCAGGCGATCGAGGAAATGTCAAAAATCGGGGTCTGTTCCCAGATGGTCAAGTATTTGCCCGAAAAGGGGGTTACCATTGTTGAATTCATTGACGACGCCATTGTTTTGACGAATGATCATTTTTTGGACGCATCGCTTTACCCCAAAATCGTCGAACCGATTGTAAGAATTCATACGAGCGGTGTGAATCTGGAGGCGACTTTCAATCCCCTGGTGGAAGTGATGAGGATGTCCGCCATCCTCAAGCGGCTCAATGCAGACTATCCGGAATTTGACATCGCGGGCACCATCCAACGCCTGATCAAGCTCTCGAGTGTTATCAATATCCCCGAATCCGAATATTGTCCCGGCCACAATGATCTGCTGGCAGACAATTTTATACTCATAAAAGAAGATGCGGTGCACAAATACGATTTTCCCATGTATATCATCGATTGGGAGTATGCCGGGATGGCGCCGAAGTATTACGACATTGCGGACATGTTTCAGGAAATCCTTGTCCCGCGGGAAGCGGAAAAACAGATTGTTGAAGCCTATTGCGACGGTCACAAATTCGATCGCGTGCTATATCTGATCGATCTTTTTAAACCATTCCCCGACATTTACTGGTTTTTGTGGAGTCTGATTCAACTCAATATCTCCACCATCGAGTTCGATTATTACAATTACGGCAAGGTCAAATACGAAAATGCACTGGGGAATCTGAAGTTTGTTGAAAAGGAATACGGTGTGGCGGTTTAAATTCCGCTTCACTATATCCCGGATACGCAACCGGGCGCACGGATCATCATAACGGGAACACAGACGGAACGCAGAAGCCGGTCGGCGACGCTGCCCATCACCCAGCGACCGACACCCGAACGCCCGTGGCTGGCGATGATAATGAGATCCACGCCGTTTTGTTCGGCCCACTGGGCGAGGGTTTCTGCCACGTTGCCTTCTAAAACCTCAGAGCTGAGCACAGCACCTTCAAGGGCGGTCTTTTGTACGATCTTCTCTAAATAATCTGCAGCCGCTTTTTTGCGCTGCTTGTCCATTTCCCGGCGATCTTTTTCCTGAAATCCGAGTTCGCCCTGGGCCGGCAGCCTGGCCGGCAATTGAATTGGAGCCACCACGCGCACAAACACCACATTGGCAATTTTGCATCCGGCCGTAATCGCTTCCACATGAGGCATAACACATTCTGCCAGCTCCGAACCGTCCAAGGGGACCATGATTTTGTTGTACATATGGATGTCCTTTCTTTTCGATGGTGAATTATACCTGGGAATTTCCGAAAAATTTTTAAAATGACCAGATCACGGGGATGAAAAGGGAACCCATCACCACAACCAGAACATTCAGCGGCATTCCCAGTTTCAAGTAATCGCTGAAACGATAGCCCCCGGGACCATACACCAGCAAATTCGTTTGATAGCCGATGGGTGTGGCAAAACAGGCGCTGGCGCCAAAGCAAACCGCGATGATAAAGGGCTTGGGGCTGACACCCATTCCCAGCGCTGCAGAAATGGCAATGGGCAACAGCAAGATAGCGGTGGCGTTGTTACTGAGTATGTGTGTGCTGATGCTGGTTAACAGGATAATGCCACTTAGAACATAAACCGGATCCAGTCCGCTGAAAAGGCTCAGAAATGCTTTGGCATAAAATTCTGAGGCACCGGTTTTCTCCAGCCCGGCGCTTAACGCGAATGTTGCAATGATGATGAGAAGGACCCGGCCGTCCATTGCCCGATAGGCGTCGCGTAGCTGCAAGCATCCGGTCAAAACCATCAGAAAGGCAGCTGCCATGGCGCACACCAGGATATCGGCCAATCCGCTGGCGGCGGCGATAATCATAGCACCGAATATCAGAAATGCGCGACGCGCCAATCTTTTGTGCACAATTTCATGATGGACGTCTTCGACAATGATAAAATCTGTCTCACCCCGCAGCCGGACAAGCGATGACTCCGGCAGGCGCACCAGCAGAATGTCGCCGATCTTTAATCTGATGTCCTTGACTTTGGGCTCGGCATAATGAAGCTCTCTGCGTTTAATGGCGATGATATGGATATCCGGATCGCGCCGCAGACGACTGGATACCAGCCTCTCGCCTATAAGCCTTGACTGCGGCGGAATGATCAACTCGACAATCAGCGATTGTTTTTGTTCGGCTGCGAAATTTATACCTTGCTCCGTCAGCGGCAGTTCCACCGCATTTTCGTGAAGAATCTCAACCAGATCATTGGCCGAACCTTTAACCAGCAACAGGTCGTCAGGGGCGATTTTTACCGGATCCCTGTCCGGATAAAAAACGTGCGAATATCGGATCAGCTCGAGGACGTCCATATCGGGGTATTTTTGGCTAAAATACATACTGGGGTTCTCGCCGATGATGGGGCTTTCCCGTGGAACGTGTAATTCGGCGAGGTAACGCCGATGCTCTTCATCCCTGAGCTCGCAGACCGGATTATGCATATCCGGCATCAGCTTCGGGGCGGCCAGCATCAGGTAAAAAATACCCATCAGGGCGATAGGTACGCCCAAGGGTGAAAGCTCAAACATACCCAAAGACCCCAAACCGTATTTGGCACTCAGGTCACTGATAATGATATTCGTCGAAGTTCCGATCAGCGTGCAGGTGCCGGCTAGAATCGAGGCGTAAGAAACGGGTATCAAAAATTGGGATGGGCTGAAACCGAGCTCACAACTCAGGGTTAAGATAATGGGGATGAAAAGAACCACCACAGGGGTATTGTTAATAAAGGCCGAAGCTGCGCCCACGATAAACAGGATCAGAAATATGGCCAGATTGGGTCTGCCCCGGGAATATTCGATGACTTTTTGACTGATAAACCCGACGGCTCCGGTGCGGATCATGCCCTTACTGATCAGAAACATGGACGCTACGGTTATAACGGCCGGACTTGCAAAACCCGCAATGGCTTCTTTGGGGGTTAAAATTCCGGTGAGAATCAGCGCGACCATGATGCCAATTGATGTAAGATCCACCGGCAGTCTCTCGGTTATCAGCAAAAGCATCGCAATCACTAAAATAAAAGTCACCAGCCAGATGGCCATATCCGTACCTCGCCAAAGTTATTATTTGCCTGTGCCTGAATACACCGTCGGCCGCATCGCGATCAAGCATTATTGTTTATTCATAAACGCGCATGTCAAGTTTCACCCGGGCAGACGAACCGGGCTGCCCCCAAATCGGGTTGCTGAAGCCGGCTGGGTTACCGCTGGCAGCGCTTTTTTAGGAAATTACGTTTATTGAAAAAAAGGTTGCGCTTTTTACGAAATGCTGTATATACATCTAAACATTTAGTCAACTAATCAGCTTCTTTTCAAACCATGTTGGACCGCATTTGCACAACCTCGAAACTGACATTTTTCTTATTTAAAGAGCAGGTATTCCCGTGAAAATCGTCGATGATACCAATCCAATCCCGAAATACCTTCAAATCAGCACCTGGCTGAAAGAGCTTATTGAAACCGGAAGGTATCAAAAAGGCCAAAGACTACCCTCTGAAATCCAGCTTGCCAAATTATGCAAAGTCAACCGCGCGACTTTAAGGCAGGCGATTAATGAATTAGCGGCCGTAGGGCTGCTGAGAAAAGAGAAGGGAACCGGGACCTTTGTGTCCGCCCCCGCACCCATCGAGTTGAGACAAAAACTGGAGCATATTTCCAGCACCACGGATTTGATGCAGGAGAGCGGGATCAAACAAGACACCCGGATTCTTGAAAAACGGATTGAGCAGGCCGGAGATGAAATTGCCAGCGTTTTGTTTTTGGGCTCGAATAATAAGGTTATTCTTATCCGACGGGTAAGAATTGGCGATGGTACGCCTTACATTTACGAGGAAAGCTACCTGCCATACGATCTGTTTAAGGGCATCCTGGATATGGATCTAACCGGATCTATGTACAAATTAATTTCCGAGCAATTCAATATCGTCCTGGCACGCTGTCAGCAGACCATCGGCGCCGTAAATCTGAATGCAGAAATCGCCAAAATATTACAGCTCAGGAAAAATGCGGCGGGGATATTCATGGAAAGCGTGACCTTTAACGAGAACAGTATTCCGGTTGAAGTTTTATATTCATATCACAGGGGCGATACATACAAGCTCGAAATTGAGCTTGGGCGTTATCACGCCAAAGCCGGTGAGTTAAATTTTACAACCCAATGATATAAATTTTCAAACACAGACAGGAGGGGACATGGCTATCGTTAATGCAAAAGAGATGCTGCTGAAGGCAACGGCTGAAAAGTATGCCGTCGGTGCCTTTAACATCACCAATCTCATCCAAATGGAAGCCGTCGTTGAGACGGCTATCGATCTGAATGCACCCCTGATCGTTCAGGCCTCGGTGGCGCCGTCAAAGTTTTTGCGTCCGGATGTGATCGGGGCGATTTACAAGACCCTGGCAGAATCTGCTCCCATTCCGATCTGCCTGCACCTGGATCACTGCAGTGATGTTGAATTTTGCAAAGCGTGTGCGGACGCAGGATACACGAATATCATGATCGATGCTTCCAAACAGGAGTTCGATGAAAATATCCGGCAAACCAGAGAGGTGGTTGAGTATTGCCATGGGCTTGGAAACATCTCAGTGGAAGGGGAGCTGGGCACCGTTTCCGGCGTGGAAGATCAGGTTCGGGTCGCCGCTGATGAAGCCGAGCTTTGCGACCCGGAGCAGGCCATGGCGTTTGTCGAGCAGACCGGCGTCGATATTTTTGCACCCGCTATCGGGACCGCCCACGGGGTTTACAAGACCAAAGATCCAAAACTTGATTTCGATCGTCTTGAAAAAATTGCATCTCTGATCAATGGCCGGGAAATAAGGGTTCCGCTCGTCATTCACGGCGGTACCGGTCTTAAGCCCGATGTTGCCAAAAAATTGGTATCGCTTGGCGGCTCCAAGTTTAATGTGTCAACCGATTTGAAACACACGCTGATCGACGCGACCTATGACTATATCTCCGCCAACCGCGATGAATACAATCCGGGCAAAATCGATGCAACCGTCAAGGAAGCCATCAAAGGCAAAATCAAGTACTGGATTGAATTGTTAGGCAGCGCAGGCAAAGCCTAGAATCTGTCTCAAAAATGCGTCTAACGCCCAAGGGCTGCGTTGTAACCCGTTTTTGAGAAAGATTCAAACATTAATATTTTTTGAACATTTGATGCGGTATGACTGCATCATGGATTGAAGGAGGGGAGGAATAAGCCATGTCAGAATTAAAAGCAATATTTTGGGATCAGGATGGGGTCATTATCGATACCGAAAAAGACGGGCACCGGGTGGCCTTCAACAGAATGTTCAAGGAGTTTGGCCACGATTTTGAATGGGATGTCGATACCTATGGTAAGCTGCTGGAGATATCGGGAGGCAAGGAAAGGATGCGCCATTATTTTACCCAGAGGGGAATTATCCTGGAGGGTATACCCGAAAAAGACACTGAATTACTTTTGACGCTTCACAAAAAGAAAACCGCCATATTTGTGGATATGATCGAAAGCGGCATTCTGCCGTTGAGGGCAGGGGTTAAAAGGCTCATGCAGGAAGCCATGCAAGCCGGTTTGCGCCTGGGTGTTTGTACCACCGCCAACGAGCGATCGGCCAATGCCATTGCCAAAGGTATGCTCGGGGATATCAACCTTGAATTTGTTCTGGCCGGGGATGTGGTCAGCAAGAAAAAACCGGATCCGGAAATCTATTTGCTGGCACTGGAAAAATCGGGCCTATCTCCCGATCAGTGCATCGTGATCGAGGATTCTCGCAACGGAATTCTGGCAGCCAAAGCCGCCGGTCTGAGAGCAGTGGCGACCACCAACATTTATACCGAAAATGAAGATTTGAGCGACGCTTCAATCGTGGTGACATCACTGGGCGATCCGGACGGCGAAAAAGGGGTCTTGAAGGAATCCGACAAGCCCTTTGAATTCGATGGCGTCTTGCATGCGGATCAACTGATCCGTTACTTTGGAAGTTAAAATATCCCGGCATGGTTTTAACAATTAAAGTAAGTACGGATGACAGATTCAGTGCTTTCGAGCCTCATTTTTAAACAAAGGGGTGAAACATGATCATCGGTGTTTTGAAAGAAATCAAGGCTGAAGAGAATCGCGTGGCCCTGTCTCCCGGGGGAGTTGAGTTCATGCGGCAAAATGGACATTCGGTTCTGATAGAAAAAAATGCCGGTATCGCCAGCGGGTTCAGGAATGCCCTTTATAACACGGCCGGCGCTGAGATTGTAGAATCATCCAGGGACATTTTTAAAAAAGCCGAAATGATTGTGCGGGTTAAAGAACCGCAGCCTTCCGAATTCGAGCTCCTTAAGCAAGACCAGATTTATTTTGCCTATCTTCATCTGGCAGCATCGGAAGATGTGACCCGGGCCATGATCAAGGCCGGATCGATCAATATTGCCTATGAAACCATTCAAAAGGCGGACGGCACCCTGCCGTTGCTCACCCCCATGAGTGAAGTGGCCGGTCCCATGGCGATTCAGGAGGGCGCCAAATATCTTGAGATGGCTCAGGGCGGTCATGGGATTCTGCTGGGCGGCGTCCCCGGTGTGGATCCGGGCACTGTGTTGATTATCGGGGGCGGTGCGGTGGGCATTAATGCTGCCAAAATGGCCTGCGGACTCGGCGCGAAAGTTTACATCCTTGACATCGACCTGGATCGTCTGCGGTATTTAAGCGATGTAATGCCGAGCCACTGTGTCACGTTGATGTCCAGTCCGGCTGCCATCCGCGATATACTGCCAAAGGCGGATGTGGTGGTGGGAGCGGTGTTGGTTCCGGGCAGTAAAACCCCCACCCTGGTTACCCGTGAGATGCTCAAAACCATGAAGAAAGGCTCGGTTTTAATAGATGTTTCCATCGATCAGGGCGGTTGCTTTGAGACATCCAAAGAGACGACCCATGCCAATCCAACCTATACGGTCGACGGCATTGTGCACTATACGGTCAGCAATATGCCCGGGGCATTGCCGCGGACATCCACATTGGCCCTGAACAATGCCACCCTGCCGTATGCCGCAGAAATTGCGAATAAAGGCTGGCGCAAAGCCATGAAAGAAAATCCTGAAATTAAACTCGGTGCCAACGTGGTAAAGGGTCACGTAACCTATGAAGGGGTTGCTGAGGCCTTCGGGTTGAAGCTCAGCAACATCGACAAATTACTGTAGACCAATTTCTCTGCCGTGAGAATTTACCGGGTTACGACTTTTCGACTTCGGCAGAAGAGGAGGCATTTATGATTGTAGGCGTTTTAAAAGAAATCAAAGCTGAAGAGAATCGTGTGTGTATGACCCCTGCAGGTGTCGAGGTCATGAAACAAAACGGTCATGCGGTTTTGGTCGAAAAAAATGCCGGCAGGGGTAGCGGATTCAATAATGCAGCCTTTAAGAATGCCGGCGCTGAAATCATTGGTAGGGCCAAAGAAATTTTTAAACGCGCTGATATGGTCATGCATGTCAAAGAACCCCTGGCGGCCGAATATGATCTTATCCGCAAGGGTCAGATCATTTTTACCTATTTGCACCTGGCCGCAGCCGAAGAACTGACACAGGTGCTGATCAAAAGCGGATCGATTGGCATTGCCTATGAAACGATCCAGAAAGAAGACGGTTCCCTGCCGTTGCTTACGCCCATGAGCGAAGTGGCGGGTCGCATGGCCATCCAGCAGGGCGCCAAGTATCTGGAAATGGCCCAGGGCGGTCATGGGGTTTTGCTGGGCGGTGTACCCGGGGTCGATCCCGGCACGGTGGTGATCATCGGCGGCGGGGTGGTGGGTACCAATGCCGCTAAAATGGCCTGCGGACTGGGGGCCAAAGTGTATATTCTTGACATGAACCTGGAGCGGTTGCGTTATCTGAGTGATGTAATGCCCAGCAACTGCTTTCTGCTGATGTCAAAACCGACAACCATCCGCAGGTTGATCAAGGAAGCCGACGTTGTTGTCGGTGCTGTGCTGATCCCGGGAGCCAAGGCACCCAGGCTGGTGACCCGCGAAATGCTGAAAACGATGAAGAAAGGTGCGGTGCTGGTGGATGTGGCCATTGATCAAGGCGGATGTTTCGAAACATCAAAGGCGACCACCCATGCCGAGCCGATTTACTCGGTTGATGGTGTGGTGCATTATTGCGTCGCCAACATGCCCGGCGCTGTACCCAAAACGTCCACACTGGCGTTGACCAATGCCACCCTGCCATACGCGGTTGAGATTGCCAATAAGGGCTGGAAAAAAGCCATGCAGAACAATCCCGAGATTAAGTTCGGCGCCAATGTGGTCAAAGGTAAAGTAACCTATCAAGGGGTTGCCGAGGCGTTTGGACTTGAGTATACACCGATCGATAAACTCCTCTGATGATCAGGCTTCAGGTGTTCCCCCGAAGGCGGATTCAGGTATCAGAGGTTCAAGGGTTTGTTAAATTGGTTTTATTTGCCTTATTCGGTTGAATTGGTTGGCTTAAACCGAACCCATTGAACAAATCAAAGCAATCAAACCAATACAACGCGTGTTCAACGCTGCCGCCTGGACCTTTAGATTTTTGGCGAAAATGAAATCAAAATAAATATTTTAACTTACACTTTTTAAAATCATCGAAAGGAGAAAATGATGAAAAAGGATCTGAAAGATTGGTTCGTGCCGTGGTTGACGACCGCAAGAGAATACAACACCAGCATTCTGGATAAGGCCTGGTCGCAACCGGATTATGCCCGCTTGATGTTGAACGAAAATCCGATTCAGCCCTCTGAAAAAGTAATCCAGGCCATCTCCGAAGCCGCCGGACACGGCAACTGGTATCCGGACAGCTTCAAGAATTTGAGAACCAAAATCGGCGAAATGTACAATCTGGGCCCGGACAATGTTGCGCTCTGCAACGGCTCTTCGGAAACCATCGATGCCATGATGCGTATTTTTATGCAGCCCGGTGAAGAAATTATCATGTCCACCCCGACGTTTGAGTTGTTTCCGGTGCGTGCCGAGCTATGTGGGGCCAAGCCGGTGCAGATACCATTGAGGGAAGGGGACCTGCAATACGATGTTGAAGGCATGCTCAATGCCATCAACGACAAGACCAAGCTAATTTTGATCATCAACCCCAACAATCCCACCGGCGTGTTTATTGATGATGCGGATCTTGAGCGCTTCTGTGAGACCGGTATTCCCCTGTGTATTGACGAAGCCTATGCCGCCTACACACCGGAAAGAAAGACCAAAGCGCCCCTGATCGAAAAATATCCCCACGTGTTTTTATCGGTAACCCTGTCAAAAGCCCATGGGTTTGCCGGGATTCGATTCGGCTTTGTGCTGGGAACTGAAGAAATGATCAAGGCCTTTAACACCATGTTCTTGCCGTGGAATGTCAGCCTGATGTCGGCCGCAGCGGCTGAAGCCATATTCGATAATCCTGCGGAGATTGAGGCCAAGGTCAAGCACAACAACGACTGGATGGATCGGTTTTACGATGAGCTGCAAAAATTAGGGCTGAAGCCCTATCCGGCTCACGGAAACTATATGCTTGTCGATGCCACCATGACGGGCAAAACAACCGCTGAAATCCTGGATGCGGCCATTAAGATGGACAAGGTATATCTGAAAAGTATCGGAGAAATCCATGGAAAGAGCGGCTATTTTCGAGTCACCCCCGGGGTCGACGAGGAAAATGAGCGCTTTATAAAATTTATCCGGGAATACTTCGGCTAAAAATTACAGGTAATTTTTAAAATGAAAGATTACGCTCAGGTGGTGATCATCGGCGGCGGTATTATCGGCTGCAGCACCGCCTATCATCTTGCCAAAATGGGATGGAAGGATGTGGTGCTGGTTGAAAAGGGCGAGTTGACCAGCGGCTCCACCTGGCATGCCGCCGGCCTGGTCGGGCAGCTGCGCTCGGATCGCAATCTCACCCGTATGCTGCAGTACAGTGTCAGCCTGTATGAAAAACTCGAAACCGAAACAGGGTTGACGACCGGCTGGAAGAAAAGTGGATGCCTGCACCTGGCCAGTACGCGGGAACGGATGTTCGAGCTTAAGCGCGGGGCCACCACGGCCCGCAGCTTCGGGTTGGAAATGCACATGATTGCGCCCGAAGAAGCCTATGATCTCTGTCCGATTCTTTCCCTGGACGGCATCATCGGGGCGGCTTTTATGCCCACAGACGGGCAGGCCGATCCCGCCGGCATAACTCAGGCTTTAGCCAGAGGCGCCCGGAATCGGGGCGCCAAAATATATCGCGATACCTTGGTGACCGGATTTGAATTCGGGAAAAACCGCGTCTCGGCGGTGAAAACCAGCCGGGGCGATATTCAATGTGAAATCGTTGTCAATTGCACCGGGATGTGGGGCTTTCAGGTCGGTGAACAGCTGGGGGTCAATACCCCGGTGGTGCCCTTCCAGCACCAGTATCTGGTTAGTGATCCGATTGAGGGGATACCGAAAGATTTGCCGACCATCCGCGACAAAGACAATCTGATTTATTACAAAGAAGAGGTCGGCGGACTGGTGATGGGCGGTTATGAAAGAAACGGTATCCCCTGGGCCGTTAATGCGGTGCCGAATGATTTTACATCGCGGCTGCTTTCTTCCGATTATGATCATTTTATGCAGCTTGCCCAGCCGGCCATGGAGCGCACCCCCTGCCTTAAGGAAGTGGGTATTGCCGAATTGATCAACGGTCCGGAGGCCTTTACCCCGGATGGCAATGCCATTATGGGTCCGGCACCGGAGCTGGATAATTGTTTTGTGGCCGTGGGCTTCAACGCATTCGGTATTGCGGCCGGCGGCGGCGCCGGTCGTATGATGGCCGAGTGGATTATCGAGGGCGAACCGAGCCTGAATATCTGGCCTCTGGATATCCGCCGGCTCGGTCCGCATCACCGCAGCCGATCGTATAATGTGGCGCGCACGGGCGAAATCTACGGCAAACACTACACCATCCATTGGCCCAATGAGGAACATGATTCGGCACGCGGTGTCCGGCGCAGCCCGCTGTATTTCCTTTTGAAAAACAGAGGCGCTGTATTCGGCGCCAAATACGGCTGGGAGCGGCCAAACTGGTTTGCGCCCGCTGGCGTTGAATCCAGAGACGAGCCGACCTTTGAAATTCCCAACTGGTTTGAACATGTCGGCAACGAACACAGGGCCGCCCGTGAAAAGGTCGTGCTGATCGATCAGTCATCGTTTAACAAATTCGAAATCGAAGGACCCGGGGCGCTGGCGTTTTTAAACTGGCTGGCAGCCAACAACATCGACAAACCGGCCGGCAGTGTCACCTATACCCAGCTGTGCAACCGCCGGGGTACGATCGAAGCGGATGTCATCATCGCGCGGGTGGCCGAGGACAGATTTTTGCTGGTTACCGGAACGGCCTTCGGACTGCATGATTCACAATGGATCAAGCGGCATATGCCCACCGACGGTGGGGTTTCCTTCCGGGACGTTACCTCGGCGCTGGCGGTGATTAATGTGATCGGACCGCATTCCCGCAAACTTCTTGAGAAGGTCACCGCGGATGACATCGGCAACCAAAATTTTCCATACGGCAAATGCAAAGAAATCACAGTCGGCGATGCGCCTGCCAAGGCGCTGCGGGTTACCTTTGTGGGCGAGCTGGGATATGAGCTTCATATTCCCACCGAATTTGCCTGCCGCGTCTACGAGACCCTCTGGAATGCCGGGCGGGATCTGGGGGTGGCCAATGCCGGCTACCGGGCCATCAATTCGCTGCACTTTGAAAAAGGCTATTGCCTCTGGGGTTCCGAACTGACCCCTGAATACACGCCTTATGACGCCGGGCTTGGATTCTGTGTATCCCTGCACAAGGGAGATTTTCTCGGCCGGGATGCGCTGGTTAAAACCCGGGAACAGGGGCCCCGATGGAAACTGTGCACCTTTACACTTGATGCCCAAAACCCGCTGGTGCTTCGCGGCAGTGAACCGATCGTTCACGGGGGCAAAGTCATCGGGGTGACCACCAGCTGCGGCTATGGTTTTACCGTCGGGAAAACCATAGCCTATGGATATGTTCCCGTTGCCGAAGCCGGTCATACCGGTGGTTATGAAATTGAGGCCTATACGGAAGTTATTCCTGCCCGGCGGGAGCCCAATCGGGCGCTGTATGACCCCGAACGCAGAAAAATTCTCAGTTAATTAAAGGCGTAAATACAGGTTGCTCTAATTTTGTTACGCTCCTTTTGCCCTCAGCTGCTTCCACGATGCAATCAACTTCGGTGCTAAAGCTCTTTTTTTAACTTTCTTTATCAACCCTCATCAAAAATTTTGACTATCATTATTTTGTGATTAATATTCTTAAAAATATTAAGGTGATCATTGATTGCGCGAGCACAGTGTATACTGAACCGGGAATAGGAGAAAAAAATGGTATCGATAAAACCCTCTATCCATTGGCGTTTTTTTCAGATTTTTATATTCACCTGGGCCGTTATCCTGGCCCCATTTGTGGGTGTTTCGGCTGAAAATGAGAAAAAAGCGCCTCCAAAGCCACTAACAACAAATAACCTCGACATACCCATAGAAGAATTAGAGTATCGCCTTCATCCGTTAACAAAGGACGATCTATCCGTGGAGGCCGACGGTTGGCTTCAGGTATTAAAAAAGCACGGTGAAGAATTGAGCCATACGCAAATCGCCGTGTTAAAGGCAAAAGAAGATGAGAAAGCACAGCTGCTCGAGAAGGTGACCAAGCTTGAAGAACAAAAGATCGTCCTGGCCGACCGCCTTAAGGCGGTTATTGAAGAACTCAGATCCAAAGGTGGTAAAGTCGATGACTACGACGCGTATCTCAAAGCCATATCCGGGGTTGATGTCAAGATATCCGATGCCAGCGCCACCTGGACAGTGATTGCAGGCTGGCTAAAATCGTCCGAGGGCGGTCTGCGGTGGCTCAAGAATATTTCGCTCTTCTTAGTTGTCCTGCTGTTTTCCTGGATTCTGGCGGTTTTGCTCAGCAAAGCCGCTAAAAAGGCCGTCGCCGGAATACAAGGCGCCTCCGAACTTTTAAAAGACTTTATTGTCAATATTGTGCGCAAACTCATTTTTATCGTGGGTTTTGTGGTGGCGCTATCCATGCTGGAAATTAACATTGGCCCGATGCTGGCAGCGATAGGGGCCGCCGGCTTTATTATCGGTTTTGCGCTTCAAGGAACATTAAGTAATTTCGCAGCCGGTATCATGATTCTAATCTACAGGCCCTATGATGTTGGAGATTTAGTCGAAGTCGGTGGAACTCTCGGAAAGGTAACTGCCATGACGGTTGTCTCAACAACCCTGATGACAGTCGACAATCAGAAAATCGTTGTGCCGAACAACATGATATGGGGGGATAAGATTACCAATGTCACCGGTACGGATAAACGCCGGGTGGACATGATATTTGGAATCGGATATAGCGATGACATTGCCAAGGCCCAAAAAATACTGGAAGAAATTGTGATCACGCACAAAGCCGTCTTGAAGGACCCTGAACCCGTCGTTAAGGTCCATGAATTGGCCGATTCATCGGTTAATTTTGTTGTGCGGCCATGGGTGAAAACTGAAAATTACTGGGATGTATATTGGGATATAACCCGCGCGGTTAAAGAGCGCTTTGATGCTGAAGGCGTATCCATACCTTTCCCGCAACGGGATGTTCATATGCATCAGATAGCCACGACGTGATGTGCCTTGTTGCGAAATGGCGGCCATTATGGAAATCTTTCAAAAAAAAAGAGTGCCGGCGTCTGTCCTAAGTGAGAAGCGCTGCGCCATTAAAGCTGGAGGAAAATAAATGACCGCAGAAGAGATCCGCCGGGTTCCGGTAACACCGTCCCTTCAATTTCTGTATAGCTCGAAGATAGAAATTGATCCCCCCCTAATGGTCGGGCAATCACCTTACGGCGAAAGGCGCATCATCAACATTAAAGGCGGAGCCTTTTCAGGGCCCCGCCTGTCCGGACGGGTGCTGCCGGGTGGTGCCGACTGGCAAATTATCCGAGCCGACGGTATCACGGAGGTCGAAGCCCGGTATGCCCTTGAAACCGAGGACGGCGCGCTTATCTATATTTATAACCGCGGGTTGCGGCATGGCCCGCCGGAGGTGATTGCGCGCCTGGCAGCGGGCGAGGATGTCGATCCCGGTGCGTATTACTTCCGCACAATGCCGATCTTTGAAACCGGGGCACCGGATTACGCCTGGCTGAACGGCGTTGTGGCAATTGCCACCGGTCAACGGCGGACCGATGAGGTCATCATTACGGTCTATGAAGTCACCTAAAAGGCGATTATGATTGTAAGGGCTGAACCAGCTCGATGGTAATATCCTCAGCGCCTTTAAAAAAGGCGATCCTCAGATTGGGGATATCTTTTGGCGGTACCAGAAATGAAAATCCCTGTGTCTGCAGGTCCTCGAATGCGGCGTCGATATCGTCTACCGCCAGACCGATATGATCATAACCATACCTCGATTGGGAGGCATCTCCAACCATTTCGTCATCTTCTCTGGTAACCCTCAGGTTAACGGTGGTGCCCTGAAGGTCGAGTGAGGCGCCGTCGGCGGTGCCAAATTTCTGACGCCGAATCAGGTTGGCGCCCAGGGTTTCGGTAAAAAAGGTGATCATTTTTTCAAGGTCCTTGCAGATGATATGCAGGTGATGAAATCGATAGGCCATTGCGTACCTCCCTTTAAAAGTTGATTAGAAGTGATTTTTTAAATGGGTATTGCTCCGTTTACCTTTTAACCCGAATCGCTTCGGAAGTGCAAACGCCGACACATTGCGGATGTCCGCTGCATAAATCACAATGATAGGCGTTTGACCCGAACACGTTTAAGCTATCAAACGGACATCGATCTGCCCGCGATATTTCCCAGAGAAATTGTTCTTGCTCCAACTTTTCGACAACATCCTCTCCATCCAGACATTTCATCTCTTTGCACTGACGGCAGACCCGTGGGGTGTTCATGCTCGTGTTTAAGTCATCCTTCTGAATCCGGATGGCCGATTTATCAGTATTGATAACCCCTAAATGGAAAAGGGAGCAGACAAGTTCGCACAGATGGCAGCCCGTGCACTTCTTACGATTAACCCTGATTCTCATATGGTAATCCCCAATCTTTTGAGCGTTCGCTTGGTGGGGATGCCGTCACGATCCCAACCATGGAGACGATAGTTCTCATCCAGCATGCGGTCAAAACCCGTGATGTCAATGACACTGCCCTTGGCCGGTCCCTCGGGTATGGGTTCCTCGAAGTATCTTTTGGGCAGGGTGTCGTCTTTCCGGCAAATGCCGTCGCCGACCAGCATCATCCGCTCCAGCGTATAGATTCTTTCGGCAATGGTCCGCAATTGCTTAGAGGACATTTCAAGGCCTGTCGAATGCTTGATCAACCTGGCAAATTGCCGGTATTGAAGCCCGTGCGGGCTCGAGAAGGCTGTCAGGAAGCGGCAAACACCCAGTGCGTCCGTGACGGCATGCAGGAGTTCATGCCACCATACCATCCGGCCTTTGCCACTATAGGACGCCATCCGATTGCTGACCGGACCGCCGTATATTTTTTTCAGCAACGCTTGCGGAAGCCCGAGGGCATCCATTGAAGGCCGGCTGCGCATGTGGCAGGCGCCGCGGGTTGAAGTCGCCAAGCCCAGAGCAAAGCTCTTCGGGAGCCTTTCATCGGTCATTTCGATGGGCAGGCCCTTGATCTCCATAAGATAATCCCTGGACGAATCCCCGAGCCTATCCCGGGCGAATGATCCCTCCGCCAGGATGTCGCCGAAGCCTTTTCGGTGAGCAATCATTTCAAGGATTTTTAAGATTGACTTTCCATTGCCCCACGCTAAAGGAATACCGGTTATTTTACGATCTAATATGCCGTGCTGGTATAATTCCATGGCCCAGGCAATGTAGGACCCGGCGGAAATCGTATCCAGTCCGTAGCGGTTGCAGCGTTCAACCGCAGTGATGATGTTTTCCAGATCGAGATTGCCGAGTTTGGTTCCCAGAGATCCGATGGAGGCATATTCCGGGCCTTCTCCACGGGTGCCCTTATAGGGTCCTGCCTCAATCACGAAGCGGTGGCGGCAGTGTACGGGGCAGGCATGGCAGGCAACCATGCCGTTGGAAAACGGTTCCAGGGCCTCGGCCTCCAAGCGGTATCCCTGCTCCCCGACACTGGTAAACTGATTGTTGCGAACACTTAAAAATCCAACCGCGTTTGCGGCTCCAAAAAGCAGCGGTGTCCCCTGTTTTCCAAGTGCCTGCACCCAATTGGTCTGCATGAGCCTGCGCAGCTGGCGCCGATAGTAGCTCAGATATTTTTTGGGGTCAGATATCCGGATATCGCGCGTTCCTCTTACGGTGACGGCTTTGAGGTTTTTCGACCCCATGACCGCCCCCATTCCGGTTCGCGCTGCGGCACTCTTTAGGCCGGAGCGGATGGCTGCATATCGCACTCTGTTTTCTCCGGCAGGCCCGATACAGGCCGTCTGCAGCCGATCATCGCCGAGTAAGGCACGGATCTTCTGCTGGGTTTCAACGGTGTCGCATCCCCTAAGCGTTTGAGCGCTGCGGATTTCGACTTCCCCGTCGCGGATGAACAGATAGGCCGGTTTGGGACTCCTGCCGGTAATAACCAGATGGCTGAATCCGGCTTTAACGAGCTCGGCCCCGAATTCGCCTCCCATATTGGCATCTCCCAGATGCCCGGATTCAGGCGATTTAGAAGTGATACTCACCCGGGAACCAAAACCCAGTATGCCGGTGAGGAGACCGGCCCCGAAGATGAGCGGATTATGCGGGGAAAAGGGATCCAGAGATGGGGTGTAATGTCTAGAGAGCAGAAACATGTTCATGCCTCTGCCGCCGATATATTGTTGCCGCCGCTCAAGGGGCAAAGGTTTTATCCGGATCGATCCTGCACTCAGGTCAACAAAGGCAATTTTCCTGTCCAAAACCATTTGACACCTCTTTGGATACACCTGTTTAGGCATTTTAGCTCATTTTTTTTATAAGCATTTTTTATCGCTTTAAAGTTCTACCATCAGGCGGCAGATGTATTTTCGCGCCGGGTTATAGCAAGGCTTGCAGCTGCGTAAAATCTTCAATGATGTAATCTGCTCCGGCGTGCTGAAGTTCTTTTTTCAGACTTGCTTTATCAGGTGCTGACATAATCAACCCGATACCCTTGTACCCTGCTTTAGATCGCCTCGCGGCCGCCATATCATCGGGCATGTCGCCGATATAAAAATAACCGGCAACCGGCTTTTTCTGGTCCGCTGCAATTGCATCGAGCATAAAGGGATCGGGTTTACTCAGCGAAACCTTTTTGCCTGTTTCCCTCAATGCGCGCGCTTCTTCCTCGAGGCAGTCTTCTAAAGCCAGAACTTTAGAAAAATATTTTCTGAGATCAAAATGAGTTAGCGGGTAATCGGCCTCTGCTCGGGGTCTGCCGGTGGCGATGGCCAGGAAATTATTTTTTTCGAGCGCATCGAGAATCTCCGGGTCAATCAGCAGTTTTTCACGATGGATGAAACCTTCGTTATGGTAAAATCGGGGGGACGTACCATAGGTGGATTCAAAAAGGGTCTTTCCCAAATAGACTTCCTGAAAAATATGCTTGATGATGTTACCACTGCCGACATCACCCGTATAAAGCCCATAAATAAATGGATTCTGGGTTTTACCGGCGCTTTGTAGCAAGACCGACAGCGGTCTAGGGGTTGATTCCAGAAATTCGATCAGGGCGCTCAAATCACATTGACCGATGGTCTGCCGATAGCGGTCCCAGGGGTCTTTGCCTTGATAGACCGGCGGTTTTTCGATCACATTAAACAACAGGTTTATCACCAGGCAAGCTAGATCCCAGTCATTGTTGAGGCCGCCGCTCTGCTTGACCGCTGCCAGATCGGTCAGGGCAAAAAGCGGCTCCGGCAGTTCTTTATATGCAGGGGCGTATTTAAAGAATCGTCTTGCTGTTTGGCGCACGGTATCGCGATACGATCTGGACACATCTATCAAAACCCCGTCCATATCAAAAACGATCAGGTTTTTATTTCGCATTCATTTACCCGTTTGGCATTAGCTTAGATTTTCCTGGATGATATTCATTATTTCCGGAATGGAGGTTATAAAATGAAAATGGCTGGAGGTAAATCCTTTTTTTTCCTTACCGCTGCGGTTCATCATAACCGGAATCGAAGACCAGTTTAAGAGCGGCAAATCGGTATAACCGTCTCCCACCACGATGGTACGTTCCGGGGACAAATTTAATTTGTTCGTCAATCGTAATTTATCATCCGGATCCGGCAGTCGCAGATCCATTCCCGCAATTCGATCCTCATCAAACTGAAAACGATTTCCTTCTATTAACCTGAAGCAGTCCGCTATTCCGGCAAATTTCAAAATACGTTCGCTTAAATCAGCGGTGCCGCAGCTCAACACGATCATATCATGTCCGGCATCTTTCAACTTCCTTAAGCAATTGCGGTCTGCGGTTGAAATTTTATCTGCCAGGTTAAGGCCGACTTTGTCCAGGGCCGAAGCCGGCGTGCCCGTTAACAGACGGATGTAGGATTTTTTAAAGCCCTTGCGCAGCCATTCCCGCCGATCCGCATAAATGACGGCCCTTGCATAGGCTTTTTTAAACCACCCGAATGGCTTGCCCGGCTGATTTATCCGGTAGAGCAACAATGACTGCTCACTGTCCAAAGGCGCTATCGGCAGAATCGTTCCGTCAAAATCCCAGATAATGTTAAACTTTTCCATTTTTAAACATACAGATTGACTTTTGACCAAAAACTTGGTTTTTTGAACTGCAGTTGGCCTCAATTTGAATTCCTTTCTAAATAGCCGACAATGCCGATTAATACAACTTTTAGGTGTCAGCTCTTAGAAGTAGCAGGCTTGATTCGAATATTCTTTTCTACCGATTAGCGGGTTGCTGTTTTAAAGTGGGGATGAATCAGTAATTCGGTCTTCATCGACTCCGTATTTTGTCATGTTTTTCAGCTCTTTTGAGTGGGGATGGTTCCATTACACGGATCAATTTTATTTTAAGATTAATCTAAGCGAAAGGAGGAAACCCATCATGAAAAAAACATTTTTAATTGTATGCATGCTTTCTGCTTTTTTGATTGCTGTCACTGGAAGTGCATATGCAGCCGAGGAGCTTTCTTTGCTGACCTGGAAAGGCTATGCCCCCAAAAATCTGGTCGAAAAATTTGAAAAGGAAACCGGCGTAACCGTTAAGGTGACCTATTCCAACAATGAGGAGATGATCGCCAAGCTGCGGGCTACCCGGGGTGCCGGTTTTGACCTGGCCCAGCCCAGCCAGGACCGCATCTCATCGGTTCAGGAAAAATATCAAATTTATCAGCCCATTGATATGAACAAAGTAAAAGCCGATCAAATTATTCCTTCCCTGCTGAAGGCGGTACTGCTGAACACCGTGGCCAATGTTAAATCCCATGCTGTGCCGTTTTGCTGGGGGACATCCGGCCTAATCGCAAATAAAAAATTTGCTGCTGATGCGACCGATTACACGGATTTAATCAACGAAAAGTATAAAGGGCGCGTCAGCTATCGCCTGAAACGACCGACGTTGATTGCGCTCGCATTTGCAATGGGAGATGATCCATTCGCAAAATATAGTGACATCAATGCCTACAAAGCGTTAATGGAGAAAGTGGGTCAGGCCCTGATCGATGGGAAAGGAATCGTTAAGAATTATTGGACCAATGGGGATGCTTTATTGCAGTCCATGCGATCAGAAGAGGTGTATCTCGCTATGGCCTGGGATAATGGTGGCTGGAAATTGCATGTGGATAATTCCGATATTGACTTTTTGGCTCCCAAAAGCGGGGCGCTGGGGTGGATCGATACCTTTGCACTGCCGGCCAAAGCCAAAAATGTGGATGCGGCTTATCAATGGATTAATTTTATGCTGCGTCCGGAAAATGCCGCTGAATTTACAAACCAGGAAAAATATGCAACCGCCTCCAATGGTTCAATTCTATTGACCAATGTCGATATACGCGGGAATTTCGAGCGAAGCTTTCCGCAGGCTGCCATCGACAATATCAAATGGTATCCGCCCGTACCGGCAAAGCTGGAAGAAATTGAAGGCAAGATTCTGGATAAGGTCAAAGCTGCCAAATAACCATTCAGAAGAGCGAAGAGCGAATTTAATCACCGTACCAAGAATCTGAAATAGGGGGCTTTTCTGGTACTTGCGGGAAAGCCCCTTTTTTTAACAACGTAAGATTATCTTCCCATCTTTCGTGTTTTCGTGATTATTTGAATTTTATGACCCGAAACTACTGATTTTATCCCAAAAGGCAATTTATTTTATATGCAGATTGATCTATCGGTTCAAAATGTCACCAAGAAGTTTAAAGACTTCGTTGCGGTGGACAACGTATCCTTTGAGGTGCCTGATGGTCAGTTTTTTTCCATCCTGGGCCCATCGGGTTGCGGGAAAACGACGCTGCTTCGCATGATCGCCGGCTTGACCGAACCGACGGAAGGCAGCATCGAGATTCGGGGCCAGAGCATGCTCGGCATTCCACCGAATAAACGGCCGGTAAACCTGATTTTCCAGCATCTGGCACTCTTTCCGATGATGAACGTCAAAGAGAACATTGCCTTTGGCTTAAAGCGTCGCGGTGACAGTAAGGCGGTGATTAACGAAAAAGTGGCCGCCATCTTAGAACGGGTGGACCTGGCAGGATTTGGGGATAAAAAAGTCGATCAGCTTTCTGGCGGCCAGAAACAACGTGTCGCCATTGCCAGATGCCTGGTACTGGAACCTGCAGTTTTATTGCTGGATGAGCCTTTGGGTGCTCTGGACCTGAAGCTCAGGGAACAGATGAAAGTCGAATTGAAAAAATTGCAGGCCAAGGTGGGCACCACATTTATTTACATTACCCATGACCAATCCGAAGCCCTGGTGATGTCGGATCATGTGGCGGTAATGAATAAAGGGGTGTTTGAACAGATCGATACGCCTCAAGTTTTATATAACCGCCCGGAAACCCCTTTTGTGGCTCAGTTTGTGGGCGATAATAATGCCTGGTCCGGGCGGATCCGCCAATGTGAAGATACGCGTGCTGAAGTTGAAACAAACGAGGGGCCGGTATTTCGCACCAAGGTTCGAGAGAATTTGCAGCCCGGAGCCGAAGTGGATCTTTTTCTGCGACCGGAAGCCATGTTGATTCAACCGGATGCGAGCCTATCTGATCTGAATCGATTCGAGGTGATCGTCAAAGATATTCTCTTTGATGGTGCCAACAGCAGATTGCTGGCCCATCCGCTTGATGCGGATACTGAATTACTGATTGCCTTGCCGCAGACGCGTCAATTCGATTACATCCGGGAAAACGATAAAATTGAGATCGGATGGGACGAACAGTCCGGTATCTGCTTTCCCAGGAGTTAAGAGATATCATGAAGAATCAAAAGCGATGGGGTCTGTTTTTTTTCTTATCACCGGTTTTGCTCTGGCTTGCCCTTCTGATCATTTTGCCTCAGATCGACTTGCTGGCCATGTCCTTCCGTATGGAAAATGACCAAGGCCGGATGGTTTGGAGCCTCTCAAATTATTTCAATTTTTTCGATGAACCCATTTACTGGCTGACATTTGTGCGCACGGCGATTTATTCCATTCTGGTTACTTTTCTTACCTTTGTCATCGCCCTTCCGGTCGCCTTTTACATTACCAAAGTGGTGGCCCCTAAATTCCAGGGATTTTTGCTGGTCCTGTTGCTGCTGCCGTTTTGGGTCAGCGAGCTGGTTCGGGTTTACGGCTGGATGATATTGCTGCGGGAAAGTGGTGTCATCAATCATTTTTTGACCCAGATGGGTATCCTGGGGCAGCCCGTTGAAATGCTCTATAGAGATTCCACCATGATCCTGGGTCTGGTTTACACCTCCATGCTTTTTATGGTGGTTCCGATTGTCTCTGTCCTGGAAAGCCTCGACGACAGCCTGATAGAGGCTGCTTATGATCTGGGGGCGAACATGTGGACCATTTTGGTAAAAATTATCATCCCGCATGCAACGCCCGGCATCGTATCCGGTTCTATCGTCGTGTTTATGCTGACACTGGGAAACTATCTCACACCCAATCTGATGGGTGGCAAAAATTCTCTATGGTTTACCGAACAGATTTACAACCAGTTTATTGCCAGTTTTAACTGGAACCAGGGATCCGCTTTCGGATTTCTTCTACTGGTGCTTTCATCCATTATCGTCTGGCTGGGATTAAAGCTGACACGACAAAACCTTAAAAAAGTCGTGCAATGATACGAACACTGCCCACTTCTAAAACCTACAATCGGGCTTTTAAGTCTTACGTGGTTCTGTATTTTACTTTTCTGTTTGCACCGCTGCTGGTGACCTGCGTGCTGGCATTTAACAATTCCCAGTTTCCGTCTTTACCCTGGCAGGGATTTACAGTGGAATGGTTTACGGCCGATTTGCCATCCCGGGTTGGAATTTTTCACGATCAGATCAACCTGGACAGCATCTGGGTAAGTTTCCGGGTGGCATCTGCTTTATTTTCTGATGCTCGCTCCGCTTGTGATCCCGGGTGTGATTCTGGGAATATCGATTCTCCTGTTGAGCAACACCCTCGGAACTTATTTCGAGACGAGTTGGAATATTGATGTAGAACTATTCCGCCCGGGATTTTGGCTGGTTGTGCTGGGACAGTTTTCGTTTATCGCCACCTTAGTGACGTTAGTGGTTTCGGCCCGGCTGAGGAAATTTGACCGCACTTTGGAAGAAGCGGCCCTGAACCTGGGAGCCAACCGCTTTGAGGTGATCTGGTATATAACGCTAAAGTTTTTAAGGCCTGCAATTATCGGAGCGGCCGCGGTGGCCTTCCTGATGTCCTTTGAGAACTTCAACACCACCCTTTTTCTGGTGGGTTACGAGGCGACCCTGCCGATTAACCTTTATCTTCAGGTCAGAGACGGAAGCACACCGGTGATCAATGCAATTTCTTTTTTGTTGATCATCGGCACGTCTCTGGTCGCATTGGCGAATCTTTATTTCAGCCGCAAATCAGAATGAAAGGAGGCAATAAAATGAAAGCAAAGGAAACTGCAGTCGTTTTAATCGAATTTCAAAACGAATTTTGCAAAGAGGGGGGCAAACTGCATGAGGGCGTAAAGGGTGAAATTGCCCGCCAGAATACGATTTCAAACGCCGTGAAACTGGCGGAGGGAGCCCGTAACAAAGGCGCTCTGGTAATCCATTCACCGTTTGTATTTAATGAAAAATACTTCGAAGATCATCATATGCAGGGAATTGTCAAAGCCGTGGCAGATGGCGATGCCTTCCGTGAAGGAACCTGGGGAGCTGAGATTATTGACGAATTAAAACCGCAGGAAGAAGATAAGATTGTCGGCGGCAAGTGCACCTTATGCGGCTTTAACAAAACCAATCTGGACGAACTGTTAAAGGAAGCCAATATCAAGAACGTCGTCATTGGTGGTTTTTTGACCAATTTTTGTGTTGAGAGCACCGCTCGCACAGCGTATGACAAGGGATATGGTGTTACCATAATGAAGGATGCCACGGCTGCCAACTCTGAGGAAGAGCAAAATCATTCCGAAACAAAAATTTTCCCCCTGCTGGGACAGACACTTTCGGTCGATCAATTCCTCGAACAACTGGAAGAATAGAAATAAAAGATCTCCAGGCAACAAAAGGAGGCGTAACCTATGGTGAATCGAAGAATGTTAACGGGAATGCTGGGTGTGCTGTTGGTACTGTTTTTAGTGATCCCCGGGGTGCAGGCTGCAGACATCTCTGTCGGTGGCGGTATTGGATTCAAACCCGACTATGAAGGTTCAGAAGATTACGAGGCGGTTCCCGTCCCGTTTGTCCATGTCAATTTTAATCACGGAATGTTTGTAAAATTGTTGGGTTTGAATCTCAGAGCCAACCTGATTCCTGAAAAGACGTGGCATTTGGGGCCGGTATATAATTATCGTCCGGCGCGCGATGACGTGGACAACAGCGCCGTGGATGATATGAAAAAAGTAAGCGATGCCAATGAGGTGGGGGCTTTTGGCGGCTTTACGATCGATAACTGGTTCGTCTCTTTGGAATTTTTGGCCGATATGGGCGACGCGCATGATGGGTGGTATTCCAGGCTGAAAGGCGGCTACAATTGGGTGATAAACAAAAGCTGGGTCCTTTCAATGGGCGCCTTTACGACCTATGCCGACGAAGACTACATGCAAACCTATTTCGGCGTCAGCAGGCGGGATGCGGCGCGCAGCGGCCTGGACCGTTACAGTGCGGATGCGGGTATCAAAGATGTCGGTATTGATCTTGGCTTGAACTGGATGATTACCGAGAGTTGGAGCACCCGGGGTCTCTTCCAGTATACCCAATTGGTGGGTGATGCGGATGACGGCAGCCCGGTGGTGGACGAGGGGTCTGAAGGCCAGCTTTTCGGTGCGGTCCTGGTCGTTTACACTTTTTAACAGGCGCATCGATGAAAAGTGATTGTACGCGCCGACACATCTCACGAATGCTGCCGCTTACTTTTGGCATCAAGATTACAAAACCGCACCGCAAAAATTTTTGATCTCTTCATTTTAAAGCGCAAAGATGGTTATTTGAAAAGGAGACAAAAATGCAGTTAAAAAATCCTGTAGCGGGAGGGATCATACGGTGTCTGCTGTTTTTTTCAATGGTACTGGTTGGCTGGCAGGTTTTACAAACAACGGTTGCAGCCCAGGATCTAATCCCGATACGTGAGGGGGGGCCACACGCTGGATCCTGGGAGTCGAGTGATGTCCTGTTGGACTATCAATATGTGGCTGAGCAGGGCACCTTTAAATTAAACATTGGCGGAAAAGCGAAGCAGGGCTATGACCAATTGTCCGTTTGGATAAAATTTGTTAGCCCACAGGGAAAGGTTTTGCAGAAAAAAAGCGTTTACAATTCCGGATTCCGCCAGAAATTATTAAGAGACCGGGGCCGGATCGAGAAAACCTTCGAAATACCGACAAACACCACCCAATTCACTTTTCATTCGATGTTGATGGAACGGGTAGGCAGATAAACCTGGGATGGGTTCTAACAGCATCTTATGGATTGTCCATATTAAGCGGGTTGTAAGATTTTTGCATTTATAATCAAAAATGGAGTTCAAAATGTATCCATCTGTAAAAAGGCGATGCCGTATATTCCTTTCTACTTCGGTAATTCTTATAATACTCAACTTTTGCGGGTCAACGCTGGCGCAAAGCACTGAGCCTAATTCTCAAAATGAAAATACGGCTGCTTTTACAGAAAATAAAACAAATACCGGATCACAATCTGACGCACAAGCAGCAGAGATACCCGAGGCGCCTGATAAGATTGACCAGGTCGGTGAAAAATTCGGCCAAAAAATCGATGATATTACCGAACAGGCATCTTCCCGCATTGGATCTTGGATAAATGCAAAGGTATTTGCCGGTATTACCTGGTTTAAAATAATCTTATTACTTTTCCTTCTTTTTATTGTGCTGTTCGTTGAACGAATTGTACGTTTGACCATTGATCGAAGGCGGAAAAAAGCAGAGGAAAAAGACGCAATCCAAGTAAAACACCTTATATTGGAAGCAGTTGCTAAACCATTGTCATTATTCATATGGATCTATGGTGGATACATCGCTCTAACCCCGCTGTTTGTGCATTTTCAAAGGCCTGATGGCACCAATCTGGTTCATGGCGTTGCCCAGAAAACTGCTGATTTAGGTGCTGCTGTCGCCCTTTTTTGGTTTATTTTTAAGCTGGTATCCGTATTGGATTTTCACCTTAAAAATTGGGCTGCTTCAACGGATAGTTCGATTGATAATATTTTGGCCCCGCTATTTGGCAAGACCCTGCGGGTCTTTATCGCCATCATTGGCGGCATTCTCGTCATACAGAATCTAACCGGTGTTGAAATTGGGCCATTACTTGCTTCTCTGGGTATTGGTGGAATAGCTATCGCATTGGCGGCCAAGGATTCAATTGCTAATTTTTTTGGTACCCTGACCATTCTTTTTGACAAACCTTTCCAGGTCGGTGAACGTGTTATCATTGACAATTACGACGGTGTGGTCGAGGATGTGGGCTTTCGCAGCACGCGTATCCGAACGTTGACCGGGCACTTGGTAACGATCCCCAATGAAAAAGTAGTTAATTCGGGCTTAGAAAATATTGGTAAGCGCCCCCATATCAGGTGGATGACCAATATCACAATAACGTATGACACACCGCCTGACAGAGTTGAAAAGGCCGTATCAATCATAAAAGAAATACTGGATAATCACGAAGGCATGCATCCTGATTTTCCACCCCGAGTTTACTTTAACGGATTCAATGATTGGAGTCTGAATATCGTTGTGTTTGCCTGGTACCATCCGGCCAATTATTGGGATATGCAAGAATGGTTGCAGCGAACCTGTCTGGAGATATTAAGAAGATTTAATGATGAGGGCATCGACTTTGCTTTTCCAAGTCGTACATTATATCTGGCCAATGACGATAAACGCCAGCTAAAATTGAAGATGCTGAAAGGAGAAACCGTGACGTATATCCCTGATGGAGATAGATGAATGCAGGCGCACCCTTATCTGCTTTCCCCACTTCCTTTCTTAAGACCAATGATATTCACTTCCATCAGCTTCCACCGATAGTAGCCCTGATCACCTTATAGCCCTCGTTTTCGAAGGTCTTTGCTATGGTTTCCTGGAGATCTTTGCCCGGCGTCAACGAAATCATATAGCCGCCCATGCCCCCGCCGGTGACCTTTGTGCCCAGGGCACCTTTTTCTATACCGAGCTGGCAGAGGTGATCCAATATTTCGTGGGAATATCCCATCTCTCTGACGATGCCGTGATTTTCAGTCATCAGCCTGCCGACCTGCTCTAAATTGTTTTTCTCCAGGGCCGCCTTCATTTCATGGGACTGAGTCGCAATCGCTTTGAGGCGTGAGGCGAACAGTTGCGGGTCTTCTTCCTGATTTCTTTTGACAATATTATCCATAAGCTTGGTGTCGGCGGTTATGCCGCTATTGGCCAGTACGATCTCGAAGGGCTCTTTGACCGCAATTTTTTCAAACGTCTTCTTCCCTTTTATGATGCGATAAAAGATAATTCCGCCGTAGGTTGAGGCCGTATTATCCACGCCGCTGGGGGTACCGTGATAGGCGAATTCGCCTTCCCAGCCGACATGGTTGATCTCTTCTATCGAAAGCCCCAGGTTGAATTCGTCGTTTATTGCCCGGGCCAGCGAGACACAGCTGGCCGCGCTGGCGCCCACGCCGCTGCCGGCCAGCAGCGATCCGCCATAGGTGATCTTGAGTGGCGTCTTGGTGGCATCGATCTTCATCACTTCGAGAATATGATTGATGGATTCGATCTGATCTTTCTTTTTCTTTTCTTTATACCCCGGAACCTCATCGCGGTTGTCCTCCAGGATCCAGCCAGCGCCTTCGTCCAGTTTTTCCACCCGTGCAAGGGTTTCAAACGGGATGGCAGACACGATCGCCGGAACCTCGTTATTTACAAATTGATCCCCGATCAGGATCGTTTTTCCAAAAGCGGTGCCTTCACCCATGACAGCCTCCTCTAAATTTTGTGCCTTCTAACAGGACTGAATCGTTAACTATTTGTTGCAAACTGGATAAACTCATAATTTCGAAATCCGAATTTCGAAATACGAAACAAATCCGAAAACAAAATCACCAAAATTCTAAACTTTTTAAGAATTCGGTATTCGGATTTTGAATTTGTTTCGGATTTCGTGTTTCGTGCTTCGGATTTAAGCGACTCCTTATAATATTTTGGACTCTGGATCTTGTATGGAATTTCCAATAACGAATACCAAATTTTACTTACGTAAAATTTGTTCCATTTCTGCAATCAGCGCTTCTTCCTTACCGATGGCCACTGTGGTGGCGGCAGTCAGCGTGTGGCAGGCATCGGAAAAACCGCCCAGTTTGTTGGTTGCCTCGGGCAGCAGAATATCGAGCCCCAGAGTTCTTGCGGCCCTGATTTCTTCCTCCATCCGGGCCGATACGCGCATGGAAATTTTGACATCATTGAATTGGATGGGACCGAAACCCGGTATCTCATTGGGGATGATCTGGAAACCCGCCAGGTAACGCTGCGGATCGATGTAGTCTGCGTTTTTAATCGTGTCACAAAATACCCCGATCATTTTGACCCCCATCGGTGAGAAACGATCCTGAACATGGAACCACTGAATGTGGGCTGTCTTCCTGAGACCACCATTCTTAACTCTTGCGATTTCTTCTTCAAACGCTTTGGTCTGTATGATTTTTAATTTATCAAGCATCCGGTCTGATGCGGGTGTAATGCCTTCAAGACAGACCTTGATGCCCATATCCGGGCCTTTCCGGTAGAATCCGGCCGCTCCCAGCGTGTCGAGATAGGCGCCGAATTCATCACAGGCCATCGGTCCGTTGATTGTATTTAGAAAATAACGCTCGCCGTGTTCATGCTTTTTAATTTCGATTTTACCCTGATTGACCGCCTCCAGGGCGACATCGCGATTTTCGCCGGCCAGGCATCCGTCCACAAAGAATTCATCTCCCACCGCCCCAATGGTCGCGATGTGAGCCAGATCACGATTGGCCGCATCCAGGGTTTGCGCAAAAAGGTAGCAGGTCGTCGAGCCGGATATATCGCGATCGCCCTTCATCCCGTAAAGGTCAGGGTCAAGATTGTGAACTTTGGGGTCTGTGGCCGCCGCGGCGACATGGTGGTCCAGGATCAAGGTCAGGTTTCGTCCCTGGTTTAAATCCGAGAGGATCGGTGCAATCCGGCCGGCAAAATCTGCAAATACGATCAGCCCGCCTTCCTGCTGATATACTCTTTGTAGCAGGGCTGGATAGGGCTTTTCCAGGCAGAAACGCCTGATCTTAAATCCGGCCCTTTCAAAAGTGCTGGTAAGAATGGCGCCGCAACTGAGCCCGTCGGAATCATTATGATGGAATATCTGAACGTCTCTGTTCAGTCTTTCTTTTACGGCCTGGATGGCGTTTTCCATCGCTTGGATTAATTGCTTCCGCATTTTGCTTCTCCGCTTCAAATCGAATTAATTCGAGTTATATCATGATGTGCCTGGATTAGAAATCAAAAAAGTGCAATATTATTTTCGTTGAGGCGATGTCACTGATATCTTGTGCTATACGATGATGGGATTCAATAGCACTTCATTTCTCCTTGACAATGTCAGTATAAGCTCTGTAATCACATCTCTAATTATTATAAATTTATGACAAATATTTAATTTTTTCCATCTGTATTTATGACCCCTCTAAAACGGCGAATCATTAGAACATAAGGAAAAAAATGAAACCGATAAAACAGTTGCCAGACGCCGTCAAGAAAAGAATCCGGTATGTGCTGGCGGATATTGACGACACCCTGACGGTTGGCGGTCGTTTGCCGGCAGTCGTATTTGCCGCCATGGAGCGTCTTAAAACCGCGGGTATTCGCACCATCCCGATTACCGGCCGTCCGGCGGGCTGGTGCGATCATATTGCGCGCATGTGGCCGGTGGATGGCGTGGTGGGCGAAAACGGTGCCTTTTACTTCAGATACGATGATGGCCGGCGCAAGATGCAGAGACGCTATTTTAAAACCGAAGATCAGCGCAGCGCGGACCGTCAAAAGCTGCAAAAACTTGAACTGGAGATTCTGGAAAAAATCCCCGGCTGCCGCGTCTCCGCGGATCAGGCCTACCGTGAAGCCGATCTGGCCATCGATTATTGCGAAGATGTCCCGCCGCTGTCCACGGACGCGGTGGAGCAGATTGTGCGCCTGTTTGAGGAAGCCGGTGCCCGGGCGAAGATCAGCTCAATTCATGTCAACGGCTGGTTTGGAGATTATGATAAACTTACCATGACACAGATGCTGTTCGAGGGCGTCTTTAAGGATAATCTGGAGTCCGTCAAAGCGGACGTCATTTTCATCGGGGACTCGCCCAATGATGTCCCCATGTTTCAATTTTTCCCGCATTCGGTGGGCGTTGCCAATATTTTGCAGTTTAAAGATAAAATTATTCAAGAACCTGCCTGGGTAACCCTAAAGTCTGGCGGCTACGGGTTTGCCGAAATGGTGGATTCAATTCTTACAAAATGAACATACCATCCAAGAATGCTTGCTTTGAGCTGATGTGCGCCATGCACATGCTCGAGCACATCGTGGCCCATTCATTTCAGGTGTGTCGTGTTGCCACCGGTTTGGTGGATCATCTCAAATTAGAGGGGATTTCTCTGAATCGACGACTCGTGCAGGCGGCAGCCCTGCTTCATGACATTACCAAAACGCGCAGCTTTAAAACCAGGGAAAATCACGCTCTCACCGGTGCACAGTACCTAACCGATGCAGGATACCCGGAGGTCGGCACTCTGGTCAGGCAGCATGTCCGTCTTGATGACTATTCAGAATACAAAAGCCTCACAGCGGCAGAGATTATCAATTATGCCGACAAGCGGGTGCTTCATGATCGGATCGTCCCTCTGGACGAACGCATGACCTATATTATGGAAAAATACGCAACCCTGCCGGAACATGAGCAACGAATTCGATTGCTGTGGGCGAAAACAAAAGTTCTGGAGAAGCAGATTTTCAGCTATCTGCCATTCTCAGCGAATAACCTTAAAGACCACCTCCCATCCCTGGATATCACCGGCGAAATTTCAAGCTACCAAAAGCTTTGCTCACAGTTCCCTTCCGGGAGTATTTAATCCGATGACTGCTATGTCACTAGGTATTGTACTGGTTGCTGCCTTTTTACATGCCTTCTGGAATTACCTGGCGAAGAAAAGTCGTAACAAGATTGTTTTCATCTGGTGGTTCATTCTGATCGCCTGCATTCTTTATGCCCCTATGTTTTTCTATTTTTATTTTGCAATTGAAATTTCATCCGTGGGCTGGGTTTGTATCATTGTAACCGGCATCCTGCATGCCTTGTATTTTTTCTTTGTGGGCGGCTCTTATGAGCGCGGTGATCTGTCCCTGGCCTATCCACTGGCCCGTGGATTCGGGCCTCTTTTGGTGCCGGTTCTGGCTGTGATCTTATTGCGTGAACAGCTGAGCCCATCGGGAATTGCCGGTATCGCCCTGGTCGTTATTGGTATTTATCTCATTCATTTGCGGTCCTTTTCCCGGCCGTCTTTGTTTGAACCTTTTGCGGCAATTCGCGGCAAGGCCTCTGTCTGGGCCTTGATGACCGGCTGCACCATTGCCGCCTATTCACTTGTGGATAAGGTGGGTGTCCAGTCGGTCCATCCACCGGTATATATTTATTTGATGTTTTTGATTTCACTGCTTTTGTTGACCCCCTATGTGGTGATTAAAGAAAGGAAGGCCTTGATACCGGAATGGCAGATAAACCGGGGACCCATCATGGCCGACGGCTTCCTGGTTTTGTTTACTTACATGCTGATTCTTTTCGCCATGCAAATGAGCAAGGTCAGCTATGTTGTGGCAGTTCGGGAGTTGAGCATTGTTTTTTCCGCGCTGTTCGGCAGCCTTTGGCTTGGCGAAGGCTACCGCCGGCAGAGATTGACCGGAGCCCTTCTGATCGCACTGGGGGTTGTCTTTGTCGGACTGAGTCGCTAGGGATTTGGCAGGGATTTTTCATGACTATCTGTTATCATAATTAGGAGGAAAATGATGGATCGTAAACCACCGTTTCGCCGCAAGACGGCGATTTCTTACAAAACCGAAGAAAAGACCGTTATGCGCGGATACGATTTAAGTGAATTGGCTGAAGCGGGCTATTCTTTTTACGACGCCATGTTTGTATTGTTCCAGAACCGGATCCCCACCGAAAACGAAAAAAAAATGCTCAAATACGAGATGGGCGTTTTTTTGGAACATTCCATGTCGCCCTCGGCGGTGGGCGCCATCGGTGTAAGTGCGGGCCGGCCGAATCTTCCCGTCTGCGTGGCAGCGGCGGTTTCGACTTTCGGCGGTGTTCACGGACCCGGGGCCGCCCATGGGTATATGCTCAACAAATATCTGGAGCGGGCCAGAAAAGAGGGCAAAACGATTGATGAAATCGCCAAGATCCTGGTCGATGAATACATGGACGCCAAAAAGCCGGTTATGGGCATGGGCCAACCCCAGCACATTGACAGCGACCCCCGGGCGGAACCGATTCACCTCAAGCAGGAAGAACTGGAACTGGAGGGCGTCTATCTCGAATTGCAGCGCGCTATCGAAAAGCATTTTCATGCCCGCCGCAAAAAGGACGGCCGTTCCTATGTCGGCGTCAATGTGGTCGGCTCCGGAAACGCGGCCTTGATGGAAATCGGATTTTCGCCAAATGCGGGCTGGTGTATCGGCAGTGTGGTCAGGGGGTTTAGCTGTGCGGCGCACGCCCTTTTCAACATGAAAAAGGGCCGCGCCTGGGGGGCTTCGAGGAACGAACCCATGGTGCAGATGATCGATCTTTCCATGATCAAGTATATCGGACCGGAAGACCGGATCGTTCCCAAAAAGGAAGAGCAGCAGGAATACGCCAAGAAGCAGAAGGAAAAGGGAGAATACAAGCAATGGGTTATTTAGATAAGGAAAAAACAGATGCGCTCAACAAATTAAAAAGAGGGCGCAAAATCGGAAATCTGGACAGCCCCAAAAATCCTTTTGACTATTATGCCAGGGAATACGGTACGGTACCGCTGGACACAAAAAGGGCGCCCTTTCAGTGGGTGTCTGAAGTCGCATACAAGAATGTCCACCGCATCGTTGCCAGAGGCTATGATACCACCGAGCTGATGGAAGAAGGCTACGGGGTCATCGAGGTTCTTTTTGTGGATTATCAGGCGCGAATACCGACTGTGGAAGAGGGCCAGATGCTCAACTACGTCATGATCCTGGCGCTGGAAGACGGACTGTCCGCACCGGCGGCCATATCCAGGATCGTGGCCAAATCCAAGACTTTTTTGACCCAGGCCTGCGGGGCATCGATTATGGCCTTTGGGCATGCCTATGGTGCCTATTCGGCCTTCGGCAATCGGCTCGAAAGCTATCTTGATCGGGTCGACAAGGGGGAGTTTACCCCAGAAGCGGCAGCCGAGCTGCTTGTTAAGGAAAACCTTCATGACGAAGCCCTGGGTGTTTCGAATTTGATGCTGAAAGACCCGGCCGCAAAAAGGATGATTGCAAGAGCCGAAAAACTGGGAGTGGCGGGCAAATATATTGAATTCACCAAAGAGATCGTCAAAGCCGCCCAGAATTTGAGCACCGAGCCTTTGGACCTGGATATGCTCGGTGCCACCGGCGCCACCATGATGGATCTGGGATTTACCCCCGAGGCCACCTGGGCGATTCTGGCGGTCACCCGCTCTTTTGCCGCCGGTGCCCATTACATTGAAGCGGTCGAAAGGGAAGAATCGAATCGACTGGGCCAGCAATTAACACCCAAAGAAGATTACGATGGCCCGGCCGACCGACCGGTGCCGCCATTGGCGGATCGGGACAAAGTCGCCAGATCTGCTGTTTGCCGCACCCCTGAAGAGTGGAAGGCGCGATTTGAAAAGATGAAAGAGGTCCGCGGCAGCGGGTTCAGCATCGTTGAGGAAATCGAGGATCCCAGTAAAAAGTCGGGTATCAAAAAAGTGGGGAAACTATAATTGGGTCAACAAATTGTCAGCCAGTGATACACAAGCATAAATCCCAATATCGAATGACAGAAATTCAAAACTTGGGCGGTTTTTAACATTTGAATTTAGGGTTTTGAAATTGTTTCGTATTTCGTATTTCGATATTCGAATTTAATAAAGGCTAAGATCTGAGAAAATACATATGTTTCATTCAACTTTATAAGCGAATAAAATTTTGGGAGGAATAGACGATTATGGTAGACAATATTCAGGAAATGTACAAAAAAGCCCGAAAGGCGTTTCGTGAAGTCGAGTACTGGCCCCAGGAAAAGGTCGACGAGATGGTTCAGGCTGTGGCCTGGGAGCTGTTGAAAGAAGACGTCCGCCACAAGCTGGGTCATATGGCCGTGGATGAATCCGATATCGGCAACGCCGAAGACAAAGTCAATAAAATAAGGAATAAGACCCTGGGTACGCTATGGGATATGCGCAACGCCAAAACCTGCGGCATGATTGAAGAGAACAAGGCCCTGGGGATCCGCAAATACGCCAAGCCCATCGGTGTGATCGCCAACGTCGTGCCGTGCACGAATCCGGAATCCACCATCTGCTGCCTGGCGCTGAGCACTTTGAAGACCCGCAATGCCCAGATTGTTTCGCCCCATCCGCGGACGCAAAAAACGTCTTATGAAACGGTTGTGCACGTGCGCAAGGCCCTCGAAAAAATCGGGGCGCCGGTGGACCTGGTGCAGTGCATTAAAAAGACCAATCACGCCAAAACCTCCGAGCTCATGGCCAACTGCGACTTTGCGGTGGCCACCGGCGGTGCGGCCCTGGTAAAAGTGGTTTATGAAGCCGGCAAGCCCGCTCAGACCGTGGGTGCCGGTAATGTGGTGTCCATCGTTGATGATACGGCGAATCCTAAGGACGCGGCTTACAAGATACGGCTGTCAAAAATCGCCAACAACTCCGCATCCTGCTCGTCGGAGAACGCGGTGGCCCTTTATGACAGCATATACGATGATATGATCGCGGCCCTAAAATCCGAAGGCGGATATCTGTGCAGTACGGATGAACGTGAAAAGTTGCGCAAATACATGTGGCCGGACGGAACCCACCTGAACCGGGACGTCGTGGCCCGACCGGCTACCGTTATTGCCGAAAATGCCGGGTTGACCGTTCCGGAAGGCACCCGGTTTCTAATGGTCCTCGGGGAGAAGGTCGGTCCGGAAGACCGCTTTTCGGGTGAGAAAATCTCACCGGTCCTGGCAGTCTGGAAATGGAAGGATTTTGACGAGATGCTGGACCGTCTGGAAAAAATCCTCAAATTTTCCGGCGAAGGCCATTCGGTATCCATCCACAGTGAAAATGATGCACGGCGGGTTAAACTCGCGCTGCGGACCAACGTGGGGCGGGTCGTCTGCAACATGCCGCATGCCCATGCCAACAGCGGCGGCTGGACCACCGGTCTGCCCACCACCGACACGCTCGGTTGCGGAACCTGGGCCGGCAACATTTTCAGCGGCAACATCAACTGGGAAAACTTTCTCAACTATACCCTGCTGTCCATCCCCAAGGAAGAGTACATTCCCTCGGAGGAAGCGCTTTGCGCGGAGTATCTCAAAAAATGGGGGCGGGATTAAAAACAATAGTGCCTAAAGTGCCTAAAATGATCTAAATTGACTAAAGTTAGAAGGAGAGCAAACATTAGATCCCACTGAAAAATTACTTTTGCGATTGCCTATATGATGCGCGTTCAGGAAACGCTGGGGTATTGGAAAACATCTGACTTCTGAAACTCTGATTTCATCACTCCAATGCTCCAGTACTCCATTACTCCAAAACACAACTCCTAAATAAAAAAGGCGTTATATTTAGCCGTATTCAGACCAAAGGAAATAGGTTGGGCAGAAAAGCTATCATTAAAGCCATTATATTTGATTTTGGTCAAACCCTGGTAGATGCCGCCGATGGCTTTCGCAAAGCCGAAAAGCAGGCCCAGAAAGAGCTGTTTGCGGATCCGAGATTAAACCGGCCGGAAGATATTCTGACCATCTATCGCCGGATCCGCCAGGAGTTGCATGAACAATCCAATTTTTCCAGAAAATCCCTGTGGCAGAAATTTTATCATTTCTATGGCCTTAAGCCTGATGTCCGACTTCTGGAAACCTGGGAAACCGCCTACTGGAAAACCGTAAAGGCAAACTCAAGCCTTTTTCCAGAGACTTTAAATATATTAAAGCGTTTATCTGTAAGATATCAGCTGGGTATGATTACCAATACCCAGGGGCAGCAACGCTCCGGAACCCACCGTATCAGCCAATTTACCGAACTGGAAACCAATTTTAAGGTTATCATTATCGCCGGAGAAAACAGCATCCCTCCAAAGCCGGACCCCGAGCCTTTTCGTCTGTGCCTTCAGGGATTGAGCCTTAAACCCTCAGAGGCAGTCTATGTGGGTGATGACTATCGCATCGATGTTTGCGGTGCCATAGATGCCGGTTTGCATGCTGTCTGGCTAAAACATCATTCCGTGAGCCGGTCCTGGCCGGATGTGCAAACCACAACGCCCATCATCAGGAGCCTTGATGAACTGCTAAATATCGAACGTATGGTGAAGGTGTCATGAAAGCAGAAACCACCCGCAAAAAGGCAACCGTGAAACGTACGGCCGAGGTTTACAAAGGGCGTATTTTCGATTTTGTGACCGAGAATCTCAAACTTCCAAACGGCCGCGATGCGGAGATCGCATTTATCCGTCATCCGGGATCAATTGCCGTTGTACCTTTATTAGACGATAACACCGTTGTTATGGAGGTGCAGTATCGGCATCCGGTGGGCGAATACCTGCTGGAAATTCCGGCCGGCACACTCGAACCCGGCGAATCGCCTCTAAATTGCGCTAAACGTGAACTGATGGAGGAGACCGGATTTGGGGCGCAGGAATTGATTAAGCTCGGTAAGGTCCACATGATCCCGGCCTATTCGGATGAAGAGATCCATGTTTTTATGGCCAGGGGCCTGACCCCGGCCGAACAGAACCTTGACCCGGATGAAATCATCGAGGTGGCGAAATATCCGCTCGAAAAAGCGGTCCAAATGATTGATGAAGGCAAAATTACAGATGCCTTGACGATTGCTTCGATCCAGATGGCCTGGTTTTACATCAATGGCAGAAGCAGAGCTAATATAAACGGAGGTTAGCACCAGAACATGTGGTCAGGGCACTTGGAGTGATATTGATTTTTAACAAAGGGTTATTTAAAAGATCACCAGACAGCATGAAACCTCAACTTTTCAGAAGTTTTCCAAATTTTGTATTTGCAGCAGTAATCACAGGTTTTAGTATTCTAAGAATACAGCGGTAAAGCGGTTGTGGATGGAGCATTCTGCGCTGGTGAAATGATCACACCGTTCCCCCCGCGCTGTTTAGCTTCGTACATTGTTACATCGGCACGATGGACAAATTGTTGAGGTCCTTCATTAATCTGATATTCAGCTATACCAATGCTTGAGGTAATTTCTGATATTTCTTTATCAGTGATTAAAAAGGATTCTTTTGTGAATTTAGATAATATCCTGTAAGCTACAATTTTAGCTTCACTCGCTGTTGTTTCCGGTAATATTATTGTAAATTCATCTCCTGCAAATCGATATGCGCTGTCGTTTGATCTGAGGCAGGCTTTTATCCTTTTTGCTATAAGTGCTAAAATTTTATCCCCAATCATGTGCCCATAAGTATCATTAATTTCCTTAAAATTATCAATATCAATGAAAATCAGGGATATTGGGTGCAAATAACGGTCTGATCTTTTAATCTCCTTATCCAGTTGCTCGAAAAAATGCCTTGAATTATATAAGCCTGTCAGTGAGTCTTCTATTGTTAATCGCTTCAATTCTTTAATCATTTTATCACGATCCTTTATTAGCGATCGTTCTTTTAGCACCCTGTTAATTCTTAAAAGTAATTCATTGAATTTAACTGGCTTGAAAATCAGATCACTTGCACCATTTATGATTGCATCTTCATAAAAATATTCAGAACTGTAGCCAGTCATTACGATTACATCAAGGCCATATTTTTTTTTGATGTTCTTGGTTAATTTTATGCCATCAGTGCCTGGCAATTTTATATCTGTTAATACCATATGTATTTCTTCATTTTTTAAAATTTCTTCAGCCTCTTCAGCACTATTTGCACTTTTAGTTTTAAAACCAGATTTGACAAGAAACTTAATCAATGTTTCTGAAACATCAACATCATCTTCTACAATTAATATTTTTACTGCCATTTAAATTATCCTTTGCTTGGCAATTTTTATTTATAGTAAATTATTAAATGCTGTTTATACTTCCTTTTTCAAATCGGATTACTTTGTTTTCCCTTTTATTACGGTTCTTAAACAACTCTACTCCGAATCCTTCTTCATTTTTCCATAAGATTTGGCCTTTGCGTTTTATATTCCCGCCCTCTGGGTGTGGATCCACCACTGTGATAATTTCTCCGACAGGCAAGACCTTTTTGCTTTTGACAAAAAGACCGTTGCGACCATAATTTTTAAGTTGACCTTCATAGAGTTGTTTTGCTGTGGCGAAAAAGATTTCTTCCGAACTCGCAAGTCGTTTTTCAATCCTGCGTTCAATATTCTGATCGCATTTTAATGCTTTCATTTCTTACCTTTCTATAACCGTTATCAATTAATGACAGTTTGCTATTCTTCGTCGGCCATTAAAATTTAAGACCTCCCTAAATGCCGTTATTTTAACCGTTGATGTGAAAGTAAGGGGTAGAAGACCGCCGAGTGCTGACAATCAGCAGCAATACCTGTGCCAAATTATACAATCAAACTAAATTATATATAAAATCAGATAGATATAATTTTTTTAAGAAATTGTAATACGATTAAAATGTGAAAAGATATCTTTAATATTGTGGCAGGATTTTCTTAATACTGAAGTATTAGACTGGGTTCCATGACGGACCGAGAACCCATCAGCCGATTAAGACCGTATTGGAGGCGGTTTTGTGCCATTTAATATGCGATCTCAATTATTTGGCATGCGATCTCAATTATTTGGCCCGGCCCGACCCCGGTCTGAAATTTGTTGCTTCCAGGGGTAAGTTTTCAAATTAGAAATCGAGACTGATATTGAGCTCATCGATTTTGTCATGCAGCATCTTGTAGCTGACGTTTAAAATTTTTGCTGCTCTTCCGCGGTTTCCATGGGTCTTTTTGAGAACATATGAGATCAGTTCCCGATCAACTCGATTGCGGGTCTCTTTTTTGATTTTTTTAAGGGAAAGGGAACCATCATCCAGCGCTTTTTCAGGATCAAGGCATGACAACTCAATCGGGATTGAATTTTGGTTAACCAGCGTTTCGATCGGGGCACTGAAGGATTTACCTATCATGTCCGTGTGCATTTCATCGATACGAGCGCTGCTTTCACCCAATACGATGATGCGTTTGATTTCGTTCTGGAGCTCCCTGACATTTCCGGGCCAATGATATTTTATCAACTTTTCAGCCGTACTTTTGCTGAGGGGTCTCAAAAGCTTTTTATCGAGCTGGGCCTTATATTTTTTCGTAAAGTAATCAATGAGATGGGGAATGTCTTCGGGCCTGTTACGCAGCGGTTGGATAGTTATCCTTATTTCATTTATGCGGTGGTAAAGATCTGTCCTAAGCCTGCCTTTTGCGATATCGTCTTCCAGATCGTGGTTGGTAGCTGAAATTACCCAGACATCGGTACTGATCAATTTTTCAGATCCCAGCGGTGAGAAGTCGCCATCTTGGAGGGCACGCAACAGCTTGGATTGAAGGGGCAGGGGCATGTCACCGATTTCGTCTAAAAACAAGACCCCGCCATCGGCCTGTTCAAATTTTCCGCGCATTTTTTTTTGAGCGCCGGTGAAAGCACCTTTTTCATAACCAAACATCTCGCTTTCAAGCAGGGTATCAGGCAGGGCAGCGCAGTTGACCTTTACGAAGGGTTTGCCGAGACGTTTCGATTTCTGATACAGGCTTCTGACAACAACTTCTTTACCAACACCCGTTTCGCCACATACCAGGATATTTAAATCTGTATCGGCTACCTGCGCGATCAGCTTTCTGATCCGCTCGATATTTTGACTTATGCCGATCAGTTCAGTTTCCATTTCCATCGTCTTTTGTGAACACCTCTATCAGGTTGCAAAGCAATCGACCTTATCCGCCCTCTTTTTTGTTATCGACATTTTTGTGCAAAAATTTAGGTCAAAGACGATAGAATCCTCCATCTCCGCACCGACCCTGATCCTTAGCCGAATTCAGCGCATGATCAAAATTGGGAAATTAAATTCAGAAATTGTGAAATCAAGGTTAGGAAAAGTAAGACAATTTTTCACAATAATGATTCATTCTTCCAGCGTGAGCATGGATTTATGTATTTAAAATTAAATCATTAGCGGAAAAAATTAATAAAAAGAAATTTTTGCATCATTTTTGCAGACGCTCTGATGGAATAAATATCGAGTCATAAATACGGCTGTCTATTAAGAAAATGCATAGAAATTTTTTTAAAGGAAGATGAGAGCGCAACTCAGATTATTGATACCGATACTTGCTTTTGCCATCTGTTCATGCAGCGCAATGCAATTAAAGCCAGAGACTTCTTCCAGGCCTGAGGATGTCGCATGGCTTTTCTCAAATGCTGAAAATTTGTTTCATTCAAATTTATATGATCGCGCGCTCAAGGCTTATCAAAAATTTCTTGATTGTTATCCTTCTGACGCTAATGCCGATATGGCGCTGATGAGAATCGCAGCGATTTATGCAGATCAAGAAAAACATGATCACAGCCAAGCGGCCTATCAAAGATTGATTGCGGAATACCCTTACAGCGAATTTGCGATAGATGCCATGATTGAGATCATGATGTTTCTTCACCGACAAGGCCGGTTCAAAGAGGTCATTATGCAGGCGTCGAATATTATCGAAAAAACAGATTCGAAAACGCATCTTTCTTCTGCATACGAAGTCCTGGGCGATACTTACATGTCTTTAAAATCACCGAAGGAAGCGATATTCTTCTACCAAATGGCAGGGCTTTCGAAAGAAGAGAATATCCCCTTGAAACTGAAAACAGCCACCAGTCAGTTGAGTGATGAAGACATGGTGTCACTTTCAGCAAAACTGGATGATCAATTTCTCACAGGCTATTTTCTATTTGAACGGGGCCTTTACCTCGTTCAAAATGAAGATTACCAGGCGGCTTTAGGCATTTTTTCAGAACTGACAGCCAATTATTCTGATCACAAAAAGAGACATGCGGCGCAACAATGGATCGAGGAGATAAATCGAAGACTTGCTTTCAAGCGAGGGGTGATCGGGTGCCTGCTGCCGCTCACTGGCCCCTATGCGGAATTCGGGAATCGTGCCCTGAATGGCATTCAATTCGCGCTGGATCAATTCAACCGCCAAAGCAATCAGCCTGATTTTGAATTAATTGTCAAGGATACGCGCTCTGATCCGGAAATAGCGATTAAAGCCGTAAGGCAGTTTGATAAGCAGCGCGTTTCAATCATCATCGGTCCGATAATGACCAGTAAACATGCTGCTCAAGAAGCACAATCATTAGGCATTCCGATTATCACACTGACACAGAAACCGGGAATCCCCGAGCTGGGTGACTATGTGTTTCGGATATTTTTGACTCCCCAGATGCAGATCGATACCCTGTTGCCCTATGTGGTAAATCAACTTGGCGTAAAACGTTTTGCCGTCCTTTACCCTGAAGAAATCTATGGTGATACCTTTTTGAAGCTTTTTCGGGAGCGAGCGCTGGATTACGGTGCTTCTCTGGTGGCCGTTGAATCATATAAACCGGAACAGACTGATTTTGCATTGCAGATCAAGAAATTCGCGAAAACTCAGGAACGGGATAGGGCGGGTTCTTCAACTTCAAAAAAGCTTCACAGGTCTAGACATAGGAGACACAGAAAAGTCGAAACTATTTTGGATTTCGATGCGATCTTCATACCGGACAGTGCCGAAAAAATCGCATTGATCGCGCCGCAACTTGTATTTTACGATATCGATCGGATCCTTCTGCTGGGGACCAATCTCTGGCATTCCGACAAATTAATCCATATGGCGCGAGACTACGTCCAAGAAGCTATAATGACTGATGTTTTTTATGCCGAAGATCCCAAATTAAATATTCGGAAATTTATTACTTCCTTTGACTTACGTTACGGGCAAAGACCGGGATTTATCGAAGCACTGGCTTATGACACGGCCATGATAAATTTCCATACCTTGAGCAACCCGGAAATTCGATCCAGAAAAGATTTGAAGGACGCGCTCAAAATGCTTCGCGACTTCGAAGGTGTCACGGGCTATACTTCGTTCCGGGAAAACGGAGATGCGGCCAAAAAACTTTATCTTTTACAGGTAGAAAATGAGCAATTTGTGCAGTTAAATTAAGATTAATATGATGATAGCGAGCGGTTTTCTCATTTTGGAGGTCACCTATGCCTATAATGGAAGCAGAAAAACAATCGGAAATCGATCTGGTTCATACACCCAAGGCGCCCGATAGCCTGCAGAATCTCGACATCCCTGTGCGCTTGGTTGAGGACCTGGTATTGCGCCACTTATACAGTAAAGGCGCCAGTCGTATCAGTGAGTTAAGTAACGCCCTAAAACTGTCTTTCCCAGTAATCGATGCCGTGTTTCAGCAAATGCGGCAGCGGCAGCTTTTTGAAGTTACGGGCTTAAACGGTAAGGATTATACCTTTAAACTATCCGGGATCGGAAGAGAGCACGCGTTCAATCGTTTGCAAATTTGTCATTACTCGGGACCGGCACCCGTTACGGTTGAAAATTACTTTACTGCCGTGCGGAAACAAGTCGCCAAGATTAAAATTGATCAGTCTTTTCTAAAAACGGCTCTGTCGGATCTGGTGCTGACGGATAAACTGCTGGATCAATTGGGGCCTGCACTGATTTCCCAAAACTCTATTTTCCTGTATGGGCCGACTGGTAATGGTAAGACAAGCATCGTTAAAAGGCTGCTGAGGGTATTTGAGGATGTGGTTTTGATCCCCTATGCTGTAGAATTTGACGGACAAATTATCGTTCTGTATGATCCGGCCGTCCATGAGCGCATTGAAACCAACGTCACAACGATCGACCCTCGCTGGGTTTTGTGCCGCCGCCCCTGTATTCTGGTCGGGGGTGAACTGGAACCGAAAATGCTTGAACTTCAAATGGAGGAGAACAGCAAGGTATATGCGGCCCCGCTGCAAATGAGAGCCAACAACGGAATTCTGATCATCGATGATTTTGGCCGTCAAATTCTTTCGCCCCAGTATCTGTTGAACCGTTGGATCGTGCCGCTCGATCGTCGGGTCGATTATTTAACCTTGAGGTACGGTGTAAAATTCCAAATTCCTTTTGAAATGATTGTTGTTTTTTCAACCAACTTGGATCCGAATGATCTGGCCGATGAGGCTTTTCTGCGACGGATTCAAAATAAGATTTATGTAGGTGCAGTAAGTCCTGAAGTTTTTGATGAAATTTTTCATCGCATCATTAAAGAAAAAAATGTTCATAGCCAACCGAATTGTGAGAAATTCCTTCGCCAGCTATGTCTAGACCGGGGGCCGAAAGAGCTTCGGGCCTGTTATCCGGGGGATATCATTGACATCATAATTTCAACAAGCAAATATGAGTCAGTACCGGTGGATATTAATAGGGCTAATCTTAAACGTGCTGTAGAACTCTATTTTACCAAAACGGTGATCAACTCAAATAACACTTAAAAAATATTTCCCTTTATGCGGTTTAGCAAAAAAATCTCATACTGGGATCTTTGCACATTGTATTTGGATTTGCTGTTGAGATTTTCAGCGACAGGAAATCTTTTTTCTTATCCACGATTATTATAATCATCAAAAACCCCATAAATCCGCATATAGAGACGCCTTTCCACACTTTAAAACCGATTAATTCGTGTGCGTTTTTTATTTAAACTTTTCTATCACGATATCTGTGTAGAATAATTCTTCACATGTGGAAAGTGATTTACTCAAATTTCGGAATATTTTTTCTTATCCTATTGAAAACCTCAGTGAAGTCACTTTAAGTCAATAAAAAGTCTGGTAAATTTTCCCGCATTTTGCCAAGTCTATCTCCAACATTCTGAAATTAATGTAAATTAGACCCTAAATAAAACTGAAAAAAACAGCAAAATAGACCATCTTATGAGTTATTTTCGAAAAAACAAAACTAGTAAAATACAATTGGCACACGTTTTGCTCTTTTCGACCTGGTGCTTTTAAAATGGTTTTACTAATCGTACAACATCTTCAAAATCCTTTAAAAGGATGAACGTAAAATTTTTTATTCATTAGCATCATATAGTTACAGAAAGGAGGTGATGAAAGGATTTAGTTAAATATGTTGAGCATCGTCGAATTCAGGGAAAAACACAGATAAAAACAAATTCGAACATAGGAGAAAAAAAATGATTAAAAAGTTTATTAAATTTTTGAAAGACGAAGATGGTGTAACCGCTGTTGAGTATGCAGTCATGGCCGCTCTGATTGCGCTGATCGTAATTGGTGGTGCGACAATTTTAGGTCAAAATACAGACGCTACCTTTAGAGATATTGCAGAAGAAGTTCCGGGTCGTCCAGCAGAATGATTGAGATTGAGACACGGGGATGGTGAGCATCGCAAACCGTGCATGGTTTGCGAATGCTCACCGTTGCCTGCCAAAAATGTCAATTTGGGCCAATCGCTCTGTTTGATTTGAAAACAAAAAAGTCAGGTATGGTAACCATGGACAATTTTTGCATCATGTTTTTATCCGGGATTCTGATAGTGTCAGCCGGTATTGACTTTGACAAACAAAAAATTCCCAATCTGATCACTTACCCAGGCATGGTCATCGCCCTTTTTTATCACGGTATGACGCGAGGTGCCGATGGGCTGTTGTTCAGTCTGGCGGGTCTGGCGGTCGGGATCGGCATTTTTCTGGTACCCTATTTTTTGGGTGGTATGGGTGCCGGAGACGCCAAACTCATGGGCACGGTGGGCGCGGTTATTGGAGCGAAAGGCGTGTTTTATGCAGCGCTGGGCACCGCACTGGTAGGCGGGATTTATGCTTTGGTATTAATTCTGGTCTATCGAGCCCATTTCCGAGGTTTTTTTGGAAAGCATTTGACAACTTTTTGGACGTTTATCTTAACCCGAAAATACATTCCGGATCCGATTCAAAATGCCCAAGCTCGACCCAAGCTTTGCTACGGTTTGGCGATAGCACTCGGAACGGGTTTATATATGTTTTTAAATCAATCAGGATACGAAATTTTTAATAAATTTTAAGGAGGCTAAAATGGGAAAATGGAAAGCACTGGTTCCCATCGCAATTTCACTTTTGATCGCCATCGCAGGCACCGTCTTTTTGTACAAGTGGCTCGAACGTCAGAGGGGACCCAAAGAAATCGTTCAGGTAGAAAAGATCGATGCCGCCCCGATTGTCGTTTCAGCAGGAAATCTGCCGTGGGGCACAAAACTAAAACCCGAAATGGTTAAAATGGCACCTTACCTCAAGGAAAGTTTGCCGGTTGGATATTTTTCCAGCTCGGCTGATCTAAAAGACCGGGTACTTGTCGCACCGCTTAAATTAAACGAAGCGATCACGGAAGCCAAATTGGCGCCGACCAGCGTAAAGACCGGCGGTGTATCGGCTGTCTTGAAACCGGGCATGCGCGCCATTGCCGTCAAAGGTGACAAGGTGATCGGGATATCCGGCTTCATCAACCCGGGAAATCGGGTGGATGTTATCGTTACAGTCGAGGAACCGAAAACAAAAAAAATTAAATCGAAGATCTTCCTGGAAAATACAGCTGTGCTGGCAACGGGCACTCAAATTGAGAAGAATGATAAAGGCGAACCCATGCCTGTGGATGTTTACACCCTGGAGGTCACCCCCGAACAGGCCGAAAAAGTTGCGCTGGCAGCTTCCGAGGGAAGGCTTCAATTTGCATTGAGAGGCGTGACCGACTCGGAGGATCTTTTGACCAAAGGCACCACCGTTCCTGAACTGCTTGCTTATCAAAGGTGGTCTGATCGACAAAATACCGCCCCGAAACGTTCGCTGGATTCGAATACAAAAGCGAGTCAAAAACGCGTTACCAGAAATTCCGCCAAAAAGAAGAAACGATGGGTTCCCAGAGGATCGGTGACCGTAGAAATCATAAAAGGAACCAAAATTATAAAAAAGAAATTTGAGCTCTAAACACTGCACGTGGGAGGTATAATACTCATGGCTTTTTTAACCCGATACGGAAAGATTAAATCCGCAGCCCTGGCTCTGATGCTGGTGATGGTGATTTGTCTGAACTTCTCACTAGCAAGCGACGCCATTGAACTGCAAACGCTTGAGACCGAAAAACTTACTCTGGTTTCCGGCAAGTCAATCGTTTTGCGCAGTGCTGCGCCGGTGAGCCGGGTGTCCATCGCTGCTCCAGAAGTTGCCGATTTTCTGATTCTGTCTGCCAATGAAATTTATATTACCGGCAAAGCAGCGGGACTTACAAATCTAACGTTATGGCAGAATAAAAAATTAGTTGCCATCTATGATCTCGAGGTTGCCTATGATCTGTCGCGCTTGAAGCAGCAAATGCACGAAATTCTGCCTGAGGAAAGAGCGCTTCAGGTTATCGGCACCAATGACTCCATTACGCTCTCCGGAAAAGTCTCAAATGCCGTCAATTTATCCCAGGCCATCGCTCTGGCAAAGTCCTATGCGCCGGAGGGCAAAGTGAACAATCTTGTCGAGGTCGGCGGTGTGCATCAAGTGATGCTGGAGGTTCGCATCGCCGAGATGTCACGCAGCCTAACCCGGCGGCTGGGCATTAACTTTGCCGCTCAAAAAGGGGATCAGTTTGCTGTCAGTTTACTTGGCGGGCTGGCGGGGCTGGATGAAGGTATCCCGGCAGTCGAATCGCTTCTGGCCGGGCCAGCAGTAAATTCGCTTTTCCGCTTTGATACCGGAGATGTGACCTGGACCGGCTTCATGGATGCGTTAAATGAAGATGGTCTGCTCAAAATTTTAGCCGAACCGACGCTAATCACGCTGAGCGGGCAGTCCGCCAACTTTCTGGCAGGCGGCGAATTTCCCGTTCCGGTACCCCAGGGTCTGGGCACGGTAGCAATTGAATACAAACCGTTTGGTGTCGGTCTTATTTTTGAGCCGACAGTTTTGAGCAAAGATAAAATCGGCATTCAAGTCACGCCGGAAGTTTCTGAACTCGATTTTTCAACTGCTGCGGTTATTGAAGGTTTTGTGACACCGGGTATCACCACCCGGCGCGCTTCCACCACAGTTGAGCTGGGAGACGGGCAAAGCTTTGCCATCGCCGGCCTGCTTCGCGAAAGCGTTTTAACGGATGTACAAAAATTTCCGCTACTGGGAGACATCCCTATTTTAGGGGCCCTGTTTCAGAGCAAAGCTTTTATAAAGCGGAAAACAGAGCTAGTCATTGTTGTTACCCCTCACCTGGTTAAACCGCTCGACGTGGCCAAAGTGTCTTTGCCCACTGATTTCTATGTCGAGCCTAGCGCCACAGAATTTTATCTTTTTGGCAAGATCGAGGGGAGTGAGCAAAACCGGCCTGTTACCGCCAGCGGAGACCTGGATGGAGAATTCGGTCATTCCATGCCTGAAGAGGACTAAGGAAGGAGGAACGCTCTGTGTTCTTGCAAGAATCAAGACCCACAATTATTCACATATACACGACAGGGGAGGAAAAAATGTTGACCCGATGCCTAACTTTAATTGCTGTCATAATTGTCATGGCGGTTGTGCTGAGTTGCAGCGGAACCACTCCGGTTTCCGAAAATAGCCTACTGGAAAGAAACTGGGGAAGATCGTTTGAAAGCATGCGCTACATGCAGATGGTCGATCCTGAGGCCGGGAAAAACCTCGATCCGGTTTTGGGGCTGGATGGAAATGCATCCAACCACAACATCGACAAATATCAGAAGAGTTTTCAAGAGACCGAGCAAACGGAAAGCACAACCATACTGCAATTGCAATAATGTTTGGATCTAAATAGGAGCTGCCGTGAAAGCACAGATAACCAATCAAAGGGGAACGTCGGCCGTTGAATTTGCCATTATTTTGCCTTTACTGGTGGTGTTTGTTTTCGGAATTATCGAATTTGGTCTCGTGTTTTACAACAAAGCAATGGTTACCAATGCCAGTCGCGAAGCGGCACGATCAGGAATTGTCTATCGCGATCCGCCGGTAACCGTTGCCGAGATACAGGGTGTCGTCGATAGTTACTGCGGAGGCATGCTGGTCAGCTTTGGCAGCAGCCCGGGTCCTGTCACTACCGTGCCCAGCGGTGCGTGTGCGAATCACGGAGAAGAGCTCGTCGTTGATGTCGCTTACCGGTATGATTTTCTGCTGCTACCTGATTTTCTGACCACGTTTTTTTCCGGGGGTATGCCCGACGGCATTGACGTATCGGCTGTTACCAGGATGAGATGCGAATAACCATAACAGGGAACGAAAAATGATAAATGCAAAAGGCATTTTTTCAATATTAAACGATCAGCGGGGGGTCAGTGCCGTCCTCGTTGCCGTTTGTCTGTTGATGTTGGTCGGTCTGGTCGCCCTATCCATAGACGTCAGCCACCTTGTTGTTGCACGCAACGAGCTTCAAAATGCGGCGGATGCGGGGGCACTTGCCGGGGCCGCCGAGTTGTATACCGATGACGGCAAATCCGTCAACACAAACGCCAACCTGGTTGGCTTTGATGCGGCGACTGCCAATTTCAGTGAACGATTTCCCGTGGAGGTCAACTGGACCGGTGGCAACGCAGGCGATGTGCAAAGAGGGCACTGGAGTTTCGGGCTGGGCAATCTTTCACGCGGGTTTACGCCGAATGATTCTACCGCACCTGTCGCTTTATGGGGCGTAACAACAGAAGAATTGGATGAAAACCCAAACTTTATCAATGCGGTGCGAGTGCGAACCCGACGCGAAAATACCCCCATTGCCTCATGGTTTGCCCGCATATTCGGTTATGAGAGCTTTGATGGGTTTGCAGAGGCCGTTGCCTATATCGGGTTTGCCGGAACACTCAAAGAGGCAACCGCCAATGCGCCCATTGCCATTTGCAGACAGTCAATTGAGACATGCACGGATCCGGACGATCCCGAGACTTGTGAGTATGATTGCAGCCAGGGCCGGTTTATCAACGATGCCGCAGGCAAATCGGACGAAGAAACCGGTATGTGGACGAGCCTGGAACAGAATATAGATACCAGCGTGTCGCCGGCTGTGGATCTATGTTCCAGCGGCACCAATGCGTCCGAAGTCAAACCGCTGGTCGACTGTACGGCAATCAAGAGCAATAGTGGCGTGGATCATGATTCGCTCCGGTACGATTACAGTCTGGCGGTAAACAACGGACAAATTGATTCTGCCTTTAACGCCTTTTACAACTGCTGGAAAGGAGAATTTGAGGATGGTTACATGCGTTTGACGCTGCCGGTTATCGACTGTGCAGAAGATCCGACAACCTGTGCGCCGCTTGTTGGCGCGGTTGAAGTGGTTATCGTTCACGTCACCCAGCAGCCCAACTATAAAAACTTACCGGCAAAAAAGAAAAGCATTACGTCAGAAGATCCGAAATTGGCTGCAGGATGGGATCCGGCAGAAGTTACCTGCAGCCCGGGTGAAAATCCGGATAAATGTGTATGGGAAGATTTTGCAAAGCATTTTAGCTTATTTGATAAAGACGGGAATTTAGCAGCATACAATGCAAAATCAATATATTTTCTTAAAAGCTGTGATCCCAATATACCAAAAGGGGTTACCGGCGGGCCAAACTTTGGCACGTTAGCCGAAATACCAGTGCTGGTCCGATAAAATTGACTTCAAATTTTTTCTAGGAAATATTTCAGAAAAAGGAATTTTACATGCAGAATCAAACGCTCACGATCAAATTAATGCTCAGAAGCCATCAGTTGAGTCAGAATATTGATGCCATACTTCGCAGCTTAGGTGGTTTCGAGGAGCTTCAGGAGGGCGATACCCGCAAACCCGATCTGCTGTTTTTCGAACTGGGGCCGGGTGCCGAAGAAGAGATGGCGATGATTGAATCCCTGCTAAAGGCAAATGAAGTCGGTGCGGTGTTTCTGACGGCCGAACATGCCGAGCCAGCTGTTTTGATGCGTGCCATCAGGTTGGGGGCCAGAGAATTCTTTCCGCAGCCGATCAAAGTCGATGAAGTCAAACAGGCGTTTCAAACATTCAAAGAGCAACTCAAAGAATCGACCTGGAAAGTAAAGGACAAATCCGGCAAGATTATCAGTATTTTTGGAAGTAAAGGCGGGGTCGGAACCACAACGGTCGCCGTAAATCTTGCCACAAGTCTCTTACAGGCCAAAAAGGGGCAGTCGGTTGTGCTAATTGACATGAATACGCTTTTTGGGGAAGTTCCCCTGTTTTTAGAAATGACTCCTAAATTTCACTGGGGAGAGATCACCAAAAACATCGAACGGCTGGACAATACATTTTTAACCAACGTTTTAACGCAGCATCAAAGCGGCATTCACGTGCTGCCGTCTCCGGCGTATTTGAATGGCCATGTGAGACCCACGCCGGAAATCATGTCGCGCTTGCTGGACCTGATGAAGCGTATGTTTGACTATGTTCTGATTGACACCGGACAGTCGACCAACGACACTTCTTTAAGAGTGGTTGAACTGTCGGATACCCTGCTGCTGGTTACCATACTGAGCCTGCCCTGTCTGGCCAATACCAACAGACTGATCAAGTCATTTCTGGATCTGGGATACGCTGAAGATGATCGGATCAAAATCATACTGAACCGCTATACCAAAAATAGTGATCTTTCGGTGAAGGATGCTGAAGCCGGAATTAATAGGGAGCTTTTTTGGGTTATACCCAATGATTTCAGCACGACCATGTCGGCCATAAACAAAGGGAAGCCCCTGGCGCAAATTGCGTCGCGTGCGGCCATAACCAAAAGCTTCGAAGACCTGGCCAGGGCCTTGCAGCCGGCCGAACCCCAGACGGAGGAAAAAAAATGGCGAATATTTAAGCGCTAGTTTTCTAAAAATCGTCATCGATTGAAAAGTGTATGGGCATTACCATTTTTTGCGACAATCTTAATCAAAGGAGCATAGCGTGCTAGATACCAATCTGAATCTCGATGAACTGTCCCAGCGGGCTTCCAAAAAATACATACCGGATGAGTATTTCGAATTTAAATCCATCATCCACGATCGCCTGTTGAATTTGTTGGACCTTTCCCTGATAGACAAACTCGATCGTGAAACACTCAACGCCCAGATTCGGCAAGTGGTGGATAAAATACTGAGGGAAGAATCCTTCTCTTTGCCGCTTAATCTGTCAGAGCGAGAACAGTTTTTCACCGAAATTATCGATGAAGTTTTGGGGCTGGGTCCTCTGGAGCCTTTTCTCAAGGACCACAGCGTCTCCGATATTCTGGTCAACACTTACAAAAGCATCTATGTGGAGCGATACGGAAAGCTGGAGCCGACCGATGCACGCTTTAAAGACGATGCCCATCTGATGCGAATTATCGATAAGATCGTTTCGACTGTTGGCCGGCGCATCGATGAGTCGACTCCCATGGTAGATGCCAGATTGCCGGACGGCTCGCGGGTCAATGCCATCATTCCGCCGCTGGCGCTGGATGGCCCTTCGCTGTCCATTCGGCGATTTGCCGTCAATCCGCTGGAGTTTGAGGATCTGATTGATTCTCAGACCCTGATTCCCGAAATCGCTGAACTTTTAAAGGGAATTGTTGGATCCAGACTGAATGTCATTATTTCAGGCGGCACCGGCAGCGGAAAGACCACGCTGCTCAATGTTTTATCGCGGTTTATTCCGGAAAATGAAAGAATCATTACGATCGAGGACGCTGCCGAACTCCAGCTCAAACAGGAGCATCTCGTGCGGCTCGAAACCAGGCCACCCAACATTGAGGGAAAAGGGGCAGTCGTTCAGCGAGACCTCGTGCGCAACAGTTTGCGGATGAGGCCTGATCGGATCATCGTGGGTGAAGTCAGAGGAAAAGAAGCCTTTGACATGCTGCAAGCCATGAATACCGGGCACGATGGATCTTTGACGACCGTTCATGCCAACTCACCCCGGGATGCTCTGATCCGTCTGGAGACCATGGTAGCCATGGCCAATCTTGAGATACCGAGTGAATTTATCAGGAAATACATAAGTTCGGCCATCAATGTGCTTGTTCAGGTCGCACGCCTGGTTGATGGAAGACGCAAACTCATCAGCCTGCAGGAAATCACCGGTATGGAGGGCAATATTATTACGATGCAGGAGATTTTTTCTTTTAATCAAACGCATATAGACCCTGAGGGCAACGTAAAAGGACGCTTTAAATTTCATGGCGTTCGACCGAAATTCATAGAAAAATTTAAAGTGGCCGGTATACATGTATCACAGGATTTGTTTGATCCTGCAAAATATATAGAGGTCTAGTCAAAAAGGAGTAAACTATGCAACAGTTCATTCTGGGCGCAATCATATTTTTTATATCTGTTATCATTATTGAACTGTTATCCTATGCCTACAGAGACTTTCGCTCTCCGGATCGGACAAAGATTCTCAAGAGGCTCAGAAAATCCATCTATACGCAAGGCGAACAGGCAGGCACCGATATCATAAAAAAGAGGGTGCTCAGTGAAATTCCTTTTCTCAATCGCCTGCTGATAAAAACACCGGGGATGCTAAAACTGGACAACCTCATCTCTCAGGCAAACGCGAAGTACCCGATCGGTTTCTTCATCCTGTTCGCTTTGTTCCTGGCATTTCTTGGATTTCTAATCGGAATGTTAGTTATCAAAAACCAGTTCGCTGCGCTGGGGCTATTTGTGTTGGGCGGCTCAATGCCTTTTCTGTATTTAAACGTCTTAAAGCGCAAGCGTATAGGAAAATTTAAGAGGCAGTTACCTGAAGCTTTGGATTTAATGGCGCGGGCCTTGAAAGCGGGCCATGCCTTTACCAACGGCATGAGACTGGCGGCTGATCAGTTCGATGATCCCCTCGGGCCTGAATTTGCCGAAGCTCTGGATGAAATTAACTTTGGCATCAGCGTTCCCGATGCGCTCAGAAATCTGGCCAAGCGTATTGATTGCGCTGAGATTAGGTATTTTGTTGTGGGGGTGATCTTGCAGCGCGAGACCGGTGGTAATCTGGCAGAACTTATGGGCATCCTGTCCTATCTGATCCGTGAAAAGTTTAAATTTGAGGGAAAAGTTCGGACCCTGTCTGCGGAGGGACGGCTTTCCGCCGTTATACTGATTGCACTTCCTTTTGCTATTGCTGGCTGGCTGCAATTTTCGAATCCCAGATACCTGTCGACTTTATTTATGGACCCTATCGGTAAATTGATGATCATCGGCGCTGTGGTGATGATGATCATCGGCATTTTTGTAATGAAAAAAATGGTTACAATTGAGGTGTAGAGAAAAATGGTGAATATGCTAAACGCGATAAACGAACCGACTATTTTAATATCCTTCGCTGGATTCTTTGTCATATTTCTTTTCTGTATCGGGATATTGCAGCTGCGACGACGCCTGATCGCAAAGAAGAAAGTGTTGGCAAGGATTCGGACCGACGGCGCAGTCATTAATCGGTCTTATGAAAACGCTCTGCCTGAAACGAACCGATCTACGCCTAAAAATGCGATTTCCAATTTCTTTATCAACCTCGGAAATCGCCTGAAGGTAAAAAAATCCGAAGACGGTTCGATCAAGCAAATTCGGTTTCTCAAAGCAGGCATTCGAAGCCCCAAGGCAGGGCTCATTTTTTGGGGTGTCAAATGCTTTCTGGCGATATTATTTTTGGTAATTTTTCTCGTGCTTCGAACTTTTGTTTTTACGGTTATGAGCGCTAATTTGACCCTGGTCCTGGGTGTTTTAATGCCCTTTTTGGGCTTTTATCTTCCCGACATTTGGCTGCGACAGAAAACGGAGAAAAGGCAGGAAAAATTACTGAAAGCCTTACCCGATGCGCTCGACCTGATGGTGGTTTGTGTGGAAGCCGGAATGGGGATGGATGAGGCGATCAACCGGGTTGCCAAGGAGAGCAAATTACAAAGCCGGGAGCTGAGCGACGAATTTGCCTTTTTAGGCCTTGAGCTCAGAGCCGGTAAACGGCGCCAGGATGCCCTGAAAAACATGGCAGAGCGCACCAATCTAGAGGAAGTCAACAATCTTGTCACCTTGTTAATTCAGGCCGACAAATTCGGCACGAATATAGCTGATACACTGCGGGTGTATTCGGATTCATTTAGAACCGAAAGATTTCAGAGAGCCGAAGAGATGGCAGCCAAGATGCCGGTGAAATTGATATTTCCGCTGATCCTGTTCATTTTTCCAGCGCTTTTTATCGTCATTATCGGACCGGCCATAATCAGCATCTACCGCAATTTTATCATGCGGTTTTAAAAAAGAGGGATAAAGATATGGAAGCAAAAGAAAACCAAATG